>ENA-ORBV01010833-ORBV01010833.1-microbial-mat-metagenome-genome-assembly--contig:-NODE-10833-length-14484-cov-5.627681_pt1 | contig 14484 bp, 3 predicted proteins | sample MGYA00237777_ERZ505514 | MGnify/ENA primary metagenome ERZ505514 (study PRJEB26160, sample SAMN06269048) | microbial mat metagenome | isolation source: Oligotrophic lake microbial mat | place... | reverse complement strand
GCGTCTACACCATCCGGGGCGTCCTGGGCTCCGGCGGCATGGGGATCGTCTACATCGCCGAGCAGGAGCGGCCCCGCCGCACCGTCGCCCTCAAGATCATCCGCAACGGCATCGGCACCGCGGGCGTCGTCCGCCGCTTCGAGCACGAGGCCGAGATGCTCGGCCGCCTCGGCCACCCCGGCATCGCCAACATCTTTGAGGCCGGTGCCGCCGAGGTGAACGGCGTCCGCCACCCGTTCATCGCCATGGAATACATCCAGGGCCGCATGCTCACCGAGCACGCCGATGTCCAACGCCTCGACACCCGGGCCCGCCTCGACCTGGTCGCCCGCACCTGCGACGCCGTCCACCACGCTCACCAGCGCGGCATCATCCACCGCGATCTCAAACCCGCCAACATCCTCGTCGACGAAGTTGGTCAACCCAAGGTGCTCGACTTTGGCGTCGCCCGGCTCGCCCACCGCGCCCTGACGGGCATGCACATCACAACCCTCCACACGGGCGTCGGCCAGTTGATGGGCACACTCCCCTACATGAGCCCCGAGCACGTGGGCGGTGACCCGCGCGAGGTTGACATCCGCACCGACGTCTATGCCCTGGGCGTTGTCCTCTACCAACTCCTCACCGGCCGCCTCCCTCACGACGTCACCGGCCGCTCCATCCCCGACGCCGCCCGGATGATCCGCGACGATGAGCCCGCCCGCATCAGTTCCATCAGCCGCGAACTCCGGGGCGATGTCGATGTCATTGTCACCACCGCGCTCGCCAAGGACCGAAGCCGCCGCTACCAGTCGGCCCGCGAACTGGGCGACGACATTCGCCGGTTTGCCGCTGGCGAACCCATCGCCGCCCGCCGCGATTCTGCGTTTTATGTCCTTCGCAAGCAGATCCGGCAGTATCGCACGCTGGCGGTCGCTGCCGCAGTTGCGTTTGTGGGCCTGGTCGGGTTCCTTGCGTACGCGGGGGTGCAACTGCGGACCGAGCAGCGGTTGACCGCGGTTGCGGTGCGGCAGGCCCGCGAACTGCGCGATGGTCTGTACGCGCAGAACATTGCGTTCGCCCAGGCTTCGTATCTCGGCAACGATGTAGCCCGGATGCGCCGTGTGCTGGAGGATTGTCCAGCGGACCTTCGGGGATGGGAGTGGCGGTACCTCTCGAAACTCGCGAACGGCGACGCCGCATCGTTTGAGGCCGAGGTCCGTGCGTGGGGCGGCGCGTCGCTTTGTCCGGCCACAGGTGTCATCGCGACGCGCTCCGTCAACACAGGGTTTGTCAAGGTCTGGTCGCTCGCCGCTCAGCGCAGGGCGGCCGAGCCAAGAATCTTCCGGACGGCCGGTCGTGTTCTTGACGGAGTGCTCGCGCCCGGTGGCGACTTGCTCCTCTGCATCGATGTCCCGAAGACGGCGATCCTGTACCGGCTGAGAGACGGCGCGGCGGTGTGGAGGGCGGATCTGAGAAGCACGCCCACCAGCCCGGCCGTCTTTTCGCCAGACGGGTCGCTCGTCGCGCTGGGCGCGGGGCCGTCCGCGATCCACATCTTGGACGCGGTTGATGGGAAGCTAGTCCGCACCCTCGTGGTGCCCGGGCCGGAGGCGGGGCCGCCCGCGAACGTTGAGATCGTCGCGTTTTCGGGGGACGGGCGTGCGCTCTTTGCGGGGCGGCTCAAGAGCGACTTGGTGCGGCTCAGCACGCGGGGCGATGAACCGCCCACTTTCTGGCGGACTGAGGACACGGCCCAAATGGCGATCGCGGTGGACCCGCGCGGCGCGCGTCTCGCCGTTCCGAGCCTCGACGGGACGGTGCGGGTGTACGACGCGGCAACGGGCCAGCGCACCGAGACGATCCGCTCGCACGGGAACAAGGTGGCAGCGGCGGCCTTCAGCCCGGATGGAAAGTTCCTCGCTTCGGGCGGCACGGAGGGAGTGGTGCACATTCACGACCCAGCGACTGGGGTTTTGGTGCAAAGGTTATACGGCCATTCGGACCGCCTGTTGAGCATCCAATTCTTTGCGGATGGGCGGCTGATGACGTTTGCGAGAGAGGGGATCGTGCGGGTGTGGGACAGCATCGGGCAGCCGGAGTTGCCGGCGATCCGGGCGGGGGAGAGGGTATCCGCGGCGGCCGTGGACCCGGCGGGTGGAACGGTGGCGCTGACCGACAACCGGGGCGTGGTCCGGCTGGTGTCGCTTCCGGGCGGCGAGGACGTGCAATCCTTCAGTTTGAAGCCGTCGGCGCAGGTGGCGGTGATGGCCTTCTCGGCGGACGGCACTTGGATCGCTGCGCCCGGCGGTGACGAGATCGTGGTCTATGACCTGGCGAAGAAGCAGATCGTGCAGCGGTGCGTGGGGCATGTGGGGGGCATCAATCGCGTGGCGATCGCGCCGGATCAGCGACGGATCGCATCGACCGGGACTGATGGGACGGTGCGGCTCTGGGACCGGGGATCCGGCGCCTGCTTCGCGGTGCTGGATGCTGCGGTGGATGGGTTGGCGGTGCCGCAGGTGGGAATCGCGTGGTCGCCCTCGGGCGATGCTTTGCTCACTTCTGACCAGGCCGCGCCCTTCCGCGTGAACCTCTGGAAGATCACGGACGGCGGTGGGACGCTGGAGCGTTCGTGGACGGGGCATGAGGCGGGCGTGTTTAATGTTGCGTGGTCTTTTGCGCGGGAGGAAGTGCTTTCGGCGGACGACTTGGGGGTCGTTTGTGCATGGCCTTTGAAGGGTGACGGGCCGCCGCGCCGGTTGCTGGGCCACACCGGCGCGGTGTACTCGATGGCGGTTTCGTCGGATGGCTGGCGGCTTCTAACGGGCGGCTTCGACAACACGGTTCGGCTGTGGGACTTGCGGACCGATACCGAGTTGCTGACGCTGCGCGGGCATCAATGGGCGGTGGGGACGGTGGCGTTTGCCTCGGGCGGTGACCGGATTGTGACGGTGGCGGGGCAGGACGGGATTCGGGTGTGGGATGCGCCCGGCCTTGAGTGATGCGACCCAATGAGTTGTACGCTTGGCGGTTTTGCGGCCAGAACGCAAGATACGCTCCGGGTCCATGTTGCAACCTCCTGTCATCACACGTTTCGCACCCTCACCCACCGGCCACCTCCACATCGGCGGCGCTCGCAGCGCTTTGTTTTGCTGGGCCTATGCCCGCAAGCACGGCGGACACTTCACGCTTCGCATCGAGGACACCGATCAGGCCCGGAGCAGCGACGACTCGGCGACGGGCATCATGGAGGACCTTGCATGGCTGGGCATCAACTGGGATGAAGGCCCGGAACTTAAGACTTCTTCCGTCACCATCGGCGGCGACCCGCGCCACGTCGGCCCGTTCTTCCAGGCCCGCCGCGTCGATCTCTACAACCAGCACATCACGCGTCTCATCCAAGAAGGCAAGGCCTATCCGGCGTTTGAGACCAATGAAGTGCTTGATGCCGCTCGAAAGGTTGCGGTCGCGGCCAAGCAGACGTATCGCTACGACCGCAACGCCCTGAAGGAGATGCCCACCGTCCCGGAACGCCTCGCCCGCATGAAAACCGGCGAGCCGTTTGTGGTTCGCTTTCATGCCGCGCACGCGGAGGTGGTCGTGCGGGACGAGGTGCTGGGGGACGTCAAGTATGCGGCGGGCGAGATGGATGACTTTGTGATCCGCAAGACGGACGGGTTTCCGACGTACCACTTCGCGGTGGTGGTGGACGATGAGACGATGGGTGTGACGCATGTCATGCGTGCCCAGGAACACCTGAATAACACGCCCCGGCACGTTGCTCTGCAGAAGGCACTGGGCTTCCGGACGCCGGTGTACGCCCACATGCCGCTGATCTTCAATACCGACTCCACGAAGATGAGCAAACGCGACAAGGCCAAGGTAGCGAGGGCCGCGCTTCAGGCGAAGATGAAAGCCGATCCCGCTCTCACGGCCGCCTCCCTCGCCGAGACGCTTGGCTTGGAAGCCGCGCTCATTTCCGGCTTTGTTGCCAAAGAGAACGACTCGCTCGACCTCGCCCAAAAGATCTCCCAGCACTTCGGCGTCGCCCTGCCCGAGATCGAAGTCGCCGACTTCCGCGCCAACGGCTACACACCCGAGGCCATCACGAACTTCCTTTCCCTGCTGGGGTGGAATCCGGGCATGAAGCTGCCCGACGGAAAAGACCTCGAGAAGTTCGACATGAAGTTTCTCGCGGAACACTTCTCGATCGACCGCATCGGCAAGACCAACGCCAAGTTCGACCGCGTGAAACTCGCCAGTTTCAACGGCGACATCCTGGCCGCGATGCCCGACACCGAGTTTGGGGTGCGATGGCGCAGCTGGGCCATCGAGTTCGATGCCGCTTTCGCGGCCCGGATGGATTCCAAAGCCGGAGGACGCGCGTGGACGCTGCTCGCCAAAGTCATCAAGGCCCGCTCGAAGACCTTCCGCGATGCCTCGAAAGCGGCCGCCTTCGTCATGCTGGATGCGGGCACGATTACGTTCGACGCGGCGGCCGTAGATAAGAATCTGAAGGCGACTGACGGAGCGGGGTTGCTGATGCTCCGCGAGTTCCGTGCTGCCCTCGCCACAGTCGAACCTTTCGATCCCGAGCCTATTCACCATGCCTTGGAGGCGTTCGCACAGTCCAAGGGGTTCGTCAACGACAAGGGAGCCGTGAACGTGGGCCCCATCGCCTCGGCGGTGCGCATCGCGATCACCGGTACCCCGGTCACGCCGCCGCTGGGCGAAACGCTCGCGGTTCTCGGCAAGACCGAGACGCTGAATCGCATCGACCGGACTTTGACCCTTCATGAGGGGGCCTGAACTGCCGTCCCCGACGAGCGAACGTCGAAGACGGCGATTGAGTCACTTCAGCAGAGCCGCCCCGCCCTCGCTCTGTTACCTTTACCCATGCCCGACCGCTTCGACTGCTACGAACTCTGCGTCCAGTCGCCCCGCCACGAGGTCAACTTTCTTCGCGCGGTTCACGGGAACGAGCCGGTGGTGCTACGTGAGGACTTCTGCGGCACGGCGGCGGTTTCGCGGCGTTGGGCCTCCGATGCGTTGAAGCGCGACGACGACGGGCGGGCCGTGGCGATCGACCTGGACGCGGAAACGATCGGGAAGGCCCGCGGGTTGGCGACGGCGGCGGGCGTGGCGGGGCGCATCGCGTTCGAGATCGGCGACGCCGTTCACGCAGAACCGTTCCCGATCGCGGGCGCGGACATCATCTTTGTCGGGAATTTTTCGATCGGGTATATCCACCGCCGCGCCGATCTGCTCCACTACCTCCGCCAAAGCAAGGCCCGGCTGGACGCCGGAAACAGCGGCTTCGGCGGCGGCATCTTCGCCTGCGACACCTACGGAGGTGCGGGGGCATTCAGACTCGGCGGGCTGGAGCGAAAGTACGTATCACCCGACGGGTACATCGTGCATTACGCGTGGGCTCACGACGCCGCCAACCCGATGACGGCGATCGTGGAGAACTCGATCTCGTTCCGCGTCGAGCACCACGGAGAGGTGACGGACGCGCTGCCCCGGGCCTTCACCTACCGCTGGCGGTTGTGGAGCATCCCGGAGTTGCGGGAAGCGATGACGGATGCAGGATTTACATCCACCGCGGTACATACCGCCATCAACGTGGCCCCGGGCGAGCAACCGCAACCGGTTGATTCGCCCGAGGCCCTCCAGGAAGATTGGATCGTGTTGATCGTCGCGAAATGATGAACGCAGCGGACTAAGGGTGAAGCCCCTTGGGAGATCAGCAAGTCGCGCGGCGGCGGCGGAGGATCGCGACCCCGCCCAAACCCGCAAGGGCCAGCGCGCCCGGAGCCGGGACAAGCGAGAAGGTGGCGTCGTCCATGTAGTTGCCGCGGAACTCGGCGCCGGTGATGTTGTCGTCGATGATGTTCTCGACAAAGGCGAGGTGGATGGTCACGTACTGGGTGCTGGCGGGAAGGAGAAGGCTGGCCGAGACGGATTCCCAGGTCGCCTGGTTGTTGTCCGTGAGCACCGTCCCAGAGGCGATTCCGGTTTGCGTCAGAACCTGCGCATTCGCCAAAGACGTGTGGGACCGGATGTTGATATCGAAGCGGGTATCGATGTTTGCGGGCGCCGCGGACGAGACCCGGTTCGCCAGGACCGAGGTGAGCCCGCTCGCCCCGCCAGCCGTGATGATCGCCTGATCCGCAGGGGAAGTGAGGTCGATGATCTGGAAGACGTCGCACACCAGGCCGCCAGCGGAGTTGCCGCTCGTGGCCAACGCCTTCAGCATTCGTTGTCCGGTGTTGGGGGTGATGCCGAACTCGGCGGGCACGAACGCGCACCCGTCGTACCCCCATTGATTCGTTTGCAACGGGCCGATGCCGTACGGGACGCCGAACTCGAAACTCGGGTTCACAACTTGGCCGGTGGCCACGCCGGCAAGGCCGGTGAGGACAAGGGATGACAATGCGACAGCCGACGATGCAATGACATTCTTCATGGAGGCGGTTCCTTCTTGCGTTCCTGGAGATGCCTAGGTGACGTGTTGTTTTCCGGAAGCACACCGGAACGTCCTTGGCACTCCGGAAGCGACGCCGGAACCCGGCACTCACGGAGCCGTGAAAAACTTTTTGCAATGCGGGCGATCGATGACCTTGCGCTTCCCCGCGGGCGATGCGATCGCGCCGGAGGGCGGAAGCGCAGCCCCAGACACGCCCGATCTACCCGGTCAACCCCGCTTCCAAAATTGAAACAGGGTCCGGCGTGAAAGCGCCGGACCCCGTCAAGGATTGTGCAGGTTGAGGCGGGTGCGATTACGAGATCTTGCTCAGCTCGTTTTCCAGACCGAAGGGGGTCCCTTGAGTGGCCCACGAGCCGGCGAGGAAGCCGTCGACGTGCGTCATCGACATGACAAACGGTGTCGCCGCACTCGCGTCAACCGAGAAGAAAACGAGGCCGGAACGCTGCACCACGATCTCGGGGCGTTCGTGGAGTTTGATCTCCGCGAACCCGCCGCCCAGGACGGTCTGGGTAAATGTGGCGGACGTTCCATCGAGGAAGAGCAATTTGATGGAGATGGCGGCGGTCTGGCTGGCCGGGTTGTGCAGGTAGAGCGTTTCGAGATAGGTTGTGCCGGCCTGGCTCGTCTCGATGAAGGCGTCACCAAAGAAGAAGCGTCGGCCCGCCCGATCCGCGGCGGCGGTTGAGTCGGAATCGGTCGCATTCGTCTGACTGGCGGCAACGGTGAGGTTGCGATCGGAGGTGTAGGTGAGGCCTGCCGGCTGATCGTTGACGAGCCCGAGTTCGGTGCCCGTCAGCGTGATCTGACCCTTGCCCAATATCTGCAGGGTGCGGCTGAAATCAGGAAGGGACGCACGGATGTAGGAGCCGCGGATCGTGACCGTGGCGGGCAGATCGCCGGGGTTGAAGAGTGTGACCTGGGAGTTGACGCCCGTGCCCTGCGTGAGGTTGGTGACAACGCCCTCGGTCGAGCCCTGGTCGGGGTTGCCGAAGAGCGCGTACCCGACGCCGGCACCCGCTTCGTAATGGCTGACCGACGCGACCACGCCGATGAACGACGCCTGGTTCCCGACGTTCGCGGCCTGCGAAGTGAGGATGACGCTGAAGACGCCGGTGGGGAACTCGGCGATGTCGTTGATCGCGAACCCGCCGCGACGCCCGGCGGCGAAGACGCGGGTGAGCGCAACCGGCGTGCCGCCGCCCTGATAGGCGGTGATGGTCACGGAGACCTCGAAGTTATTGGGGTTGTGGAAGACGATGAAGTCGTTAACGTCGCCCGGGCGCTTTTCGACGCGAGCGAAGTTCCACTGGGGGGAAACCCGCTCGGTAAAAGCATCGCCGATGGCGGAGCCGAAGTCGTAGTGGGCGAGCGTGGCACCCAGCGGAAGCGTCGACTCAATCACGATGGAGTAGGGGGCGTTCTCGCGGACGCCGGGGGTGATGTAGTTGCCGGCGTCCACAATGGTCAGGCCGTCGCGGCTGTTGGCGCGGATGGAGCCGTTGGCGACCACCGTGTCGGCGAAGGAAGCATTCTCGTACTTGAGGAAGACGGTGTAGGAGACGTCCACGGCGTTGGGGTTGACGATCGACACAAACTCGCGGATGCTGCGGGTGGTGAAGCCTTCCGCGAAGTAGAGGCTGTTGATGAGGGGCTGCGAGTTGATGGAGAGTTGGTAGGAGCCGACGGAGTCGGCGATCCCGTCGACCACGAGGAAGTACTGTGCGCCCGCGGCGGTCTGGAAGGTGACGCTGGCGATCGCGCCGGGAAGCCCGGCAGAATCGAAGGCCGTCTGCGAACCGATGTCTTCGTTGGCCTGGTTGAGCACGCGGAGCGATGCACGGAGGACAGATCCGTCCGGCGTGACGAGTTGGATGAAGACCGTGCCCGCGGCGATCGCGGTGAAGGTGTAGAGATCCCGGTCGCGCTGCACCTCGATGGTTTCGTCGATGGAGGCGTCGCCGGTTCGCGGGTCGAGAGTGATGCGCGCGGCATTGTTGAAGTCGATGTCGGAAGGGTCGCCGCCGCCGGGGCCGCCCGTCGTCTGCCCGGTGATGCGGATCTGATATTCACCGCTGAGCGTGGAACCCGCGATGGCATTGGTGACGCTCACGAGCACATAGAAGCGCTGCCCAATGGCCGTCGCGGTGACGTTCGCGAGAATCGCCTGGAGGTTGATCGCGGACGGAGTATCGGAGATCAGGTTACGGTTCGCGTCGAAGATGCGAACCCGTGGGCCGAATTGCCCGACCGCGGAGGCGTAGGGAGTGACTTGCACGGCGACGTTGCCCGGGGCCAACGCCACAAAGGTGAAGAGGTCGGTGTCGCCCGTCGGCGATATACGGGCGTTGGAGGGGTCGTTGGCGGCGGAGCCGCCGATCTGACCGATTCCGGTGGTGGCGTTGAGGACGATCGCCGCCGCGAGATCGAACTCACCCGCGTTCGGATAGTCGTCGATCGGCGGGGCGGTGACGCTGACCGTGTACAGGCCGAGGTTCGTCACAAGACCGGGATTGTCCGCATCAACAATCCCTTGAACCACAACGAAGATGTCCTGGCCGCGGACAACCTCGAGCGAGGCTTCCGCAAAGAAGAAGAAGACGGCGTCGCTGCCCGAGCCGGTGGCGAGAACGGTGCCGTTGGCCGAGAGAAGCGTGACGCGAGATAGGAACGTGCTGCCCTCTGGCCGGCTGATGAGGACCGAAGCGGGCCCGCCTGCGGGCGCCGCGAAGACGAACAAATCGGTATCGAGCACGACCTCGATGTTGCCCGCCTCTTCGCCGCCGCCCGTGGCACTATCGACGACAATCCGGGTGGCGACGCCGAACTCGCCGGTGTCGATGATTCCGTCCAGATCGCTGTCGCCATCGGCGTGGTCGTCGGTGGGCGGGAAGGTGACGGTGACGCCGTAGGCCCCGAAGTTCGCCTGGGGGTCTTTGCCGGTGACGAGGACGTAGTAGTAGGGATAGAGGCGATCCTCAAGGCCCAAGCCCTCGGGATCGAAGTCGATGAACCGGATGGGGGTAACGGGCACCACCACGCGGCTGTTAGTCGTGGCTGCGTCGAGGTCGTCGTTAAAACCAATCCGGAGCCAGATGGCGTTGCCGTTGAGATCCTCGGAGACCTCGTAGACCGTGACGACCGGATCCATTGTGAACGAGAGGCTCGTGACGTCGACCGTCACGCTGGCGAAGGATGAAGCGCGGAAGCGGAAAATATCGGTATCACCCGCGGATTCGAGCGTGCCCTGGATGACGCCCTCGCCCTGGAAATCGAACACCGGAATGTCACCCGCGTCGTCCCACTTGCCAAAGTCGGCGAAGTCGTCGGCCTCGGGGATGCCTGTCACGCCGATGGTGTAGGTGCCCTCGCTGCCGCCGTTGCCGCGAACACGCAGAAAGAATTGCTGGCCGGGCGAGACGTCGGCGATATCGAAGCCGATGACGCCGCCGCCCAGAGGCGTACCAGTGCCGACAAGCCCGCCGTCGGCGGCGAAGATATCCAGCTCGCCCAGGAGCGTCTGCGGGACGTCGTTGGGGGTGAGGCGGATGAGTGCGGTCCCGCGGCCGCCGACGGTGAAGGAGAAGATATCGGTATCGCGCCGCTCGCCGTTGACGAAGGGCGACGTGCGGAGGTTGAGGATACGGCCGGTGAGTGAACCGGTGCCGTTCGCGGTCCCGTCGGCGAGCGTGCCAAGCGGGATAACCGTGGCCACGGAGACGCCCGGTGCGATATCGACGTCCGCATCGGAATGGTCGTCGAAGACTTCAACGCCGCCGACCGCGTCCTGCAGCTGGAGCGGCATCTGATGGAGAAGCAGGTTGTAGCCGCCGGTGGCGAACTTCCAGTCGATCTCGCGTTCGATGTTCTCGGTGCGGGCGTCGGGATCGGCAGGGGCGGCGTTGCTGTAACGCTGACCGCTCTCGACCTGAATGTAGTAGACGTTGCCAGCAACAACGTTGAACACGATGCGGGCGTCGCGCCGCCAGAACCGTGCCTCGACGCCGCCCACGGTGGTGGTCTGGATATCGCCCTGGACCGCCAGATTTTCGTCGGCATAGCCGATCTGCTCGAAGTCGCTACGGAAGACACGGAGGGCCGAATCGAGGTTGCTCGACATCTCGGGACGCGCGTCGGGGCGGAAATCCGCTTCGTTGTCGAACAAGAAGTCGATGTTGTTCTGAGCGGTGATCTGCTCGGCATAGGAGTCGGCATAGTCGGTCGTGACGATGCGGACTTCCACGGTGCCGGTGAACTCGGCCCGGAAGTTATAGAGGTCTGAGTCGTCGATCGTGGAAATGTTTCCCACGTCGCCGCGGGTTTGCACCGCGGTGGAGTTCTCACCCGAGAACTTGTAGTCGCGGGTGTGATTGCCGTGCAGCGGCTGGGTGTCGGCCGCAACGAAGACCGAGCCGTCGCCGGTCTGCAGGACCGTGTCGATCTCGGCGGAACCGACGAAGTCGCCGACGTCCTGCTCTTCCGAGGCGACGCCGTTCACCTCGTCGCGGGTGCCGTCGTCGTTGATGTCGGTCGCCAGTGCGTCGGCGGTCAACGAAAAGTTGTACCGCCCGCCACCGGCCGCGCTGCTGATCTCGATGTAATACACCTCGCCGCCCCAGACCTTGATGCCGAGATACTCATCGAGCACCTCACGGCGGAGTGGGCTCAAGAGCGAGGGGTCCCACATGCCCGCCGGGTCGGGGCCGGGCGCGGTCGGGTCGCGATCGTCGCTTCCGGGACGGTCGAAGTCGTAGACCAGCTGGAAGTTGGAGTCGTACACCCGGACGAGCATCTGGCCGAACGACGCCTCGACCGGCCCGACCGCAAGATCGATTCGGCTGGCGGGGCGGGCGTGACGATCGAAACGATCGTCGGTATCCAAGATGTCGTCGAAATTGACGAGCGAGAAAACGCTTGACGGGAAGGTCGCGGGATCGTCGGGGAGTGTTTCCGGATCGTAGTTGACGCCGCCCGAAGGACCAGAGCCGAGCCGCTGGTAGCGGCTTCCGATCGGGCCCGCACCGTCGGGGCCGGTGTCGGCCAGCCGGAGCATGACGACATTCTGCGCGGCGACGCCCCAAATCCGGGTGAAGTCGCCGCCGATGTACAGGACTTCCTGATCGTCACCCTCGATGAGCCCGATCCGCGGCTCCTGGAGATCCGTAAACGCCGTCAACGCGCGAACCGGCGCATCGGTGCCCGGAGGGGCCAACGGATTGGTGATCAGCAGGCCCGCCGCGAGCGCAGCACCGTCCCACGTCGTCAGGTTCGGTGTGCCGTCGGGGGCTGTGAAATCGCCGCCGATCACAAGCACGGGATCGAGTACCAGCCCCAGCGCTTCGGCGTCGGTCGGATCCCACACCGTCAGCGCCAGTATCTCTCCGTTATCAATGCCGCCGTCGACGAGCTCAAACAACAGCGACGGGTCATACCCCTGATCTTCGGGGTCCTGAACGTCACCTTCGAGCGGGTCAAACGCCTCGCCCGGATCCGCCATGCCGAGACGCAGGATGCGATTGACCGCGACCGACGCCCCATTCCCGAACGTCACACTGGTGAATCCGCCCGCGAAGTACAGGCGGTCGACCTCAACCTCTTCGCCTGCGGGATTCAACTCCAGCGACCTATACGCCGTCAGTGCATTGACGGGGCCGTTCAGAGCGAAGTCGCCGAGAGGCCCATTGAGACCCGGCCGATCGATGCTCGTCCCTTGGAAATCGCGTGCGTTGAGCAAGGGGTGCTCAAGTCCCACTCCGTCGAACCGCACAAGGTTCCTCGCGTCGAAGCCGGTGCGCCCCTGCACCGCGGTAAACACGCCGCCGATAAAGAGCTGCGGCTGCAGATCGCCGACGCTGATCACCTCGTCGAGCGCTAGCTGAGGCGGAGGACCGGGCTGAAACGGCCGCGCAGCGCGCCCAGCGCCGGGATTCGCGACGTCATACACCGCGAAACTGCGCACGCTCAACGTACCGCCATTGGCGCCGATCGTTCCGGGCGAAGTCCACGGGCTCGCGATCCCGAGGCTGCTTCCTTGGATGAAACCGACACCCGGAGTAGCTTCTCCGTCCAGCGTCGCAAAGTCGCCTCCCGCGAAGAGCCAGGGCACGTTGTTGAATGGTGCCGCAGCGTTGGGGTCGACGAGGGCGAACGCTCCGTCCGGGTCTCCCGGATCAAACGTCGTCAGCGCACGCACCGGGCCATCTGCATCACCCAACGTGTTCCGCCACTGATAGCGCCCGCCGGTAAACGTCCAAATCGCAAGGTTCGTCGCGGTCTCAACTTGACCAAGCGGATTGAGGTAATTCACCACGAAATCGCCGCCCACCACCAGAATTTCTCGGCGCGGGCCGGCCGCATCCACGTCCCACGCCTGTTGCGCGTAGATTTCGGGCTTGCCCGAGACCGCCGTGTTCGCGCTGAAGCCCAGTTGCACCGGGCCGCCAGGCGTGTCAATCAATCGCTGATTGCCCGTCGCCCAGAAGTCATCAACGTCATAATTCGCAACGCCCCGCGTCCCCGTCGGCCGCGCCACACTCGGGTCCGCCAGATCAAAACGCCCGCCGATGAACAGCGCGCTGCCCGCGCCGTCGCTGTCGCCGGCGTAGTCGCTCAGCATGTCGACCGGCGCTGTGAACTTGAAGATGTCCGTGTCGGCGGCGGTGTGAATTCGCCCCTCGCCGGTGGCGCGCGTCCGCACGCCGCGATCCCTGACCAGATTTCCGTCCCCATCAAACGTCTCGAAAGGGTCATTGAACACGATCGCGGTGGCCTGCAGGAGCGTCCGCCGCTCGGCGTCGGTCAGCGGATCGGTGTCCGGGTCCCGCACCAGTGTGTTGATATGGTCGTCGATCGGCTGTGTATCGTCGAACGTGTTGTTCGCATCGATGAACAACTGGTACTGCACCAGGCTGCTCACCTCGAACCCGTCGATAATAACGTAGTAGTCGTTGCCGCCCTGCAACCGGACCTGCAACTGCGCGGACGCCCCGGCGAAGTCATCGTTGAACGCGATCCGCACGCCGCTCGCATCATACAACGAGAGCGCCGGATCATTCACCGGAGCCAAGCCCGTCGGGATACCGGTGATAAATGACAACCCATTCCCTAGCGCCGTGAAGCGGAATAAGGCGCTCTGGAACGTGGGAGCCGGCACTTCCGGGAAGGGCGCCGGAGGCGGCGCGCTCGGATCACCGAAGCCGACAAACGCACCGCCACCGATTCCACCGCGACGGGTCACCGTTGAAAGCGGGATCTCAGTAGCCGCGGCATCGAGCACAAGATAGAACGTTCCGGTGCCGAAGTTCGCCCGGCCCACGTTCACTTCGTCGGAACGAACGCGGATGAAGAAGGTGTCGCCGGGTGCAGCCAGGACCGTCGCGAAGGCGTCGTTGAGCCGGCCCGCATCGCTGTCGAACGCCACCCGCGTCACCGCGCCGGTGCTGCCGCTGACGACAACGCCGAACGGCTCGAGGCTTGTCGGGTCCATGCTCTCGCTGAAGCTCAACACGATGCTGTCGGTGGGGCTGATGTAGGTTCCGTTCGCCGGCTCGACCACGTAGGAGGGCGCCCCGACGACGACGTCGTACGTTGCGATGTACGTGTTGTGATGGCCCGCCAAATCGTCGAGCTCGAGCTGAACGGTTAGGTCGTTGCCCTGCGCCCAGGTGGTGAGCGGTGAGATGGTGACCGTGTCGTTGGCGTAGACCGAGGTCTCGATGTCGGCGTGGGCCAGTGTGGCTCCGAGGGTCCCCGTGACCACGAGAGAAGTCGTGTCGATGCTCTCGGAGAAGTAGAAGTGGATCGCCTGATCGGGATTGATCGAGCTGAACGAGGACGGATCGAGGGAGAGGTTCGGTGGTGAGCCGTCGACGTCATAGGTGACCACGATCCACAGCAGCTCGCCGGCGAGATCTTCGGCCTGGATGGTAGAGGTCTGATTGAAGCCGATGTTCCAATTGGCGACGGGCGTGAGCCGTACACGGTCGGTGGGATCGAAGGCCTCGTACCACGCGTCC
>ENA-ORBV01010832-ORBV01010832.1-microbial-mat-metagenome-genome-assembly--contig:-NODE-10832-length-14486-cov-4.017767_pt1 | contig 14486 bp, 13 predicted proteins | sample MGYA00237777_ERZ505514 | MGnify/ENA primary metagenome ERZ505514 (study PRJEB26160, sample SAMN06269048) | microbial mat metagenome | isolation source: Oligotrophic lake microbial mat | place... | reverse complement strand
GCGCCAATGGCACCACCGTCGATGGCGCACCCGTAAAGGAAGTCACGCCGCTCACGCTCGACAGCAAGGTCTGCCTCGGCGATGCCACGCTCACTTTCGAGCGCGGCGGCCTGCCGGCTTCCGTGTTCCGACATTTGCCCGAAGGCTTTCTCCGCCACGCGCGCTACACCGTCGGCGAACCGATCGTCGAAGGCCGGACCAGCATCATCTACGACGCGCGCGACAACATCCTGCGGCGCAGCGTCGCCATGCGCGTGCTGCGTCCCACATCGCAGGCCGACCCCGCACAAGTGCTGGCCTTCATCCGCGAGGCGCAGATCGCGTCGCAACTCTCCCACGCCGGCATCCTCCCCGTGCATGATTTCGGCCTCGATGAGGAGATCGGGCTCTTCTGCACCACGCGTTTCATCGAGGGCGAATCGCTCGCTGATCTGCTCACCGGCATGGCCTCCGACGACGCGGAAGCTCCGCACGCCACGCTCTACTCGCTGCTCCAGATTTTCCTGAAAGCGTGCAGCACCGTGGCCTTCGCGCACGCCCGCGGCGTCGTGCATAGTGCGCTCCGACCCGAGGCCATCATCTTCGGGCGGTTCGGCGAAGTGTTCGTCGATCATTGGGGCTTCGCGCACATCGGCATCCCGACGCACGGCGACCGCCCTCTCGTCGAAGCCCCCGCTCTCGGCGCCAAACCTCCCCTGTCCCGCTACACCACGCCCGAGCAAGCCATCGGCGCCGAAGACCTCGATCCGCGCACCGACGTGCATGCCCTCGGCGCGATCCTCTTCCGCATCCTCAGCCTACGAAATTACAACACCGGCAGCACCACGGAGGAGTTGCTCGATCACGCGCTCCAGCCATCACTCGCTCCCGCGGACGCCCTCACTGCCGAACCGCCACCCGCACACATCCTCGGTGGAGACTGGCCTGAGCGGCCGGTCGAGATTTGCGCCCGCGCCCTCAGCACGGATCGCGAAGACCGCTTCGCCAACGCGCACGACCTCAAGAAAGACCTGAGCGACTGGATCGAAAACGCCGCGACGCCCGGCGAGCACACGCGCATCTGGAAGCAACTCGCCGGTCTCCTCGGTCGGCACTAATCACTTCATCTCACGCCGCTGCGGCATTCCGGCCTGCGCTCCGAAGCGCGTGACGGCCATCGCCGCCGCCTGCACGGCACGCTCGACCCCGGCGCGCATCGACAGCCCTTCCGCAATACCCACGGCCAGCCACGCCGTGAAGCAATCCCCCGCGCCAACCGTGTCCACGGACTTCACCCGCGGCGCTCGCGCCAGCCATTCCCCTTCCTCGGCGCAAACCCAAGCGCCCCGCGCGCCGAGCGTGACCACGACATTTCGGCAACCACGCTCGCGCAACGCTCTTGCTGCGGCCTTTGGATCGCGCTGGCCGGTCAGCGATTCCGCCTCCGATTCATTCGGCGTCAGCGTGTGAACCCACCGCAACAATCGCTGCGGCAGCTTCGCCGCAGGTGCAGGATTGAGGACAAAGGGCACCTCGTGTCGCACCGCCAGTTCCGCGGCGGCTTCCACCGTCGCAAGCGACACTTCGAGTTGCGCCACGACGACCTCGGCCCGCGCGATCACCGCCTGCGCAGCCCAAACATCCGCCACGGAAACGAGATCGTTCGCCGACTTCGCAACGGCGATCATATTCTCCCGCGAGCGCCCACCGAGCAGGACCAGCGCAACTCCACTCGGCGCTTCCGCGCACGCGCGAAAGTGCCGCACGTCCACGCCTTCGCGGCACAACCCTGCTTTCGCCGCCACGCCAAATTCATCCACGCCGTGCCGCCCGATGAAAGCCACACGCGCTCCCGCTCGCGCGGCCGCGACGGCTTGATTCGCACCCTTTCCTCCCGCGTTCCGCGAGAACTCACCACCCAGCAGCGTCTCCCCCGCGCGCGGCAGACGAGCACAGCGCACGACCAGATCAGTATTGGAACTACCGACAACGACAACACGCGGTGGGCGGGATTTCTTCACGCCACCGGAGACTATTTCGCGCCGCGTTTTCCGCGAGCGCCGACTTCACATTTCCTCATTTCCAATGCACTCTCGCCCTCCCCATGGATCTGAAAGCTCACCTCGACACGCGCACGCAACTTATCGACTGCGCGCTCGACCGTTTCCTCCCGCGCGCCACGACAAAACCGCGCACCATCCATGAAGCCATGCGCTACAGCCTCTTTGCGGGCGGCAAGCGCCTGCGCCCCGCGCTCACCCTCGCCGCCGCCAAAGCCTGTGGAGGCACCGAGGAGCACGCGCTCCCCGCAGCCTGCGCCGTGGAGTGCATCCACACGTACTCGCTCGTTCACGACGATCTCCCGTGCATGGACGACGACGACCTCCGCCGCGGCCGTCCCACCTCGCACAAGGTCTACGGCGAAGGCGTTGCCGTGCTCGCGGGCGATGCGCTTCTCACCATCGCTTTTGAAATCCTCGCGCAAGCTCGCGAAACCGCGCGTTACAAAATGCCCGCGCTCATCCGCGAACTCGCCACCGCCAGCGGCAGCCAGTGGCTCATCGGCGGACAGGTCGCCGACCTCGAAGGCGAAGGCAAAAAAATCAGCGGAGCGGAATTGAAATACATCCATCGTTGCAAGACCGCCGCGCTCCTGACCGCGAGCATCCGCCTCGGCGCGATGAGCGCAAACGCCACGCCCGCGCGCCTCGCCGCGCTCACCGAATTCGGCCAGGCGCTCGGCCTTGCCTTCCAAGTCATCGACGACATCCTCGACGTCACCCAGACCACAGAAAAGCTCGGCAAGACCGCCGGCAAAGATGTCGCCGCGACCAAAGCGACCTATCCCGCCGTCTTCGGCCTCGACCGCTCGCGCAAAGAAGCGCACCGCCTCACCACCGCTGCGCATGCGGTCCTGAAGCCTTTCGGTAAAAACGGCGCCACCCTCCGCGCCTTTGCCGACTACCTGCTGGCGCGCGACTACTAGGCCGGGACGAGGCGGAGATTGGGATCGATGTCGGCGTCAAGCGGGGAGCTGGCGCCTTGGGCAAATTTCAGCGCGGCGACGTAGCCGATCATCGCTGCGTTGTCCGTACAGAGCGCGGGCGGGGCGATGAGGAGTTCGAGCCCGGCGCGTTCGCAGGCGGCGCGCATTTTTTCGCGCAGGCGAGAATTGCAGCTCACACCGCCGCTCAGGGCGACGACGCGCTGCCGCGTGGCCCGGGCGGCGCGCACGGTTTTTTCGACGAGGACATCGACGACGGCTTCTTGGAACGAGGCGCAGACATCGGCCAACGGAAGCGTGGCGAGCTTGGGCAGCAGGTAGCGCACGGCAGTCTTGAGGCCGCTGAAGCTGAAGGCGAAGTCGCCGGAGTCGAGCATGCTGCGGGGAAAGTCGAAGGCGGCGGCGTTGCCTTCCTTCGCGAGACGATCGACGTGCGGGCCGCCGGGATACGGGAGGCCGAGGAGTTTGCCGACCTTATCAAACGCTTCCCCCGCCGCGTCGTCCTGCGTTTGCCCGAGCAACTGGTAGCGGCCAAGCGCTTCGATTTGCACGAGCATGGTGTGACCACCGCTGACGATGAGGCCGATCGCCGGGCGCACGCCTTCCGCGGTGCCGAAGAACGGCGAGAGGAGGTGCCCCTCCAGGTGGTTGATCGCGAGGTAGGGTTTGCGAAAGCCGACGGCGAGGCCTTTCGCGGCGGAGGTGCCGATCATGAGCGATGTCGCGAGGCCCGGACCGCGCGTCGCGGCGAAGGCATCGACCTCTGCGAGCGCGATGCCGGCATCGCCGAGCGCGCGCTGGATCACAGGCTTGAGCACGCGGAGATGATCGCGCGCCGCAACTTCCGGCACGACACCACCGGTGACGACATGCAGCGCGATCTGCGAGGCAACTTCGCTGGCGAGCAACTGCGTGCCGCGCAGGACCGCGACCGCGGTTTCATCGCACGACGTTTCGATGGCGAGGACCAGCCCCGAGGTGCCCGACCTCACTCAGTTCGCCGAGGCCCTCTTCGGTGCGCCGGTCTTTTCCGCGTAGATCATCACCCCCTTGAGCGCATCGACGGCGCGCTCAAGTTGGGTGTCGCGGAAGTTGGTGATCTCCTTCCGCTCCGGATCGGCAGAGAGATCCTCGCGGCGCTGAAGCAAGAGCTGGCGCTCCTGCTCGGGCGTGAGCGTGGCGCGGATGGTCGGCGAGACGCCGTGCTCGTGAATGACCTGCTTGCTCGGCGTGTAGTATTTCGCCGTCGTGAGGCGCATCGCCGAGCCGTCCTGAAGTTGGATGACGCTCTGCACGGAGCCTTTGCCGAAGGTCGTTTCGCCGACGAGGATCGCGCGGTTCAAGTCCTTGAGCGCACCGGCGACGATCTCCGAGCCGCTGGCGCTGCCGGTATTGATGAGGATCGCGAGCGGATAACGCGGGCGCGGTTTTACCGTGTCGGAAGTGCGATAGGTGCGGCTCTGCGAAGGCACGCGGCCCTCGGTGGAGGCGACGACGGTGCGAGGCGGAAGAAATTGGCCGGCGACGTCGATCGCGGAGTTGAGCAGGCCGCCGGGATTGTAGCGGAGGTCGAGGATCATAGCTTGCATGCCTTTGGCCTCGAGGTCGTCAAGCTTCTTGCCGAGTTCTTCGGCGGTTGGGACGTTGAACTGCGTGATGCGCGCGTAGCCGATTCTGAAGTCGCCGCTGAGCTCGTCGGGCAAGAGTTTCGCCTCCTTCACGCTGGCGACTTTGATGTTCTCGCGGACGAGGGTGTAGTCCTTGAGATCCTTGGTCGCGGGGCGAAGGATCGTGAGCACGACTTTCTGCCCGGGTTCGCCGCGGAGCATTTTGATGGCGTCGTTGAGGTCCATCTTCTCGGTCGGCTGGCCGTCGATCTTGATGATCTGGTCGCTGGGCAGCAGCCCGGCGCGATGACCGGGCGTGTCTTCCATCGGGTTGACGATCACGATATTCCCATCGCGCTGGGCGACGACAACCCCGAGCCCGCCGAAGCGGCTATTGGTGTCGTCCTGCATGCCTTTGAAATCGCGCGGCTCCATGAACTGCGAATGCGGGTCCAAGCTGCTGAGCATGCCGCGCATCGCCGCGTGCGAGAGATCCTCGTAGGTGACCTTGCTCTCGTCCACATAGTCCTGGCGGATCATCTGCATGGCGCGGGCGAAGACGGCGATGCTGGAGTAACCGCTGTCGTCCTTCTCTTGCGCGCCGACGGCTTGGTAAACGCGCATCCCGACGACGAGGTTAAAACCGACCAGAAGAAGGACGAGACTTTGCAGAAGCCGCTTTTTCATGGGCGGCAAGTTATCAGGGTACCGGGCCTTGTAAATGGGCGGACCGACTCCGCCGCGAATTCGCGAGCTTACGCGGCGTCCTTGTCCTGCTTGCGGCGGATGAGCGGGGACTTTTTCCCTTCGACGACGCCGCGATTGATCGTGACGTCAGCGATGTCGTCGCGACTCGGCACGTCATACATCACGTCGAGCATGATGCGCTCGAGTATGCTGCGGAGCGCGCGGGCACCGGTGCCTTTGGTGTGGGCCTGTTCGGCGAGGGCGCGCAGGGCGTCCTTGGTCACATTCAGGTTCACGCCTTCCATGGCGAGCAGCTTGGTGAACTGCTTGATCATCGCGTTCTTGGTGTCCGTGAGGATCATGACCAGCTCGTCTTCGCTGAGCTGATCGAGTGCGGTGATCACAGGCAGACGTCCGACAAATTCCGGGATCATGCCGAAGGCGAGCAGATCTTCCGGCTCGGTAAAGCGGATCGCTTCGCTCGCGGGAACTTCAGCCTCGGTGGCTTCCGCCGCCGTGACACCGAAGCCGAGCACTTTCTTGCCCATGCGCTTCTGGATCATCTTTTCGAGGCCGACGAACGCGCCGCCGCAGATGAAGAGAATTTTGTCCGTGCTGACCTGAATGTATTCCTGATGCGGGTGCTTCCGGCCACCTTGCGGCGGGACGTTGCAGGTTGTGCCTTCGAGGATTTTCAGGAGCGCCTGCTGCACGCCTTCACCGCTGACGTCGCGGGTGATGGAGACGTTATCGGTCTTGCGTCCGATCTTGTCGATTTCGTCGATGTAAACGATGCCGATTTCGGCGCGCTTCACATCGTAGTCACTGGCCTGGAGCAGGCGTAGGATGATGTTCTCCACGTCTTCGCCGACGTAGCCGGCTTCGGTGAGCGTGGTCGCGTCGGCGATGCAAAAGGGCACGTCGATGATGCGCGCGAGGGTGCGGGCGAGGAGCGTCTTGCCACTGCCGGTCGGGCCGATGAGTAGGACGTTTGCCTTGTCGATCTCGACATCGCCGAGCGGATCCATCTGCTGCACCGACGCGCTGCTCACGCTCTGGTTATGCAGGATGCGCTTGTAGTGGTTGTGCACCGCCACGCTCAGCGTTTTTTTCGCGCGGTCCTGGCCGATCACAAACTGATCGAGCTGCCGACGGATCTCCATCGGCTTCGGCACTCGCAAGGTCGTCGAGCTCTTGCGCGCGTCGTCGGTCAGCTCCTTGTCGAGAATGCCTTTGAAGACATTGATGCAGGAGTCGCAGATATAGACGCCAGGGCCGGCAATGAGCTTCCGCACTTCCGCGTGGCTCTTGCCGCAGAAGCTGCACATCGTGAGGTTACTGGCGCGCGCCATCTGAGCCGGGAGAGGAAATTAAGCTTCGGTTTTTTCCTGGAGCGCTGCGGCCTCGACGACGGCGTCGGGCAGCGGGATCTGCTTGCGGCTCTTCACGACTTCGTCCACGAGGCCGTAAGCCTTCGCTTCATCGGCGTTCATATAGTAGTCGCGATCGGAATCATGGCCGACCTGCTCATCGCTCTTGCCGGTATGCACCGCGAGGATGTGGATGAGCCGCTTCTTGAGTTTGTACATGAACTCGACGGTGCGCTCGACATCACTGGCTGTGCCCTGCGCGCCGCCGCTCACCTGGTGGATCATGATGTCGGAATTCGGGAGCGCGTAACGCTTGCCCTTCGCGCCCGCGGCGAGCAGCACGGCGCCCATCGAGGCGGCCATGCCGATGCAGTAGGTGTTCACGTCGCAGGTCAGAAACTGCATCGTGTCATAAATCGCGAGACCCGAGGTAACCGAGCCGCCGGGCGAGTTGATGTAGAGGTTGATGTCCTTCTTCCCATCGTCCATCTGGAGGAAGAGAAGCTGGGCGATCACGGAGTTCGCCACGCCGTCATCGATCGCCGTGCCGAGGAAGATGATGCGATCCTTGAGCAGCCGCGAATAGATGTCGTAGCTGCGTTCGCCGCGGCCCGTCTGCTCGACGACGTAGGGAACGTAGTAGTTGTTTTGCGGGGCGACGATCTTGCGGTCGGGTTGGATGATCATGAGGAAAAATTAGCTCTGCGCTGGCGCATCCGCGACCTCAGGCGCAGGCGCCCCGGCGGGAATGGTCGAGACGCTAGCGGTGGCGGCAAGGAAATCAAGGACCTTGGCCGTCAGCACCTCTTCGAGGATCTGGTCGATCGCGTTCCGTTCGTCGAGTTTCTTGATGAGCTTGTCGGGCTTCATGTCGTAGCGCTGCGCCAGCTGCGCGATGCGGATGTCGAATTCCTGCTGCGTCGGCTTGATGCCTTCCACGTCCGCGATGCGGAGCAGGATGAAGGTGCCCTTGATCTGGTCTCGCGCGTTTTGCGCCGCGCCGCCGAGGATCTCCTGCTCGTTTTCCTTGAGCACGTCGTCAGGCACACCGCGCGCCTGGTTTTCCTTCACGATGTCCATGAGGATGCGGCGCGTCTGCGTGCGGACCATGTCCACGGGCAGCTCACATTCCACCTGCCCGAGAAGCTGGCGCATGATCTCCGCGCGCTTCGTCGATTCGACGCTGTCCTTCTTCTGGCGCTCGAGTTCGCCGCGGGCCACGTCTCGGATTTCCGCGAGCGTCTTGCCCTTCACGATCGAGCTGGCGAAAGCGTCGTCGAGCGCCGGGAGAACCTTCGTCTTCATGCCCTTGATCGTCACCTCGTACTGGATCTTCTGACCGGGCAAGCCTTCGACCGGAAAGTCCGCCGGCACTTCGATTTCGAAGGTGCGGGTTTCGTCTTTCTTCGCGCCGACCAGCGCTTCGGAAAAGCCTGGGAAAAACGCCTCGTGGACCATGTGGATCCAGAAATCTTCGTTACCCGAGAGCGGCTTGCCGGCCTTGGGAAATTTGTCGCTCACCGGCGCGCCGTCGATCGTGCCCTTGTAGTCGATGACGATGAAGTCATTCATCTCCACGCCGCGATCGTCGGCCACGTCCACGAAGTCCGCCGCCTGTTCGCGCAGCTCTTCGAGCGACTTGTCGATTTCCTCTTCCGTCACCGCAGTATCGGGAAGCGGGACCACGAGGCCCTTGTAGTTCGGCACTTGGAAATCCGGGTGCGTGATCAGCGTCGCGGTGAACTTCATCGACTTGTCCTCGCCGATCTCCACTTCATCGACTTGCGTGAGCGACAGGACCTTGATGCCCTTTTCCTGCACAGCCTGCTTGCACGACTCGGAGAGCAGCTTCTTCTCAAGCTCCTCGCGGATCTCCTTGGCGAACTTTTTCTCGATGATCGCCTTTGGCGCCTTGCCCGCGCGATACCCGGGGATGCGGGCGTATTTGGTGTAGTTGCCAGCCACGTCCTCCCAGACCGCGGTGACTTTTTCGGGCTCCACTTCGACGCGGAGGGTGGTGATGCAGTTGGGTAGGTTTTCGACGAGGACGTTCATATAGGCTAGGTGGAAAAGGGGCCGGAAAGATAGCGGCTGACCGGCAAATGCAAAGGGGGAAATCACCCCGCGCGAAAATCGCGCTCCCAGGGGTTTCACCGCTAGAATCTCTGCGGCGCCACGGCTTCCGGCAGCGCCTTCCCCGAGGCCAGCCGGAGTGCCGCCCATGCACTCACCCTGCGGGAGAGAAAGTCGAGTGTGAGGGCGATCAAGAGGCCTGCGCCGGCACCGCCGAGCGCGCCATAGGCCAACACCTGCCAGCCTTCGCCGTAGGCCGCAAATAATGACTGGATCAACCACGCGCATACCGCTCCCGCCGGGATGCCTGCGAGAATGCCGGCCTGGATCAAAAACGCCCGAATCGCCGACTCCGCCCGTCCACTGCGCAGGCCGACCAAGACCGATGACGAGATCACGCCCAGCCCCAGCAGGACCGCAGCGATGGCGCAGCCGAGGAGTCCGATGACGATGCCCACGCCGATGAGCACGCACGCCACGCAGAAGAAGATGAGCGCGAAAATGGCCATCCCCAAATTTCTCGCAGCCGAGCCGGAAAAACAATCGCGGATTGCCTGCGTCGCGAATATCGCCCTAATGCACATCCCCACCCCGAGTTGACACATCCGACTTCCTATCCCTCCACCATGAACCCCGTCTCCCGCCGCACCTTCCTCCAGACCTCCACCGCCGCCGCCCTCGCCGCCAGTCTCGCTCCGGCGCGCGCGCAGATCGCCGGCCAAAAACTCAAGCTCGGCCTCATCGGTTGCGGCGGGCGCGGCACCGGCGCCGCGGCGCAGGCCCTCACCGCGGACAGCAACACCGAGATGTGGGCGATGGGCGATGTCTTCACCGACGCCCTCGACAAATCCCAGAAGGCGCTCGCCACTCAATACGGCGACAAGCCTGGGCGCATGACCGTCGCGGACGACCGCAAATTCATCGGCCTCGACGCCTACCAGAAAGTCCTCGCGAGCGGCGTCGATGTCGTCCTCATCGCCACGCCCGGCGGCTTCCGCCCGCTCATCCTGCGCGCTGCCGTGGACGCCGGGAAACACATCTTTTGCGAGAAGCCGATGGGTGTCGATCCTGCGGGCGTGCGCTCCGTTCTCGAGTCCGTGCGCCTCGCCAAGGAAAAGAAACTCGCCCTGCGCGCCGGCTTCAACATGCGCTTCGAACCCGCCTACGTGGAAGCCATGCAGCGCGTCCACAGCGGCGAGATCGGCGATGTCGTGGCCATCTATTCCACGCGCCTCGGCAACCGCCTCACGCGCTTCAGCGGCGAGCGTCTGCCCGGCCAGACCGACCTCGAGTGGCAGCTCCGCAACTGGCACCACTTCCACTGGCTCAGCGGCGACTACATGATGGAAATCACCGTCCACAGCGTCGACAAAATCGCCTGGGCCATGCGCGACGAACCACCCGTGAAATGCCAGGCCACCGGCGCCCGCTGGCAGCAAAAGCTCGGCGACATCTGGGACCAGTTCGACGTCACCTACACATGGGCCAATGGCGCCATCGCCGTGCTCAAGACCCGCTACCAGGACGGCGTTTTCAACGAACAACGCGACACCATCATCGGCACCAAGGGCCGCTGCGAATTCGTCGGATACAACGCCCAAATCTTCGGCCAGAACCCCTGGAAATACGCCGGCCCGAAAGTCGCCTCGCACCAGATTGAGCACGACGAACTCTTCGCCGACTTGCGCGCCGGCCAGATCCCCAACGACGGCACCCGCATGGCCAGCAGCACCCTCATGGGCATCATCGGGAAAATGAGCGCCTACACCGGCAAGGAAGTCACCTGGGAATTCGCCCAAAACTCCAAATGGGACACGATGCCGAAGGACCTCGCGTGGGACATGAAACTCCCCGTCGGCGCGGTGCCTGAACCGGGCGTCACGCCGCTGATCTAGCCTCCATACGGCAGTTTTCCGGGTCTTCTTCCGACGAAGCTGGAGATTGCCATTTCCCTCGCGACCCGCTATCCCGGTCACATGAAGAAGGTCTTGTTTTGGTTCCTCGTTGCAGGTGCAATGTCACTCAGCTTCGACGCGGTGGCGGCGCCGCCCGTGAAAGTTCAAATCACTGTCGTCAAGAAACGCGGGGACGTCGTCCGGGGCAAAGCCGAGAGCGAAGGTGGGATCGCGAAAAGCACCGAGGGGGTGTCGTATGCCTTCAGCCTGAAAAATCTTTCCTTCAGCGACCTCGGGAAACTCACCGTCGATTACATCCTTTTAGTCGAGCGCCCCAAGATCGGCGACAAAAGGAACGATCCAATTCATGTGGAGCGCGTCAAGGGCTCGAAAGCGGTCGAAGCGCTGACCAGACAGGCACCGCAAACCGTGACCACCGACGAACTGATACTCGCGACAGAAAATGTCACTGGAGGCTACATCTACCGGGACGGCGGGCGGATCAAAGCCGAGGACACGGTGGTCGGCGTGTGGGTCCGCGTCCTGCAAGACGGGCAGATCGTCGGCGAATATGCCGCGCCCGCGACGATCACGAAACAAGGCTGGGACAAAAACTAGCAACCATCAGATTGTTTATCGCCTTTGCGAAACTGCGCTGCAGCGTGATGCCAAGCGCTTTTGAAAAGCGGGGCATTGCCTTTTTCAGGCGCTGATCTCGTCCTCCTGCTTGCCCGCGTTTCCCGCAGCGGTACCGGGGAGCGGCTTCTGGTATTTCCGCGCGCTCCGTCGACCGCGGCAGTCGGGCCGCATACTGCAGACCCACACGGCGTGCGCGCTGGCGGTGACTTGATCCATGGCCGCTTCGCAAGCCGGGCAGACCGGCGGCGTGAGCTTCACCCGGCTCATGAACTTCGGCACCCATTCAGACATCGCGAGCAGATCTTCTTTCGGATTCTCCCGCGCGGCATCGAGCAGGGAGTCGAGCGTGCGCGCGCTGATCAGAGTCACCCCTTTGGCCTTGCCGTAATTCCGTGCGTCCCAAGTGAAACCACAGGAGGCGACATACAGGCCGCGCGTCGCGCCGGCGGCGCTCACGGCTTCATGCAACTCGCGCACTCGCTCCACCGGCACACGGTGATCCTGGCTCAGCTTCTTGCACTGCACGAGGACGCGCTCCGACTTACGCAGGAGCGTGAAATCACCGCCGCGTCCGCCACTTAACCCTGACGGCATGGAAACGCGATAACCCTGGCGCTGATAAATGAGCGCGACCAGCATCTCGAAATCCTCCGCACTCAGCGAGTGGACGGCGTGCTTCATTTCGTACGGCTCGGACTCCGAAGGCATGAGATTTCCCAGATCGGGCAGCATGAAAGCATCCTCTTTTCCGGCCCGCCGCCGCATCCGATGCACAAGAACCATCCCAAGAAACACGACCGGAACGAGGGCCATTTCCACGGAGTAGACTTTGACCCGCTTCCAGAACACCGCGAGACGCCCTCCCACGACTTCGGCGTCCTGGGCCGTGGGCAGCTTCACGGCAGGATCGCCCGGACGTCCGGGCTGTTTCGGCGGCAGCTTTGCCCCCGGCGGCAGGTTCGCGGCAGTCACGCCGGGCGGAAGATTCTGAGCGCTCGCCCTTGGCACGGTCGCATTTGGGGGGAGTTTCGCGCCGTTCGCACTTGGTTGCGCATTTGCGACTCCTGCTCCCGGTTTCGGCGCGGCCGGGTTCTGCCCCGGTTTCACCAGTTCGATGCCGAGTTCCTCCATGCTGCCGGCCTCGGCACGACCGGCGTAAAGCTTATCGCTCAGTTCACTCGCGAGTTCGCTGCGGCTCGCCGACCCAGAAAAGAGACGCAGCGCACTCTGGAAGACGGTCGCCATCAGATCGGACTCCTCGGAGGAAAATTGCGGAGCCTGAGCCCCACCCGCCGCGCCTGGAACGCCCGCCCCACTCGTCCCACCGGCAAACTGCATGATGAAATTAGGCCCCTGCTTTACGGCCGCTCCCATCAATAGCACCATGATGACCATGGTGCCCATCTTCATCGCGATTTTACTTAGTAAGCGCATCTCACAAATGACCTAGCAAAAGCCGGGCCAACATTACGGCCGTAAAACACTGCGTGCCGCCGAGTGTTCCGCGGCGCCCTTGCCCCCCAATAGACTTATTCCGCCGCTTCGACGGCGAATCCGCGCACTTCCCACTTTCACCCAGCGGCGTTCGAGGCTATGAACCTGCCACTCACAGGCGCCCGTAGCTCAGTTGGATAGAGCAGCGGATTTCTAATCCGCCGGTCGTGGGTTCGAATCCCGCCGGGCGCGCTCTTGAATCAGGCTTTCTTCAGCGCCTTTTTCTTTTTCGTCGTCTTTGCCGGTTTCGCTTCCTCGGGGGCGACAGAGGCGACGAACTCGTAGGGTTTTACCGCACCCATTTCCGAACTCGCCCACAAGCTGCCGTAGCGGAGTTTCACCTGGACGTCGCCAAGGCCGGTGGCTTGGAAGACCATGACCTGCTCGCCGGGCTTGCTGAGCGAATCGCCGGAGGTGAATTCTTTCGAGACAAGCTTGAGCACGCTCGGGTCGGGAATTTCGGCGAGGCGCCAGTTGTATCCCTGACGATAAGCCGCGGGCAGAGTGACGGTAAGAGTGCCGTTGGGCGTGAGGCGGACCATCTCGCCTTCGTTTTGCGGCCCGAGCGTAGCGGAGGAGGAAGTGGGACCGAGGGCGACGGGATCGAGGCCGGGGCGGACGGCGGAGGCGGTCGTGGCAGTTCCCGCGGGGGCCGTGGTCGCGGCGCGCGCGGCATCGGCGGTGAGTTTCTGACCCTGTGGCGCGGTGCAGGCGACGAAACCCAGGATCGTGAAGCAAATCAGGATGAATCGAGGCATGGCCGATGGGGCGCCTTGGCGCGCCGGAAGTCAAGTGGCAATACGGCTCGGGCGCTCGACGAGTGCAGGCACGGCCTCACACGACTCACGCCAGGCGGGGAAGTTCCAGGTATTCGGAAAGCCGGCGCACTGTCGTGGCTTCACGGACTGGATGGCGCAGTCGCGCCCGTTGAGAAAGATGCAGGCGTGATCCTCGGTGCCGTCGGCGGAGGGCGGGCGCTGGACGAGGGCGAGACCATCGCGCTGCGGGCGCAGGGTGGTGAAGCGCTGGATGAAATCGTCTTCCCCAAGCCCGAGTTGCACGGCGATGGGCGTCATCTCGTCAGGGTCGATTTTCACGAAGCCGGGCCAGCGGCAGCAGTTGGTGCAGCGCTGGCAGGCGTAGTGAATTTCGCGGGACATGGCGTTCCGTTCGTTGACAGCATTCGCCAGAGAAGTCAAAAGTTGCAGTCCGCATGAATACTCCGCGCCTCCTCCTCCTCGCCGCTCTTGCCTGCCCCGCCGCCACTTTCGGCGCCGTCGACTTCGTCAAGGATGTGCAACCCATCCTCGAACAAAACTGCGTGCGCTGCCACAACGCCAATGCCACGGATGTGAAGGATGGTGGCACCGATGTGGTTTTGGAATCGAAGGAAACGGCGTTTGAGGTTTCCTCGACGATTGCGCCCGGCAAACCCGAAAAATCGAAGCTCTACACCACGACGGTGCTGGCCGATGACGCGAAGAAGCTGATGCCGCCGAAAAACAAAGTGACCGGCGCGCTCGAGCGGCTGGCCAAGACGGAGACGGAGGTTTTGAAAAAGTGGATCGAAGAAGGGGCGAACTGGCCGGACGGGGTGAAACTCAAGGCGCTGAAGAAAGCCGTCGCCGGTGGCGGTGAGGGCGCGGAGGCAGAACTCGTGGTCAACATTCACAAAAACATCCTCGCGGCCCCGACCGTAGCGAGCGCAGCGGAGATGAAGCCTTACAACAACAACATC
>ENA-ORBV01010831-ORBV01010831.1-microbial-mat-metagenome-genome-assembly--contig:-NODE-10831-length-14486-cov-4.388715_pt1 | contig 14486 bp, 6 predicted proteins | sample MGYA00237777_ERZ505514 | MGnify/ENA primary metagenome ERZ505514 (study PRJEB26160, sample SAMN06269048) | microbial mat metagenome | isolation source: Oligotrophic lake microbial mat | place... | reverse complement strand
GCCTTCGACTGGGAAATCACCGTCCCCCTCAACGGCACCCTGGTGCCGCTGCACTGGGCCGGCGGCGCGACGGGCGACGGCCTGCTCGTCGTCGCCGCCCGCAGCCGCAGCGGCCTCACGCGCCTCAACGACGAACTCGCCCGCATCAACAACGAGCAGACCAACGCCGTCCGCGCCATCACCAAGGATCTCGTGCTCGCTGCGGCGCAGCACGCCGAACGCGACGATTCGCTCTACGACGAGCTCTCCCGCGTCAACAACGAGCTCTCCAATCTCCAGCGGGAACTCGCGAAGAAGAACGGCGAGCTCGAGCGGCTCAACACGCAGAAAAACCAGCTCCTCGGCATGGCCGCGCACGACCTGCGCAATCCCCTCGGCGTGATCTCGACCTACGCCGAATTTCTGGCCGACGAGGCGGGGCCCGTGCTCAACGCCGAACAGCGCGAGTTCGTCGCCACGATTCGCGAGAGCAGCGAGTTTCTCCTGAAAATGATCAACGACCTGCTCGACATCTCCGCGATCGAGTCGGGCCAGCTCCGCCTCGATCTCGCGCCGGTGTCGCTCGCGGCGCTGCTCGAGCGCAACATCGCGCTCAACCGCGTGCTCGCCGAGAAAAAACAAATCCGCGTCGAGCTTCGACTCGACGCCGACCTCCCCGAGCTCTCGCTCGACGCCGGCAAGATTCAGCAGGTGCTCAACAATTTTCTCAGCAACGCATACAAGTTTTCGCACCCCGGCACCGAGGTGGGGGTACGGCTCTACCGCGAAGGCGCCAACGCGGTGGTCTCCGTCCGCGATCAGGGCCAGGGCATCCCGGCCGCAGAGTTGGAACGGCTTTTCAAACCGTTCCAAAAAACGAGCGTGCGGAGCACGGCGGGCGAATCGAGCACCGGTCTCGGCCTCGCGATCGTCCGCAAGATCGTCGCCGGCCATGGCGGCCGCGTGTGGGTCGAAAGCGAAGTTGGCCATGGGTCCACGTTTTCGTTCAGCCTGCCGCTTTCTGCTCATGCAACTTGAAGCGCAGCCCACTTCGGCGTCGATCCCACCGGCCCGCATCCTCGTCGTCGACGATAACGCGATGGCCCTGAAGGCGTGCGTGCGCGTCCTCACGCAGGCCGGCTACGATGTCGCCCAAGCGGAGGACGGGCGCTCCGCTCTGGAGCAGGTGCGCGCCCACCGGCCCGAGCTGGTGCTGCTCGATGTGGTGCTGCCGGACATTTCCGGCAACGAAGTACTCCGCCAGATCAAGGCCGATCCGGAACTGGCGACGATCTCGGTCGTGCTGCTCAGCGCGATGGCGACCGGGCCCGCGGAACAGGCCGCGGGACTCGATGCCGGCGCCGACGGCTACATCCCGCGACCGATCGCCAACCAGGAGTTGCTCGCGCGGGTGCGCGCGGAGTTGCGCCAGGCCACCCTCACCGCCCAGTTGCGGGACAGCGAAGCCCGCTTTCGCGAATTTTTCGACGACGCGCCCGTCGCCTTCCACGAAGTCGATGCCGATGGTCGAATCGTGCGGGTGAACCGCACGGAGTTGACGCTCCTCGGCTACACTGAGAGCGAGATGCTCGGTCACGCGGTGTGGGAGTTTGCGCTCGACCCGGAGAAATCCGAGACGGCCGTCCGCAGTAAGTTGACCTGCTCCAGTCCCGTCACCGAATCGTTTGACGGCCAGATCCGCCGCAAGGACGGCTCGCTGTTGGATACCTTGGTCACCGACCGGTTGATTTGCGATCGCACCGGGACGATCACTGGCATTCGCACGTCGCTGACCGACATCACCGCCCGCCGCCAGGCGGAGAGCCGCGTCCGCCAGTTGTCCCTGGCGGTCGAGCAAAGCCCGGTCAGCATCGTGATCTCCGATCTCGAGGGAAATATCGAGTATACCAACCCTAGATTTTCCGTGGTTACCGGCTACAGCGCCGCCGAAGCGAAGGGGCAGAATCCGCGGATCCTGAAATCCGGTGAAACCCCGGCAGATGGTTACAAACAACTCTGGGATACCCTTGCCGCCGGAGGAACTTGGCGAGGTGAATTCCACAACAAGCGGAAAAACGGCGAACTGTATTGGGAGGAGGCGTCCATCTCGCCGATTCACGACGCCGACGGAAAAACCACCCATTATCTGGCGGTGAAAGAAGACATCACCCAGCGCAAGCGAGTGGGAGCGGAATTGACCGCCGCCAAGGAGGCCGCCGAATCCGCCGCGAAGGCCAAAAGCGAATTCCTGGCCAACATGAGCCACGAAATCCGCACACCGATGAACGGCGTCATCGGCATGACCGGCCTGCTGCTCGATACGCCGCTCGACGCGCAGCAGCGGCAGTTCGCCGAATCCGTGAGCAACTCCGCGGAACACCTGATGAAGATCCTCAACGATATTTTGGATTTTTCGAAGATCGAGGCCGGCAAACTCACGTTTGAGGAACTCGACTTCGATCTCCTGGAAGCGATCGAGGGCACGCTCGACATGCTCGCCGAACGCGCGCAGGGCAAGGGCATCGAGTTGCTTTCCGCCTTCGCATCCGACGTGCCCCGGCTGCTATGCGGCGATCCGGGCCGGCTGCGGCAGGTTCTCACGAACCTGATCGACAACGCGCTCAAGTTCACCGAGCACGGCGAGGTCGTCCTCCGCGTCACGCTCGAGCGCGCCACCGCGACGCACGCCGTCATGCGCTTCAACGTGATCGACACCGGCATCGGCATCCCGCGCCAGATGCAGGAGCGGTTGTTCCAATCCTTCAACCAGGCGGACAACTCCACCACGCGCAAATACGGCGGCACCGGCCTCGGCCTCGCGATCTCGAAACAGCTCGTCGGCCTGATGCATGGCGAGATCGGCGTGGAGAGCGAAGTCGGAAAAGGCGCGACGTTTTGGTTCACGGCGGAATTTGAAAACCAGACGGGCGAACCCAAGCCGCGGCCCCTGCCGGGCCCCGAGATGTTCAACCTGCGGGTGCTCATCGTCGACGACAACGCCACCAGCCGCCAGATCCTGCGCCACCAAATCGGCGCATGGAAGATGCAGCGGGGGAGCGCGGCCGGCGGCCACGAGGCGTTGAAACTATTGCGTGAAGCCGTCGCAGCCGGCGCGCCTTACGACGTCGCGCTGCTCGACGTGCAGATGCCAGAAATGGACGGCATGACGCTCGCCCGTGCGATCAAGGACGATCCGGCGATCGCGTCCACGCGCCTAATCATCCTGACCGCGCTCGGCCACCTGTTCACCAAGGCAGAACTGAACGCCGCGGGGATCGACGCCTATCTCGTGAAACCGGTGAAACAGGAACGGCTGTTCGCCACGCTCATCGATGTGGCCGGCGGCCCTAAAGCCGAGAGTGCGTTGAGCGAAATTTCGTGCGCGGAGGAATTGCGACCGGCACCCGATGCGCTACTCCGCGTGCTCGTTGCCGAAGACAATCCGGTAAACCAGAAGATCGCGGTGTCGCAGTTGAAGAAACTCGGCTGCACCGTTGAGGTGGTGGCCAACGGCCTCGAAGTGTTGGAAGCGTTGCCCCGCGCCATATTCGATCTCGTGTTCATGGATTGCCAGATGCCGGAGATGGACGGCTATGAGGCGACGCGCGCCGTCCGGCTCCGCGAAGCCGACACCGCACATCCGTGCCCCTGGCGGGTACCGGCGAAGATCATTGCGATGACCGCCAACGCCATGCAGGGCGACCGCGAGAAATGCCTCGCTGCTGGCATGGACGACTACATCAGCAAGCCGATGCGCCGCGCCGATCTCCAAGCGATGTTGGATCGCTGGCGGCCGCTGCTGCAAATTCACCCATTCCCGTGAACTGTCCGTTTCACACCGCCGCCGGCGAGGCAACCGTCACCAAGTGAGCCGCGATGAAAACCGCCGCCCAACGTGTCGCCGACACCCAGGCGCGGAACGGAGTCCGCGCCCTACCCAAGTCGCAACCGTCCCCGATGTATTAGGTAGGGCGGGGAGTCCCTTCCCCGCCGTATTGGGTAGGGAGGGTAGTCCCTTCCCCGCCGTATTCGGACGCGCGGCGGGCCTCATCCCCGCCTTCGCACCTCGCACCCCATGAAAACCACCGCCCAACGTGTCGCCGACACCCAGGCGCGGAACGGAGTCCGCGCCCTACCCAAGTCGCAACCCGTCCCCAGTGTATTAGGTAGGGCGGGGAGTCCCTTCCCCGCCGTATTGGGGCGCGCGTCGGACCTCATCGCCGCCTTCGCACCTCGCACCCCATGAAAACCGCCGCCCAACGTGTCGCCGAACATCCCGAGCGTCCTGTCATCGCTTACCACCTCTTCTGGGAGGACGACCTGGGCTTTCCCAGTGACAATGACCCCTGTGATCACGAAATTGTCTGGATTGAATATAGTCCCACGACCCACGACGTCGTGCGCGTGTGGACCTATTTCCATGGTAACATCGTGACGACCGACGCCGCGGCGGCAGACGCCAACGCGCACGGCGGCCGCCCCTGGATCGGCGTCGAATGGGGCTTTCACGGGAGCGTGCCCTGGCAGGCGATCGGCGAGGTGAAAGTTTTCGATGACGTCCTTCACGCCCACTGGGATCGCGCGCACCATCGCGCCAAGTCCATGCCGCGCGATCCGCTGGCGCGCGGCTGGCCGGTCGAGTACACGAAGGACTATTCGGCTTTCATTACGTTTTCGGTCCCGAATGATCCCCGACCGTTGCTGCGCGAGCGTGACTTGATCTATGTTTCACGCTGGGCGAACGCCACCCTCAACCGCTACTGCCTGCGTTATAATTTTGCGGTTAAGACGGAGTGGCCTTGGCTCGCGAAGTGAAGCGAGCGGAACATCACGGAAAGGTCATGACCGCGGTGATGCCGAAGGAGGCGAATCGCAACCCTTGCCAGCTAGGCGCATTCCGTTGTGATCCGGGCATGACCATGAATCCCTGGCGCGCCGTTCGATGACGCCAGTCACTGATCAGCACCCGCCGGAGGGGCAGCGCGCGGGGGAGCGGGTTTCTTTTTTTGACGAGCAGGTACGACGCCGGCGACAGGCCACGGGATGGTCCTTGCTCACGGGGTTAATTGGCCTGCTCATGTGCTGGAGCTTTGGATTTCTGCTCGTGCTCGCGGTTGGTTTCTACGCGATGTTGCTCAGCGCGCTCCTCCCTCGCCGGCTCGAAAAGGGTTTCGATCACCTCCTCGACCAAGCCAGCGGCACAACGGCCGTGAGCATCGCCGCGGTGGTTTTCACCGCCGTGATGTGGTTTTTCGTAGAACGGATTTTTGCCCAGGATACCTCGGCCGGCTTGATCGCCCGGATCAAAGCCCGGCCGCCAAAAATGTTAGATCCCGAGGAGAAGCAACTGGTCAACATCGCGGAAGAAATGGCCATTGCCGCGACCGCGCCCCGGCCCGCGCTGATGCTATTCGACGGCCCGGAAATCAATGCCGCGGCAGTCGGTGAGAAGCCTGAGACGGCGGTGCTCTTGGTTTCTCGCGAGATGCTGAATCTGTTGAATCGCGATGAAACCCAAGGGGTCATTGGTCATTTGCTCGCGAGCGTGGTCAACGGTGACTTGCGGCTGACGGGCACGATGCTGCGCGCGTTTTATCTGATGGGGCTTTCCGTAACCCTGCTCGATCTGCCTTTCAGTGCGCGCTCGCGCCACGCCATCGTGCTCCTGATCCGCTATGTTGGGCGCAATAACGCATCGGTCCCTTCCATTGGCAGTGACGAAGTGGGTGAGGCGCTCACGACGAGCCTTCAGCCCGAAGGCTTGGTCGCCTTGTCGACGTTCATGCAGAAATTCATTGGCGATGAAAAAAGCGTGCGCACCGTGTTCGGCGCGCTCCTGCTGTTTCCGCTCCTGCCGCTGATCATGATGCGTCTGTCCGCGGGCATCATCTACGGAATGGCGTCACTCTTCATTCTCGGACCACTGGTCGCGTTGGTGTTACGGTCACGTCGCCGTTTGGCGGATGCCACCTCGGTTCAACTCACGCGCAATCCGGACGGCCTCGCGTCGGCCTTGGTTCACCTCTATAACCTCGCGCATGTCGTTTCCACCGCTGGCTGGTCGGAAATGGCTTTTATCGTGGGAAATGAAGGGGCGAAGGCGCGCCAACTTGACCGGTTTCAAGCTCGCGTAACTGAAATTAAATCGAACGCGGCGGATTTCAAGGGGCGTTTCAGCCAAACGGCGGTGGCGGCGGCGAGCCTGACTGAACCGACGGAAACAAAGGAAAGCGCCGCGGCCCGCCACAATTTTATCTTTGGCTTTCATCCATCCCTCGGGAGCCGCATCACGCGGTTGCAGCAAATGGGCGCAACCACCGTTCGCTGGACTGAGCGCAAAGATTACAGCGGGTGGATTATCGCGGCCGTGGTTGCGTTCGTCCTCGGCTTCGTCGTTTTGATTTACATCGGATCGCAGCGCGGCGCGCCCTAGTGTCCGAATAACGGATACGTCGCCCCGACTTCTCATTCCGGCCAAGTTTTTCGCCTCGGGCCGGCTGAGCGGACTCATTCCAATCGCCCGTGATTTTTGGACTTTCATAGCGAATCGTCTAAATTATACGGGCGATCGGTATCAGGCGATTGATTACGTGATTTGTCCCTTGGGACCGCAGTCGCCCCCGGCCGCATGGGTGGAGCGGCTTGTCCCTCCCCCGGTCGCTTCCGAATGTTCGCTCTCATGTCAGCGGTTTGGGGACAAGCCGCTCCACCTCCATCGCCCAAGGCCGGCGTCAGTCCACCGAATGAAGAACGACTCTGAAGCCGAACCGACGATCGGGCGTGGAGGCGGTGGCTCGAAAACGGGAGGCAGAACGGATCGAACTGGGATCGTCGCGGAAAGAACCTCCGCGTAACGTACCTTCCGACGTCCATTCCGCGACGTTGCCATGCATATCGTAAAGTCCCCACGCATTGGGAGACTTGGAGGCAACCGGGGACGTTTCCGAGCGGCCGTACACGGCCAGGCGATTTACGGCGGCGTCGTTTCTCGGCACGGTCAAGTCCACGTCATTCGCGAAGGGCGTCGCGGAACCCGCGCGGCAGGCATACTCCCACTCGTCTTCGCTGGGTAACGTCGCCTGCCAGTTTCCGTAGCCACTCGCTTTGAGCACGGCGTTGAGCCGCGGAAAGAATCCGGTCGTGGCACCGGTGTTGCGCGCGCCGAGATCGGCCAGTCGAACTTGCTCAACGGGCCGCGACGGCCATCCGGCTCGAAAATAACTCGGCCGGGTGCCAGTGAGGGCGTCATATTGCCCCTGGGTCACTTCGGTCGTGCTCATCAAAAATCCTTGGCGGATGGAGACCTCGTGGAGGCTCTCCTCACCCCGGTGACCCACTTCATCGACGGCCGAACCCAACACGGCGCGGCCGGCTGGAATCCGGACGAATGTTATCTCAACATTTCCCGGCAATGTGACCGTCAGAGTGGCGGGCAGCGGATCCTGCACCGTGAAGGTTTTCTCAATCACGTCCGCGGGCAAAAAGGACGCGTCGCCAGGTTGAGTGATCCGCAGCGTAACCTGGCCGAGACCGCGCAATTCAAGTTTTTCGTCGCGCACGACGGCAGGTCCACTCACGACAGCCAGGCGAACCGGCAGGCCGCTGTCGGATTGCGCCACGAGTTCAAACGGTTTGCCGAGCACCGCGTCACGGATCGGTTCCACGGTGATCGCCTGGGTTCTCCGCGGCGCCACGACCGGGGGGACTTCGATAGGCAGGGGCGGTCGCACCACCACGGAGCCAGGCGCTGAACCGGTCACCACCTCGTTCGATCCCGGCAAAGGTCGACGGATGACCGAGAGGGGGTCTTCACTCGTTGCTGGTGGCGAGGGGGAAACAGGGACGGAACCCACGACGCGATCAACGACCGGCTCCGGCGTAATCGAATCAGATTGAGGCAACTGACTCAGTACGACCGAAGCTTTGGGCGAGGAGAGTTTCCACGTTGCGACGGCGAAAACCGGCACGGCTGCGACCAACGCAACCGCCACGACGAGCAATTTCTGAGAACGCGCGCGCCGCAATTGCGCGAAGCTCGCCCGGGTCGCGGTGGCGCTCGCGAAGCGATTCGTTCGATCCTCGGCGAGACAGGTGGCAATGAAGGGATCCCAACGGAACGTGAGGTCCTTCCTGATCTTGCTTACCGGTGTGTAGTTCACGGCCGGGGTCTTCCCGGTGAGCATGTAGTAAACCACAATGCCAAGGGAAAACAGGTCGTCCCGCGGGTCCGGTGGCTCGGCGCGCATGGCCTGCGGACTCATGTAGAGGATCGTTCCTGCGAATGAACCACTTTGATCGGCGGGCGTGTAGGGAATCGTTTCCAGACTGGCGACGTTTGCCAGGGAAGGCGACGTCTGCGACGCGTGCAGCAGCTCCTGAAAATGTTGGTCGCCGATCACCGTCGCCAAGCCGAAATCGGAGACCTTTACCTGGCCGCTTTTCGAGAGCAGAATGTTGGCGGGCTTCAGATCCCGGTGAACGATTCCGTGCTGATGGGAATACTCGAGGGCGGCGAGCACGCCATCGGTGATTTGGATGACCTCCGATTCGGGCAGCCCCTTGGGTGCACCTTGAGCGAGATCGGCCACGCGTTTTTGGAGATCGCCGCCGTCGACGTATTCCATTTCGAGAAAGTACCGTGACTGCGCTTCGCCGCCCGAATAAATTTGGACGATGTTCGGATGATTGAGACTCGCGAGCAGCTGGGCTTCCGTCTGGAAACGCGCCACAAAGTCCCGATTCGCGGAAAGATTCTCCGGCAGTAACTTGAGCGCACACCGCCGCTTGGTCACCGTTTGAATCGCACTATAGACCCGGCCCATGCTTCCCGCGCCGAGTAGAACTTCGAGTTTATAGCGATCAATGATCATCCCAGCCGCGTCCACGGGCAGGAATGGAGGCGGTGTATCTTGATTGTCGGATGACATGCGGATCAGCGCCGGGAGTTGCGCCCTTCCATTCCCACCCAGCAGGGGAAACGGATTGAGCTCACGGCAGAGCTACGCTCATCCCGCGATCGATCCCCTCTCCGGAAACCACGGAGCAGATGGACACCTTTTCCTTCACCGACTCCACCTTGATCTCGCCTTGCGGCTTGAAGTGCACGTCCAGGGTTTCCCCCGTTCCGGGGTCCCGCAGAATTTCCGACGAACCCACTTTAAACAGCTGACCGACGGTCACGCCCTCGCGAGAACCACGATTGATATATATATTCTTCCCGTTCGCCATGACCACGGATCCAGTCCAGGGCAGGTCCTTGATTTGGGAATTAAGGAAAGTGACCGCTTGGCTCACCGCGATTTCAACAGCTTTCCCGACGTTCGTCTTTTTGAAACCACCGAGATCGGCATTCCAGTTCCGATCCGTAAATCCAATCGTCAATCCGCCGGTCTTCGCGACTCCCACCACGCTCTTGGAGGCCACGACTTGGCCAGTCGTGGAATCCACCACGTAAAGCACGACGTTGATTTCGGCTTGATCACCGCCAGCGCCGATTCTGAAGCCTTTGATCTCGAGGCCTCCTTTTCCTCCGGTGGTGCTGGCCTGAAAATGAGTGATATCCCCTTTCACTATCAGCTGCGCAGGTGACAAATTTCCGGTGACGGGAGTCTTATCGCCGCCAGCAGTTCGCCCTGATTGCCCGAGATCCTGTTCTGCGAGTGCGGCCACCCGCATGTCTGACTCGCCTAAAACGATGAATTTTCCTGATTGCTGCAGGGAGTCCGTAAGCACGGCTCCCCAAGCATCACCGATGGCAAATTGGCCGGAGAAATTCGAACGATTCTCGAACTTGTTGAGAGCGATCGTGTGGCGCAGCCCGCCTTTGGTCGGGGCTGCGGCAGGTTCATTCGGCGTGGCCGCAAAGCCAACAGAAACGCCGAACGTAAGGAGTGCGAGAGTCCAGGCGGCAAGTCTCATGCGATAAGACGATACTCAAATCACTTACCTTAAAAGCTAAATATCTGCGTCGAAGTGATCTGGCTTCCAGCTACCTGAACGCATGGTTTCAGACCAATCGCACATGAGATTTGGACCTTTCCGAGGGTACGGCCCTAACGGCGCTGCCGCGCCAAAGTCAAAATCACCTCAGTCGCATAGCCTCACCCGTCAACGGTATGCCTCCCCGAGAGCATGGGTTCGCGTTGGTCCACTGGGTGTAATTGAAAGTGAAGTCAGATGAGAGCAGGCCGGCGTGGTGGCACAGGCATCCTGCCTGTGGGGCTTGAGCGCCGGGCCAGAGTCCAAGCCACCGACAGGAATGTCCGTGCCACCGCGGACTGACTTCACTCTCAATTACACCCAGACTTCCCGCTACCGCACTTTTTTTAGTGCGGGAATAGTCCAGATCGGTCGTCTTAAGGGCAGTCGACCCTTGCGACGAAACCCACCCTCTTTGGATCATGACGCTCACCGCCCCGCTTTGTCGTCTCTTCACCCCGCTGGTCGCGAGTGTCGCACTCGCCGCTCCGGTTTTCGCGGCTGCGCCGCAATCGATTTTCGACGGGCGCACGCTGGCCGGGTGGGAAGGCAATGCGCAGAGCTGGCGCGTGGAAGAGGGCGCGATCACCGGCGAAATCCCGGCCGGGCAACGCCTGGCCAAAAACGAGTTTCTCTTTTGGCAGAGCGACGTCGCGGACTTCGACCTCACAGCGGAGTTTCGCCTCAGTGGCGCCTCGAGCGCCAACTCGGGCATTCAGTTCCGGGCCCAGAAACTGGCCGACGGCCACGCGGCCGGTTACCAGGCCGACATCGACCAAGGTGCCACCTGGCTCGGCCGCATCTACGACGAACACGGTCGCAAGCTCCTCGCCGAACGCGGCGACCGCGTCTCCATCGCGCCCGATGGTCGCCGTTGGAGCGAGAAATTCGGCGAACCCGCGTCGTACGTCCCGCTGTTTCAACCTGCGCCCGCGTGGAACACGTATCGGATCATCGCCCGCGGGCCGCACCTCGAGGTGTGGCTCAACGGCGTGCGCGTATCCGTTCTCGATGACCACCAGTCCGGCGAGGCTGATCACCACGGCCGCCTCGCGCTTCAGCTGCACAGCGGCGCCGGACCCGTGAAGGTGCAGTTTCGCAATCTGCAGCTCAACGTGATCGGTCGCACGGAGCTGCCACCTGCGCCGGTCGCCGTCGTGGCGCCGAAGGATCCCGCCATTGGGACAACGCGCCGCAACGGAGATCCCCCACTCCGCCGCAATCCGGGCGTTGACGATCTCACCCGCCTCCAATCGAGCCCGGTGCTCTGGCATCTCCGCGACAATCCCGGCAAGCCGACCGCGATCGCCAATCCATCCGCCCAAAAAGTTGTCGCCGGCCTCAAGCTGAGCCACGGGTTCCAAGCCGAGCTCATCGCCGCGGAACCCGACGTCCACCAGCCGATCGCCATGGCGTTCGACGACCGCGGGCGCATCTGGGTGGCCGAAGCCTTCAGTTACCCGAACAAACAACCGGAAGGTCAGGGCAAGGACCGCATTATCATATTGGAAGATGCCGACGGCGATGGTGCATACGAAACTAAGAAGACGTTTATCGAGGGCCTGAATTTGGTCAGTGGCCTCGAGGTCGGCTTCGGCGGCGTCTGGGTGGGCGCCGCGCCGCATTTGCTTTTCATCCCAGATCGCAACGGTGACGACCGTCCCGACGGTCCCGCGCAGGTGCTGCTGGATGGCTGGGGCTTCCAGGACACGCACGAAACGCTCAACAGTTTCACGTGGGGCGTGGACGGCTGGCTTTACGGGTGTCAGGGTGTGTTCACCCACTCCCTCGTCGGCCAGCCCGGCACCGCCGACGCGCAACGCCAGAAGCTCCGCGCGGGTGTCTGGCGCTATCATCCGGTACGGCACGAATTCGAAATCTTCGCCCACGGCGGCAGCAATCAATGGGGCTTGGATTTCAACGCGGTGGGGCACTTGTTCATGACGCACTGCCGCAGTTTCCACGGCGGCGGTGGCACGAGCTACGTCATCCGCAACGGCCATTACTGGAATCAGGCCAACAACGATTACGCCCCGTGGATTTCAAATCGCGGTCCGGATTTCGCGCCGGAACTGAAGAACTTCCTGATGGCTTCCGCTCGCTACGACAGCGGCGAAGGCGGAGCCGGCAAGCCGGGCACGACTGCGGTTTACGGCGGCCACTCGCACGTCGGCACCATGATCTATCTCGGCGACAACTGGCCTGAGACCTACCGCGACCACCTCTTCACGCACAATCTCCACGGTCACCAAATCAATCAGCAGGTCAACGTTCGCACCGGCTCCGCTTATGAGACTTTCCACGCGGGCCACGATGTCTTGTTCGCGCCCGATGCCACCTACCTGCCGGTCGATCTGCAATATGGACCCGACGGAGCGGCCTATATTATCGATTGGAGCGACACTCAACACTGCCACAACCCGCGCACGGAAATCTGGGATCGCACCAACGGCCGCGTTTACCGCGTTGCCTGGGCCGCCACGTTTCGGCCCGCCCAGGTCAATCTCTCCGCTCGCTCCGACCTTGAACTCGCCGAACTCCACCGTCACCGCAGCGAATGGCACGTCCGCACCGCCCGCCGTCTGCTGCAGGAACGCGCCGTCACGCGCACCCTCGAGGCGGGAGCTCTCGCCGCGTTGCGCCGGCAAGCGGACGACGCGCAGGCCGACCTCCCGACGCAGCTCCGCGCCCTCTGGACCCTGCACGTGACCAACACGCTCGACGCGACCCGACTGCAGGCTGCGCTCACCCACTCGTCTGAGATCGTACGCGGTTGGGCCGTGCAGCTCGCCACGGAGAAACCGGGTCAGCCCAGCGTCGATGCGGACACGTTGGCGCGTCTTGCCGCCAGCGACCCGTCCTCTTTGGTGCGGATGGCGGTGGCCTCGGCGGTTCCCGCTTTGCCCGCGGCCAACCGCTGGCCCGTGGCCGCCGCGCTCGCCGCCTCCGGCGAGGCTGCAGCAGATCGTTTCCTGCCCAAGATGGTGTGGTTTGCTCTTGCTCCAGAAGTCGTGGCCAATCTTCCCCGTGCCCTGGATCTCGCCGAGCGCACGCCACTCGAAAATGTCACCTCGTCGCTGATTTGGTACGTCGCGCGCAGCGCCGACGGACGCGAGCAACTCGCGCAACGTCTCGCTCGCTCAGGCACCGCGCAACGCCTGCGCGTTTTCGCCTTCGCCCTCGAAAACGAGGCTGGCTTGAAGATGCCTGCGTCCTGGCCGCAGGTCGTCAGCCGCTTCTCTCCTGCCGCCGACGACAACGTGCGCGGCGCCCTCGAACAGCTGTCCGCCTTATTCGGCGATAAGTCGGTGCTGGGCCCGGTCCGCTCCCGCCTCGCCAACCCATCCACTCCGCTCGCGGAGCGGCGGCGCGCCCTCGACCTGTTGCGCCGCGCCGGTGACACCGAGTCCACCGCGATCCTGGTCAGCCTGCTGGACGACCGCGAACTCCGCTCCGCGGTGATTCCGCTGCTCAGCACCTCGGCCGACGCCCCGCGCGCGGCCGCCGGCCTGATCTCACGGTTCAGCACGTTCTCCGCGCCCGAACGCAACGCGGCCCTGGCTGCCTTGACGAGCAAAGCGGCGTTGGCGCTGCCCCTGCTAAAGGCGGTGGAAACCCGCACGTTTGATCAGAAAGCGCTCACCGCCCTGCATGCGCGTCAGCTGCGCAATCTGCGCAACTCCGAGGTCACCGCCACGCTCGAGCGCGTGTGGGGCAAAACCGGCACGTCGTCCGCCGACGCGAAAGTCAGCATCGACCGGTTGCGCGATGTTTACCGCAATGCGCCCACGTGGGCGTTTGACGCCGAAGCTGGCCGCAAGGTCTACGAGCGCCTGTGCGTCGCATGCCACACGCTCGGAAGCGGGGCGGACACCTCCAAGCTCGGTCCCGACCTCAGCGGCACCTGGCGCAACGGGATCGACTACTTCCTCGAGAACATCGTGGATCCGAATGCCGTCATCGGGTCCGCCTACGAACTCCACCTCATCACGCGGCGCGACGGCAGTGTGGTCTCCGGCATGATCGATAAAGAGACGGAGACTGCCGTCACGGTCCGCACCGCGGCGGAGACAATCACCGTCGCGAAAACCGACATCAAAGAACGTCAGAAGACGCCGATGTCACTCATGCCCACCGGCCTCCTCGAAGCGCTGCCCGAACGTGAAGTGATCGAGCTGCTGAAGTTCCTTACCGCCGAAGGAAAATAAGAAACGGGCCGGCGAAATGAGAAATTAGAAACTTGAGGCATCGAACCCAGCGCGAAGGACGCTGGGACCGTTCGTTGGGACTGTTCGTTGGGACTGTTCGTTGGGACCGCGGTCGCCCTCGGCCGCATCCGGAAAGTCCAAAACGAGAAACGATCCGCCGGAGCGGCCGGGGGCGGCCGCGGTCCCAGGGAAGACGGGCAAATAAGAAACGGGTCGACGAAATATGAGAAATTAGAAACTCGATCCGTCGAGCACCTCTGAAAACGAAGCCATGTTCGTTGGGACCGTTCGTTGGGACCGTTCGTTGGGACCGTTCGTTGG
>ENA-ORBV01010830-ORBV01010830.1-microbial-mat-metagenome-genome-assembly--contig:-NODE-10830-length-14486-cov-5.480047_pt1 | contig 14486 bp, 9 predicted proteins | sample MGYA00237777_ERZ505514 | MGnify/ENA primary metagenome ERZ505514 (study PRJEB26160, sample SAMN06269048) | microbial mat metagenome | isolation source: Oligotrophic lake microbial mat | place... | reverse complement strand
GACTCAGGTGTTCTTCAAGATACCTTTCTATGGAATTCTATGGGGATGCACACATGTTCTGTGTGGTTCTCCAACAGAGCTGCAGCAAATCAGCATTTTCTGGCGAAATCAACGCTGCGCGTGGGCAACTCGTCAACACTGCGCTTCAAAAAGTGACGGTGGTAGGATCGAAAACTCGCCGTGCTTGTCTCGCTAGTAACCAAAATCAACGGAGTTCAACGGACAGATCTTAGGCTCAACCTTCTAATTGAATCCGGCTGGCGCGAATATTTACGAGGAAGAGTGTTCGGAATGAAAGAATTGGTTGCTTGTTTTGGTCAAGCTCACTAACATATTCACTGGCTGGACAGCACTTTCTTGCTACCGATATCATCTTTCGGCTCTTCTTCATCCTTGGCCGAGAGCAGATCCTCCTGTTGATCGAAGAAAATGTCGCTTCTTGAGTCCTGGTCCTTGCTTGGCGTCGGTAGTCTCGGCGGTCTCGGTGCGCCAGCGCCAGCAGAATCAGCGGAAAGTCCCGAAATAGCAGCAACTTTTGATGCGTCCATGGCAGAGGATCTGATTCGGCCTGTGCCATTTCAAGAGATTCCTAATTTTCCTGAATGCGACTATGACAAAAGCCCGACCTTTTTGTTCAAAGCGATCGAAGGGAAAGACTGGCCCGCTGTGAAGCGTTTCTTACTGGGTGGACAATCAGACAGCAACAAGACCCCGCCGTCAACGCAAGTTTGCACATGGGTCACAAAGTACGAAGCTAGCATTGATGGCAAAGAGGAATATGGCAAATGGACTCAGCTCCCCATCCATGCTGCCTTGGTTTATGGCGCCCCCGATGATGTAATAAGGCTCCTTTTGAAGATTTGCCCTGGAGCAGTCCAATGCGCAGATGACCAAAGGATGCTGCCCCTTCATTTGGCCTTTCGACATGGCGCTTCGGATTCTACTGTGGGATTCTTGCTGGACCTCTTTCCTGAGGCTGTTCATGCTCGTGACTTCAATAGGCATACTCCAGTGGAAGCTGGCCTCCACGGCCCACATTCACAGCGAGGCCGAGTCATCCAGAAGATTTTTCAAAGACACAAGGCCAGCTGGAAAAGGCAACAGGCTAAGATGGAGACCACACAGCGAAAGCAGAAGGAAAAATTAAGTCAAGCAAGACAGTCGCTTCAAAGCAAGACTACAGAAGTTGCAAACTTGAGTGTTTCCGTGGATCTGATCAAATGGAGAGAAGACCAAACCAAGAAGGTGCTCTTGACGCTAATGTCTGAACTTAAAGACATTAACGGATGGTATCAGCAGCATGAAAAAAGGTTAACAAAGGAGGCCATCGTGGAAGATCTTGCCACAAGGATGACTGCCTTACAGCAAATAGCCGAAGAACTTGTGGCCCAAGCGGAACGCCAGAGTTCTGATGACTTCCAATCTGCCAAAAACCCAAAACGAGAGCTGTTTGGTAATCTCCCCAGTCTCATGACAAACCAAAGCAAAGCAGACGCCGACGTTGACAGCTTGAGTGCATACTCCTTTGGAACATCAGCGACAGCAGCTTCTTTCTGCGAAGACAAAATTCAAATGAATAACCATATCGTTTTCCTTGGGTCGTATGATTCAACGTCAAATGTTTCTGACTCTTTTACCAAACAGCCTCTTCTTGTGAGCAAGGCTTCCTTCGGTAGGAACAGATCGACATCGTCGTTTGGAAGAAAGAGGTCGACGTCTAGAACTGAATCCACCCCCGAGTGCACGGCTGAAGCGATACTTGAGGTGGCCGACAAAGGGGAACAACCAAAGGAACACGAGGATGTAAAGCAGACTACCCCTTCGTCCAATGTTGAGGATGCCCCAATCATGTCACCCACAGAACTATTCCAAGAGATCAGTTCACAAGTTTCTGGAGGCCCAGAACCATCAGAATCGCATCGACGTGATTCGTCGACTGATATCTTGTCAAGAAACGATCGTAAGGCTTCTTCTTCTTCTTCTTCTTCTTCATGTGATAGCCATAATTGCGAGGCCGCGAGTCAAGCGCCTCCAGGAATGGACACCCTTGGTAATGATATTGAAGCGAGTGCTTCCACCAGCCCCTCCCAGAACAATACGAAGCAACCTTGCTCGACTGAAGACTCCTCCCAACTCCTCTCGTCTCTGGTCACGTCTTCCACTACTCCTTCCCCGATCTCTCTTCCGCCTATTTCTCCTCCAAAAGAGACCACAAAAAAAACTAAGAAGGCGGCAAGAAAGCCTTTCTTTCTAACGACTTTGAAGAATGTTTCCAGGACTGCTAAAAAACATTCGAAGGAACTCGCGAACATTCGATTTAGACTACCAAAGAAAGCTGACCGCCCCGCATCGAAAAAAGCTCGTGGTGACAAAAAATGCAGTAAGGTATCCAACGTAGGAGCTTCCGCAAGTATTGAACTGGACCGTGATATTATTGGTGCTAATCAAGGCCCTGGCCCGAATAAACAAGGCACCGACAGCAGTCCTGAATCTTCATCAAAAGAAGCGCCGGTGGCAGTTGTCGTCGCTCCCGAGGTTGATGATAAAGCGGACCTGATGAAAGAGAAACAGGTCGCAAGGACCGGCAGCAATGTTTCAAGCAAGGCTTCGAGCCACGCAACCCTTGCCGACGAGAACGGTGCTGCAGTCGTTTCAAAGTTTTCCAGCTACTCTGAAGATTCGAGTGATGTCTCGAGCAAAACTTCTAACGAAGAAGAAGGCAGTCATGAAGAATTCGCTGGTATTGATAGTAACAAGATGGCAGGTTCCGTTTCAATTTCTTCAGATGTGCCAGGCGGCGACGAAAAATTCACAGCCCCAGAGGAAATCGATGCAATGGCACTCGCCCCTCCAGAAGACAACAACGCGAAGAGTGAAGATACATCTGATGTGTGCAGAACGAGCGGAGATGAAATCGATAATGTCGAAAGCGTTTTTGAACAGACTTCTGACCAAGGATATGACGTGGAAAAAGAGGACGAAGAAACACTGTCGCGTGCGTTTGGGTCGGAGGTGGAAGACAACGAAGAGGAATGTATTGAAGTAACTGAAACCCCCCGAGGCACCGCGAGCGAGGACATCGCAACAACGGTTTGTACTTCGGAAGATATATTTGCAGGTTGTACTTCAGAAGATACAGATGCAGGTTCTACACCAGAAGATGCTCCTGCGCCGTGTACCTTAGATGAGATTCCCGAAGTCGAAACAGAGGAAGATTGCCTTACAAAGAGCAGCAGCAGCGTCAAGTGCCAAAGCGCCGGCATGGTGGAAGAAGATCCCAAGATGATACTTGTGAGCTTGCCAAGCCAGCAGACCCAGGACAGCCAGGAGAGCGCTTCAGCCAATCCGACCGTGAACAGTGAAGAAGGGACAGATAGTGTTTCAAAAGCAGAAGAAGCTGATGATAAGGCGACGGAAGAAGACGAAGGCATGTTTATTGAGATCGTTGACACGTACGACATGTATCCATTTGACAATGATGAACAAGATGAGGAGCTTCCTCCAGTTTTATCACCGACTTCCGATTTCGCCAAGGCAACCATTGAAGTAATGAATGATGATGTGGAAGTTGAAGTAGTCCTCCCCTACGAGACCGTCGAGCCGAAACCAAGGGAACTCGACGACGCTTCCAACTGCGGTGAGACTCAGTCGATCGTATCTGATTTGCGTTCTTCGTTCTTAGGCGCAGTGCGAAAGGCAAATAAGACAGCTAGCAAGATTGCGTCCAAGACAAAGAGTGCGCCATTCAACACAAAAAACGGCAACGCAAGAGTAGTAGGCATGAATGGAGCCGCAGTTTCGCCTGGACTCAAGAACGATGGCGCAGCGAAACCAGACTTGGCGGCACGCAAGAAGATTTTCAAGTCGATCGTGAAGCAAGGAGCCAAGGTTGTGCCAGCCGCGACAGACCAAGGTAGCTGAGTGGAAAGAAGAAAGTCGAGTGACATCATGGACTACCAGCTGAAGTATTTTGTTCCGTAACGATTATGTATGTGTTTCAAAAAAATAGATAGTCCTTGTTTAGACCAGCCATATATTATGTACCTTGTTAAAACTAGATAATTATCTATCTCGTTGACAAAAGATACTGTACCAGTACCTTACTGTGCCACTGATCACATGAACTTTTCATAACGCTGGCCAGAGATGCTTTTGATTTGCATCCAAGACAACAAAGTAATGTGGAACTGCAAGTTTAGTCAAAAACTTACTGTAGGTACATACCCCCCAACTGAATAGCACCAAATATTCAAATACTGCAGACATATCACTAATGACCTTGGGACTAATTGAAGCAACAGTATGTAGTAAGAGATATTTGGAAAGCTCAGCATACTATGCATTCTGATAGTCCTTCTGCCCGTGGCTTAGATTGGATATGTGGTCTGTGCAGAAATTGCGCATACCCCGCTCAGTCATGGAGGACCCTGAACACGAGTGCTGAGAATCAAACACCCCTCTATTTACTGTCCCTTGTAGGCTCCTCTTTTGCAGAACAACAAACATTTCTACAGTAAACAAGCAATTGATGGTGGTTTTTGGACTTGTATCAAAGTAAATTCTTGACAAAAATGGACTTGCTCTTTTGGTGTTATGTGTTTTTTGCTGTCTTGTTATCAAGGAATGCCTGATTGTCAGAGTACATCAAGATAATGTGTGGCTTACCTCTACAATGTAAGAATTCAAAATGTGTAGACCACTAAGTCATTTTTGTTTTAAAAATGTTGCCTGTATAAAATTAAGCCTTAAATTATTGACACGTGTAATCATATTCATCAACAGAAATCAACAATGCTAGCATGTGCAAACAAGACTCTTATGTTGTATTTTTGTTCTGTTTAGCATTCTAGCCCCAGTCTCTGCAAAGACCCTCATGTTTTTAATTTTAAAATATTGACACACCGCCAACAATGGAGACACATTCAGTATTTTAGTGACACCGCTCGTGTTTTGAAGACAGAGCAATGTCTTTGTGAGCAACGCTGATTTTTGCTAATTGAACTTCTTTAATCTTGTTTCTTTTTAGCCACCCTGATGGTGTCAAGCTATGCTTACACATGTTTGGGTCTTTCTGTTGTGCCTCTGGTCTTCTTGCTAAACTCTGCCAGTGACCTGCCGTTTCAACATTTTCTGTTTTGTTTTTGAGCACCCCAGTTGAACAATTTTGATCATTCAATGACTTTGTTTGAGGTGTGATCCTTTGGATGACCTAAACCATCCTAATATTATGCTTCATACTGTGACAATTTTACAAATCATTTAGTAAAAATTAAATTTAGTAACAGGCATGAGAGGGGTGGGGAGCAAACGCAGCTTGCTTCAATATGAGACCCAAAGTCATCATTTATGTTTTTTCTCTATCTTTTTTCTTCGTAGCAGAAAAATACACAGATACAGACCGTCACAACCCCACAGCACGGCTAGATCCACTAGTACGCTAGTACGCTAGCTAGCTAGCTAGCTACAGTACTCTACTGTACAGTGGCTAATACGATGTAGCTACTTTATTAGCAGTTACTAGCTAGCTAGTTAAGTAGTAGAAGCGCTCATCATTTTCACGAATTTGTCGCTTCAACTGCTTTTGAACTACAATCAATCTCTTTTTTTGCCTACAGCGAACTGTCTTTCCTGCCCCTCCGCGTGACACACTTTCATTATGTCTAACAACAGCAGCGGCGCTCTTGCAGTCCTTCCTACACCGTCGGCACCCGAGCTGTTGTTTGCGGATGATCATTCGGGCAAGCGTCTATACTGGGATCGCTCCGTTTACGATTCCATTGACACCCAAAAACAAGCATTGGCAAAGAGCTCCACATTATATGTTGGAAATTTAGCATTCTCTACAAGGACCGCGCAGATTAGATCCCACTTCTCCTTGGTGGGCACAGTAAAACAAATTCACATGGGGCTGGATCGGATGAAGAAAAGTAGGTCCATAAAAAGGAGCGAAATCCTCTTTGTTCCGTCGAGCAGGACGAAATGATGAACCTTGTATTATCCTCTCTTGAATTGTTTTGACAATTCTTGGACTGAAAATTTGTCTCTATCATTAAACCTGTCCTAACTCATTCATTTTAATTTTACTCGGCCTTCCAGCACCATGTGGTTTTTGTTTCGTAATCTATCACGATCGTGGTTCCGCCTTGGCAGCAGTTGCAAATTTGTCGGGGTCAAAATTGGATGGGAGAGTGATCAGGGTGGAATTGGATGCTGGGTTTCAGCCGGGACGGCAATATGGACGTGGTCGCTCGGGTGGGCAAGTCCGTGATGACAAGGGTGCCACAGGCCGCACACGAACGGCCGCGGCGCAGGCACAATTGGGCGACAAAAGAGAACGTGACATCAAAGCAGAGGATAACAACAATAAGAATGAAGAAGAGATTGATGACGATGACGGAGAAGAGCATCGATCCAAGCGCCAACGAATAGTCAAAGAAGATGATGACGACAAAAAGAATTGGTAATTTTCAAGGAATGTCAGAATTCACAAACAGTTTGTGTTCTAGAATCAATCTACTTATTATTACTGTAGGTTATGTGGAGTGCCCGTTTGCTTCAGGCGATCTTCTTGTAAGTACCTTCTAGCTTCTATTAGCTTGCCAGATGATTCGCAGACAAAATCAAGGGTTTGCGACTGGATACCCCCAAAATGCGATGGTGCTGGACAAGAATAAAAAGATTCGTTTCAGCGCACAATGGTTGTGCCGAAAGTAAGATGGCCGATTAATTGAAGTTGTTCTTGCTTCAGAGAAGCGGCCGCAAATATTGTCTTTCAATCTGTGGCTGGAGAGAACCAACAGAGATGTAGGCATGTAGCATGTAGTAACTCATGTAGTAGTGTCAACAACAAAAAACAAGTGGATAATAAGAGTGGATGTTTATAATTAATTGCACTACATTGACGCTAGGCCTTGTATGTGAAATGCTGTAACCAAATGAGTGACATATGGCTAGTCAGTCAAAAAACTTTTTCGGTCTGAATTTTCAGTTGGGCTTAATCTCTCATAGAGCATCCACTATGCTTTTATTGTTGGAGGATGAGCTGAATCATCTAAAGACACACATCATCATGCCATTTTTATTGTTGTTGTAGCTAACTTCTAATTATCCAATAGCTTGCTTTGCTAAATATTCATTCAATTCAAAGTGTAACCAAACAAGGCACATTTTTTGTGCTTTGTCAACATGAGAGCCCAATCCTAACAATGTGGTCCTGCATTGTCATGTCATCTTATGTGCCCATGCAGAAATGTTGTTAAGGAAGTCCCACACTGTGCAAAACCAAAAGTTTAGTTGCATCTGCAGTTTCTCATCCTTTCCAGCTTAAAAGAGATGAAAATGTGAGTTGCAATTATTAAAACAAAGATAAATATGTTCCAACTTTGAAGTCCACTGCAGTGAACAAAGATAAAATGATTGTCAAAACATTTTGACCGTTTGATGTAGTCTGACTCCAACAACAACATTCTACCATGTATGTTATGTTATATGTTAGACAACAGGTTCAAAACTTGCTAGTTTTGCCACATTGCATGGCATTGTCGCATTGTTAGATGAGGTCTGCTCAAGAATGTGTCACCAATGACACCAAATGGGGAATTGGGTACCAATCCAATTGAAATCATGTTTGATGCAAAATTTGAAATGCCAAGGTTTGCTAGAATGTGTGCTGAGAGATGAAGCATGACATTGTTTCTGGGAAATTCCAAAAGAGAGTATGCACATGTGGAAATGTGCTGGAAAAGAATTGCAAAACAGAAGTGCTTGCATGAGTTTTTGTCTCTAAGCAATCATTGGGCTGTTTTGTTAAAAAAATGTAGAGGTGCACTTGCATGTAGAAATGTGAGAAGAATTGAAATTGAATTCCTTTTTTTACACAAACACATAATGTGTCATCAAATCAGTTTGCAGATTTTTGCAGCTGGTGCCTTAGGCCTCAACCCATGTGTTTCTACCCACATTTGCTGTTTAATGGATGAATGTTGACCATGGGGCCGAGTTCATCCTTTTCACAAGACTCAAGTAGAGAACTTGCTGCATTCTACACAAACAAATCAGTGATGAATTGCAAGTGTCATCTTTGGGGAAGCTACAACCTGCCGCAACGAAGTGCGCAAGCGGAGCAAATTTGCGTTAAGAAAATGTTCATGTTGTGAGCTCTTTTGTTGGTCCTTTCTATTTGTGAACCTTTTCCAAATGAGTCAAAAAATTATGAACCAATTTTTTTGAATGACCGAAGAAAAGGTTCATAATTATGAACTGATTTTTATTCGTGAACCTTTTTGAAAAGGAGACATAATTTTTGTCTGAAGACAATGGTTGTGACGTGTAGATTTATGAACCCTTTCCTTATGAACCGTTCTTTTTAACAACCTTTTTTCCAAAAACGGTTCACAATTATGGGCTGATTTATGAACCGATTTGTTTCATAGTCCTTTGTACAAAACTTTTGTACAAAAGACCAAAATTTATGAACCGATTTGCTTATGAACCAATTTACTTATCAACCGATTCACTTGTCAACCGATTTATTGCTTCGGCTCGCCTTGTGTGTTCCATTTAGAAACGTTGCGGCAAGTTCCTGGGACACCACCAAAACCTGAATTCTAATGCCAGTTTGTCCTTGTTGATGCTTTTAAACAGGTCTTATATGTTAACGTACTACTGGACCTTTCGACGGTTACAGCAATTTGGCCGGTTTTAAAATGGTTTTAATTGCTACTCCGAGTAACTCCCTTCTCCCTTAATAATCTCCCTTATCTCTTATTATTCTCCCTTAAATGATTCTCCCTTAACTATTCTCCCTTGCTGCGAAATTCTCCCGCAGATTCTCCCGTAGAAAATTCTCCCCTAAATGTTCTCCCTTATGGCTTCATGTAAACAGCATGCAATTCTCCCTTAAATAATTCTCCCTTAAGAATTCTCTCTTATTTAAAAATTCTCCCTTGGATTCTCCCTTAAACAGTTCTCCCTTTGAAATTCTCCCGGGAGAATATAATTCTCCCTTACTTTAAGGGAGAATTAGGGAGAATTTAATTTAAAACCATTTTAAAACTGGCCAAACGAAATTCACATAAGTAAGGCATAACCGTCGAAAGGTCCTGAGCTTGGCAAGACGGCACCCATCATTGTGAAACAAAGGAGCAGCGATCAAAATTCAAATTCAAAATCATACTGTATAAAAAGTAGGATCAAAGTGGATTTAAGGAATCAACGAGGGGTTAAATGTGGGTTGGCAACTGTAAGTCTTCCTGGCACTCCATTGACATTTTCTAGCGTTCCCGCCAAACAAACAACTGCCGACATATGCGACATGATTTCCGCACCGGTCCATGCCATGCATGCGTACCAAATCACAGAAATGAATAACCGGATGCAAACGCTCCTCTTCCTATCTCTCTATGGCTTTTTTTAGAGCTACAACACCAGGACATAGGACACGAAAACCTTCAAAATAGAGTCAGGACTAGTACAGTACTGCCGCACAACAAACCAAACCAAAACAAACCAACTCAACAAACAAAAACAACAAAAACAACAACAACAACAACAACAGCAGGATGGCAGAGGATGCCCTCCATTTGGCCGCTGCCGCACGATTGGTCGAAGCCGCCGTGGCTGCCCAACAAGCCAATTTGCTGCAACCCGACAAGGTGGGTTTGGATACTACCATGTGGATTACCGCCGTGGAACGTGCGTGGGCACTCGAAGTCAAACACGCCGTGGAGAGCAATAAAGAGTTGGAGCCTTTGAGTGACATGTGGTATGCGCATCACGCCATTATTGCCCAGGGCAATTTGGACGAGGCACTCCGCCGCATCCAAATCATGCAAACCTTTCGTCAAGAATACAAAATCAATCATTCCGTGGAACAAGCACATCATTATTTGAGCGAATTGATTGAACAGCAACCGGGCTTTTTATTGAATTTGGATGTGGATTTAGAGCAACAAATATCCGTCAATGCCTTTGATGTGGGATGCTTTAACCCTACCAAGGCCTTGCAAACTGATCCCAAGAATGCCGGCCGCCGGGCCGCGGATTGCAAGGCAATTGGGGTGTCTTGATTTGTGGAGGCTACTATGCCAAATTTTGCACGCAACCCACATTGGCGGCGGTTCGGAATGGACTTTTGGAGTTGTGTGACTTTAAAATTTTTGATTGGGATAATTTATCATCGGAAACGTCGAATCGCTGGTATGCCGAGTGCTTTTCGGGATATCCAGTCTTATACAAGAATTTATTGGCCTATCATACAGGATCTGTGGCCAATATGATTATGGCCATGGCCAAACCACTCATGGAACCCAGTATGCGGGCTTCTATATTGATGGGGTGTCAAATCATTGAAAACGAGGAAAGTCGGACTCCATTTCGTCGATTGAAAGATTTCTATTTTCAGCCCAACGCGCAAGTGGCATATCTCAATCTGTTGGAACGAGCCAAAGTACTCATTGCTATGCGACAACACAATGAAGAGAGTTTTCGTCTGTAACATTTACTACAGTGCGGACTCCACTACTGGTACTGTTTATGTGCTAGCGTGTACAAAAATGGTTCAAATTCATCCGGTCATACATGAGGACGCAACTCCCAATTTACCTTTGCCACCCATGCACATTTCTACGACTTTTTGACAAAATATGCAGTACTTGAGTACGAGGTGTCGAACGCAGACGACTGGAAATCGGACATACTCCAAGAAATCCAACCCACAATGAAAAAAGTTTTATATATTTCCTGTCTGGACTTGAGAGAGGAAACGACTTGGCCAAGTCGCGGCATCATACAGCCACTCGTGGAAGTCATATAAGTGGGTACTTTTTGGTTTTCCCAGAGTGTACAAACTACAACATCTACAATATGCTGTAAACAATGCGCCGCGACAGCGTCGCTTTTTCATTGCACTTTGTTATTATGATTATCTCCCACAGAAGCATCTCAGTCTCATGGATTTGTTATAGGCTTTCGTTGCGACGGAGCTTGAGAAACTACCTTTTGACCTGCCAACTGGAATCCACCTACTAGGGTGTGTGCCCTCAACAGTGGAAGCTGGTGCCTTTGAGGCATGTACTTGGCCAATTTACCCTTCCTCCGACAAAAATATGCTTTTCAGATGCAACACTGCCGGCAGTGACATGCGAGTTATGGTTTGCTGTCCCACAAGCTACCACTGTGACATTTTTCTCATGTGATAAGATACCACGGTGATGTGTCTATTCTGTGACATGGACCTTATGTGGCAGGCATACATGCATACAGATTGACAGATACAACCTGCACAAACAAACTCTACACAACAGTTGAGGGCAAAAGAGGGATGTCCTTTCCCTCTAGGAGCTCACAGCTGCGGTTGCAAAGGGCATTGCCCGGGGCAACATTTTCCACCTTCACAATTACAGTACAGGATGGGAGGACAATAGTAATAGTAAGAAACTACTTTGTTGCCTCTTGGCGGAGTTCTAAAAACAAGGCAGGTAGATATTGTAGTACTACTGTATCACTGCTAACTACTAGCTAGATCAGCTACTCTAGCCATCCTGGCTTGCCGTGTCATGTTGGACTCGGTACTGGTATCTTTCGGGCAGACGAGAACCATCCATGGATTCTGGTGAGAATTCTTTTGCAACCTGGTTAGGTTATTATGTACAGTAGCTAGCTCTAGTAGTCTAGTACCAGTACAACTAAAGTAGCTAGCTAGAGTATCTAATCTTTCACTTCCTTGTAAAATGTCACCAAAGATTCGACTTCTCATAGCATAACGGCCGAGGTTAATGCCGCTGCGACGTCAAGCAATGTGACGTCGAACTTCTTACAGGAAGAGGCATAGAGGCAAAATCTCCACCACTCATAAGACACCGTCTAATTAGTGAACAAAACATGTTGGTCCACTCTACGTGTAGTTGTACACCTGCATCCTACCAGAGAAAAGACCTAAAATTCTTGAAGCCTCTGCTGCTGAAGAACCGTGATGATCTTTCTCACGGCCAAAAATCTCAAAATCAAAGATGACCCCATCTGACAACTTCCTCCAAAATGGGCTTCGCATACTGTTTACAGTACTACTGTAGTACCGAACTGCTGCCGAATATTCGTATGTAAATCTTTGTACTGGTATTACTACGCTATTTAGTCTTCCGTACTCCTGCTACACTACTACCCTGTACAAATAGTACTGAATGGTACGTACCCAACAATTGAACTTCGAGAAGACCGGGCAAGTTAACAGTGACACTGGTGCGGCACCCATTGCTTACTTTTTTTAGGGAGGCGTGCTATTAGTAGCCATTCAAACAAGTGAAGAAGGTTAAGATACTTGCGGCTGTTGAGAATTCCATTTTCATTTCCAAGCAATAACCAAGCAAGCAAGCAAGTTTGTTAACGAAGATATATCAAGTTAACCTATCTATTCTGATATATATCTCGTATATCACGACAACTTTCGTGTCTTCCGTGGTGATTGATTGTTTGAAGGCAGATATTACACCCTTGTGACCGAGCACTCACTGACGGCGGTTATTTTATTTCCAAAAAAGTCATTTCAAGGCATCCGCAGCGCCACCCTACTATCCAGTCAAGCACACTCCTTGCTTGCTTGCTATTCTACCTCCCTCCAACACTGACTGTTTAACCTACGACTACCTATAATATACTACTCTACGATGACAATGAAGCTCTCCGCTGCATTACTGTTAACTCTTTGTTGGGTTTCTTCTCAATCTGCCGTGGCTTGGTCATGGGGCAGTAACAACAAAAAGAACGATAGCACCAATGATAACGCCGAGCCAAAGCCAGAGGAGCCTTCCGTATTGGGTGGTTTGAGCCCCGTATCGGTCAGTGCTCAAGGCATTCCCATGGTCACCCTCCACAATGACCTACTCATGCCTTTGGTAGGATTGGGCGTCGAATATTTGCCACCCTACATGGTCCCGCTCATGACGGCCAGTGCCTTGCAACCCGACAAGAAAACCTACCTCTTTGATACCGCTCACGTGACGGGCAATGAAAACATGTTGGCGACCGGCATTTCCCAGGGAATGGAACGCTTGGATGCGAAGGACGCCCTGGAAATCCATGTCATTACCAAGGTTTGGTACACGCACCTCGGCTATCATCGTACCATGATATCGGTGCAAGAGTCCTTTCAGACCCTCAAAGAATCGGTCGGTCTTCAAGATCCTCGTGTCACGCTCAAACTGCATGTCCTCTTGCAATGGCCTCGTTGTTATGAAAACATTGAATGGATGAATTGTGAACTAGATGAAGCTACTGTGGCACCGCATGTCCAACAAGCGGGGCCACCGCCACATCAAGATAAAGACAATGCCTGGAAGGAATCCTGGAAGGCCTTGCAAGACTTGTACTTGCAGCAAACCGTACCCGTGGCCAGTATTGGTGTGGCCAACTTTCATTACAAGGATCTCAAGGACATGGATGCCATGGAAGGTTTGACTGTTCATCCTCACATTTTGCAAGTCAGTGTTTGGTCTTTGTTGTACGATCCTCTCTTGGTCGATTATTGTCAAGAACGCAATATTCATTTGCAAATCGTCGATGCGATTGATGGCATTTTGGCCGATCCCTCCAGGGCTCCCAATGCGCATCACCATTTGCTAAAGGTAGCCGACGATCTCCAAGCCAAACTAGAGAAAGAAGGTGGTCCCGCCTACGAAGAACTCACGCCAGTCCAAGTCATTTTGGCGTGGCTGGTCCAACAGGGCGTGTCCGTCATCCCTGGAACGGAGCGCCTCTCGGAGCTGCAACAAAATTCTGCCCTCACCTTGGGTTCTCTGCCAACGCTTTCCAATGGACAGGTCGAGACTGTTGCGCATTGTTTGGAAGCCTTTTTGAGTGGAGATGATTTGGAAAAGGACATTCATGCCTATGTGACCTTTACCGCCAAGAGCAAGGATACCATGTTGTACTGGCAAAAACCAGATGGTACTGGGGAATCCAAGATTGCCTTTATTGGTAAGGGCCGTTCCTTCAATGAAACCACCTATCCCAAGCATCATTTCCGAATTTATGACGCCAGGAACAAGGACAATTTCATTGATTATCATGTGCAAGCACGATTTGGTGAACATCAAACCTTTGAAGCCTATCTGGACTAATAAGTATATCCAGACCGAATGACTTTCGACAGTCCAACCGGTAATATTTCATGTGTGTGTGTTCTGTGGTTATCACGCAGTAAAAGGAATTTAGTAGTGTATGAGAATACGGCACATTTGCATTGCTTGGATTTGGGCAGTTGAGAAAAAAGGGGCTTTGATGGATGATGTTGTGGAGGAATAGAGAGAGGGAAAGATAAAAAGAGGCGTTTGACGACGGAACGTAATACATTTTATTTATGAGACAAGAAATTTAAAAAAAGAGAGCGGAATCTGGAATTTATTCCACCATTGCAACGGATATGAGCCCCTGAGAAATTCTCAGGGAGCTTGCACCTGTCTCTTATACACATCTGACGCTGCCGACGAATA
>ENA-ORBV01010829-ORBV01010829.1-microbial-mat-metagenome-genome-assembly--contig:-NODE-10829-length-14487-cov-5.412144_pt1 | contig 14487 bp, 8 predicted proteins | sample MGYA00237777_ERZ505514 | MGnify/ENA primary metagenome ERZ505514 (study PRJEB26160, sample SAMN06269048) | microbial mat metagenome | isolation source: Oligotrophic lake microbial mat | place... | reverse complement strand
ATCTACACCTCTCTATTCGTCGGCAGCGTCAGATGTGTATAAGAGACAGATTTTCTGTGGCTCGTCCATCGGCACTACCGTTATAATCAAATTTACTTAGATGAAAAACGTTATAAAAAGCATGGCGAGCCTCTAAAATCATTTTGCGAAAAAGTCTGATGCCAATCTTATACAAAAATTCTAAAACACATGTTGTAATCATGTCCCGAAACAGTTCTGCCAACAACTGCTGGACGCCAAGTCAAGATCAAGAGCATCGAAAGCTTTGTAATGATAGAGGGTGCAAGCTAGCCTCTGGCATTCTACCAAGCCGAACAAGAGGGTCATCTGCACAGGCCAGCACTATCTTTGATGTAGAGGTGACAACCAATGCCAATGACGCGGCCAATGCCATGGGCGATGAAGGAGCTACAGCAAATAATCAACCGGATGAACTGTTTCTATCGCCATCAGGCACGACTGCATCAACACTCACAACAGATGCTACTACAAAAAGAGGAAAGACAATGTCATTGATGCATAGGAGAGCAATATTTGAGGTCGCCGCTGTTCGATCCTTGGAAGAATATTTGGTTTGCCCAAAATGCCAATCTTCCATTGAAATTGAGACACCAACTGTTGGCATTGCTACGGGGTTACGTCTCAAGTGTCGAAATGAGTTTTGTTGCTTTCTTGATATAAAGAAACCAACAGAAACAGACTTTGATTTGCCACTGAATGCTGGCAGTCCTCTTATCACAAGAACGACGGATTTTGCCGTGAACATATTGTTCGTCCTTTCCATGTTGTGCAGCGGTGATGGACCAACAGAGGCTGGACGAGTCCTTGGTCTTTGCGGATTGCCTAATTCAACAACAATGCAAACATGCAACTTCACTAATATTGAACAACGCATGTCCCCTATCATTCACCAACTTGCGGAAGAGTGCATGCGAATGAATTTGGAGAAGGAAGTTAAACGTTCGTTGGGGAACGCGACAAATGACGAGGGTGTGTTGTTATTTGATTTATGGAAAGACCAAAAGCTGCCTAACAATCAACTTCCAAAAGTAGATTTCTCTACTGATATGTCATGGCAAGGTCGTTCCAGTGGTCGGACTTATAACAGTCTTTCTGGACATGCACTTCTTGTTGGAGGCAAAACGCGACTCCCTTGCTGCATGAGTATCAAGTCTAAAAAGTGCAACCAATGCACTTCATGGCATCGACACCACGGTGTAGACGAGGACGTTCCTGAGCACGAATGTACCTTGAACTTTGAAGGCGCTTCTGGGGCAATGGAACCTGTTGCTGCACTACATATGGTCATCAACGCATTTCGGGATCATAAAGTAGTTACACGAACCTTGGTTACGGATGATGACTCGTCGATTAAAGCCAAGCTGAAGTGGTCCAATGCAGATCACATGTTAAAGCATGGGTTAACAAGTCAACCAAAAATCGTCAACAAGAATGGCAATGAGGTGACACGTCCAGACAAAGGCGAGTTGCCGGCTGACATGGAAGAGCCAAGCTTTCTTGCTGATCCAGGGCATAGAAAGAAATCTTTGAAGAATGTTATATACACTCTGATATCAAAAAAGAAAGCAGATCGATTGGGATGTTCGAAGATGGATGCGATAAGAATAGGGACCAATTTTGCGCACATGTCACTGGCACTACCTGATAAACCTGAATCCGAATATGTTAATGCTGGCAAGGCAGTCATTGAACATCATTTCGACAATCATGAGTACTGTGGCAACTGGTGTCGACGCAAGGCTCTCACGGATGAACAAAGAAAGGAGAGCACACATTTTTATAGGTGTAAGACCAAAGACGACAAACTATATGAATGGCTACAGCAGAAGCTTGCACGTTTTTTGACTCTCGACGCACTCAAAGAAGTAGGCCATGGCATGGATACTTTGATGAACGAGTCTTTCAACAACACAGCAGGATGGCTTGCGCCAAAGAATAAAGTTTATTCAGGTTCTTTATCTCTACGCAATCGAATTGACATTGCAATTGCAATCACAACTCTTGGGCTCAAACTATTCTACGAACGAGTTTTACATGGGTTTGGCATCGCTATCACAGAGGATGTCAATCACTTTCTACTCATAATTGACAATAAACGCAACAAACGCATTGCCAAGACAAAGACTAACGAGGCAAAGAAGAGCCGACAGGAAAAATTCCACCAAAAACTGAAAGCCCACACAGAAGATGCAACAACGGCACGAGCCAAAGCCGAGGGTACATACATGCCTGGCATTGGAATGGATGGCGGCTATGTTGAAGACGACTTCACTAATAATAGAAAGCGAAAAAGATCAACAACAACAACAAGAACAACACCTGTATGTCCATTGCCGTTGTGTGGACTGAAAGGGCACAAGACGGTGCGTTCCCAGAAGTGCAAGCACAATAAAAAGAACCCTAATTATGTTGGAGACGAGGCAGTTGATGACTTGAACAACAAGCCAGCTGCCACCAACAACACAGCAGTTGACACCGTGGTGTCAACTCTTGACAACGAGACAGCCCAGGCCAGTCGTGATGCCGAGGAGTGTGATGTCATGGATAGCCAGCCATTGGATGATTCTAGTGCCAGTGACGCGTTCTGGAGTGCCGAAGAGCATAACGATGAGATATCAGACTCTGATGATAATACCCAGCTGGGTATGTTGTAGACATAAACCACAGTAGAATCTTTATTTGTTGCCACGGTTTTGCTTGCTTGTTTTTGAATGTCTAGATACTCTTCTTCGTAGCCGTTGGCATAAGGCTTGTCTGCAGTTATGGCATGGGTGCGGATGGACAGTGAAGCAAGAATGTTTTTTTTCGAATTTGAATAAAACTTCAAAAAATGAGCTCACATTTTTCAATCGGCCTGGCGTGTTTACCATAGTTTTTCTAGGGCAAGGCTTGCTCGATGAAAATCAAAGAATCCAACGATCATCCAACGATCATCTTGTCACAAACGTCACAAGAGCTACCCCTCCGACACTTCAAATCAGGATAGATAGTTAGGTGTAACTCCCATTCAAATAAACAGACATGAAGATATGTACTAAGAGAGAAGTAGTCTTCTGCATAGGTTTCGTTCCTTGGCTGTTAAGCAGCGTCATTTAGCGATTTACGCTGAAGAGGTCATTATCGGCCAAAAATCGATGACACAACAAGTGACGATGTTAACCTAGTTAAACAGACCAACGAACACAACCTAGCTTGAAAGTGCTTTACATCTAACATGTTCTTTACACAAAGGCTACTCTAACATGTAGTTTTCCTAACTAACTAGGTAGCTAGGATGCATGTTAATGTCTATAGATTCGTGCTGTTAACAACCGATGTTGCGTGGTGTTGAAGTGAATTTTTGAGAAAAGGCGCACACTTACCACCTTGATAGGGCACATCCTTAATTGGTCCGGCATCATTTCCGTACCTACTACTCTATCTACTACTACTAGCTAGCTAGCTAGTAGTACCAGAACCCAAACCGTAGCTAGTAGCTAGATAGCTAGCTAGCCAGAGGAGACAAAGTAGTCTAACTAGCTAGCTAGCAAGGGTAATAGTTGCAGGGTTAGGTAACAAATGGTGTTGGCTCCAGAGTCAAGAGACAGGTCTTCTGCCACTTCATGGATTTGGTGGTAGTGTGCATTCTAGTAGAGTAATGCAGGTTGCTACATTTCACATTCCATTATTCCATACAGTATAAAGATCTTGCCTTTTGAAACTATGCTTAGGCTATTCCCCCCCACTTCCCCACCTGCACGAAATGCAACCGAGAATCTCGAGCACCCACAGCTATAAAGGATGTAGATAAATTATTATGGCTTGGCAGTTCTACTGGAGTAGACCAGACTTCTGCCCCGACCGGCATTCGATACTGCCACAGGAGCTTGCCACTAGCCAAATCGATTTGCAATATATCCCCTGCCGTTGTACACACTACAACCGACGATTCATCCCACAATGCCAGTGGTTTGGCGTATACCACGGACTTGACATCAAGTGTCCAGAGACAAGTTGTCAAGGTTCCATCGATACAATGAACAGTGCCATCGTAGGATCCAACCACAATGTCCCGAATCGGGCCTTGGGTGACAGCGGGACACGACAAGGGTTTGTTGGCTACCTTTATGCTTTTGCACTCCATGCTCTGCAAATTCACGCTGTGGAGGGAGCCCCATGCATCCACCACCAGCACACTATGCGCGTCCCACGCCACAAGGCCCTTGTGGGTGGGACCAATCGAATCGGAAAAGAAACGCTGTGACTCGTTATTGTTGTCTGTGCCTTCACTGTCAGTAGTAGTAGTAGTACTATGATGGAGTGGCATTTTTCTCTCCACGTCGATCAGAATCAAACCCGTTTCGAAATCGGAACTCGCGTACACCATGACTTTGGACGCGAGCGTCCCATCCAGACGTTGGCACCGACAATCGGACAAGAGGACCGGCATCGCAGTCACGCTCACCGGTAATGGAATGCAATGATCACTCTTATGGTAGTGTCCATCCTCTTGCCCTTGCAATATCCCAATCGCGTGCGCCCCTTCGCTGTCGTTCACCTCGAGAAGCCATATGTCATTCTCGCAAAAAATGGGCAACTTGGCTGTACAACTTATTGGAAATGAATTCGTCCATTTCACAGTAGCCAAGTCCATAGACATGCCCATGATTTTGGCTCCCGGGACAGCCGATGCATCTTGCACAGGGTGCCGCACAGCACAGACAATGATACTGTCGTCGCAGGCCAACAACATGTCGGAAGACACTCTCCACCCTATCAAGTGATGGCAAAGAGTCACGCAGATATCTGCAAATTCCCTACTAGTAGCTGGTGATACACCAATTCCGTTTAGCGATGAGGGTCCCACGCGTACTCGCTGGACGACACCGTTCTGACAACCAGCAAGGACATCACACCCTACCATGTTCCCAATATGAAAATCAGTTAAAAGCGGCACCGCGTCCACGCAGGCTGCGAATGCAACGGACTTATGAATCGGGTCCCAGACAGTGATTGGTACTGGTGTAAACGCCTCCTTGAATACACCACTAGGGCGGTCATGCTTGGGCTTTTTCCTGTGTCGTTCACGAACAGAAATCTTTTCCAGATTCTTTGGTTCCACCAAAGCATCGAAGACATCCTTCATCTGTTCCGAGTTCAAAATATCAGTGGGAGTCAAGAAATCGAGTGGGTTGTTCTCGGTCGATTCCTCTTCTTTGTCGCCAAGCTTCGGTGGCGGTCTCCAGTGTAACTTTAGCTGATACAACAATGAAATCGACAAGGCGCTATCAAATCCAATGTCGACAAAGGACTTGGAGAGGTCCAAATGGGGGTAAGCTTGCTCCTCTGCATCGATGTCTTCTGGCATCAGCACGGATCCAACTATTCTTGCAAACAAATCCATGGCTGCGTTGGTAGTAGATCCATTATTGTTGTTGTTGCTTTCATCTTTTGCTCTACGCAAAAGGTGCTGTATGCAGTTTTGAAGTATGTTCTTCACTTGAGACCGGTCCACTTTACCTGTCCCTGCTGTGCGTGGCATCTTTCGGATAGGACAAACATGATGAGGAATCAAATTCCAGGGCAGGTCTGTATGATCTTTCATGTGTTGCCTGGAGAAGCAGAACGTAGCTTCGTCTTCCTTGCTTTCGAATAAAAGACAGATGCGATTGTCCACCATGGCAGCGGCAGCAGTATGTGCTTCGTCCTGGAACGCAGTTGATTGCTGGCGATAACTTAGAAAGGCGGATTCCACCTCCGACGGAGCCGTAACAATTCCATTCACTTTGATGACATCATTTGTTCGACCCTGTACATACCAGAGATCATCCTTGGAAAATCCAACATCTCCAGTAGCAAACGACGTGATTTTGGGAGCTCCGCCTGGCCCATTTCCACCAGTCATGTCGAAACCAAAGCCGCCCTTCTGGGCCTCGTCCAGGGATTGTCCCAAGTAGCCATTTGCGAAACAATCGTGTCCCGATACGACCAATTCATGACCTATTATTCCCAGCGCAGTTTCACCGTCAGATCGTTCCATGTGGCCAGCCGACGTAGAGTTTTGGCCCTTGTGGTCTAGACCGACAGGAGCATGAATGGAAATGCTTTCACGGAGTGGTTTGCCAATCGAAACGACGCCATTCACAACTACCTTGTCTCGCGCCATCTCGGTGAGGACTGCCCCACAGACATCCCCCGTCGTTTCTGTTTGTCCATAGAGATTGATGAGCTGACAAGTATAGTTTTGGTTTTCCGAATGATAAAATGTTTTGTGGAAGGCTTTCCACAGGCTTTCGCTGCACGGCTCCCCAGAGACAATGATGCGCCGCAAGCAGCTCAAACTTGGGTGCACCGCTGTCTTATCGTTGCTCTTCGCGTCACTGTTATCATCTTTTGGCCTCCTCATTAAGCAGGATTGATTGTATTGCAATAACTGCGCAAGCTGACTCGGAAGCATGCTGATTTGAGTGCACTCCGTTCTCGCCACCAACGTTCCGATGCCCACGACTTGTTGCGGTATGAGCGATGATGGCGCCAGGGCAACCAACACACTGTCTCTTGTCAGCAAGGTCCCCAGAATTTCAGCCATTGCATCCACAAACGTGAGGGGAGTTCGTTTGGCGACCACTCCTTCGAAAGGACCCAATGTCTCTTGAAACCATAGAATCCGTTCCAGTGTCGATCTGTGGGAACCAATGACTGCTTTTGGTTGTTGACTAGATGTCCCTGAGGTGAACAAGACATACATATTGTCGTTGCGTTGTTTAGTATCAAGCGGTATCTTGGATGGTACATCCAATGGTTCTTGAAGATTGCCGTCTGGGTCCAGAAATAAAATGGAATGAACATTGGCGTTCTGAAAAACGCCCAGGACAGGATCTTGATCATTTTGGCAGCAAGTGACTGCGACAATGGATACCCCATCATGCATTCCTTGCGTGTCGTGATGCTCATCTTTTTGCTGCTCATGTTTTAGCAATTGTTCCACAATCTTCCCCAACCTTCCTCTTCCAGCATGCTGATGATAACAAGAAACGGGAATGAACGGGACCTGAAGTCGCAGACAGGCCAAGATGGTAACAGCTTCCGCCCCTGGCCATCCGTGACAATCTACCAGCACATATTGTGGCCTGTACCTGTAGTGCAACTGACTGGCCAACGCCTTGGAATACTCTTGTAGCTCAATGTATCCCAAGGACGGTGAGTAGGTGCTGCTGCTGATATTATCATGCGTAGTGGATTCATCATCATTGCCGTCAATATCATTATTGTTTTCAGTAGCCGAGACGACACGAATGGCATCTTCATCTCCAAAGGAAAAACACAGCTGATCGAACAGATCCACGATGGATGACGACGACGACGAAGAAGAATCCAAAGTGGATGCATTATTCATGGCCGAAAATAGTCATTGAAGCAGGCAAGGCTCATTATTGTTATTATTATTATTAGAATGAATGAATGAATCAACCGAGGGGTCATGAAGCTCAGCAGATAGAGCTTATTGTCAACTCGATCAACAATAACGAGACGAGTGACAGTCAGCGGGTTGGTGATTGAAATTCCCGTGACTCACTCACTGAAAAAAATCCTCCAAGGATGGAAGGACAGACAACAAAGATCAACAGCTTACAAGCAAGCGCAAGCGAGTGTCAGTCAGTAGCGCGCGTGTACCAGGTAGCGTGTGTTATTTTTGTAATGTTTGGTTTGTGTACCTACAACAGACTCTTGATCTAGTTTACCTTGAAGAGCGCAACAGTGACCTACCTAATCTAGCTACTATAGGATTCAACACATTGTTTGTGGGTCCTCCATACTTTTTCTCAGTAAGTTTTTCTGGAAGAAGTTCTGAAAGAAAAGAAAACCCGCAAACAAAAATCCGCACTGTAAGGATCCTCCTCCCTTCCTCGATCGATCGGATTACATACAGTACAGTATGGCTAGTCTCGTGGAATTACCGGACGATAGCTTGACAAATATTGCATCCTTCCTGTCAGCTCCTGATTTGTTGACGTTTTTGTCGTCCCATCCGCATGTGAACCGACTATCCTCGTCCGAGTCGTTTTGGCTTTCTTTGACGAGGCGGAGCAGCGGGACGACGTGCCTGTCGGCTACGACTGGTAGTACAAGGGAAAACCTCGTCATTAGCAGGAGCAATTATTACAACAACGGCGATGGAAAATGTCACGCGGCGCAACATGCCAAGCGCCAATTTTTGTTGCAAGCCTACACGAATTCCATCCCCGCCGTGGAATGGAAACCCGTCCTTTGTTCCAGATTGTGCCCCGTTGGAAGAGAAGGGCATTTGGCTTGTAACTTGGGAGGAAGACGTCTTGTTTTGACAGGTGGTTTCACGGACGATGAATGTGTGTACGTGCTGGATGTATCCTCGCAGCTATTCCATCAGCAGCGTCAGCAACAACAACACCCTCCGCCGCCTGTCTTGGATTGGCAAAAGCTGGAACCGACCAATGTGGAACCGCGGATTCACCCCGATGAACCAGAAGTAGTCCAGCAACAACGAGCTACTGTACCTGCTGGACGACGACGAGGGGGCCTTCGTGGGGCTGCCATGGATGCTGACTTAGTCAGCACTCCGTCGCATGTTTATGGTGCTTCTCTGACAGCTCTAGATGATCGAAGAGCCATTCGATTTGGTGGTTTCAAAGGTGGAGGATATACAGCAGAATGCAGTGAATTGGTTCTTTTGACAGTCGATTATGATGATGGAGACGTTGACAACAACAGGCTTAAAGCCACCTGGCAAGTCATATATGCGCCTGGCAATGTTTTGCCACGGGCCTATCATAGTGCCACCCTCCTACTCCATCGGTATTTGGTGGTGTTGGGTGGAATGACAAGCACTGGTTGTATTCTTGGAGAAGCGATTTTGGATACTCATACCTGGACCTGGTTCACAGATAATCCTGTCACCCTTGATATGAAGCTTCCCAAACCAGCGGCAAGACATGGCCATTCGGCCGTCTTGGATGAAAAACGCAACCGCCTAGTGATCTTTGGAGGAGGGAGCGGTTCGGATCTCCTCCGGAGCGGTCGGGATAATGCCGAAATTTGGTCTTTAAGTTTGGGCCCGGGGTGGAACACCGCGACCACCCCAGAAGAGTTCCAACAATCGTTGCCGTGGGAGTGGCGATTACTTCTACTGAATGAGTATGATTCCGATGACGAAGACAGTGACAGTGGCAGTGACGTGGGGGAAGACGACATTCGTCACAACGACCATGAAAGAAACCGCAGCATGGAAGATGGTGGCAGCGAGAGCTATGCGTCCATGCCCCCGCTGGAACCACGGAACGGTGGTGGCACAGCTGTTGGCCAAGCAAGTGCCGTAGACGGTGGCGACCATGAAAGTGGCAGCTCTGCGCCCATACCTGGGCTTGTAGAACGGGGCGGCGGCGCTGGCGACCATGACAGCGCAATGGATCACTCCCCAATACCAAATCCTGATACGGATGACGACAACGAGAGCTTCGTCTCTGCAGAGGAGAACAGTGCGGACATGCTCCCTGAACTCATTCGGCGACCCCAGAGGAGCAGAACCAATCGATTGACCGAGGTCGAAAGATTAAGTTTGGGCAGATGTCACCTAGGATTTAAAGTTGGCGATGATACAGTCATTCTCGCCTTTGGATCTGGTAGACCATCCACAAATGGTGTCGTTGGATATAATTTGGCCACGGATACTTTTTTCAGACCCAAACTGGTCGGCGACGTTCTGCCGCCGCCGCGATTTACGGCCGCCGGCACCTTGTTCGGAAACTTCAATTCCTACATGTTGGTCCATGGTGGTTACAACAGCCAGGAAAGTGTTGCGATTGGCAACATGGCAGTACTAGACTTGGCCCCACTTTTAGAACGAGAGTTAGTTTGTCTGAATCATGACCCCAACTTTGAGTCATACCCACCGGTGACCCGGGACGATGTGGCTAGGCACTCCATCTTTGGCGGTCCTCATGCTGCTGGGATGGGTGGAATGGAAGATCTCTTGCAAAACCTATTTGTGGAGATTACAGGTGGTGCAATAATGCCGAGAATGAACCCCCCTGGTGTGGCCCGAGCTCGCACCTTGGGCGAAATACTGAGAGCTTTAGAGAACCGGCCGAGACAACAGCCTGGGGATGATGATGATGATGATGATAATGAGATTGGTCTTGGAGGCGTTGTTCAAAGGGTGGGTTTTGGCGTCGATAGCGACGATGACGATAATGACGACGAAGAAAGCGGCTTGGACGACTTATCAGAAGTCTCTTGACAATTTTGTTGATTACGTTTGCACACTTCGGGAGAGATAGGTGGAATTCTGTCTGGCTTATTTGCTTCCGTTTACGGAAATTGTTCCACATCCATGAAAGGGCCGAAACATTATACGACCACTAGCTATGGATAGCGCAGCGAAACAAGAGACTCAGTTCATTAAACAGAAATGAACGAATGAACGCAAAATGTGTCACAATTTATGACTACATGTACAGTAGTATGACAAATTTCGTCTATATTTCTTATAATCGGGCATTAGAAAGCTGTACTAGAACATGCGCCACTTCAGATTGTAATTCTACTAAAAGCTGTTTCGTGTTTTTGCTGGGTTCATTCCCGTCACTGACGTTTTGCATCGCCGTGAAGAATCGCTTTGCTACGCTGCTTGCTGTTGTGGTGTCAAAAAGATGATTACCGTCATCGCCCACAATATATTTCTGGATTCTGAACTGAGCTGAAACTCTCCCTAATAGCTCTCCGAGGTTTGCGGCAATCTCGAAGACTTCCTCATACCCAGATTCAAATCCTTCTTGCAGTCGAATCTCCTTATGCACATCAAACCAATCAAGATAGACGGCATTCTCAAGGTGAGCTGCAGTCGCTCTTTCTTCCTGTATTGTCAGACAGTTGTCTCCGTTACCAACAAAATCGTCCTTGCTGTCTTCCATTCCTCCTTTTTTCTTCATCCAGTTTGTAAATACCCGCACTATGGCCAATCAGAAAATAATGCATTGATCTTCGGGATTTGTTGGTGGCGGCTGATAATTATGTTGACATTCATTTATTTATTTTTTGATTGATTCCCATTGTTGGATTGACAGCAAGAAGAGCTCAGGTGTGCGCCCTTAAGTGCCATTTAGACACACATTTGACCAAATCTCTATTTATCGAGGTGTAGCGAGCCTGCTTTACCGTTGGCGGCAACTGAAATCTCCTCTGTTTGGCTACGTCGTAACGGCTTCATCGGAACATTGATTCGCTACTGGCGCACTTAAGTTGCTACACAATCTCACAATTTGGATAAAACACCGAAACCCTTCCTCGCAAGCTCCACAAGCTTGGAGAAGCCATAAATACTAGCAGCTCGCTAGTCGCACTACGTGTGTAGATATTACAAACATTTACAAAACATCAACATGTACTTTTCGTCTGCTTTGATCCTACCTATCTTGCTTTCTTTGGCGCAAGCATGTCCCTTTTTGAGGAGCCAAGACATGGCACTGGAAGATCGCCACAGGCAACTCCAAGAAGATCACGCCGGCCTCACCGCCGTCGAAGAAAGTGCTAGATCCACCATACAAAATCTCGTCAATAATCGTGACAAGATCGCACGCGATGTGTCCACCAATGGCAATTTGATTACGACCCAAACCACGTCTACGGATGCCACCGTTGCCGGTTGGCTCCAAGAGCATGTTGCCTTTATGAAGAGCCGCGTGGAAGCCAACCAACAAGTCCGTGCCTGGGATCCCTTTTTTGTGGCCCTCTTTGAGCATCGCAATGAATGGGATGGAGTGCTCACCAATCTCGATAGCGGCGTGAAGGTCGACTTGAGCGCCAGCACGGAGTGTGGTCAAGATCTCATTGAGGGTCACACAGCGCTAGTCAGCCGCTTTATCAGCGTTGGTCAAGCCGAAGTTCAGGCTTCGCACGATGTACCATCCACTTGCTCCACTACTACGAGTACTGGGGTGGCCTGCTTTTCAAGTCGTTCGACGGTGGAAATCCTTGGCGCTGGAACGATCTCGATGGCAGATCTAAAAGTGGGTGACTACGTTCTTACCGGGACAAACAAGTTCGAACAAGTGTACGCATTTGCGCATCGCGATATCCAAAGACCCTCGAGCTTTCTCCAGATCTATACATCTGGAAGCAACTTCCCCCTGGAAGTGACAGGAGATCACTTGCTTGTTTTTGCAGGGAGTGCTGGCACCCGTCCGAGCAGATTCCATCAAAGTTGGCGACGCTTTAAAACGTTTGGAGGGCGGAGATACAGCAATTGTTGAACGACTTGATTCTGTGAATGGAAGTGGAATTTTTGCACCGCTTACCAAGGATGGAAGCGTCGTGGTGGACGGCATTGTTGCCTCGACTTACGCGGATATCTTGGAGGAGGGAAACGCCTCATGGCTCTTTTCTCATCACTATATCCACAGGAGTCTCTCTCCCTTTCGCTTGTTTTGTAATCTCTCCCCTGCCAGCTGTACAACCTATCATTGGAACGGAATGCCCCAGTACGTTCATTTTGGAATTTGGTTGTCCAATTGGGTCGGGCGGCAATCCATGATGTTCCAATGGCTCTACATGATCCTCTTTTACATGGCGACTGGAATTTGTGTTCTGTTGGAGGACCCCAAAACGATTGGCTCTGCCATTGGATCGCTCGGTTTGGTACATTTCTTGTTCCAGAAATATCATCACCCTAAAGAACAGCTAAACTGCAAGGGACGGTCCAAACGTGCTCTCTAGTCACGAATCTCCAACTGCAAGAGAGTTGTGGGTAGGCTTTGGCTTCCCCCATTTCAAAAAGCACCACAACTACAAAAATAAAAAATTGCTATTCTAATTTTTGTTACACTCGTTGAGATCAACCTAGAAAGAGTATTAGTCTACTAACTAGCTAGACTAGCTACAGTAGTAGCTACTAGCTAGGATATCTTTTGGCTTCAATTAGGGGTATGGGTAGTAACTGTGACCAGGGACATGGCAGTCACAGTGTGGTACCAGGTAGTACACGTGCAGTCATTGCTTATGAAATTCGTCCTATGCGGTACTTCCAGATTTAACTACTAGGACTACTAGTAGTACACTCGCTCATCTTTCCGCCCAAATTTAACACGACCGATTTTTTTGTGGAAGCGGTCGCAACAGCTGCCGCAACGCAACACGCCATTCTGATGAATGAATCTCAATTCGCAAACAACGCGGTCATCATTGAGTCTTACGGCACTGCACATGCACCTGAAAATAAACTGGGTTACGTTCTGCCCTCCTTGCATGCAGCGAGAAAGGATGCGAAAGAATTTACCTCGACACAACAAACCAAACAACGAACTTAATTAGCTTACTACTATTGTAGTAGCTTGCTAGTTATTAGCTACAACAACACAGGCCATTAATCAAATGCAATAATAGTAATTACTACAAAGGAGAATCCATCAACCATGAAGGACGACAACGATGTCTTGGACAGCAGCAGCAGCAGCAGCAGCAGCAGCAGCAGCGTGGACGTCTGGCTGCCCGCCGCGGAAGCATCCTCGCTACAAGTACCCTCTTGCGAAGAAGAAGAAGAAGACCCTTGCCGCTCAACGTCGTACAAGAAAAGAAGGACTCCAAAAGCATGGTGGCGTCGCGCCGCTCTCGTAGCGTGTGTGGTAGCTTTACTACTACTTCTACTAGCTTGCGCGTGGAGGATCATCTGTACGACTGTCAACACTGTGACGGGAACACAACGATCCGCATCCTCCACAAGCCAAACAACTGCAAGCCAAACAACGACAACGACGACAACAAGCTTTCTTTCACCCTGGAGTATTCTTCAGAACATGGGTTCATCCTTTCGTCATCATCAACAGTCTCGTAGTAGTAACCTTCGTTGGTTGGATGGCGAGGACGAAGATGATCGTCACGACGATGACGACGATGACGAGAAGGATGATGACAGCAACGGAAGGTACCATCCTGACAAGGGCGATGTCGATTGTGCGGAATATTGGCGACGTCGCAACAATCAAACCAGATCTCTGGGAGGCCAAAATAACGACGACGACGACGACGAGGACGAGGATAATACTGATGATTGGTTGCGGTACCAGCCGTGTCGAGACCGACCACCTCCCCAAACCTTTGGCAATGGTGGCGGCGGCAATGGACAGCCGCCCAACGGTGGCAATGGTGGAGGACAGCAACAGCAGCAGCAACAGCAGCCACCACCACCACCACCCATGATGCCGCTCAACAATACCGACAACAACGGCATTGTGATTCCCGACAATGCCATTGTCATTAATGTCTCCTTGGCCATTCCCATTCAATATCGCAAGGGTATTCCCATTCGTGTTACCAACGTCATGAAACAATATCTCAATTCGACAAATGTGACGCTGGAATTTTTTGCCTTGGAATACACGGATGGACGACATTTTGCCATTGAATTTGCAAGGCCCAAACCATTTTCGTCATTGATCAATGGTGGCGATGGAGATGAAG
>ENA-ORBV01010828-ORBV01010828.1-microbial-mat-metagenome-genome-assembly--contig:-NODE-10828-length-14488-cov-2.948303_pt1 | contig 14488 bp, 24 predicted proteins | sample MGYA00237777_ERZ505514 | MGnify/ENA primary metagenome ERZ505514 (study PRJEB26160, sample SAMN06269048) | microbial mat metagenome | isolation source: Oligotrophic lake microbial mat | place... | reverse complement strand
CCTTGAATAGCTTCAGCCGATGATCAGCAAAAGGGAACGACGCGACAGCAGCACTGATTCTCGCCCAAAATAAAGGTATGTCCCGCATCAGTAAGCGTCCAAACGCGTCCCAGTGGCGTAGGGCGTTTCCTTGGAACTCCTGATGAAGGAGTTCCAAGGCGCTTTGGCTGTCGATGAGTACACAGGCATTGGTCAGAAGACGCGTGATGGACACAAATAAATTGCCGTACCGTATAACTTGCGCGTGCGGGAAGTCGTGCATCCTTGACTTAAAGTTCACGTCCAAAAATCTTGCCGTAGCGGCTTCGTCGTGTGATTGTGGTGCACCCTCATACGGAACTTCTTGGACACGCGCGATGAACTCCTCAACGTCCGGTCGAGGAGGCTCTTCATTGCTGAACAACGCATCCAAGTGCTGCGCTCGTGGCCGGGTGCAATACATGCACCCGCGTTTGCCTATCGTAGACGGGGCCTTCTGCCCGGTAGCGGCTGCGCGCTCAGGCGTGTCCGCCGCCAAATTGCCATACACACCGAAGATCAGAATAGGTCGGTTGAGATACGAGTTGTAGATCCACACGCCATGTTGCAGTTGAAGGAAACCTTCTGTCTCATTGAGAGCCCGAAACAGTTCACTGAATTCGGCACCCGCCACCTCGTGTTGCCGGCACATCATCACTGGCGCGATCGCCGGGTCGTGAGGGGATGATTTATGACTGCACATAACACGATTCAAATCAGATATGCCGTGCCGTGCCTGGAATCAGATGCGCAGGGATGAAATTTGTGGTACCTGCTTGGGAATTCAGACAGTGTTACGGCCAGCAGCTCCAGCCCATCTGGGCGTGTGCTATACAACCGAGCACCGTCTGCAAAGACCACAAAGGATGCGAAGAATGCTGTATCCACAGTGCCGTGAAGATATAAGTAAAAGTCACCTGGCACAGCGTAACACAAATAACTTACCATCTCGACGAATTTGAGGTGCCAGTTGACTGTACTTGGAGTACATAATGGAGAAAAGACGGTGGTACTGGGTACCACTATTCGGCGCGTGCTCTGCTATGGGGTCACCCATAGCATTCAGTTGATCTGCGATGTGAGTGAACGAACAATGTTCGGCGAACAGCTGTGCAGTGACTGGATGAACGTTCCAGTAGCTCAGTACGGATGTCAACGGCAGAAAGGGTGCCACGAGTGGAATCCCTCGCCCTCGGTTCAGATCATACACCTACACCAAGAGATTGCACAGGATGTGCTGTGACGAAGCGTTCAGTGACAGATGATTGTGCGCAATATCAATACCTTGAAGTGAGTGGTGAACTGCTGCCAAAGCTACAGATTCGATCGACAAACAGAAGCACAGTCAATATTCACCCGCACTAACATTGACAGACATGCACGCTACATTCCAAAACGATATTACCTTCTGCTTGAAACGGCCCAAACTGCTCGGCAAAGATGCCCGTAACGGCTCCATCAGATGACTTGAGCGCAGCATTGCGTACCCTGCCTCCGTCGTGTTGGATTTGAGGTGCGCATACATGTAATCGTAAAGGTGCAGCTCGTTCTCTGGCATATTGCGAGCGAACTCGCAGAACGCTGCACCGGACGTCCTGTCGGAAGGTTCAGAGAAATCGCCGATGAGCTCATGTGGTGGTGGCATGGATAGGAGTTCTACTTCACTGTCCGCATCCAGATCGACGTCCATCCCCGAGCTGTCGTCATCCACATCGACATGCATGTCCGAACTATCATCACCAACGTGGACACGCATATCCGAACTCGAGAAGTCACTTGAATCAAGTTGATCTCCATCGTCAGCCATGTCTACATCCGGAGCGAAGGATGCAAGGCTCTCAGCCTCGCCCACATTTAGGCGGGCATCATCAATCGGGTACTTGGCTTCTGCGACGCGCGACCCATTCGACGAAGTGTCTGCAGACGCTGCGCCCGGTTGTTCGAGATGCACATCATCCAAATCCACATCTTCACGCCGGGATAATGAAGCCCGACCAGAACACGAGTGGGCCACCAGGTGATCCAGGAACGACTGCAGTCGCACATGGACACGGCACAGAGGGCACACCCGATGGCCAGAGGGGTGAACTAATCGTTCTGTGGACAACGGATGTTGTTCAGCCCAATCATCCCGAAAGCGGCTTTCTCTGTCGAACACCATCAAATGATCTGGACACTCGTGTTGTAAACGGAACCGTCCGAACGAATGACGTCGCGCTACAGGCGCAGCAACAGACGACTGTGAACTCTCGGAAGCATCATGATTCATGGGTAACGTGACCGTTGGTATTCAAGTTGCCCGCTGTACGTGTATGTTATGTAATCGAAAGGACGGTACGGTACAGCTAGTAGCGAAAATCATCACGGAGGCGGACAACAGACTCGTGATCACCGCGTTTCTGGCTCATATCTGGGATATCCCGGAGATCCGGGAAAGTTGCTTTGCAGTGAGTGAAGTGACTCGAGCCATTTTGCCAGAATAAACTCGAGCCACTTTCCGGAATTCATAAGTCAATGCAAGCATCAGAGTGGAGATGTCAACTTGAAACGAGAACTTCGATCAACTTCAACGCTTTCGGAATCATAGTATTGTCATTCATCATGTGGTTCGACGTCCGAGCCGTTCCCACATTGGAGCGCTGTGGAGTACTGCCTCAGCTGGTTGCCTCGGATGACTTGCTGCCGCTCGCGGTGAAACCCTCTGCAGCCGTCGACTCGAGGATAACTTCGGTTGCAGCATGCGGCTCGAGATCACGCGGCCCCGGTCCACTGAGCTGTGCTGGCCTTGCCCAGTGGGCTCAAGTTCAGCGGCGCGCTTGAAGTTTCAACTGAAGAAGAGTGGAGTCATCTATTTCATGCGAAAAGGAGCTCCACTTCCTGATGATGAACATCGGGCCATATGCTGACGTTGCAAGGCCAGCATGCGCAAGCCCTCACGGTGCCTGATGCAGTTCTGTAATTGAACAGCGCCTGGGGAGGCTGCCTTGGCACTTTGGAACCCGAGAAGCGATTCAGTCGTCCATGAGAGCCTGCCTCACGTCCGGGGCCCCCACGTATACCTGCAGGTGGACTCGGTAGCTGCCTCCGGTTTATTAAGCGCCTCCCTACCAACACTTGGAATGCGTAAGCGGGGCTGCAACATGATTCCCTGTGGCTCTTGGCCCGCATGTAACGGCGGCTGGCATATCCGATGATTGTCAGCATGTGCCCTGCTCTTGTTCGCTTCCGATTGGTGCGCAATGAGTCGATCGCCCTGCTCACACTGCTTCAATTGCTTCATCCTCCGCTAAATCTCCAGGGTTATATTCGTGCTGAGCTCTCTCGTGGCAACGTCCATGAGTTTCTGCTGGCAGCTCGTAGTTTCCTGGGAAGTGTATAAAGCGGCCAAGCGTGTGGTAGGGCACGTAGTTACCCTCCTTCCATAGTTTGCCATTCCCTGTGGATCTGTTGCAATGTGCATTGGTCTGTTTGGGAGGGCAACTCTGCTGTTTGCTAATTAAATCTGAGTCAGTCATTCAGAGCCATATCCGTACTTGGCTGTGCTGCATACCATCATCATCTATCGTTTTGTGATGAGTTTGTCAACGTTCGGTCATCGAAAAAAGCATGCTGGGTACGAGACTCTGAGCACCTTGTCGATCGAGTATGCGTGGACGTGTCGTTCGGTTCGGCCCCTCTCGTCATTTCTTATTGGGTGAATAAAATGCAGAAATGGATCGTTACCAATTTACATCGATGCTGTGGAAAGTTGAAGCATGTGCTTGATGGATGAGTTGCACCAGCTGTCATTCGCTGTTCATGACTTGATGAACACAGTTCCAGGCACCATTACAATTTGGACACGATGGGCGCACGGGTGATTTTCATCGAGATGTCCATGGCGATGACGGAGTGCGTCAATGAGCCGCTGGATATGAAATCGACGCCCGTAGCGGCGATCTCGCCAACCGTCTCGAGCGTGACATTTCCTGTACGAATGACGCGCAATGCATCGTCAGATGATATTAAAGCGGGTGTTGAAAGCAAGTTACCGGATGCTTCTGTTTGATAACGGCCATTGATGAGAGCCAAAGCGCTCCGGAGCATGGACGTATCCACAAGTACTGCAGAGTTTGCAGGAGCGGTCAAGCTGGCGCTTACGGACGGTGCAGACGGTTGTAATTTCACCATATTGTCCAGCATGATGCGATCCACGCATGTGCGTCCCAAGCTAAGGACTGGCATGACATACGGTATGATGGTCAAAGTACAAAAATGACTGGGTCTTCGCTGAAGTGCCACTTGCCGTACCCTCTTTAACCTCCTCGAGCGTGCGACATTCTATCTCCACCGGAACGTGGCCTCGCAGTCCCTATGTCAGGACATGTTCACAAGCCCAAACGCACGGAAATTAAGGACACAGTGCAGGGAGGAAAAGGATGGGACGAACCTGTTGCTGCAGGTACGTGTCCACGGCATTGATAGCAGGCACGATGCCTCCAGCCGCCTCCACGTGGTTATCCTTGACGAGAACCATATCATACAAGCCAATCCGGTGATTGCAGCCACCGCCCATGACCACGGCGAGCTTGTCCAGCAACCGCATTCCTGTCAGAAGAAGGCGCATGTTGAGAAAGCCGCCACAAGAAGACGTCGGTGAACCTACCAGGAGCGGTTTTTCGCGTATCTAGGATTTTCGCCCTGAAGGGCCTCGCAGCAAGTACCTTGAACAAGCACGCGCCAGCATTAGCGCTGTGACGGCAGGAATTGGCAAAAACTTCACATCACAGTACCATAAGGCGTGTGGCAGTTGCAACACCTCCCATGCGCTGCAGTATATTTAAACACAAGCGTTCTGCAATCAGCAACGACCGTGTGGATCCGGTAGCGTGACCGAAGCGGGTGCCAGTTCGCACAAAATCCCCATCTTTGGCAGTCCAATGAACGCGAACGGCGGGATCAACCTAAAGAGCACAATGGGTATTCAGGTGATGTGCAATGAATCAAGCCATACTCTCATGCACCTTCTGAAAGACTATTTCGGCCACCGCCAGCCCTGCGATCACTCCATCAGCTTTTGCTAAGAATGTGCCGATTGCTTGATCATTCAGGGGCACAGTCGCCAGCGTGGTGACGTCGCCTGCGCCGAGATCTTCTTTCAGTGCTCGATCGATCAAAGAGCAAATATCGTCGCGCACGCCCGGATCAGATATAGAAATTGATAGCTTCGACATGGCGCAATCGTCCACGCAAATGCGCTTTCCGCAGCCGAAAGGAACAGAAGATCAAGCGTCGGACGGAATCGTAGAGTTGGGTCAAGGAAGCTTTTTGGGAGTGCCAATTTCTACGTTGATCTGGTAGTCCACTCGACAAAATTCTGCCGCCAGGTGTTATCGGGAAAGAATGCAATCAACGAACTGTACTCACTTGGACAACCTCAACTCGCAGGGATATATATCGCAGTCAGCACCAGCTGTAGCAGCTCGACGATCCGCACGAAATTTGGGAAAAATGTCGCAGGATTTCGACATGGACTACGACTATCCTGTCACAGTGCCAGCCAAGCGTTCGCATTCTTCATCTGCAAATCTGAACCCCCGTGGGGGTAGCCATGTCGGAGGACGAGGACGTGGGCGTTGGGGCGGTCAAAGCCGAGGGAGAGGCGGAGGCCAGCAGCGAGGTGGAGTTAGGGATAACCCCACTTACTGGAGGAGCCGCAACGAACATTCCGTCAGTGCACTCCAATCCCCGCCAGCCCACGCTTCGCCTTCTGCAGCAGCGCAGACTGGCACCGGCTCATCGACTTCCCCCAGGATTGCATCCGGATCGCGAAAGGGCCCTGCAGGACGTCTTGCGCGCGCATGGGTTCGGTCTGGCGTGGAACCACCACCGGGCGATGCATCTGTGATTCAGTTAACCATAATGACGTACAACGTGCTTTGCAACGATTATGTTGAGGCCGGATTCTACCCACACTGCTCTCGCCATGATCTTCACCCAGACGTCAGGTACCGCAGCATTTGTGTTGATGATGCATGCCGGTGCTGGAGTTTGCGCCTTGTCACGATCTCGGCTTGCGTGTGCTGAAATCAAGGCGCGCCAACATTGTTCGGGAAATGGCAGACATCAGCGCAGACATCATTTGCATGCAGGTATCGTATCACGCTGCATGTAGCGTCAATGTACCGCCGCGTAACCAGACGTGGTCGGTGTGGTTTTGAGCAGGAAGTTGATTGTTTCGGGCGGTGGGCCGCGGCGTTGCAGCCGCACGGCTACAAGGGCATCTATCAGCAGCGCACCGGTGACAAGCGGGATGGCTGCGCGGTGTTCTTCAGACAGTCCATGTATCCATGCATTGCCTACGACGTGCTGGGCAACTGCTGTAATATCTGACGTGCTCCATCGACAGGTTTGAAATCGCTGCGACTGAAACCCTTGAACTCCGCCGGCAGCCGCATGAAGAGCCCAAGGACAACGTGGCGCAGTTTGTGCTTCTTCGGCATAGAAGCAGATCGAGTACGCGGTTCGCCCATTGGGACCACCTGCGTATTTCGCGGGACTGATGATGCAGCGATGCTTCTGCTTTGTCAGGCGCTGCCCCGCCACGGGTGTTTGCCGTGGCTAACGTGCATATGCTTTATAACCCCAAGCGTGGTGATATCAAGTTGGGTCAGGTGCTGATGTGATCATCCATGTTGCTCTGTAAGAGCATTAGCTCATTAGGCACTGAATTATGGCGCAGTTTCAGTTTCTGCTTCTTTCGTTGCATCAATGGCTCACATCGGTTTCATCGACAATTCAAGAAGATGCTGGCCGCCCCTCGGACAGCGGTATGAGGGGACGCTGATGGAGGTCTGAAATGCAGATTGATCACAAAATGCCATCGCACAGGTGCTCTTCCCGTACCGGTCATTGTGTGCGGAGACTTCAATGCAACTCCTGACAGCGTCTTGGCCGCCTTCATGCGCGAGGGGTGCTTGCGTTACTCAGGTGAGTTGGTGTGCCTACAGCGGTGCAATCAGTGTGCCAACATTACGCTGTGCAATGCACGTCAGGTCTAGATCGCTATAGCATGGACGGGCAGCTGCAAAAAAGACTGCATACGGGTGGCATGCAGGATTACATCCGCCCATCCAGCCCGAGTGATCGCCCGTCAGAGGAAGCATCAGCCTGCAGTTCTTGTGCACCAGGCCCCAGCAAGCTGCTGCACATCCATCAACCGGCTCAGGATGCTCACCACCGGCACGCACATCGTCCAGGCCGTCACCACGGAAGCCGTCATTTTGTGAATTCTCACAGGGCGAATGATGTGCTTCCACCTGGGTTTGCCACTCGAGCAGGTCAACAGCATGTGCTAGACGATGAGCAGGTGCGGTACACAAACTTGCAGATCCTTAACTTCATCACCTTGAATGCATTGTGGCGTACCGAATGCTTTGGTTCAGTACATCCACCAGCCGTTCCGATTTCGTCAGGTCTTCGACAGTTCGTGGCTTGCGCCTCGCTTCCGCCCTTCCGCTTGTCACCATCGGTACAAAGGTGCGATTGTTGAACTATAACTTGATGCTTGAAGTTGCTGCTTGACCGCTAAGTTGCATCGGCGCGTCGTGTTGATTAGGCATGGTGGACTACATCTGGTACACGGAGTGCTCTTCTTGCAGCACGCTGCCCGCCCCTGTGTCGCCTCCTGTGTCCGTTACTGGCTCTGATGGTGCTGATGATCGCGTTCACGGTGAGGCGCCTGGCTGCTTGGCACCGGTACACTGTGCAACAGATGCAGCGGTGGTCCCGATTACCATGGACCGCAGAGATGCCGGATGTGATGTAGCTGGTGCCATCTCCGCACGGACTGCATCGCCCCAGCCCTCCGCCAACGGAGCCACTGCTCTTACCGCTGAGACCAAGACTTCGGATAGCTCATCGTCTTTCCGCATTGCGGTAGCCGCAGTTCTGGACTTCCCTGCTCCGCTAGATAAGGAGTCTTCTCCTGCAGCGCCGTCGGAGCAGCAGCCTCGACCTCCGGCTGCGATGATGCCTGACACTGCTGCGCTGTCTTGCAGTGACTCGTCTGCTCAATTTCAATCGGCACATCGACACTCTCCTTCGGGGATCCTCGACCGTCAGCACCTTGACCAGTTCATGCGCTCGGTGGAGATTCCAACATCTCACCATTGCTCGGACCACTTTCCTCTTGCCGCCAGCCTTGCAATCACCTTTGACCCTGCTGCTTAGGAAATGAGCATATATTATCTTTACTGAGGTAAAGCTGACTCTGAACGAGCCGCAGCATCGCCGCGGTGGCTTCACTGATTGAACTTGTCACACAGAGTTGTGCTGACGATCAGAATGTGTAGTCAGCCAACGCAAAAGCACTTGATTTTCGAGAAAAGCACCTTCCATGGCATGCATTGAAACGAATCCGTGAGTCGTGGAGGCAAAGACAACTCAATTGGATACTCCATTATCACGATGTTCAGCGAGACGATGCGTTCTCTCGCTTCCGGCTGCCGCGTGGCTCGATGCGTGCTGCCCAGCCCACACAGCAGCACACTGCTCCAATCCCTGCGGCGCGGGATGGGTACCGGTATGGTAGGGCTGTGACAGCAGGACGCGTGCAGCGTTTGTTAGTTACTGGTGGCTTGCTTGCTCGTCTGCGCGTAGGTGGTACGCCGTTGCCAGCTTCAGGCACGACATCAGTGACATCGCCCGTGACCACTGTTTCTGTCACAATCAATGGGATAGCTACCACAGTCCCAGAATCATACACCGTACTCCAAGCGTGCAAGGCGGCCCGAGCGCATTCTCTGATACCTACCCTTTGCCATCACCCCATGCTGCGACCTGTGGGGCATTGTAGGTTGTGCTTGGTCGAGATCAGTGACGCAGCGGTGCCACGACAGATGGCTGAGACAATAGCCAAACTGAAGAATACACCGGCAGCTGGGGCAGTCGCAGCGTCAACTGATGATCCCTGGAGTAGTGACCGCGCCTTGCACCCAGAGCGGTTCCCAGGTGACCATGCACCGTATTTTCAGCTCGCAGCCTGTGGCGTGTCCTGAACTCTGTGTGCTGTGTGCTGCATGGCATCGCAGCTGCGCCAAAGGTGCGCTTCGATTCGCGGGTTAAGCTGGTCCCGGCGTGCCACACGCAAGTCAAGGACGGAATGCAGATCATCACCAACTCACCGGCCACCGAGGAAGCAGGTGCGAGGCAGCTGTTATTGCGCATACGATGATGGGCACGTGCAGGGCACGCTGCTGCGCTGACGGCGGTACTGACTTTGTTGATGCGTGCTTGACCTCTCAACAGTTAAGTTCAACCTTCAGCTGCTGAGATGCCGGCACCCTAACTCCTGCATGACTTGCGAAGTCAACGGAAGGTGGGCTGTCTGTCCGCATAGCTGTGGACTGTGATATGCTAACGCGAACCTCTGCTCGTGTCATGTGCTTGGCCTTGTCAGATGCCAGTTTCAGGAGCTAGTTTACCGCTACCAGGTGGAGGATATCTTGCCTGGCAATATCAACGCCAGCCGCGTGGCTGCAGTACCGGGCAGTGATGCGGATAAGGAGATCAGAGGTCATCCAGAGCACGCCAAACACCCCTCCGGGGCAGTCGCTGCTGCTGCTGCTGCTGCTGCTGCTGTCGCGAGTTCGACGGGTGACATACCGGTGTACAATCCCAAGGACACGTCCTCAAATGCCCTGAATCGAGACATGGAGAAGTGTGTGCTGTGCAGCCGCTGCATTCGGGCCTGCTCGGATGTGCAGGGCATGGTAACTGCTGTGTGCTTGCTGGTTGAGAGGCTGCAAATGCACTATTGGCTCAACCCTCCCTCCATATCTGATCTGTGGTTGTGCTGTGCTGTGCTGTATTGTGTCTGCTTCAGAACATCCTCAGCATGACTCAGCGTGGCTACAATGAGCACGTGAGCACTGTGTTTGATACACCCATCAGCCAAACTGGTACTGCAGATGTCTTTGCTCTTGTGATTACGCTTGTTTCTCATGCCAGTGGTGTACTGCTATTGCATGCGCATGTGATCCAGCTTGCATATCGTGCGGGCAGTGCACCGCTGTGTGCCCGGTCGGGGCCCTCACTGAGAAGCCGCACGCTCATTTTGTGCAGCGATTGCTGCACTCTCCTGCCGCTAGGGATAAGGTATGATTGGCCTAACTGGTATGGTTTGCGCTGACAAGGCCGCGTATTGCGCTATGCTGACTGCGCCCTGTTCCGCCTGCTCCGCATGGCCCTGCTTGCATGCGCTGTGTACAGATCATGATCGCGATGACCGCGCCCGCCGTGCGAGTCGCCTTAGGAGAGGAGTTTGAGAACCAGCCTGGGACTGTCGTAACCGGGTACTGTCAAATGATTGGTTGTGCTCAGCACCGCGCACGTGTACGTGCTGTTTGCTCACGGCTGGAGGCTATGCATGCTGTGCAGGAAGATGGTATCTGCATTGCGTCACCTGGGATTCAACTACGTGTTCGACGTCAATTTCACCGCTGACCTGACTATCGTGGAGGAAGGCTACGAGTTCCTGAAGCGGCTGAAACAGGGCGGCCCCTTCCCCATGTTCACTTCGTGCTGTCCCGGATGGATCAACCTGGTAGAAAAGGTCCGGGCCACCCGTTTGTGGCACATGCATGTGCTGTGTGTGATGCACCTTGTGTTAACGTGATACAGACCTACCCCGCCCTGCTGCCGACCCTCTCCACGTGCAAAAGCCCGCAGGGAATGCTGTCCGCTCTTACCAAACGATACTTCGCTGCCAAGCTGGGCAAATCTCCAGCGGACATAGTCACTGTCTCCATCATGCCGTGCGTCGCGAAGAAAGTATGACTCCATCTCATGTTTCTGTGGTTGGGAACATACGACTGACCCTGTTGATCTCAGGCTCTAGAGAGTTGCTGTGTGATCGCTCAAGTCTGTCTCCGTGTATTAACGCCACACTGGTGTGTACCCGTACAGGATGAGTGTGCTCGCGATCAATTAAGAGTTCCTGCCCATCTGAATTCAACAAGCACCAGTTCGGTCCAAGATCACACGTCGACCAGTGGTGCGGCGTCATTACCAGGTGGACCTCAGCTGGCGGACACGGTTCCGGAGACGGACTTCGTGCTCACAACTCGCGAGCTGGCCGGATTGATCAAGAATGAACATGTAGGTTTGATGTCGCTGAAGAGCATAGATCTATGGGAGCGTTAGGTAATCAAATCTTTCGCCACGATGAAAACAGATTCCGTTCAATTCGCTGCCGGACGGCGAGTACGACATTCCTTTTGGGGTGTCAACCGGGGCAGCGGCCCTGTTCGGCGTGACTGGTGGAGTCATGGAGGCGGCGCTACGGACCGCGTACGAGGTGACCACTGGCAAGGAGCTTGGCACGGATGATTTTCATGGTGTTCGGGGCATTGCGGGCCTGCGCGAAGCCGACATCCACCTGGATGACCGCACCACACTGAAAGTGGCTGTAGCGTGTGGTACCAAGAACGTCAGGCTGATGTGTGAACAGGCGCTGAGTGGTCAGAGTCCATATCATCTCATCGAAGTCATGGTACCGTACATCACGATCGACAGACGTGTTTCTGTACGCATTGATATTCCAGCAGTATCTTACCTCGGTGTGCGGCTGGCAGGCGTGCCCCGGAGGCTGTGTCGGAGGCGGCGGACAGGGCAAGACACTCGAAGAGGATATCATCCTAAAGCGGAGTGCTGCCATCTACGGTGCGTGAGTGCTCCACCCGGCCGACTTGCGCTTGATTGACGTGTTCGTGTTTTTGCTGCTCCCACAGAACTGGATCGCAATAGCGCTGTTCGCCGGTCGCACAAAAACCCGCACGTACTGCGATTGTACGACGAGCTGCTCGGAACGCCCAACAGCGCTAAAGCGCACGAAATACTTCACACCCATTACAAAGATCGGTCGGCCGAGGTGTTGGCTCGCACCGATCAGCCGGTCGGGAGCCTGCCGCAACCTCATCCTCACGCGCACTAAGCTGCATGAGCAACATCGCGTCAAGCGTGCTGACGATCTTCATCTGTATTTTCTTAGATGTATTGTCGCTGATATGTTGGACAAAGTCAAGCATGTACACTTCGCGAATAGTTGCATCGCTATCACAGAGTGCTATAATAGCTACTAGTCTGTGGACTCGTTCATAGCCGCCGACACCAGTTCATGCCATGGCAGCACCAGAGCAAGCTCCGGATGAATGCCGTGGGTAGCCTTGAGGTGACACCACATGTTGGCCCGAGCGCAGCTCAACACTTGAGTCAGCACTGGGAAGAATGCGTGGCGCAGCTTGTGGTTGGCCGCGACCACAGCGGTGGACTTGGCCACAGTTTCGCAGACATAGACGAGCAGCGGCGTGTCTTCGAACCCCTGAGTCTTGAGGGTTTGTGCCTGAGTTTTAAGCGAGCGTATCTCGGGGCACAGAGCAAACAGAGGCTCCTGCTGCTCTTTGACGATGTGCCGCATACGATCTTCGTAGATCATCAGGACGGCGTCCACCATCGGCTCCAGCGGGCCTGCGTTTGAGCTTCGGGGCGCTTCAGCGTAGCGCTCGTTGCTGTTTGCAGGCTTGATGCCCTGAGGCACAGAAGGAGAAGTGAACGTTGCTGCACGCGTTCGCTGAGGGGTGCAGACTGCATTGGGCTGATTGAGGATCACCGATACTGAAGGCGCTGAGTTCTGCGAGGCAGTTTCGGCTTGCTTGACCGCAGGCAAGGCTGCGAATGAAATACTGCTCAGCAGGGGTGGTGGTGGAGGCATGGAACATGCAGGGTCGACTGAGACCGTAGGTGCGACGTTTTCACCATCATTTGGATTGTCAATGTCCAAAGTACGGCTGCTGACACTTGCCACTTCAGATCGGCGTCGTTGGTACGGAGTGGCGACGGAACTGCTCGAAGACGATGAAGCGCAGCGAGACATGTAGTCCAATACGCTTACATTGGTCAAGGTCTGAAGATCTTTGATGAATTGCTCAAAGAAGGCAAACTCTTGAGCGATTGAGTCGGTGCCGCTGTTCTTGGACTTGCCGAACTGCCACAAGTCGATGAAAGTCTGGCGCGCCTCGACCAACATGCACAGCACGCATGACATCTGGCTGGCAAGGCTTCCACCCTTGAGGTACTCGCTCTGCGCATCATCGAAAGACTTTCAGTACCAGGTCAACACGCACAAACCGTTAAATTGTTCGACAGCTTACGTTCAGCAATGCGTCGAATTTTGCAACGAAAGCTGCGAGAGTGGTTGTGGAGTATTCATAAGCGGCAAGGTCCGTGAATAAAGATCGAAGAGTTCTTTTTTCCTTCGTGATGCATGACGCTTGATAGTTTCGCAGAAGGCATCGTCGCAGCTGCGCTAAATCCTCCAGCAGCTTCACGGGCACGTTGCGTGCCTGCGCGGATGTCGGAAGCCATTAGATACGCTTGGTCAATGGCTATTGGTAATCAGAAGACTGTGGAGTACATATTGCGTGCTTCATCGACCGTAACCACGTACCTGGATGAGCTGTTTCTTCTCAGGTTCAGAGGGAAGGTCGTGACAAACGACGGATGGTGCATTTTCAGCTGGGGCGATGCACGGAGCCAAGACCGGTCGAGGTTTGCCAGGTGAAAACAAATTTCCCATAGCAGACGCCAGCTCTTTTACGGATTGCTTTCGCGAGGCCATTTCGGCATGCATGGCGGATAGGTTGGAATGCGACAGAAAGGAATGGAAAATGACCGTTGAACATCCGACGGCTCCAGAAAGAAGGATTTCTCTCGCACGTGCGTCGTTCGCTCGGTGATCAAAAGTATGATTTTCTTTCTCACAGTTCAGCAAATTTTATGGCAAGCGCCTTTGGAGAAACATTGGCAAAGCAGAGGGCCCATTGTGAGCGTGTATAATAGAGAAGCCGTCTGAGGTTCGTCAATTGCAAGCGCTGATTTGTGCTGCAGGAGCCCTTTCAAAAGGGCCGGTACACCTGTATCCTGTGGCTGACCCCATGCATAGGTGCGTACTCCATACGCAGACGCTGTGTCCCGAGAAAGCGGTTCTTCTTTCAAGCCGGTTCTGACAACTTACCTGGTTGCTCTCTCCCGATGTCTTGTCTTGCCAGCATGCTCAGGCTGTGGTTGGCACGGGTAGTTGTGCTCGCTGCCGTAATAGGCGCCTGTCACGCAGGGACCACAGAAGCCAACCAAAGAGTAAGGTGTATGTTGGCCAGGTGGTAGAAGACAGCAATTCTGATTGCAAACGTGTTTCATTACAGGATGCATTATCAGGATGCGGATGCACTGTGTGCCCTTGCACTGCTACGCATACGACTCCCCAGATTGTGCAATCTTTATGCACGTGCGCGGCCCCTCCTTGTGCGTGTAACGGTGTATCACAGCAGCCGTCTACAAAGATCGCCCCCACTATCCGCTGCGGAGAGGGTGGCCCATGTGAGAACGACGATGGCACGCTTCGACCGGAGTACAAGGATAGGGACAATGTGAT
>ENA-ORBV01010827-ORBV01010827.1-microbial-mat-metagenome-genome-assembly--contig:-NODE-10827-length-14489-cov-5.422981_pt1 | contig 14489 bp, 12 predicted proteins | sample MGYA00237777_ERZ505514 | MGnify/ENA primary metagenome ERZ505514 (study PRJEB26160, sample SAMN06269048) | microbial mat metagenome | isolation source: Oligotrophic lake microbial mat | place... | reverse complement strand
CATCAACACCTTCACCCTCGGCGGCGTGGTCAACGTCACCCGATGGCTCGGCGTCTACGGCAACGTCGCCGAGACCTTCAGCCTCACCGCTCCCCAGCAGAAGGTCGACGGCACCCTCGTCCCGCCCACCACCTCGCGCGGCAAAGACTACGGCTTCCGCGTCACCCTGCCCAACGGCCGGATGTCGCTCAGCATCGGCTCCTTCGATTCCTTTCAGAAAGGCACCTCGGTGCTCTCCCCCGGCGGGTTTGCCGGCGGCTACAACTCCATCTCCGATGCGCCCGTCGTCGGCGATCTCAGCTCCGCCGGCCGCAACGTCCGCAACGTCGCCCGCTTCCCGCAGAACGTCTGGTCCACCGTCACCTCCGAGACCAAGGGCTACGAGTTCGAGCTCACCGCCAACTTCACCCGCGCTTGGCGCACCGTCCTCAACGCCGGCCACACCAAGGCCAAGGTGAAGGACCAGTTCCCCGACATCATCGCGTATTTTAAAAGCCAGGACGCCGTCTCCCGCCAGATCCTCGCCGACGCCGGCGTCATCATCGACGCCAACAACGACGCCGCGATCAACCCCGCGCTCAACAATCCCGCCACCATCAACCAGACGCGCGTGCAAGCCGCCGTCAACGGCTGGAACAGCCTCATCGACACCGTTATCCCCAACACCACGGCCCGAGTGCCGCAGGAGACCAACGGCAACAGCAAGTGGGTGGGCAACCTCGCCACCGATTACCGCTTCCAGAGCGGCCCGCTCAAGGGCGTGCGCGTCGGCGCCGGTATCAATTACCGCGGCGGCCAGGTCGTCGGCTACCGCGGCAGCGATACGATCGTGGACCCCGCCAACCCGGCGGTGGCGATCGACGATCCCGCCGTCGGCCCGGGAAATTCCGTTTACGCCCCGTCCTATTACCGCGGCGTCGCCAGCCTCTCCTACACCTTCAAGCTGAAGCAGGGCCGCAGCCTCCAGCTCGACTTCAACGTGGATAATCTCTTCGACCGACGCGAGCCGATCTACGGCAGCAACGGCGGCGTCATCGGCACCAACGCCACCAACCTCCGCCCGCGCACCGACATCTCGTCCCCCGCGCGCGTGACGGTTCCCGGCAACTTCTCCTACCTCGTCCCCCGCAACTACACGCTCTCCGCGAAGCTCACCTTCTGAGCCGCGCGCGCGAAAAACCCTCCGACGTGGCGGTGAAAAACTCCGTCACGTCCCATCACTTCGCCAGCCACGGCAACGCGTCGAGATCGACGTTGCCGCCGGTGAGAATGATCCCGACGCGCCGCCCGCGCGCGTCGATCTGCCCTTCCATGATCGCCGCGTAGGGCACGGCGCAGCTCGGCTCGATGATGATCTTCAGAACCTCCCAAATCCGGCGCATCGCGGCGACGATACCCGCTTCCGAGACCGTCACGATCCCGTCAACGTGCTGTTGGATCAGAGGAAAATTTTTCGCGCCGATCGTCGGCGTGCGGAGGCCGTCGGCGATGGTCGCGACCGTGTCGATGACGACGATCCGCCCCGCCGCGAAGGACTGCGCGGCATCGTCCGCGCCGGACGGCTCGGCCCCCAGCACGCGGATACCCGGGCGCAGCCCCTTCGCGGCGACCGCCGTGCCGCACAACAATCCGCTCCCGCCGACCGGGACGATCACGAGGTCGAGATCGGGCGCTTGCTCAAGCAGCTCGAGCGTCGCCGTGCCTTGCCCGGCCATGACGGCGTAGTCGTCGAACGGATGGACGAGCCGCGCGCCCGTCTCGGCCATGATCCGCGCGCACGTCGCCTCGCGCGCGGCGAGCGTGGGCTCGCAAAACGTGATGCTTCCGCCCTGCCGCCGCACGGAGTCGATCTTCGCGCGGGGCGCGTTGGTCGGCATCACGACAAGGGCCGCGATGCCCCGCAGTCGGGCGGCGCGGGCCAGCGCGGCGGCATGGTTGCCCGAGGAATGCGTGACGACCCCGCGCGCGGCCTCGGCGTCGGTGAGGGCGAAAACCGCGTTGGTCGCGCCGCGCGCCTTGAAAGCCCCGATTTTCTGAAAGTTCTCGCACTTGAAAAACAGATGTCCGCCGCAGGCCGCGTCGAGCGTCGCGCCGGTGAGCACGGGCGTGCGGTGGATCTTGTCGGCGATGCGGGCGTGCGCGGCGCGGATGTCGTCGAGGGTGAGGGTGGTGTTCATTGCGGGACGATAAGAACAATAAGCCGAGAAACGCAGGGCCTTGGAAACGAAATACCGGCGGCTCCGACTTTTAATCAGACACGCTGTCGCTTTCAATTGGTCGGGTTTAGATTTTCAATTGGTCGGAGCCGTTTCTCCTCTGGAAATCACAATATTATACCCATTTGTCCGGACCGGGTAAGGTGCCTGCGGCCGCCGCCGCCGAATTTCGAGCCTACGCGCCGAGAATCTCTTCTGCGATCGCCGCGTGGAGCGCCACCGCCTTGGGCAGCGCCGCCTCGTCGATGTCGAAGCGCGGATGGTGGTGGCCGGCGGGCAGCGGTGTGCCGACGAGCAGGTAGGTGGCCTTGCCGCCGCGGGCCTGCACGGCGTCCATCATAAGCGTGGCGTCCTCGCTGCCGCCCAGCGGGGAAAATTCCACGATGCGCGATGCGCCGGACTTTTCCGCGGCGCGGCGGACAATGGCGCGTGCGGCTTCGTCGCACGGCGCGCTGCCGGCCTCGCCCATGTTTTCGATGGCGACCTCGACGCCGTGCATGGCGGCGGCGGCGCGGAGCACGCGCTCGGCCTCGACGGCCATCCAAGCGCAGATGGGCGTGGTCTCGCCGCGGACCTCGAGTTTCAACACCGCGCGGTCGGCGATCACGTTGCGCCCCGAACCGCCCTCGATGAGGCCGACGTTGATACGCGACGCGCCGGCGCCGTGGCGGGCGATGGCGTGGAGTTGCACCGTGGCGGTGGCGGCGGCGAGGAGGGCGTTGCGGCCGATGTGCGGATCGACGCCGGCGTGGGCGGCGACGCCGCGAAAGGTCGCGTCGAGCTTTGCGGTGGCGAGGATGTGGTCGGTTCCGCAGGCGACGGCGCCGGTCTCGTTGAGCGAGATGCCGAGATGCGTGGCGAAGTAGTAATCGACATCGGCAAGCACCCCGGCGGCGACCATGGACTTGGCGCCGCGACAGCCTTCCTCGGCGGGCTGGAAGATGAGCCTGATTTTGCCGCGCCAGTTTTTCGCCAGCGCCGGCAACACGCTCGCGAGGCCGAGCCCGATGGCGGTATGGCCATCGTGTCCGCAGGCGTGCATGCGTCCCGGACGGACGGAGACAAAATTCTCCCGCGCGGGCGCGTGGGTGGTCTCCGAGTTTTCGCGCACGGGCAGCGCGTCCATGTCGACGCGGAAGGCGACGGTCGGTCCGGACCGGCCCGTGTCGAGCGTGCCCACCACGCCCGTGAGTCCGTCGCCGAACCGCGCGACCCACGCGGGATCGGCGCCATCGCGCAGCGCTTCTTCTCGTGCTGAGACGATCTCTGCGAGTGGCGGGACTTCCATGCGTGCATCGGCGCGCATCACCTCGGCGCCGGCGGCGACCGTCCAGCCGAGTGTTTCCAGCGTTGCGGCGACAGCAGCGGCGGTGCGGAACTCGCAGAAACCGAGTTCCGGGTGCCGGTGAAAGTCGCGGCGCCAGCGGACGAGGTCGGCGGTGAGGGCAGGGGATACCATATGCGCGATTAGAAGCGGATATCGTCTTGCATGGAATCCGGAAAAACGCCGGCGCGGACCGTCCGCCTTCCGCCGGCCTTGTGCGTCGTCCGCCACCGGGCTTAGCGTGTCGCGGTGCCCGAGATTTTCCGTCTGCCGCCCATTTTGCTCGCGCTGCTGGCAACGGCTTTGGCCTCGCTGACGCTCCCTCTTTGCGGCGACTCGACCATGGCCGACAAACCCAAGGCCCGGCCGAATCCCTAGACGGGCTGGGGTCGCTTCCCGCGCTGCGGAGCGCCGATGCGGTGCGCGTGGTGACCCACGCGATGGACGGGCGGGGCTCGACGAGCTTCGTCGACGAAGGCCGCTGGGCGAAGGTCGTGGCGGCGCTGCAACCGGGCGACTTCGTCATCATGCAGTCCGGCCACAACGACCGGAAGGCCGACAAGCCCGGCGTCTATGCCGCCGAGCGCGGGGCTTATCAGGAGAATTTTCGGGCGCTTCGTGCGCGAGGTGCCGCGTCCGGGGCGACGCCCGTCTTGGCCACGCCGGTCGCGCGCCGGAAGTGGAGTGGGGCGGGCGAGTTGTCGCACACCCACGGTGACTACCCGCAGGCCCTGCGTGCGGTTGCGTCGGTGGAGGGGGTGCCGCTGCTGGAGTTAAACCGGCTCACGGCCGAACTTGAACGCGGTCACGGTATCGAGGGCTCAAAGCGCCTGCATCTGCACCACGCCGCCGGCTTCTATGCCCGCTGGCCCGAAGCGGTGCGCAACGACACCCTCATCTCCGAAGACGGCGCGTCGCGGGTTGCTGCCCACGCGGTGCAGGAATGGATGCGGTTGGGATTGCCGCTGGCGGACTGGGTTCCATGGCGCCGCCTTCGCCCGTGCCGCGCGGCGCAACTTTCGGGTTGCCCGCGCGCGGTTTCCGGGCGGCTTTGTCGCCATGGGCGCAAAATACATGCCGACAAAAGGTGATTTGAAGGCCAGCCAACGCTTCCACCGTAAACAGGTGTTGGTCGTCAAAGCCAAGATTCCGAGCGTCGTGATGCCCGCGACCAAGCCGAAGTCAGGGGCCGACCGCTGAGGAGCCCTGCGCGCGGCGGGCTTTCCCCGCGCGCGTGCGCCCGGCCCACCGACGCGACCCACCGGCCGCGCCCCCAAAAAACGCTTCGTCGCTCACGATCAGCGCCTCCGCCCGCAGCCCTTCTCTGCGCGGGCACCGACATACCCGACCTCACCCGCAGCTTCAACTTCGCCATTCCGCTGCGCCGCCCGGCGCTTGCCCGATGCGTTCGGCGAAGGATTCCGGAATGCGGCACGGCGCCGCCATTCCGGCTCTGCTTGCCGTTGAGCGCGGCGCGTTGGTGCCCGGTGCGAAATGCCGGGGAGCACTTGATCGCGGATTGGCCCGAGGACCGGACGCGCCGGCTCAGAGCGCCAGATCGTCGAGGCCGGTGAAGGTGACGCTGAGGCCCGCCACTTTGCGAGTGTAGGGCTTCGGGACGTTGGTCGCGACGACGAGATTCCTTCCCGTCGGGTGGAGCATGCGGAAAAGATTCAGGTTGGTCGGATCGAAGCGGGTGGCGTCCCATTTGCACTCGATGGCGTCGACGGCGACCCGGCCCGCCGGCACCACAAAGTCGATCTCATGCTGGTCCTTGTCGCGCCAATACATGACCTTCAGCCCGGCCGGGTCGGTGAGAAGCTGGTCGAGAACGAGGTGTTCCCAGAGCAGCCCGCAATCTTCCGGGCGGAGGCCGGTCCAGCCGCGGGCGAAAGCGACAAAGCCGGTGTCGAAGCCGTAGATCTTCGGTTGGCGGACGAGTTCGCGCGCGCTACCGCCGGAGAAGGGACGGACGACCGCAGCGACATGGGTGAGTTCGAGCACCTCGAGATAGGTGAGCACGGTGGGGCGGCTTAGGGCGCAGAGGCCGGAAAGCGCGGTCGCCTCCATCTGGCCGCCGCTGAGGCGGAGAACGCTCTCCACGAGTTTGAGGAATCCGCCCCGTTTCTCGACGCGGAAGAGTTCCTGCACATCGCGGGCGTAGTAGGAATCCATCCACTCGGAGTAGAATCCGGGGTCATAGTCTTTGGCGAGCAGGGCGGGAGGCAGCCCGCCGCGCAGCAGGCGCTGGCGGAGGTCGCGGATCCCGAAGGCGGGCATTTCGTCGTGGCGCACCGGCACGAGGTGGACATGGCGCTTCCGGCCGGTGGGGCTGTCGCGGAATTTGCGGGTGGCGGCAAGGGCCGGGCCGATGCTCCCCACAACAACCTCCGGGAGTTGCCGCTGCGAGAGGCCGCGGCTGTGCATCGGTTGACGGGGACGTAAGCCGACAGAAAAGACCCTTTGGTTGCGCGGCGTTTCGTCGGAACCGATTATTGACACTTCGCGTGGCGGTAACATGTTACCTTGAGTTTAGGAATCCGATGCCTCTGAAGAAAAAATCCGTTCCGAATAAGATGCAGGCGTATCGCGATCGCTTGCGCGCCCAAGGTCTTCGTCCCGTGCAAATCTGGGTGCCTGACATTCACGCCCCCGGGTTCCGGGCGGAAATCCGACGGCAAATCCGAGGGCTGGATGCGGCGCAAGAGGCCGATGCGCTCGATTTCATCGCCGCCGCGGCGGAGGATAGCCCCCGTTGATACGTCGAGGTGATGTCGTCACGCTAGTCGCTCCCGGCGATTACGGAAAACCGAGACCGGCTGTGGTGGTGCAGACAGATCTTCTCACCGCGGGAAATCTGGCCAGCGTAGTGCTCTGTCTCATTAGCAGCCATCCGCAGGACATTCCGGCGTTTCGCATTCTCTTGGAGCCCGGGCCGGGCAACGGACTCCTCCAGCGCTCACAGATCATGGTCGACAAGATTCTCACCGTGCCACGGGCCCGGATCGGTTCTGTGATCGGGCGACTCGATGACGAAACGCTCCTGCGCCTCAACCGCACCCTCGCGTTTGTCGTGGGCTTGGCGGAATAGCGGTTGATTCTCCACGAGTTGGTCCTGCCGTTCAATTAAGGGCGACCCCATCAACCAGCGGGCACCGCCGGCATTGTTGTGCGTGCGATTGATGTGCCGCGTCGCCCTCCCGGTGCGACCCATCTTCCGGGAAACAGCAGAATGCGCGGCAGTTCGGGCGCGCCCGTCTCGTTCGCGTTCAACTGTGCCGCTACCAAGTCCACGGCCTGCGCCGCCACCAAGTCGTATGATTGGTCGATTCCGCCCAGCGCCCCGGGCGTGGCCGTGCTCCAGTAGAGCGTGACGACCTTCAGCCGCCGCTCCCGGCAAACCGCGCGCACCCCTCGCGCCTCCAGCAACCCTTCGTCGCTCACGATCAACGCGTCCGCCCCCGTGGCCCGTAGCCAACCCGCCGCGTCCGCGGGTCCCACCAGCGGCCCCACCCGGACCAGCCCCCGTGCAGCCATCGGCTCGGGGTGGTGCGTAAGGAACGCCGCCTCCCACGCCCGCTTCGCCCGCTCGTTGCTCTCGGATTCGATGAGCGCCGCCGGCCTCCGGACCCCGAGGGTCGCCAGCTCGCGCAGCACCGTCCGCATCGCGAGAAAGTGATGATGCCCCGCGTGATGCAGTTCCGGCGTCCAAGTCACATTGCCGATCACCGCCGCCGAGAAATGCCGCCAGTCCCAGCCCATGGTGACCGCCGCCTCCGCTGTCGTCACCGGCGAGAGCACGACGCCCACGATCCCGCGCGCGCGCAGGATTTGTTCGAGTCGCTGGTGCGTCATGCCCGCGTCGTCGGTCCAGAATTCCTCCAGTGCGAAACCCATCTGCCCGGCGCGCCTGCGGGCTCCGGAAAACACGTTTTTCAGAAAAGGATTTCCCCGTGCCTCGCGGCGGCCCGTGTGCACCCACACGAAGGCGATGCGCTCCCGGTGCGCCTGCGCCTGCGCGCCGCGGATGTGCGCCATGAGGCTGGCGACGCGCGGATTGGGCCGGTAGCCGAGCCCGCGCGCCACCGCCGTGACTTTCTCCTGTGTGGCGGCGGGGATCTTGGGGTGGTGCCGCAGCGCGTAGGAGACGGTCGCCAGTGACAGCCCTGCGCGCGCGGCCACGTCCTTGAGGGTGACGACGCGCTGAGAATCGGAGGCCATGGTGAACGATTTCACCAACGGAAGATTTGAGCGCAATCGCGAAACCGCCTTCCTGCCCTCACCCCCCCATCCGTCGTCCTCCGCCCCGCGCGGTCGGCTGCGGAAACTCCTCACACCCGTTCCCTCACCCATAAAAATCCGTCCTGTAACCCCTGCCATGACCACACCCCTCCGCCCCTTGCTCGCCGCCGCCCTGCTCGCGGCGCCGTTCGCCCTCCGCGCCCAGTCCGTCGCGCCCGCCAAACCGCAGCCCGATGAAACCGTGACCCTCACCGTCTTCGAGGTGAGGAGCGCCAAGGACTCCGGCTACCGCGTGCAAAACTCCGCCGACGGCACCAATTGGATAAATGTCGGGCTGGGCTGGGAAGAACGCGCCGCGCGGATGCGGGATGCACGTCGACGTGGAATATCTCGAAGACCGTCCCTCGACGGTGGCGACGCGCCGTTGGATGCGGGAAGTCCTTTCGCAAAAATCAGGATCAGAAAAGACCGCCCTGCCGGCGCGGAGCCTCAAGCCGTGATCCAGCGAGTTGACGGCGCCTCCTTTCGCTATGGGCCTGCGATGAGACCGACCATTCCTGGTGAGACTGTCCCCAGCGCAATTGAAGGGTTTCAAAAACGCCGCAATCGCGTCTGCGGATCCCCGCTCCCCTCTTGGACCGCCCCTCGTTCGCTCAACTTAACCCTGTTGCCCCATGACTAAGTCCCTACCCCAAATGAAAATTGCCCGCGTCACTAGAACGCTCCTCTTTTTCGTGGCGAGTCTGCCCGCCATGGCCGCACTCGCCCAGAATACCGCCAAGCCCGTCGTCGAAGAGGTTTCGGTCCTGCCGGAGTTCAGCGTCAACACTTCCAAGGACGACAGCTTCATAGCGACGGAGAGCACCTCGGGCACCCGCGTCGCCACCGAGATCATCAATCTACCCTTTGCCGTCTCCGTGCTCACCGAGGACTTCGTGAAGGAGTTCCAGTTGTTCGACCTCGACCAGCAGGCGCCGTTCATCTCCGGCATGGCCGCGGGCGACCCGGCGCAGGGCGGCGGCGGCGGCACGCGCATACGCGGCTTCGGTGTGCCGTATTTCCGCAACGGATTTTCCCGCTCGCAGGCCCCCGAATCGAACAGTATTGCCCGCACGGAAGTGATCAAGGGTCCGCAGTCGGCGATCTACGGCCGCGTCTCGCCCGGCGGTGTGATCAATTTCATTTCCAAAAAACCCGGGATGAAGTTCGCCTCGGGCCTGAGTTACCTCGCCGGTTCCTACGATCACAAGCGCATCGCCGGCGATGTCACCGGACCGCTCGTTCCCAACAAGGTCTTCTACCGCGTCGATGCGACCTACTACGATTTCGAGCGGCCGACGGATTTTTGGTTCAATCGGACGACCAACGTTTCCGGATCCCTCACCTACAAGCTCTCGCCCTCCACGCTGATCACCCTCGAGCACGAATACACCCGCCGAGTGATGCAGGGCGGGCAGGCGTTCACGCGGTGGACTCGGGTCAGCGGCGCCCAGACCATCACCGAGGGCTCGACGTTCTACATGCCCGACCAGCAACTCGGCGAACGCCTCACGCGGACCAACACCAACGGCGCGCTCCAGCGCACCATCCGCGGTTCGAAGGCCAGCTACCTCACCTTGGAACACCGCATCAGCCCGGATCTCAGCCTCCGCGCCAACATCGCTTACACCACGCGTGAATTTTCCAAGGACCACAGCACCTCGACCCTCGCGACCTGGGCGACCAATCCCACCGCCGCACGCCAAGCCGTCTTGAACACCCTCGTCGGCACTTGGCGCGACACCAGTCGCGGTATCTGGACCGCCGACCGTGCGGGCGCATATCAGACCATCGATTATGTGGAAAAGGGCGCGCAGATCGACCTGACCAAGAAATGGAATACCCGCGTGAAGCAACGCACGCTGTTCACCTTCGACACGTTCTACAACGACCAGGCCACGGAGACCTACGCGCTCAGCGGGGCCGCGCTCAACACCGCGCTCAACGGCCTCGGCTTCACCACCCCCGCGCAGCTCAATGCCTGGAAGAATCCCGATCCGTTCAATTCCTCCGCTTGGGGCTATTTCCCGGTTCCCGCGTTCAACAAGGCGACATGGACGCTCGCGGCCTCCAAATTCGACCGGTTCTACTACGGCAGCCTGCTCAACCACACGGTCGAGATGATGGACGGCCGCCTTTTCCTGACCGGATCCCTGCGTCAAGACTGGGCGAAATACACCGTCAACACGACCGAAGGCAAAGCGAACAAGTTCACCTACAGCACGGGCGTTAACTATCACCTGCTGGGCCGCCAGATGGTCGTCTACGGCAACGTCGCCAGCGGCTTCAACCCGTCCCCGCAATTCGACCGCAACACCGGCGAGTTGCAGGGCAATTTGGAGTCCTTCGGCGGCGAGGTAGGATTCAAAGGCGCGCTGATGGACGACCGGTTCTCCTACACCGTGGCGCTCTTCAATGTCGAACAGGAGAACGAAATCACCGACAACCCGGCGAATCCGGGTGGCACCGATCTCTCCCTCGCGCGTTCCATTCCCGGCGCCGGCACCCGCGCGCGCGGCATGAGCATCGACCTCGGCGGCAAGGTGTCCGCCAACCTCACGATGCTCGCCAACGTCTCTTGGAACGACGTGCGCATCATCAAGCACGCGACCACCGCCAGACTCGTCGGCACGCGTCCCACGGGCGCGTCCGCCATGCCGGCGCGCACCTACTCGCTCGCCGCGCGCTACAACTTCCGCACGGGCCTCCTGCGCGGCCTCCGCCTCGGCCTTACCTACCAGTTTGCGGCGCAGCACTTGCGCATCGCTCCCACCGCCACCGCCACGGCGATCTCGGTGCCTTACTACAACCAAAAGCTCGATGAGTGGAGCGCCGTCGCCGGCTACGCTTTCAAGAGGTTCAAGAATGGCTCGCAACTCGATCTGTCGCTCAACGTGGTCAACGTTCTCGACCGGAAAGCCATGACTGTCGCCGCCTACTATCCCGAGGGCCGCACCGTGCGGGTCACCGCAGGCTTGCGGTTCTGATCGTCGGACCTCCGCGGGAAGATAACGCCGCCCGTGACCACCGCCAGCCTCCCATCCTCGCGCATCGGTCACTGGCTGCGTCCGCTTGCGGCGATGCTTAGGCTGGGCGCCGTCGCCGCGCCGCTCGTTTTCGGCCACGCGCCCGTCGCGGCTGAAGCAGGCGTGCGCACGAACACCCGGTTCCGACCCGGCCAGCCGTGGCCCGACACGCAGGGCGCGCACCTCAACGCCCACGGTTTCTGCATCCTCGATTTCGGTGGCCGCCACTACTGGTATGGGGCCCACAAGATCGCGGGCAAAACCGAGTCCGAGAAAAACGAGGCGGGCGTCCGTTGCTACGTCAGCGACGATCTGCTCAACTGGCGGGATGCGGGGCTTGTGTTGTCGGTCTTCGCGCCGGGTGCCCACGCCGATTTGGCCGACGCCTCCATTCTCGACCGGCCCAAGGTGATTTATCACGCGGCCACGAAGAAATTCATCCTCTATTTCAAACTCTACCCGGCCAAGTCGCAGGGCGGAAAGTCCGGCGTAGATTTCGCTTACGTCGGCGTGGCGACCGCCACCGAGCCGATGGGCCCGTTTCACTACCAAGGGCGTTTTCTCGGCGGCAACAGCCCGTTCGGCACCGGCGACTTCACGATCTTTGCCGACAACGACGGCTCGATCTACCACCTCGGCGTGCGCAAGCCCGACAAGGTTCACGTCTGCGGCCGGTTGTCCGAAGATGGCTTGCGGCCGGCGGGTGACTACGTGGATCTGGCCGGAATCACCCTCAAAACCGAGGCACCGGCGCTGTTCCGTCGTGGAAACAAAATCTACTTCCTCGGTTCCGACAGCAGCGGTTGGGCGCCCAATGCCGCCCGCATGTTCGTGGCGGACCGGGTCACAGGCCCCTATCAGGACCTCGGTAATCCCGTCCGCGGCGTAAATCCCCACAATCAGCTCGGGCCGGAAAAAACCTTCGGCGGACAAAGCACGTTTGTTTACCCCGTCGCTGGCCGCCACGACGCGTGGATTGCCATGTTCGACATCAACCTGCCGCAAAATCCGATCACGTCCGGCTACATCTGGCTCCCGATCGAATTCGAAGGCGACCGCCCGGTCATCCGCTGGCGCGACCAATGGGACCTCTCGGTCTTCTCCTCTCCATGACCACGCATCTGCTTTTAAAACTCCGGTGGCTGTTCGCGCCCCTGCTCCTTGCCACCCTCTCCGCGCAGCCGCTCGCCAACGACCGCTATTCCGTCGCACCCGCGGCTGACGGTGCCGTGCAACTCACCGCGAGGGATGCCGGCGCGTGGACCTTCCGCGGCGACTTCGTGGTGCTCATGGCAACCGTCGATCCAAAGCCCGCGATGCGGCCGGGCAACATTCCGCGCGTCTCCTACAATCTCGTCACGTGGCAAACGCCGGCAAAGGCGGGCGGTGCCGCGCTCAAGTCGGTGAAACGATCAACCGCGCAGGCCGGCGACGGCTTCGACGACCAGATTCTCGATGGCGACACGCGGCAGCGCACCGCCGACGTGTTTGCAGCCGCACCGATCACGCAGGTCCGCGCTACCGCCGTCACGCGCGACGGCGAGGCGCTCCGCTTCGCCTTCGCTGAGCACGCCGACTTCGCGCTCGCCGCTACGCTCACCTTGCCGCCTGGCGACGCCGAGCCCGTGCTCGCGTTCACGCTCACGCCCAAACGCGCAGCCTGGTTCTCCGTCGGCTACACCGGCTCCCCCGCGTTCGCCGCCGCCGAACTCGCCGAAAGTTGGCAGCCGTTCATCTGGCAGGGAAAGCGGTTCCCCGACCGCTCCTATCTCACGCTGGCCTTCCAGTGCTCCCTGCCCGCCACGTTTGTGCGCACGGGCAACGTCACCCTCGGCGTGGTGGCCGATGCCGACGAACTGCCCTTCTCGCCGCTGCCGCTGTTCGACAACAGCCGCTTCGGCGTCGCCCTGCGCAACCCCGCGGGCCAGGCGCAGCCGATGGTCTTCGCCCCGATGCTCGGCGGCGCCGAATCGAAACGCACGCCCGGCCAAGCCTTCTCATTTAAAGTCCGTCTCTTCGCCGGGGCAGGCGACGTCACCGTGGCCTACGAGACGCTCGCCCGCCGGCTCTACGGTTTCCGCGACCACCGCCGCAACGCCATCGCTTCGCTCAACGAGACCTTGGACAACATGATCGACTACGGGATGAGCCACTACAGTCGGTTCATCGAAGAGCTGAAGGGCTGCGCCTACTCGACCGACGTCCCCGGCGCGGTCAAGAACGTCTCCTCGCTCAACCCGCTTAACCTCGCGCTCGTCACCGACGACGAGGAGATCTTTCAAAAACGCGCCTACCCGATCCTCGAATTCATGCTCTCGCGCGAAAAATTCCTCTTCTCGCTCGACCCGAAACAAAAAATTCAAAGCCCCTCGCGCGCCTTGCTCGGACCCTGCGCACCGGTCAGCGAACTCGCCGCCCTCTACGGCATCACCCACGGCGCCTCGCCGGTTCTCCGTCAGCTCGCCGAGCGCATGCTCGGAAAAAACCGCACGCTCAACCTCGACGACGTTGCCGAGGGCGACACTTGGCCCAACCAGCTCGCGCTCTACCGCGGGACCGGTGAAGCCCGATTTCTCACCGCCGCCCGGCGCGGCGCCGACGCTTACCTCCGGGAACGGACTACCTCACCCACCACCGACTTCAACGCGCAGGGACTCTTCTTTTGGACCGGGTTTGCGCCGAAGTGGATCGATTTGCTCCAGCTCTACGAATCGACCGACGACCGGCGTTACCTGGAGGCCGCGCGTCAGGGCGCCCGCCAGTATACGATGTTCACATGGATGACGCCGCGCATCCCCGATGTCGACGTGACCGTCAACCCCGGCGGCAATGCCCCGGTCTATTGGTATCTAAAGAGCAAGGGCCACACCCCGATGACCGCTCCCGAGGAACGCGTGCCCGCGTGGCGACTTTCTGAAATCGGCCTCACGCCCGAATCTTCGGGCACGATGTCGGGGCACCGCGCCATTTTTATGGCCAACTACGCGCCGTGGATGCTCCGCATCGCCGCACTCACCGGCGACGCTCTGCTCCACGATGTCGCGCGCTCCGCCGTCGTCGGCCGCTATCGAAATTTCCCCGGCTACCACATCAATACCGCCCGCACCACGATCTACGAACACGCCGATTATCCCATGCGCGAGCACAAGGCGCTCAGTGTGAATTCATTTCACTACAACCATATCTGGCCGCACATGAGCATCCTCATCGACTTCCTCGTCACCGACACCTTCGCGCGGTCCGGCGGCAAGATCGATTTCCCCGCACACTACATCGAGGGCTACGCCTACCTGCAGAGCAAATTCTACGGCGACCGCCCCGGAAAATTCTTCGATCGCGATGACGCCGTGCTCTGGTTGCCCCGCCGGCTGATCAAAAGCGGATCCGTCGAGCTCAACACCCTCGTCGCCCGCGGCCGCGACCGCCTCTATCTCGCGTTCACCAACCAATCGCCCGAGCCTGTCACCACCGAGATCACGCTCAACGCCACGATCCTTCCGCAACTCGCCGCCCAGACCTTTCGCACGCGCGTCTTCCGCGACGGTTCCGCCACGACGCTGCGCGACGGCCGGCTCACCGTCACCTGTCTCTTATACACATCTCCGAGCCCACGAGACTAAGGCGAATCTCGTATGCCGTCTT
>ENA-ORBV01010826-ORBV01010826.1-microbial-mat-metagenome-genome-assembly--contig:-NODE-10826-length-14490-cov-4.530701_pt1 | contig 14490 bp, 9 predicted proteins | sample MGYA00237777_ERZ505514 | MGnify/ENA primary metagenome ERZ505514 (study PRJEB26160, sample SAMN06269048) | microbial mat metagenome | isolation source: Oligotrophic lake microbial mat | place... | reverse complement strand
TTTCAAGCAGAAGACGGCATACGAGATTCGCCTTAGTCTCGTGGGCTCGGAGATGTGTATAAGAGACAGTCTTTAAAGTGAATCTCCGCACCCTCGCTCTGCAGGCCTATGAAGCCTGGTACCTCTTCAACGCCGGTTGCAGAGTTAAGCGTCTGACCGTTGATGTTAAGCGTGATGTTGCTCGCGTTTACGATAATTTCGTAATCATTCCACTCGCCGATGGGACGCTCGTTGACGCCGAGGTGCTTGGTCCTTCGGCCCTTGAGCCGCGCCGCGTCTGTAGTCATCGGGAATGAGTCGATGTTCCAGAAATCACCCGCGGAGCCGCTCTGAAGCTGCGCTTCAACGCTTTTGGGCCACACTTTGTCCGGCGCCTGCGCCCGGAGAAGCACGCCGCTGTTGCCCGCCTGCTTGGTGACGGGGTTAAAACGCCAGGAGAAGCGGAGAACGTAGTCAGAAAACTGCTCGGTGGTGCGGATATAACCGGCGGGCTTGCCTTGGCATACAAGCACACCATCCACAGCGGACCAGACATCTTCGGGCTTGCCGCCGTCGCTTAAGAAGTGGGTCCAGCCGGTGAGGTCCTTGCCGTTCCAGAGCACCTTTTCGCCGGGCATGGGTTTGGCGAGTTCGCGAATTTTAATATTACGATACGCAACGGCGTCGCCGTGATCCTGGAGCGCGATGTGACCGGCTGGCTGCACGCCGAACAGGGGGTAATCCTTGAACTTACTTTTGGCGATCATCTCCTTCCAGGATGAATCATCGATGCGGCATTCGGCGACCTTGCGATCGTTCAGGTAATGCTGGAGCAGACCGCCGGAGATACGGACGCGGGCCTGGTTCCATTCCCCGGCGGGCTTTACAACCTTGTCAGCGGGTGGCGCGATTATGTCGTAGAGCGAACCGGCCGAGTGCGGATCATCGCTTTTGGTTTTAGCTCCTGCATCGTCGAAAACTTGAAACTCGGGGCCTGTCTGCCACGTCGCGTCGGTCGCCTCGGTCACGCGATAGATGATGCCGCTGTTTGCCGAAGGGTCGCACTTATATTCGAGTGAAAGCTCAAAATCGCCATACTGCTGAGTCGTTATGATGTCGCCGCCGCCACCACCCTTGCTCGAACGTAATGTTCCATCCTCCACGGACCACCCCTTGGCGGGAAACCCCTGTTGTTTGTATCCGCGAAAGTTTGCGGAGGAGGTGCCATCAAAGAGCATCGTCCACCCCGCCGCGACTTCTGCCGGGGTCAGTTTTACGGGTTCAACAGCGATGGCCAGACAGGCGGCAAGCGTGATTAGCATGGCCGATGGTATTACTGGAGAGAGGCGGGGGGAGTGGGTATCGTTGATTCATTATGAGCACGCCCGCCCGCCCGCCAACTGAGCACTTCGAGTTTTACAAGTATCACGGTTGTGGCAACGACTTCGTGCTCGTTGATGGCACAAAGCACCCGAACCTCAACGGGGAGGGGTTGGGTGTAATGGCACCGCGGCTTTGCGATCGACGATTGGGAATCGGAGCCGATCAGGTGCTCTTTATCGAGGCTCGTGCTCATCGGCACCAGTACGGGCTGCGAATCTGGAACAGCGACGGCTCAGAGGCGGGCATGTGTGGCAATGGCCTGCGATGCACCGCGCGGCACGTGACGATGCGGCTGGGTGATTTCGCTGAAGTAGTCACGTTTTTTATTAGTGATCGTCCCTACTCGGTTCGAGTGTTGCGGGATCAATCGGGCGGCTTTCGCGCCGCTACCGTGACGATGGGAACTCCGGAGTTTGAAGCTCAGAAGATACCCACAACTTTGCGTAGAAGGGGAGACTCGGTCATCGACGTCGCGTTGCCGGACGGCACGATGTCTGCGGCGTTGCAGGCCGCGGGAATCGAGCCTCGGCTCACCTGCGTCAGTATGGGCAATCCGCACGCTGTTTTCTTTGGCGCGGCGACGATGGGCGAGCTTTCAACCGACGTCATGCGGGGAATTGAGCACGCTGCTTGGTTCCCTGAGCGGACTAATGTCCACTTCTGCGTGGTTGAATCTCGGTCGGAGTTGAGGCTAAGGACTTGGGAGCGGGGAGTAGGGACGACCTTTGCCTGCGGTAGCGGGGCCTGCGCGGTCGTCGCTGCGGGCGTGGCCCGAGGGCTATTGGATCGACAATGTCGCGTGAAGATGCATGGTGGAGAAGTTGACGTTTACTGGGCTCAAGGGGGAACTATCACGCTTTCCGGCCCTGCTGAAGAGGTCTTCTCGGGTATTTGGCGGGGCGGGAAGGGTGAAGCGCGATTAGATAGTTGAATCCCAGAGGCTTGGGCTCACTAAATGAACGAGAGGAAGCGTGGCCCCGTCCGTTAGGGTTCCACTACCATTACCTCGAAACATGCCAAAGTCGCCCGAAGTCATCCCAGATCGAACCAAGCCCGCCACGCGTAAACGGACGGCGTTGCCTGCCGCGGAGGTAGAGGTTATCTCTACGCGAATTGCGGCTCCAGTATCAATCGTTCCGATTTCGCCGCCGGTGGTCACGCCGTTGCGCGAGCGTGCTGATACGCGGATGATCCGTGTTCGGGGCGCGCGTGAGCATAACTTAAAAGATATATCGCTGGACATTCCGCGCGATCAGTTAATCGTAATGACAGGTCTCTCGGGCTCGGGCAAGAGTTCGCTCGCCTTCGATACCATCTTTGCCGAGGGGCAACGAAAGTATATGGAATCGCTGTCGGCGTATGCCCGGCAGTTCCTTGACCAGTTGAAGAAGCCTGATGTTGATGAAATCGAAGGGATTCCTCCCACGATCGCGATCGAGCAGCGGAGCTCGGGCAGCAACCCGCGTTCAACCGTCGCTACGACAACGGAAATTTACGATTACCTCCGGTTGCTCTTTGCCCGGTGCGGGCGGCCCTACTCGTGGGCGGTTACCAAGTCGAAGAAGGATGGAACTCCGCAGGAGCGCAGCGGCGCGCCGATCAGCGCCACGAGCAGCTCCCAGATCATCGAGGCGGTGCTGAGCGGCAGCGGCGCCATGGCCGCCAAGCCGGGCGACCGGTTTATGGTGCTGGCCCCAAAGGTTCGCGGTCAGAAGGGTTTTCATCGTGATGTGCTCGAAGAGCTCTCCGGCCAGGGGTGGAACCGGGCACGTGTGAATGGTAAGTTAACCGATCTGCGGGAGGCGCTTAAAGAGCCGGGCGATAATCCCCTGAAGCTAGGGCGGTACGAAAAGCACACGATCGAGGCGGTGATCGACAGAATCGTGCTCGATAGCGAAAGCCGGCAGCGCCTCGCTGAGAGCATTGAAGCGGCGATCCGAATGTCGCAGGGGTTGGTCGTTATCTCGAAGGAAGGCGCGGATGGTGAGTGGAAGGATCACGGTTTTTCAACCAAGTTCGCCGACCCGGAACATCCGGAGATCGGGCTAGACGAGTTGGCTCCCCGGACATTCAGCTTTAACTCGCCTTTCGGCGCGTGCGCGCAGTGTAACGGTTTGGGGACACTTCTTGAGCTCGATCCCGTGCTCGTCGTTCCCAACGAAACAAAATCTATCGCTGAAGGTGCCATCGAAGCCTATGCCAAAAACGCGAATGTGCGATCGTGGTTCATGCGGTCGTTGCGGCGCGTGTGCATCAAGTTCAAGATCGATACACGCGAGCCGATAGCGTCGATGAGCGCTGATGTTCGCCGATTACTGCTTCACGGGGCGACCGCCGATGAGGCAAAGAAGGCTGGCGGAAAGTGGCAGGGCGTCATACCGGAGCTAGAAGCATGGTGGAAGAGCACCGAGAACCCCACGGTCAAGGAGTGGCTCGGCCAGTTCATGAGTACGAAGCCCTGCCCCTTGTGCCACGGCGATCGCCTGCGCATCGAGGCATTGCATGTGATGATTGAGAGCTCGCACGCCGTGGACCTTGCTCGCTTTGGTTCGGCGACGGTCATTGGCCGCCCTCGCAACGATGGAACTCTGCTGAACGTGGCGGAGTTTGCGCGACTTACGATCGTGGAAGCGGTGAAGTATGTCGGGGGGCTTAAGCTCAGTGCCGAGCACGCGACCATCGCCGAGCCGATTTTGAAGGAAGTTAATAATCGCCTCCGGTTCCTGGCCGGGGTTGGGCTTGAATACCTGTCGCTGGATCGCCGGACGGCGACGCTTTCGGGGGGCGAAGCGCAGCGGATTCGGCTCGCATCGCAAGTGGGGAGCGGCTTGGTGGGAGCGTGTTATGTTCTGGACGAGCCGACTATCGGGCTTCACCAGCGCGACAATGACCGACTGATCGCCACTCTGCGGCACCTCACGCATATCGGCAACACTGTGATCGTGGTCGAGCATGATGAAGATGTTATCCGCAGCGCGGATTACATCGTCGATGTTGGTCCAGGGCCGGGCGTACACGGCGGGCGGATCGTCGCGCAGGGGGATATTAACGCGATCTGTAATCACCCCACATCGATCACCGGAGATTACTTGTCGGGGCGGCGCCGGATTGATATCCCCAAGGTTCGCCGGAAGGTAACCGAGAAGCGCGGGCTGGTTATCAAAGGGGCGAAAGAAAACAATCTTAAGAACGTAGACGTGATCTTCCCGCTGGGCGGGTTAATCTGCGTCACGGGAGTTTCAGGTTCGGGCAAGTCCACGCTGGTGAACGATATTCTGCTCACCGCAGCGAAGGTTCACTTACTCGGACAGCGCCTCAAGCCCGGTGAGCATGCATCAATCAAGTTTCCCAAAGAGCTAGACCGAATCATCGAGGTTGACCAGAGCCCGATCGGCCGCACTCCCCGGAGCAATCCCGCCACTTATGTCGGCTTCTTCGACGAGATACGCAAGGTATTTGTGCAGACCAAGGAAGCCAAGATTCGCGGATATAAGCCCGGGCGATTTTCCTTTAATGTGCGTGCCGAGGCGGGGGGGGGAAGGTGCGAAGCCTGCCAGGGCCAAGGGCTTAAGAAAATTGAGATGCACTTTTTGCCCGATGTGTACGTGGAATGTGAAGTCTGCCGCGGCAAGCGGTACAACCGTGAAACGCTCGAGGTGCTCTACCGCGGCAAGAATATTGCCGACGTGCTCGACATGACGGTTGAAAATGCCGTGGAGTTCTTCGGCGCGCACCCCAAGATCTCTCGATACTTACGATGCTTGAATGATGTCGGGCTTGATTACCTGCAACTGGGTCAGCCCAGTACCCAACTCTCCGGGGGCGAGGCGCAGCGAATTAAGCTCGCGACAGAACTCGGCAAGGGGATGTCGCCGATTGGCGAAACCGTCGACAGTGGCGAGGCGGGCGAAAGTGCCGACGAGGAAAAGCCCGCCAAGCGTGCTGCGGCTCCGGCGACGGCGCGCACGAGCGCGTTCAGCCACACCCTTTACGTACTTGATGAGCCGACAACTGGGCTGCATTTTGAGGATATCCGCAAGCTCGTTGCGGTGATGAACCGCTTGGCGGACGCGGGCAACACACTCGTAGTGATCGAGCATAATCTAGATGTAGTTAAATGCGCGGACTGGGTGCTTGACCTCGGCCCCGAGGGGGGCCAGGGAGGCGGGCAGATCATCGCGACAGGAACCCCTGAGGACATCGCGGCCCATCCCACCAGTTTTACCGGGGCGTATTTGCGACGGATTTTAAACGTTCCATCAGGGCGCGGGCGGTAGAGGGAGCTGTTTGGTGCGGAAGGTTGTCCCCGGACTGCGTATGCTTTTGGGTTGCACGCGGCGAGTAACTGCGAGCAGTTTTGGCCAGTGATTCGAGGCGGTAGTTTCGGCGCGAAGGAAGAGTTATGACCGAAGTCGGCGGCCGCGTATCGCGGATTGATGGAGCAAAGCAGCCAGCAAACTGTTCGGCGGTCGTGGGTCTGCAATGGGGTGACGAAGGGAAGGGCAAAGCGGTGGATCTGCTCGCCCCGCGGCACGATGCGGTTGTTCGGTATAACGGCGGTGCAAACGCCGGGCATTCTGTGGTGGTCGCCGGGCAGCGATTTTCACTTCACTTGATTCCTTCAGGGATTCTGTATCCGGGTAAGCGGGCGGTGATCGGTAACGGCGTGGTCGTTGATCCGTGGAAGTTGGTCGAGGAATTGGACGGCCTCGCCGCTAAAGGAGTAGATACAAGCGGGCTTGAGGTTTCAAGTCGAGCCCACGTGGTGATGCCATATCACAAGATCGAAGACAGTGTCCGCGAGGATCTGCTGGCAGCGGGCGCCTATGGCGATAATGGCGGAGCAATCGGAACTACTCGGCGCGGGATAGGTCCGGCTTACGCAGAAAAAGTGCAACGGGCGGGTGCCATCCGCATGAAAGATCTGCTTGATCGGCGGATGCTCGAGCAACGCGTGCATCTCGCCCTGGAACTTAAGGCAGGAATGTTAACTGCTTGGGGCAGGGGAAAATCCGACGACGAGCGAAGCACGATCGAAGCGAAAGTAATAATTGATCGTGCCTATGAAGTGGGTCGGCGTTTAGCCCCGATGATCCGTGACACAACATTGTCGTTGCACGGCTTGCTGGGCGGTGGTGGAAGTATTTTGTTTGAGAGCGCGAACGGCACGCTCCTCGATGTCGACCATGGCACCTTTCCTTTCGTGACTGGGTCGAGTTGCGTGGTTGCGGGCGTCGGCACTGGTGCTGGCGTGCCCCCGATGCGGCTGGGCCGGGTGCTGGGAATTATGAAGGCATACTCAACCCGTGTCGGCGCGGGGCCACTGCCTACGGAACTTAGCGACACTACCGGGCACCGAATTCGCGAGCGCGGGCGAGAATATGGAACTACTACCGGCAGGCCGCGGCGGGTGGGGTGGCTTGACCTTGTCGCCGTGAAGTATTCCGCAATGATCAACGGCGCAACGGGTATCTGCTTGACCCTGCTCGATGTGCTGGCGGGGTTCGATCAGCTTCAGATAGCGACCGCCTACAGGGTGGGCGACGATCAGATAAGTGATTTCATTCCAGACGCGGCCGAACTATCGCGCGCGGTGCCCGTATACACGACTGTTGCTGGGTTCAGTTCTGAGATTACGTCGGCCAAGAAGCTTGAGGATCTACCCAGCGCGGCGCGCGCGTACATAACTTTTGTTGAGGACTTTGTCGGAGTGCCGGTTGACATTGTGAGCGTTGGTCCGGGGCGGGAGCAGACGATCTTCTGCCGCGACTAGCTGGCTGTTCGCAACCCTGGCTCGGAATGAAAGCGACGATCCGCGATCTTAATAGATTAGGTACTGGGGTGGATAGTCTTATGGCGGCAATCGTAAACCATCAAGGACTCTCGTCGACGGTGGGGGGCCAAAGCCGCGACGCTGCACTGAGCGCGATCCACGCCTTTAACCCCTCTGCTACGCCCCATCTGCAACTGCCTGATGTACACCCGGGTCTCATTCCTCGTCACATCGCCATAATTATGGATGGCAATGGGCGATGGGCGACCTCACGGGGATTTCCCCGCCAGTTCGGACATGTGAATGGGGCGGCGAGCGTGCGCACCGTGCTGGAAGAATGCGTGCGGCTCGGGGTGGCGGTCTTAACATTATATTCGTTCAGCCTCGAGAACTGGAAGCGCCCCGCCGAGGAAGTAGCCGCGCTGATGGAGCTATGTCGGAGTTATGTTGATGGTGAAGAGGCTGAAATGCAGCGGCGGGGCATCCGCTTCCGAACGATCGGTCGTCGCGAGGGCCTGCCATCGGCGGTGTTGTCTTCGATTGACCGCGTGACCGCCGCGACGGCGGGCAACACTCGATGCACGCTTAACTTGGCGATCAACTACGGCGGCCGGGCCGAGCTGGCCGATGCGGCGCGCGAGCTGGCGACGCGGGTGGCGAGCGGAGCGATGACTCTTGACCAGATCACCGAGGAGACCTTGGCCGAGCGGCTTACAACACACGGCCTGCCCGACCCGGACCTGCTCATCCGCACCGCGGGCGAGATGCGCATTAGTAATTTCTTACTGTGGCAGGTGAGTTATGCCGAACTCTTCGTGACACCCACGCTTTGGCCCGATTTTCAGATCAAAGATCTGCACGCCGCCATCAGGGATTTTGCCAAGCGGGAGCGCCGGTACGGCGCTGTGTGCGGGGGCGAGCAAGCAGCCGGGTGAATCTGATCTTCCCTCGCTCGCTACGCCGTTGCGTTGCGATTTGTCCGCGAAGGGCGGCACTCTGGGTCGATGGTCTTAACAGATCTTTGTTCCATTTGATAGCCGCGTTCGTTGATGGCGGCTAAGGTTGAGCTTATGCGTCTGCGCCTATTGCTTGGTCCGGTGATGATTCTGCTGCTCGTGCTTGGCGTGTGGCTTGATCATCGAGTCGATACGGTCGCCCTTCCCGGATGGATATCACAAAAGCCGGGGGCCACTTGGCCGCCGGGCTCGGTTATATTTATCTTTGTTCTGGGAATTACGATCGTCGCGGCCCGCGAGCTCGCGGGCATTCTGGGCGACAAGGGAATTCTCTCCTCTAAGCGAATCTCCACATTCGCGGCGGTGATGGGCCTGTTGGTCTCCTGCATGATCCCCACATGGGTGGGCACGATCGACGCTGTGGCGATCGGCGGAACGAGTGCGATGCTGGTGCTTATGACTGCGCTGCTCTTCTTCTCGCGGCACAAAACCGTTGAGGGAGTGATCGCCGCGACGGGGGGCGCGCTGCTGGCGTATGTTTATCTGGGGCTAATGTTCGGATTCTTGCTGGCGATCCGGCGAGAGCACACCGTATGGGCGTTGCTCTGGACGCTGTTTTCTACCAAGGCCTGCGATATCGGGGCTTACTTCATTGGCAAGGCTTTCGGAAGACATAAGTTAATTTCATGGCTCAGTCCGGGTAAGACCTGGGAGGGACTGGCGGGGGGAGTGATCCTGAGCTGCATCGTCGGTGCCGCGGCTTGGGAGATGGTGGCTCACGCGTTACGCAATCCGCCGGGATGGTGGGCAGGGGCGGTGGCCGCCGGACTGTTTGCGCTCATCGGTCAGGCCGGGGATCTGCTCGAGAGCATGCTCAAGCGCGATGCCGGGATCAAAGACTCTGGCAGGACGGTTCCCGGTTTCGGCGGCGTGCTCGATGTAATTGATTCGCCGCTGCTGGTAGGCCCCTTCGCATATTGGTGGTTGCGGTTATTAGACGAGGGACCCTGGTGAGGGCGGGAAAGTCACGATGACCGGGGGCACGTGCCCCACAGGTTGCGTAAGGTACAAGAGCTTGGGTCGGGCCATTTGCTGCGGGCTGAGGTTCTATCGCCCGGCGAGGGCAAGGACCCACTGAAATGCCACCAATCCGCACGTTAGGGGCGGAAACAATGCGGGTTTGGTAAGCCTGTTACTGCCCTGCGGGCGAGTTGTGGGGGCGCTAGATGTGCAAGAAGATATCGACGCTAAGCGAATAGAGAGTGTAAGGCATAATATTAGTGTGCGGCAAGACGAACAGCCCTGCCACAACTTGCTTCCGGTAAACATAGCCGGTCGAGAAAGAGGCCAATCATGCAACTGCTTGCGTTTCATAATTTACTTTATATTCTTCCGATGGTTGGAGCAGTGTTATTAGTTCTTATGTTGGCGATGGGCACTCCCGGGGGGGAGCATGGGGGCCACGACGCGAGCGGTCACGGTGCGCATGACGCGCCGCACGTGGGGCTGCTGGGCAATGTCTTATCGTTCATGGGCGTCGGGCAAGTACCACTGGCGATAACGTTGGTAACGTTCGGGCTGCTGTGGGGCGTGGCGGGCATGACGATGAATCAGATCTATGCGGACGCGGCGGTTCACCTATGGCCCGCGCTGCTGACTGCCGCTGTAGTGGCGACAGTCGGAACAGGTTACGCCTCACGCCTGACAGGGCGTTTGTTCCCCAGTTACGAGTCATACGGGGCGCACGACCGAGAGTTAGTATCCGAACACGGCGAGGTCCTTCACCAGATAACCGAGAGCGGGGGCACCGTTCGGACCCGGGACACATTCGGAAACCTTCGAGACATAAATGTAAAGATTACCCCCGGTCAGGCACCACTTCAAAGAGGGGCGAGAGTGCTCCTTACCGGTTACGATGAAGGAAGTGGGCAGTTTTCGGCTGAACCGGCCAGCTCGCTCGCCTCTCACGATGGAGCCGCGTTGAGCGATCCGAGTGCGAGCTTCGGCGAGGCTGCCTCGACGCCGGTGCTCCCGCAAGAAGGCCCGCGGGTGCTGTAGCCGGGCTTGCACCTCAAGTGAACTTTCCGGACAGGGCCTAGCCGGTGGCTCATCGTGCGACTGCTTACTTCGAATCGATCAACCCCCTCACAGTGCGACATCGCGGATGAAGAAGGCTAGCGCATATTGCGCTCGCGGCGTGCTCATAGTGCCCGATACATTAGCAGGGCTGCGTCCCGATCGGGGCGGTTGTCCTCGCGATATGTGGGCACGGGCACGAGCATAACGAAAGTTATTCTGCGGAATCCGAATAGTTATACAGATGGACTAACCAAGCCGCGGCAGACCCGGGACGAGTTGTACACATCGGCCTTTGAGGGGTGCAAGAAACGACGTTCCCTGCCTGGGGTGCTTGGGCGGCACACCCGTGAGGCGGATATTATCGGTTCGCGCGGCAATGCGAAGACACTAACGAAAAGGAAAAAGGAATATGCAAGAAGTTAAGTTTACACCCTCACACAGCGACCGCAAGAAGAGCGGTTCGTTGGGATTTTCGCTAATACTGGGGTTTCTTGTAAGTTTGGCTCTCTGCGTAGGGCCGTGGCTGATCGATTCCCCGCGTGTAGGCTCGCAATCCAAAACGCTTATATCTGGGTTTGGGGGGGCGCTGGCGGTAGCGTTCGCGATCCTGGTAATTATAACTCGTCTTTACCGCAAGACCGCGGCGGATGAGGCCTTTGTTCGAACCGGTGTGGGCGGCCGCAAATGTGTCATTGATGGCGGCGCGCTCGTCATTCCGGTAGTCCACGAAGTAATCGCCGTCTCGGTGAAGACATTCAAGATTGAGGTTGAACGGACCGGGCTCGATGCCCTCATCACCGGCGACTATCTCCGGGCCGATGTCACCGCGAACTTTTTTCTGCGGGTTCAGAAAGTGCCCGAGGCCATCATGCAGGCGGCGACGAGCCTGGGCACGCTCTCATCGGACCCGTTCGCGGTGAAGGAACTGGTGATGGAGAAGTTGGTGAGTGTTCTGCGTAACGTCGCAGCGACGCAAACTCTCGAGGATCTTAATGCTAAGCGGGCAGAGTTTGCCAAGGCGGTTCAAGATAGCGTCACCGAGGATCTGAAGGCCAACGGGCTGACACTAGAGAGTGTAACTATAAGTAAATTAGATCAGGCCCCGCTTTCGGCGATGAAGCCGGATCAGAATGTCTTCGATGCCCAAGGTGCCGCGACGATTACCAAGCAGGTACAGGCTCAGCGCGTGTTGCGAAATGAACTGACGCAAAACGCCGAACTGCGGGTGACCCAGCAAAATGTATCTACTGCGCAGCAGATCGCCGCTCAGCAGGTCATCGAAGCGAAGGCTAGAGCCGACGCGGACGCGGAGAAGGCGATCGCTCGGAGTATTTCTGAACAACGATCGGCGTCGATGGCCGCAGAACAGGCAAAGCTCGCGGGTATCGCACGCGTGGAGGCCGAGCAAGTTGTTAAGTTGCGTCAGGTTGAGCAGGACAAAATGGTCGAAGTGGCGAACCAGGAACGCGAGCGGGCCTCACAGATAGCCAAGATTGAACGCGAGCGGGCCACCGAGCTTTCGTTGCGTGAGAAGCAGATAGCGGTGGCCGAGGCCGAGCTGCGCCGGGCGACTAAAGAAGCTGAACAGCTGGTAGCCGAGCAGAGCCGCAAGGGCGCCGAGCAGGCGGTAGTGACGGTCGAAGTAAGAGCAACCGCCGAGCGCGAGCGTGAGCGCGTGGTTATTGGTAAGCAGGCCGAGGTTGAGCAGCAACGGATCGAGCAGCAGATGCACGCCGATGTCGCGGCGTATCGCCAAGTGAAGGATGCCGAGGGTGCGCAGATGGCCGCGGAAAAGAATGGGCAGGCGCGCATTGCATTGGCTCAGGCGGATAAGCAAGCAGCTGAACTGAAAGCCGCTGGCGATCGGGCTGTGCAGATGGTTCCGGTGAACGTCTCGCAAGAGCAGGTGAAGGTTTCGGATGCCCAGGTTACGGTCAACATCCGCGATTTGGAGGGCAAGGCCCGGTTTGAACGTATCGCGCTTGACTTACAAGTTGAACTGGCGAGGATTGAAGCTGAGAAGCAGGCTCGCATCGCTGCGGCGAACGCCGCGGGGCTGGCGCTGTCGCAGGCACACATGACTATCTACGGCGATCCGATGACGGCGCAGCGGATGATCTCGGCGATGACGCAGGGGCAGTCGATGGGGCTGTTCGCGCAAGGGCTGAGTGAGACGATGCCGCCCGGGCTGAAAGACTCCGCGAACTTGGGTGGCGCGGCATTTGGTATGGGCGTTGCCGCGCTGATCAAGAAGTTCACCGGGGTTGATATAGACCCGGGGAATGCCGAGACGATCGCTAGAGCGATTGTAAGTAAGAGTAAAGAGAATGATGCCAGCCAGGGCTAAGTTATGTTTATATGCCTGGTGCGGGCGAGCGTTCGCATCAGACGTTTTTCAGGTGTAACTCAAAAGTATCAGCGATCGGCACCCTTAGGCTAAGCGGTCGCGAGCCTTGGTCCGATCAAGCGGGGGGGAGGGGGGCACTAGGGAGCACAAGCCCGCTACATTCACCGAAACCGACGCGGCGAAAGCCAGCTCGCTCGCAGTATCCTTTGAACGTAATAATATCGCCATCGGCGAGGAACGTTCGGGTTTCGCCGGTGGGGAGCGTGATTGGCTTACGTGGTTTACCAGGGCCGTCCCATGAAAGTTCCAGCATACAGCCACGTGATTCGGGGTGTTCACCGCTCACGGTGCCGCTGGCCAGCAGGTCGCCGGGCAACAGTCGGCAGCCGTTGGAGGTGTGGTGGGCGATCATCTGAGCGAACGTCCAATACATATCTTTGAACCCTCGACCGTGGCTGATGCGGTGGGGGGCAATGGAAGCGTCTCGCATCTTCTGGCTTAGTAAGTATACTTCCAGCACAATATCGAAGCCACCGAAAGCAAGGTCCTGAGCCGAAGTTAAGTAAGGAAGCGGCGCTGGATCAGTTAGGGGGCGGTCCGCCAACGGGCAACGGAACGGCGCGAGTGCCTCGGTGGTTATGATGAAGGGGGAGAGGGTGGTGGCAAAGTTTTTCGCGAGGAAGGGGCCCAGCGGTTGATACTCCCACTTCTGCATATCGCGGGCGGACCAGTCGTTCACGAGGCACAAGCCCAGGATGTTAGCAAAGGCGCGGCCGACCGCGATTGGCTCGCCGATGTTATTGCCTTCCGCGATGATACATCCGACCTCAAGCTCGTGATCAAGCATCTTGCACGGCCCGAAACTTGGGCCATCGGATGGTGAAGCATCGGGCGGAGATTGCTGCCCGGCGGGCCGACGGATCGGTGTGCCGTGGGGCACGAGTGTGCTGGCGCGGCCATGATAACCAATGGGGATGTGCTTATAGTTGGGTAGGAGGGGATTATCAGGTCGGAACATCGCACCAACGGTGCTGGCGTGGTGGATGCTTGCGTAAAAATCTGTGTAGTTACTTATGGTGCACGGGAGCAGGAGCTTTGCGGAGGCAAGCGGAACGAACGACTTAGCAATTATGTCCGGACGACCACTCAGCTCCTTGCTCTGATCGCTGAACAGGCGGCTGAGCTGTGCCCGTAACCGGGAACGGGCATCTACGGGCATTTTGGCGATGGAATCGACGCTCGCAAGCGAGCAAGGTTCGGCTTGGAGCAGTCCCTCGCGATGTAACTCTGATAGAATTACAACCTGATCGCCAATGGCGACTGCGGCCGAAGCTACTCCGCCGATCAACTCGACCGAGCAGTAGGGAAGATTTTGCACCGGAAAGTCGCTCAGCGGGTCGTTGGCTGGCTCGATCCACGAGCGAAGGTGAACATTGTGCGTTGGATTGATGAAGGCGTCGGGTTGCATCGGCACGTGAGCGTAGTTCGGGGCATGGAGAGGACGCGGGAAATGTGTGGGAAGGCCGAATTAAGCAAAGCACGGACCGCCGCGGCGTCGTATCCTTCTGCCGTCGCCATGCACGGTGGATCCGATGAAATAGGGCTTGGACCGGCCTTTGTGCCGCCTCGTTTGCCGGGGCGGGTGGTAGTTCGCCCCGACTTTGACCGTGCGATCGACGCGTTATTAGCGGATTTGTATCTGCACTCGCTTAACTGTGCGCGGACGTTTGGAAGCTTTCAGTTCGCGATCTCGGCGACGATGGAGATTGAGCCCGCGTTGATGCGGTTAATGTATGATCCTAATTTTCGAGAGTTTCCCTGGCCGCGTACGCGGGTGTGGATGCTTGATGAGGCGGTAGGTGGTCCTGCGGAAGAGCGAAGAGGCGAGCGGCTGTCGGAGACGATTTTGGCCTGCTCTGGGATTCCGGAGAGTCAGTTTCATATTTTGGACCCTGAGAATGGCGGGGTACCGG
>ENA-ORBV01010825-ORBV01010825.1-microbial-mat-metagenome-genome-assembly--contig:-NODE-10825-length-14490-cov-6.038299_pt1 | contig 14490 bp, 12 predicted proteins | sample MGYA00237777_ERZ505514 | MGnify/ENA primary metagenome ERZ505514 (study PRJEB26160, sample SAMN06269048) | microbial mat metagenome | isolation source: Oligotrophic lake microbial mat | place... | reverse complement strand
GGGTCGGGGGCGCCGCCGCCCGGGACGCCGAGCCCGGCGGGGGAAAGCCAAATGACCGGGGCTTCCTTTTTCTGACGGCCCAACCAGTGCATCACCGAGAGCACCAGGAGCGCGGCCAGATGAACGGCGGCGACGGCGAGCAGGGTGCGTTGGAATCGGGATCGATCCTGCATCAACGCGCGGGCGCGTCCTCGGGGCGGGTCATCACACCGATGCGCGTGATGCCCGCGCGTTGGGCGGCATCCATGAGGGTGACGAGTTTCTGCACCGGAAGGGAGCGATCGGGGCGAACCACCACGGCGATGCCCGGATCGGCGGTGTGGAGTTCGCGGAGCCGCTGCTCGAGCGACTCGATCCCGAGGGGATCGCCGTTGAGAGTGAGCACTTCGTTGCGGTCGATCGAGACGGTCTGGACTTTGTTGGGATCGACCTGGGTGGAAGCGACGTCGCTGGTGGGGATGGCGAGATCGACACTGTTCTCGAGCAGCGGGGTGGTAATCATGAAAATCACCAGCAGGACAAACGCGAGGTCGAGCAACGGGGTGATGTTGATCTCCGTCAGCGTGCTGAGCGGTTGCCTGTCTGAGAAGCGGCGCATGACGGAGGGATCGGGTCAGCGGCGGCGCCCGGCATGGGCGACGTATTTGTGTTCGATCTCCGAGCCGAGTTCGGCGGCGAAGTTGTCCATCTGGACGACCAGGGATCGGATGCTGGTCACCATGAAATTATAGCCGAACATCGACGGGATCGCGACGAGGAGCCCGAACACGGTGGTGACGAGCGCGCCCGAGACGCCCGGGGCCATGGCGGCGAGATCAGCCCGCCCAGCCTGGGCCACGGCGCTGAACGTGTCCATGACGCCCCAGACGGTCCCGAGCAGTCCGAAGAACGGCGACCCGCTCACGGCGGTTGCGAGCACGATCATCTGGCTCTCGAGTTTGAGCGCAGTCTCCCCCACGGCCCGTTCCATGGCGGAATTGACTGCGCGCATCTGGGCATCGTTGATGGGGTCGGCGATGTCGAGACGGCCGCGGAAGGTGTCATCGACCTCGGTCGAGCCGAGCAGGTGGAAGGCGAGTTCGTTGCAACCGGCCCGATAGACGGCGTAGAGGGGTGCCCCTTCGTATCGGGCGCCGGCCTCGAACAGGCGAAGGGGCTGGCGATCCGCCCGGAACTGGGTGAGAAACGCGGCGTTCTTTCGTTGGGCGTGCCGGACCACGCGGTACTTCGTGATCATCACCGCCCAACTGAAGATCGAGGCGATGAACAGGGCGGCGAGGACCAGCTTGCCGGGCAAGGTTGATTCCTGGAGGGCGAAGACCAGCCCTCCCCCGGTTCCCGAGCTCATGGCGAAAATGGCGTCTGGCATGCGGTTGGCATTGGAGTCATAGTGCGTGAACGTCCCCCCGTAAACTCCCGATGCGCCTGATTTCCCACCTCGCCGCCGCACTGATGCTCCTCATGGTTTCGTCGTCCCCCGCGCTCGCGAGCTCGTACGACATCGTCGCGCGCATGCTCGCCCCGATCCTCAACCCTTTCCTTGAGAATCCTCCGCAGCCCGAGGTGGCGATTCGCGGCACGCTCGTGCTCGAATCGGCGGCAGTGGGAGGGACCGCTGCCGAACCCGCCACCCCGCCCTCGCTGCGGTTCGCGGTCGAACGGCCGGACCGCCTCCGCGTGGAGGGCGTTCTCGGCAGCCAATCCATCACCGTCTGCCGCGTCGGCACGCGGGCCTGGGCCCAGCCCGGCGCGGCGGTCCGCGAACTGCTCTCCCGGATGCCCGCGCCCCGCGAATCCGCACAGGCGCTGGGTCCCATGCGGCTGCCGGTCAATGATATCCAGGCCGTCTTCCTTCCCGCGTTGCTGTCGGTCAACGAGGTGGATCGGTCCGTGTATCGCGGACAGAAATGTCGCGTGCTCGATCTGGGACTGATGCCTGAACTCGCTCGCGCCGCGGGGGCCGACGCATGGTCCGCCCGGGTTTGGGTGCGCGAGGCCGACGACCGCCCCGCCCGGCTCGGCGTGCGGGGGCCCAAATTCACCGGGGTCGCCCGCGTGGAGCAGCTTGAGTATGTGCTTTCCCTTCCGCCCGAGACCTGGGTTGCACCCGAAGGGGCCGAGTCGATCAGCGCGGGCCGTCTGTTCCAGTTGGTTTCCGCCCTGATGGCGCAGGGTCGCGCGGCGCAGCGAGCAGGAACGCCGCGCCCACCAGCACCATAAACAGCGAGAGAAACTGCCCGCGGGTGAGTCCCAGCACGAGGCCGGCATCGGGTTCGCGGAACATCTCGGCGAAGATCCGGAACACTGCGTAAGCGATGAAGAACATGCCCGTGACCACGCCCTTCGCGGGCCGGGTGCGCGTGTGGAGGAACCAAAGCAGTGCGAACAGGGCAAGGCCTTCGAGCGCCGCCTCGTAAAGCTGCGAGGGATGCCGCGGGGCCAGCAGCGGACCCAGCGCCTCCGCGAGCCGGGGATCGGACGGAACGGCATCCACGATCTGATCGAGGCTCACGTAGCGTGGATCGACCTCCTGACAGCGGGCGATTGCCTGCTGGACCACCGGGGTGGGCGCGTCGAACAGCTCTTTCGGAAATCGCATCGCCCACGGGACCGAGGTGGGCCGGCCATAGAGCTCGCCGTTGATGAAGTTGGCACACCGCCCGAGAAACAACCCGACCGGTGCGGCCACCACAAGGTCGTCGCCGATGCCGCGCCACGAGAGTCGGTGCCGTTTGGCGTAAACGTAGGTGAACACCACCAGGCCGAGAATTCCGCCATGGCTGGCCATGCCGCCCTTCCAGAGCTGGAAAAAGCTGAGCGGATCCGCAAGGAAACCTTCGGGATAATAAAACAGGAAATGGCCGATTCGCCCGCCGAGCATCACTCCGAACAGGGCTGCCCACGTGATGAAATCGCCGACCTGTTGTTCCGGGAGCGTGGCCACCCCGCGCCGGGCAAGATGACGCAGGACAAGGAACCCGGCCGCGAAAGCCAGAACATACGCAAGCCCGTACCACCGAACCCCGAAACCGCCGCCAAACTCGACGACGAACGGGCTCCATTGGTGGACCCACCAGGCCATCGGAATCAACGGGGGCGTATCCATTCTTGCAAGGGCGCGTCGTCGGGCCGCGGCCTCAGCGCGTTTCCGACCGGAGATCCAGCCAGGCGAGCTCGGCGGTGGATAGCTCGATCCCGAGTCCGGGCAGTGAGGTGCGGGTCTCCTCGGGCGTGCGCGGACCGAACAGCGCAAATGCGGGGAATGCCTGGCAGAGCACGTAGGCGAGGGCGATGTTGATCGGCAACACCCCCCGCTCCGAGGCGAGCTGGTAGGCCCGCTCGCGCCTCCGGTAATTGTCGTCCGAGACCCAGCACCGCCGCAGCTCGGGATCGGCGGCGGCCCCCGCGTCGGCGCGGGCCGTGAAGAATCCGCGGGCCTGGCTCGACCAGGCGAACAGCGGGGTTTGGGTGCGCTCGAGCCATTCGCGCGACCCGGGATCGGAGACCGCGACGCAACCGGCCCAAACGGGATCGACCATGCGGGCCAGGCTGAGATTGTTGCTGAGCACGCCGAACGGCTGCAGGCCATTCGCAACGGCGTAGGCATTTGCGGCCTCAAACCGGGAGATCGACCAGTTCGAACCGCCGAACACGGAGAACCGGCCCTCGTTCCGAAGTCGGTTGAGCACCTCGACGAACTCCCCGACCGGCACGTCGGGGTTGTCCCGGTGCATGATGTAGATGTCGAGCCGGTCCTGTTGCAGGCGTTCGAGCGTCTCGTGCAACTGTCGCTCGATCCACTCGGGTGTGCAGAACGGGGTGTGCGCCCCCTTGCCGATCAACACCATCCGGTCCCGGATCCCGCGCGCCCGAATCCAACCGCCGAGGAGTTTCTCGTGCCGTCCCCCGCCATACACCCAGGCCGTGTCGAAACAGTTCCCGCCCTTCTCGATGTAATCATCGAACATCACCGCCGCATGCGCCGGGCTGGTCTGGTTGTCCACCCCCATGACCAGGCGCGCCACCGGGTGCGCGATGCCGGGCACCGAGCCGTATCGCATCGGATGACCCGGACGCGGCACGGGGGCGCATCCACGGATGGGCGCCGGGGTTTCGCTTTCGAACCGGTAAATCATCCCCGCCGACGCCCGCCACGCATCCAGTGTCGCGGCGTTGCCGAGCGAATCGGCGTGCGGCATCGCCGGCGATTCGGAACGGGCGATGTGGGCCGCCACATGGTCGGCCTCGAGCGCGTAAAGATTCTTGGCGTTCTCGATCACGATCCGCTGCGGCTCCGCCTCACCCGCCCGGCGGAGGAGAATCTCGGACGGCCCGCCATGACGCGCGAAAATCCACGGACCCGGCACAGTGATCGACCCTTCCGAGCCGTGGAGGTGCAACGCGTTGTCCCGCGCCTGCCGCAACGCGCAGATGATTTGGGCGATCAGGCCGGAGGGAAATTTCAACGTGGCGGCGGACACGATGTCCGTGCGCGCCTTTGGATGCAGGGTGGCGGACCCGCGAACCTCGACGGGGTTGGCGAACGCATGGCCACTGGCGGCACCCGCGATGAGGCGGGCCAGCGAAACACAGTAGCAGCCCAGATCGAGAATCGCGCCCCCCGCAAGGTCGTGATGGAACAGCCGGTCGGCCGGATCGAAGGGGGCGTCGAAACACATCGAGATTTCCGCAAGTTGCAGATCGCCGATGGCACCGTCCCGCAACAGCTCGACCAGGCGCGCGGTTTGAGGATGCACGCGGTACATGAAGCCCTCCATCAGGAACACCCCGCTCGCCCGCGCCGCCTCGACCGCCGCCATGGCCTCGGGCAGACACACCGCGAGCGGTTTCTCGCAAAGCACGTGTTTGCCCGCCTCCGCGGCGCGCACCACCCACTCCGCATGGGTGATGTGCGGCGTTGCCAGATAGACCGCCTGCACCTCCGGATCCGCCAGCAAGGATTCGTAGCTTCCGTGGCGCCGTGCGATCCCGCAATCCGCCCCAAACCGCTCGGCCGCCCCGGCACTGCGGCTGCCCACCGCCACCACCCGCGAGCGCTCGGCCCCCGCCCCCACGCCCTTGGCGAATTTGTAGGCGATGCGGCCGGTGCCGAGAATGCCCCACTGGAGCGATGCGTTCATGGATGGAGTGTGAGCGGATTCCGCCCGCGTTGGGAAGGGGATTGATCGGCCCCGCCCGCCTCGCCATGCTGCACGCGTGAAACCTCCCAAGCTCGTCGATGCCGCCGGTCTTGCCGCAATCCGCGATGCCATGGACCGGTCCGGCAAACGGCTGGTGCTGACCAACGGCTGCTTCGATCTGTTGCACGCGGGGCACGTCCGCTATCTCCAAGCGGCGCGCGGGCTTGGGGACGCGCTGGCGGTCGGCCTCAACGGCGACGCCTCGGTCCGCGCGTTGAAAGGGCCGGACCGCCCGCTGAACGGCGCCGCGGATCGTGCCGAGGTGCTGGCGGCGCTCGCCTGCGTCGATCATGTCGTGGTGTTCGAACCGGTGCGGGCCACCGAGCTGTTGAGCGCCGTGCGTCCGCATGTGTACGCCAAAGGGGGCGATTACTCCCCCGAATCCCTCGACCCCGAGGAGGCCGCCGCCCTGCGGGCTGCGGGATCGGAAATCCGGATCCTGCCGCTGGTGCCCGGACGTTCAACCACCTCGATCGTCCAACGCATGCGGGGCGCGTAATCTTGCGCGCAGCGGGCGGCCCGTGGTGGATCGCGTCACTCCGTGCACTCCGTGCGCGCTTCGCGGGTGGCGTCAGGGGCTTTCCGATTGATCCAGGGGGCAGAGCGCCCCAGCATCCGCCGCATGTCCCTCAAGCTCGGTGTGCTCGGATCGGGTCGCGGCTCGAACTTTGTCGCGATTGCGGATGCGATTGCCGCGGGCAGCATCGATGCCGAGGTCGTTCTTGTGGTCTCCGATGTCCCGGGCGCAGGGATCCTGGCAGAAGCGGCCCGGCGGGGAATCCCGGCGGAGACGCTCGATCCCGGGCCGTTCCGCACCCGGCTGGATGAAGCCGCGGAGCAACGCCTGGCCGACCGACTGCGAGCGGCGGGAGTCGAACTGGTCGTGCTGGCTGGATTCATGCGGATGCTCAAGGGGCCGATGCTGACGGCATTTCCGGGTCGGATCATCAACATCCATCCGTCGCTGCTCCCCAAACATCGCGGTTTGGCGGCGTGGAAACAGGCGCTTGATGCGGGGGATCGCGTCGCCGGTTGCACGGTGCATTTTGTGGATGGCGGCATGGACACCGGCACCGTCCTTGGCCAGGTGGAAGTGCCGGTGCTCTCCGGTGACACGCCGGAATCCCTGCACGCCCGCATCCAGGTCGCCGAGCACCGGCTCTATCCCGAAATCGTCGCGCGGTTCGCGCGGGGCGAACGCGGCTGAGCTCACCCGTGGCGGCCCGCCTTGGAGGGCGATCAGCCCCCACCCGTGCCACCGCCCCGGGTCTGGTGGGCCCGGAACTCCGCCATGAGCGCGAGGATGGATTCGCGGATGCCGAACAATTCCCCTGCCACGCGCGTGGCGACCGGTTCCTCGACCAACCGTTTCGTGCGCACCTCCGAGAGCGAGGCGATTGCGGCGTGCAGGTGGCTGATGGCTCGTTTGAGACACGCGACCACGAAGGCGGGGTGCTGGCTGTCCCGCCCGTAAGCCAATCCGTTGAGTGCCCCGGCGAGCTTGGCCGTGGTGATCTGGTACTCGGCGAGCAGGAGGTTCAGATCGGGATCCTTGGGTTGCGCCTGGCCATCCGGCGCCTGCTCCCGCCAGAACCGCACGGCCCCCTCGCTGCAACGTTCCACCAACGGATGAGAGACGTCGCCGTCTTCCGTCCGCACCCAATCGACACCCTCGGTTCCCGGGTCCGGCTCGAAGGATTCCAGCCCCTCGGTCAGCTCCCCGGAGTCCGCGAGGGCTTCGGGCGCGACCTCATCCTCCCCGGTTTCCCTTTCCGCCGGATGCGACCAACCCATTTCACGGGCGATGCGTTCCCGCGCCGAGGGGTCATCGCCGAATTTGTCGAGCAACTCGCCCAATTTGTCGGTGCGCGCATCGCTTTCCCGCAGCACCCGCTCGAAATCGAACTCGTTCCACGCTTCGTAAGAGGTCGGGCTCCGGTCGGGCCGATCGTCCACCGCGCGGGTCAGACGTTCGACATAGCGGGCAAAAGCCCCCTCCGCCCGGGCCCGGATTGCCGCCCGCTCGCCGGCGTCAGGCACCCAGGCGGGTTCGGAAATGCTCAGCTCGAAATCGACCGCCTCGATCACCACCCGGCCGTTGGCATCGCTGAACCATTCGAGATAGAGGACGTTCGCAAGGTGTTCGGGCGGTTTCTTGCCCGACCGGTTCATCTCCAACGCCTGCTCCAAAGGAACGTCGAACACCCGGTTCTTGCGCGAGGCGGTGAGATCCCCTGCCTCGCCTCGCTGGGCCGTCGCCAGTTGCGCGCCCGCCTCCGCGACGTCCGTGCGCGCAAAGGTCAGAAGCCGACCGGCGAGGTCGGGATGCGCGTCCCCCTCAAGATCCAACTCAATCGGCACCTCGATGCCTGCGACCCAGACGCGTCCGGTGACCCGGCCCCGTTCCCGGTTGTCCACCTCACCGCGCACCACATAAGGCTCGATCCGATACGCCATGGCAAATCTTGCATGCCATGCCACGGGACGTCCCGCCAGTCTTTTGCGTGGGATCGGCAGCGGGCCTGATTCGAAGTGGGTGAGGCTCAGAAGGTGGCTCTTTCCCGATGTGGACGGGGGTCTGGAAGTCCGCCCCACGGTTTCGGTGACAAATCCGCGACGATCTCTCTGTCGGGCCGGGTCGAAGGCGAGGTTCCCATTGCATCACGCGTCAGGGTCCGCTTTCCTCTGCCGTCCGCCATGGGGAACTTCCGACTCACCGACCTCAACCCGCCCCAGCTCGAGGCGGTCAAGGCCGTGTCGGGTCCGGTGATGATTCTCGCGGGAGCGGGCACCGGCAAGACCCGGGTGATCACGGCCCGGATCGCGTGGCTGTTGCACATCGGCACGCCTCCCGAGCAGATCCTGGCGGTGACGTTTACCAACAAGGCCGCCGGCGAAATGCGGGAGCGAATCGCCGGGATGGTCGAGCGCGAACAGGCAGCCAAGCTCACCATCGGGACGTTCCACGCGCTGTGCGTCCGGATTCTTCGAACCGGCATCGACCGGCTCGGCTACAAGCACAACTTCACCATCTACGACGAAGGCGACCAATTGAGTCTGTTGCGCAAGATCATCACGCGCACGGCCTCGAAGGATGAGAAGCTCGACCCGCATGCCGCGAAGAACCTGATCAGCCAGGCAAAGAACAAGGCGTGGAATCCGCCCGAGGATGACCAGACCCTGCTCGGAGCGGTTTATGCCCGGTACAATCAGGAGTTGCGCCAGCTCAACGCGGTCGATTTCGACGATCTCCTGGTGCTGGCCCGAAAACTACTCGCGGAGCACGAGGAGGTGCGGCGAAAATTGCAGGATCGATACCGTCAAATCATGGTCGACGAGTTCCAGGACACCAACCGGCTCCAGATGGATCTCGTGGCGCTGCTCGCCGGCGATCCGCCCAACGTGTGCGTGGTCGGCGATGACGACCAGAGCATCTACGGGTGGCGCGGCGCGGAGGTGGCCAATCTGCTCGAATTCGAACGCCATTTCCCCAACCCGACCATCGTCAAGCTCGAGCAGAATTACCGCAGCACCAACACCATCCTCAACGCCGCGAACGCCCTCATCCTGAACAACCCGCGCCGGAGGGCGAAGAAGCTCTGGAGCGATCATGGCGACGGGCCGAAGATCCGCACGATCCGGATGGCCGATGACCGGGAGGAGGCCTCGTTCATCGCGGGCGAGATCCGCCAGCGCCAGGTCGACGACGCGCTGCCCTGGGAGGCCTTCGCCATCCTGTTCCGAATGAACGCGCAGTCGCGATTGTTCGAGGAACAGCTTCGGGCACACGGCATCCCCTACCGGCTCATCGGCGGCAAAAGTTTCTTCGACCGACGCGAAATCAAAGACGTCATCGCCTACGCCAACACCGCCCTGAACCCGAGCGATGACGTCAGCGTGCTGCGCATCGTCAACACCCCGCCACGCGGCATTGGCGAAGGGACCGTCGAAAGCGCGCTGCACGAGAGCGTCGAGCGGAAGTGCCCCCTCTGGGACATCCTGCGGTCGGAGGCCTATCTCGAGGGGGTGTCCCGGGCGCGGTCGAACGCGGTGCGGGCGTTCGTCGACCAGATCGAGACGTTGCGGATCCGGCTGGCGACGCCCGGGGCGGACTCAGCGGAGCTGCTGGGCGGCCTGCTCTCGGAGTGCAACTATTTCGACGACCTCAAGCGGAGCTGCAAGACACCCGAGGAAGGGCTGGACCGCGAGAGCAACATCCGCCAGCTCCTTTCCGATCTGCGCGAGTTCGAGGGGAAGAAGAAAGGTGGCCTCACCGCGTTCCTCGATGCGCTTGCGCTGCGCAATGAACGCGAGGAGGAAAAAAAGGACGATCAGGGGAACGGGGTCACGTTGATCACGCTCCATGCCGCAAAGGGCCTCGAGTTCCCGCACGTTTACCTGGTCGGCCTCGAGGAAGGCATCCTCCCCCATGATCGCTCAAAGATGGAAGGCTCACTGGACGAGGAACGGCGCCTGCTTTACGTCGGCATCACCCGCGCGATGAAGAGCCTTGCCATCACGTGGTGCAACGGGCGCACCCGCTACGGGTCGTTGATGCCCGCCCACCGGAGCTCGTTCCTCGCGGAACTCCCCGCCGACCTGGTGGAAACCGTCGATGCCAGCGTGATTCTCAGTGCCCCCGCCTCGCAGGAGGATGCCGCCGCCCGGTTCGGTCGGCTGCGGGCCGCTCTGGGGGGCTGACACGGATTTGTGACGACCGTCACAAATCCGTGTCAGACGCCGCCCACGCACCGATTCCGGTGGGGGCGACGTGGCCGGGCCTCGGCGGGGGGCGAGGAGTGGCGGTTTCGTCCACCCAGGGGTTGCCGACTCACTCCTCGCGAATGAGAGATCGAACCGCCTCGATCAACCGCTCCCCATCCCCCGGTTTCCGACCCCAGGCTCGAGCCGCATCGACTTCGTAGGCGCCTTCGTCGAACGCGGCGCGGTCGGGCCAGTAACATTCCCAGCCGTTCGCGAGGGTCGCGAGAAAGAGCGGGGCTCCGATGTCGCGGCGCAACCCGGCCGACAGACTCGCGAACAGCTCGACCGGCAGTGCCACGATGGGCACGTCGCCAATACGCCAAACGGTGAGCTCGACGACCCCGCCACGTGCAACGCGGAGTTTCCGGGTGCGGACGATCATCGGCGACCCGGCGGGCCGCGGGTGCAACCCTTCCGCGAGCAGGGCCAGTGAGCCGGCCGCGGCTCGCCCCACCACGTTCACCCCCTCGGGGTTGTGCTGGGTCGCGATCCACGGATGCACCTCGCCGCTTGCGCCCTGGGCGAACTGCACCGTGGTCCCGGGCAACAAATCCTCGGTGACTCGGCAGGCTGCCCCCGGCCAATCGGCGCTGACCACGCGACTCGTCTTGCCGAGAACCACGGGATGCACGCCGGCACTGAAGAGCAGGTGATTCTGCGCGCCGCCCTTGAGCGGGCGAAAGCCCAGGAGCGTGCATGTGGGATCCGGAGCGGGTCCGGGATTGAGATCCGGAAATTCTGCGGGGTTCCAGCAGAGCCGCACCCCGGTCGGCGTGGGAACCCGACGGTTGTAGCCGATCCCAAGCGGCGCCTCGGCCGCGGCCAGGCTGCAGGGAACCAAAAGTCCGAGCGCGCGGGCCGAGGCATCCAGCAATCGATCCCGAAGCAGGGCGGCGTAGGCGGCATTGTGTTTGCGGGCGGGATCGGCCCGCCGAAGCCGCAGCGGTTTGACCCGGGAAACCGGCGACGAAGGCAGTTGCGGAAACGGGCCCGAGTGCGTGTGCGAACAGAGCAGCAGGATCCGTTCGCGCGGGACCTGCGTTTTCCGGGACAGCGCGGCGCGCAGCCAATCCGCCAGCGGTGTTTCCAGAATGCAGAGATCGAGCGAGCAGAGCAGCGCCGGCGAGGTGTCGTCGTGGAATGCCAACACCCGCGCGAAGAGCGGGTCCAACACGCCCGCGTTCCCGGGCGGCAGTTCGCTCTGGCGAAAGTCGTAACCGATCAGCGAAAGCTCCGGACCGGGGGTGATGTCAACGCTGGCATGGCCGACACGGAGCATGGGGTTCATCGTGGAGGAGTCCGGCCTGGAAACCAGACCAAACGCAGCGCGGGGCATGAAGCGTCAAAATGGAGGTAATTTTTCCAGTTTTAGCAGCAAAAATTGTGTTGTATTGCAGCAAATTGCGGTCGATTCTCGCTTCATGAGAATCAGTGTGGATATCGATGAAGCCACCTTGCGGGCCGTGATGCTCCTCACCGGCGAGCGGCGGAAGAGCCCTGCGTTGTCCAAGGCCGTGATCGAGTTTGTTCGGAGACGGAAGGCCCGGGAGTTTGGCCGACTCATCCGGGAAGGAGCTTTTGACTATCCCGATCCCGGGCCTGCGCATGCCTTGGATCCCGTTCCTCCGCTCCGCGCGGAGTAAACCCGAGAGACCGCGATGGTTCTGGTTGATTCCTCGGTGTGGATCGAGTCGCTCCGTCGCAAGGGGCGTCTGGAGGTGAAGCTGGCGATCGAGGGGTTGTTGGAGGAGTACGAGGCGATGTGGTGCTCGCCGGTCCGGATCGAGGTGCTCGGGGGGGCGCGGCGTGAGGAGCGCCGGGCGTTGGGTGAGTATTTTGCCGTGATCCCCTACCGGGCCTGCACCGAGAAGGACTGGGACCGGGCGGTCTCGCTGGCGTGGCAATTGCGGGATCGTGGACTGACGGTTCCCTGGCTCGACGTGGTGATCGCCACGCTGGCGTTGCAGGACGGCCAACGGTTGTATGCGCTGGATGCGCATTTCGAGTCGATTGCGGAGATTGCCGGGCTCCAGCTCTATCGGCCGGGCTACGGGGGTGGATTCCAGCCCGCCTGATTGACCGGTGGCGGGGGGCGCCGATTCCGGTGCGCTTCCGCTTGCGCAACCGGCAATCCCGATCTACTGGACTCGCCGACCATGACCGATTGGCTGCTCATTTTGGCTGGATTGGTGTTGTTGTTTTTCGGCGGCGAGTTCCTCGTCAAGGGCAGCGGGGCGCTTGCGTTGCGGCTCGGGGTGTCGCCGCTGGTGGCGGGATTGACCGTCGTGGCGTTCGGGACCAGCTCGCCCGAGTTGCTGGTCAGCCTCCAGGCTGCCTTGAAAGGCGAAGGGGCCATCGCGGTGGGTAACGTGGTCGGATCGAACAGCTTCAATATCGGGCTCATACTCGGGGTGACCGCCCTCATCTTCCCGCTGCGCGTGCAGTTGCAGATCCTCCGGTTCGACGCGCCGCTGATGGTGGGAGTGTCGTTGGTGCTTTGGTGGATGCTGCGCGATTCGTTCTTGTCGCGGACCGAAGGGATCCTCCTGGTGATCGGCCTGGTAACTTACGTGATCGCCACCGTCCGGATCGCCTCGCGATCGGGAGAGAACGCGGACGTCACCGCCGAGTTCGAGGAATCGGTCCCGAAACCGAGGGGGTCGGCAGGGCGGGATGCGGGCCTGATTGGGGTCGGCCTCGCGCTGTTGGTTGTCGGATCGAAGCTCATGCTGGCGGGCGCGATCAGCGTCGCCCGGGAGGTTGGGGTGTCGGAAGCGGTGATTGGCCTCACGATTGTCGCGGCCGGGACCAGTCTGCCGGAAGTTGCGGCAAGCCTCGTGGCCGCGCTAAAGAAGGAGCCCGACATCGCCCTTGGCAACATCGTCGGCTCGAACCTTTTCAACATCCTTGGGATCCTGGGGGTTTCCGCGCTGGCCCGCCCGCTCGTGGCGCCCGGCATCGGCACCCTCGATCTCTGGGTGATGATCGGGTTTGCGCTGCTCCTCACGATTGCGACCACCACGGCCCGTCGGCTGGACCGATGGGAGGGCGGCGTCCTACTCCTCGCCTATGTGGCCTACGTGTGGCATTTGGTGCCGAAATCATGACCCCGTTCCCACCTATCCTTTGCGCAGGCCGCGTCCGGCTCCTCCTGCTGGGGCTCGTCCTGCTGATCCCGCCGGAAACCTTCGCCGCGGTCGCGAGACCCGATCCGGCCTGGCCCCAGCATCATCAATATGCCGCTTTCCCGATCCCGACCGCCGAATACGCCGCGGTGGAGGGCGGCGTGATGGCGACCCTGAAGGTCCGCGTGCAGCGCGATCCCTTCAACGCGGTGGCGACGGCCATTTTCCTGATCGCGATCCTGCACACCTTTGCTGCCGGGTCCTTTAACCGGTGGGCCCACGACGCGGAGGCGAGGCATCGCGCGAGGCTCGCGGCCCGTCCGCCGTCGCCCGGAATGCCCGGGGCACCCGAGGAAGTTTGTTTCACCGCCACTGCGCTCCATTTCCTCGGCGAAGTGGAGGCGATCTTCGGGATTTGGGTGATCGCGCTCGGGGCGGCCGCGACGTGGTTCCACGGCTGGGAAAGTTTCACTTCCTACGTGCAATACGACCGGGCGTTCGCGGAACCGATGTTTGTGGTGATTATCATGGCCATTGCCTCCACCCGGCCGGTGCTGCGATTTGCGGAGCAGATGGTGCGGCAGGTGGCGCGGCTCGGGCGCCTTTCGCCGGCGGCGTGGTGGCTGTCGATCCTCACGGTCACCCCGATCCTCGGCAGTTTCATCACCGAGCCTGCGGCCATCACGATCGGGGCGTTGCTGCTGGCCAAGCGGTTCTACCAGCTCGATCCGCCGCCGGCGTTTGCCTACGCCACGCTCGGGCTCCTCTTCGTGAACATCTCAATCGGCGGCGTCCTCACCCATTTCGCCGCACCGCCGGTGCTGATGGTGGCGGGGCCGTGGGGCTGGGACACGCCGTTCATGATAGCAAATTTCGGCTGGAAAGCCGTGCTCGCGATCCTCGTTTCCAACGCCCTCTACTTCGCATTCTTCCGCAAACAGCTCGCCCGGATGGCCGATGCATCCGACGGGGTGGAGGACGGCGTGGTGCATCCGGCCAGTTGGGAGGACCGCGAGGATGACGTGCCGGCCTGGGTGACGGCCACCCATCTGTTCTTCCTGGCGTGGACGGTGGTGAACGTCCATCGACCCGTTCTTTTCGTGGGGGGATTTCTCTTCTTTCTGGCGTTCGTCATGGGCACGGGCCATCACCAGAACGAGATCCGCCTGCGCGGTCCGTTGCTGGTCGGCTTTTTCCTGGCCGGCCTGATCATTCATGGCGGGTGCCAGGGTTGGTGGATTGAGCCGATCATCCAGATCCTGCCGCCGAATTGGCTCATGCTCGGCTCCACGGTGCTCACGGCCTTCAACGACAACGCGGCCATCACCTACCTGGCCGCCCAGGTCGAAGGCATCTCCTCCGCCGCGAAGCTCGCCGTGGTGGGGGGGGCGGTTGCGGGC
>ENA-ORBV01010823-ORBV01010823.1-microbial-mat-metagenome-genome-assembly--contig:-NODE-10823-length-14492-cov-8.016025_pt1 | contig 14492 bp, 10 predicted proteins | sample MGYA00237777_ERZ505514 | MGnify/ENA primary metagenome ERZ505514 (study PRJEB26160, sample SAMN06269048) | microbial mat metagenome | isolation source: Oligotrophic lake microbial mat | place... | reverse complement strand
CCTTCGCACCCTTCGTGCTCCAGACGTTCGCGCCCTTCGTGCTCCAGACGTTCGCGCCCTTCGTGCTCCAGACGTTCGCGCCCTTCGTGCTCCAGACGGTCGCAGCGTAGCGGCAAGCAGCAGCTCCCGGCGTTGAGTGGAGCAGGGCACGATCTCTTCCTGTTGGAGGGCTTATGCAGTCCAGACGACTCCTCGCCATGCTCGCCGCGCTCCAGGCTACGCTCCTGATCGCCTCGCTCGGCTTCTTCGGCGGCCCGCCCCTGCTCGGGTCTACGGCGGCCCTCGCGCAGCCAACCTCTGCTCGCCCGTGCGGCGGCAGCCTGAGCGCCAGCGCCGACACCACCCTCGCCGAGGCGACGCCCTCCACCGCCCTTGGGACAAGCACGCAGCTCGGCGTCGCCAGAGTGCGCGGCCTCCAGGAGCAAACGTTGCTCGCCTTCAATCTTGCCGACCTGGTGCCGGCCGGCGCCACGGTGCAGTCGGCTGTGCTGGAGCTGCCGATCATCAGCGGGAGCGCCAATGGCGCCTTTAGCCTGGAGGCGCGCGGCCTGCTTGGGCCGTGGAGCGAGGCGACCACAAGCTGGAGCAATAAGCCCGGCGCCACAGCCGAGCGCTGGGCCATCGACGCGCCCCAGGCCTCCGGCACACTTATGATCGACCTCACCACCCTGGTGACGCTCTGGACAACTGGGGTGCTCGCCGAGCCGAGCGTTCTGCTGAGCACGCCCACCGACGCGGTAAGCCTGACCCTCGCCAGCCGCGAGGTCGCCGGGGCCGGGCCTGCGGTGAAGCCCCGCCTCGTGGTGCGCTGCGTGCGCCCGCAGGCCGTGGGCGGGCGCGACGAGGCGGCAGCAGATCTGCGGCAGCTCGCCGGGCTCAACAGCCTGCGTGCGGCCTCGACGCGCGCGCCGCTGCTCGCCGTCGAGCGCGGCGCGCTGCGCACCGCGAGCTTCCAGATCCCCGTGCCGCCCACGGTTGGCCCCGACAAGCTGGCGCGGGCGAAGTGGTTTCTCGGCCAGTACCGGGCGGCGCTACGGCTCGACGACGCCGACGCGCAGCTGCAGCTGCGCCGCCGCTCGCCCGACGGGAATTACCTGGTCTTCCGCCAGCGCCACCAGGGCGTGCCGGTCGTCCCCGCCTTCCTGGGCGTGCAGCTCGCCGGCGACGGCGTGGCGGGCGTGCATGGGCGCTACCTGCCGCAGCTCGCGCTCAGCGCCGAGCCGGGCCTGAGCGCGAGCCAGGCCGCAGCGATCGCCATCGCGCTTGAGCAGGCTGAGGGGATCGGCCCGTTCGCCGACGGCGTGACGATCGGCGACCCCGCGTTGCGCTTCCTCGCACTGGGGCTGCTCGATATTGGCGACAAGCAGACCCACCTGGCCTGGGCGGTGCCGCTCGACACCGGCGTAACGCGCTGGATCGACGCCAACAGCGGCGAGAATCTGTACAGCGAGGCCCGCCTGATCGACGAGTTCGACCTGGAGCTCGACTCGCTGAACAATGAGTACCAGCACGGCAACGCCCTCTGCGGCGGCGGCGTCTTCGAGTGGTTCACCGAGGATGGCCAGGTGCCAGGCTCGAGCCCCGATAGCGATGGCTTCACCGCCTTCAACAATATCGTGGCCGTGGACAACATGTGGCGCGGCGCGCCTTTCTTCCGCGACTCGTACGACGACGACGGCGACGACTACGAGATCTACGTACACACCCCGGACGAGAATGGCAACAGCAACTGGGCCAACGCGCACTACAACCCCAACTGCGACCTGTTCGAGTTCGGCGACAACCGCGTGCATATCAATACGATGAGCCACGAAGTGACTCACGCCGTGATCGATAACACGGCCGACCTGGAGTATGTGGGTCTCTCGGGTGCCTTGAACGAGAGCCTCGCCGACATCTTCGGCCACTTCGCCCAGCCGGGCGACTGGCTACAGAGCGAGAACGCGAACGGCTCCGGCCTGCCGAACCCCAACGTGGTTGGCTGTGAGCAGACCCCGGCTATCCGCGACCTGCGCAACCCGCCATGCCAGGGCCAGCCCGACGAGTACGACGAGCGGCGGCCGACGCTCCAGGATCTCCAGAATGGCGACTTTTGCTCGGACCACTGCTTTGTGCATAGCAACAGCGGCATCCACAACAAGGCCGCCTACATGCTGATCGAGGGTGATCTCTTCAACGGACGGCAGACCAGCGGCATCGGCGAGGCCAAGGGCCGCAGGCTCTACTACAAAGTGACGACAAACTGGCTCGGCGACTCGTCGGACTTCCACGACGCGCGCGCGGGCGCGATCTTCCACGCCAGCATGCTGGCCGCCTCCAGCACCGCAGGCTTCACCTTCAACGATGTCTGCCAGGTGATCAACGCCTACGCCTCGGTGGGCATCGGCCCCGGCGACGCCGACTGCGACGGCACGGCGGACGGCAACGACCCCGACAACGACAACGACGGCGTGAGTGACGGCAACGACAACTGCAAGTTCGTGGCGAACTCCGGCCAGGCCGACGCCGACGACGACGACATCGGCGATGCCTGCGACGCCGACTACGACGGCGACGGCTTCATCGGCAGCGCCGACAACTGCCCCTGGACCAGCAACCCCAGCCAGGCGGACTTCGACCTCGATGACAAGGGCGACGTCTGCGACGACTCGGACGGCGACGGCGACTACGACAACGCCGATAACTGCCTCAGCGTCAGCAACTCCCAGCAGACCGACACGGATAGCGATACGCAGGGCGATGCCTGCGACAACGACATCGACGGCGATGGCGACACAAACGCCAACGACAACTGCGACTACACCTACAACCCGGATCAGAAGGATACCGACGGCGATGGCGTGGGCGACGCCTGCGACAACTGCGACACAGTCGATAATCCCAACCAGGCCGACAACGACGAGGACGGCCTTGGCGATCTCTGCGACTCCGACGACGACAACGACGGCGTGCTCGACAGCATCGACAACTGCCAGTTCAAAGCCAACCCCGACCAGTGGGACCCCAACGGCAACGACGAGGGGTTTGTCTGCGACGAGGGGCCAGCCCTGCGCGCCAAGCTTGCGAAGTTCAAAGCGGTGAGTAAGATCCCAGAGCGGCTGCGCATCCCGGTGCCGATCTGCCCCGAGTGCGTGGGCGAGCTGCCAGGCGGCTACCAGGAGGTGATCAATGTGGCGCTGCCCGTGGGCTTCACCGCCCGCGTGGTGGACAGCGCCGGCGTGACGATCGCCAAGGGCGAGCGCGGCGCGCTGAATCAGCAGCTCGTCTTTAGCCCGCCAGCCTTCGCGGGCGGTGGGATCGCAGCAGGCCAGGCGCTCGCCCAAAGCGGGCGGGGGACCCTGGCAGCAGCGCCTGATAGCGAGCGCTTCTACCTGGAGCTCACGCCGCTTGTGACGCCCGCGCCAGGCACATCCTACGAGCTGGCGATCAGCTTCGACTCGCGGATCAAGGCGGAGACAACCGGCCTGGAGCGGGTGTACCTGCCGGTGCTGCGGCGCTAGGCCGGCACAGCGTCCAAGCACTTCTGATAAATCGGAAGGGCGCCCCTCGTGGGCGCCCGCGAGGGCCATTTCCGCCGCAGCGTGAGGCCCTACGTCTCGCGCTGCGCCTCCAGGCCCGCGCGGTCAAGCAGCTGGACCGCGCCGTGCTCCATGCGGATCAGGCCCAGAACCTCGAAGCTGTGCAGGGTGCGCCCGATCATCTCGCGCACCGTGCCCAGCCGCGTAGCCATCTCGGCCTGGGTAAGCGGCGGCGTTGGCTCGCCGCGCTCGCTCGCCGCAACCTGATCCAGCAGCAGCCCCGCCAGCCGCCCGTGGACAGTGTGCAGGGCCAGGGTGTCCACAAGGTTGACGAGGTGGCGCAGGCGGCCCGTGAACTCCCGCAGCAGCGCGCGGGCCAGCTCGGGGTGCGCGTCTACCACAGCTAGCAGGGGCACGCGCGGCAGGGCGAGCAGCTCCAGGTCGGTGAGCGCCGCCACGTTGGCCGGGCAGGGGCCGCCATCGAACATAGGCACCGTGTTGAAGTGGCCGCCCGCGCCGATGACGTTGAGCACCTGCTCGCGCCCGCCCAGCCCGATCCGGCTCACCTTCACCCGCCCCGTCACAACCACATACATCGCCTCGGCCGCATCGCCCTCCAGCTGGAGCATCGCCCCGGCCAGGCGCCGCTGTGGCACGGCGATCACCTCCAATGCCCTGATCGCCGTCTCGGGCAGCCCTGCGCAGAAGCTTACCCGTAAGCGCAGATTCGTATCGGTAGGCATGGGCTCGCTCCTTGCATCCGCCGCCTGCGGCTTCGCGTCAGACAGCACCCTGCTCGGATTATCAGCCAGAGCGTTTCGCCTGTCAACGCCGCCTTGCTGCGGGGATCTGCACGTTGCGCAGAGAGCTTGTGAGAATTATCACATCGTAAGTGACGCGGGCGCGCTACGCTTGGGCCAGTGATAGTTACGCTGCGGCACACAGCAGCCGCCGCGCTAGCGCCCAAGGAGTAGCACCATGCATGTTTGGAACAGCAGCCGCATGATCTCCATCGCGGCGATCCTGGCCCTGACCGCAAGTCTGAGCGCCTGCGCCGACACGCCGCGCGCGATGCGCACCGCTCCCGGCCCTGTGCTCGTCCAGGCGGCAGAGCCGCAGGCCACGCTGCCCGCGACCGCTCCCGGCCCCGCCATCGTCCAGGCGGCAGAGCCTCAGGCCCCGGTCGTCGCCCAGGCGGCAGAGCCGCAGGCCGCGCAGGCCGCGACAGTGCTCGACACCCTGGAGATCCGCAGCTTCGAGATGGGCTTCGAGCCCGCACAGCTCACGGTGAAGGCGCCAGGCCTGTACGCGGTGAAGCTTGTAAACGACGGCGCCCTGCCCCACGACATCGCCTTCGTTGACGGCACGCGCATCGTCGCCAACCCCGGCGCCACCGCCGAGGGCGAGGTGACGATCCCCGAGGGCGGCCTCAGCTTCATCTGCTTAATCCCTGGCCACGAGGCCGCCGGTATGAAGGGCGCCGTGCAGATCGAGGGCGCCGCGCCCGCCCCCGTCGCCGACCACGGCGGCCCGCTCCCCGTGGCCGATGTAGTAGCCGACCCGAACGCCCCGGCGCCAGTGCGCTACGACCCGACGGCGCCCGAGCGGCTTGCTGGAATCGTCCACGAGATCACCCTGGAGACGATCGAGCAAGAGATGACCGTCGCGCCCGGCTTTGTCCAGAAGGTCTGGACCTTCGGCGGCACCGTGCCTGGCCCAGTGATCCGCGTGCAGGTGGGCGACACGATCCGCATTCGCCTGAAGAACCCCGCCAGCAGCGAGCTGCCCCACTCGGTGGATTTCCACGCCAGCAAGGTGGCCTGGAACGACGAGATGACCGACATTATGCCGGGTGAGGAGAAGATCTACGAGTGGAAGGCAGAGTTCGCGGGCGTCTGGATGTACCACTGCGGCACGGCCCCGACCCTGCACCACATCGTCAACGGCATGTACGGCATGGTGATCGTCGAGCCCGAGGGCGGCCTGGAGCCGGTGGACCAGGAGTTCGTGCTAGTGCAGAGCGAGTGGTATCTTGGCCCACAGGGCGAGGTGAGCAGCTTGGAGAAGGCGATGGCGGCGGCGCCGGCCCCGGATCTGGTCCTGTTCAACGGGGTGGCAAACCAGTACAAAGACGCGCCAATCAAGGTGGCAACCGGCGAGCGCGTGCGCGTCTTCGTCCTGAACGCTGGCCCAAGCGTAGACAGCGCCTTCCACATTGTGGGCACCATCTTCGAAAGTGTGATCAAAGAGGGCGTGGCGCTCAGGCGGGGCAACGATGGCAACTGGGGCTCGCAGGCGGTGGATCTGGCCCCGGCCCAGGGCGCGATCGTGGAGTTCAGCTTCGCAGAGGATGGCCTCTACCCGATTGTGACCCACGCCTTCAACTTTGTGGGGCGCGGCGCCCTCGGCCTCTTCCAAGCTGGCGATGGCGACCCGAAGAACTAGCGCGCAGGCCACGTGAGCCCAGAGGCGACCAGGCTAAGCGCTGGTCGCCTTCAACGATTTTTCAACGTTGACACGGCATGGCGGGGCTGCTAGAATCCGTATCGCTTGTGCCGTGGGTCGCATGACCCGTTTCGGGGGCGCTGTACTGTGGACCTACGAGCTTCTGCACCGCTACGCGCCGCGCTGATTGTCGCTTGTCTCACCATCCTGCTTGCGGCCTGCGTCCCCGAGCCGCCGCCGAGTCTCCTGCCTACCCTGCCCGCCGTGCTCGACATCACCCCCGCGCCGACACTCGACATCGACGCCACAGCCACGGCCTTCGCCTCGCAGGCGCGCCCCTCGCCCACAGCGGCGGCGCTCTACACTGTGCAGGCAGGCGACACGCTGAGCGGGCTTGCCGAGCGCTTTGGCACCAGCGTAGACGAGCTGATCGCCGCAAACGGCCTTACTGACCCCAACGACTTGCAGCCAGGCCAGACGCTGATCATCCCGTCGCTGCTGCGCACGCCGCAGGCCGGCACTGCGGTGCCGCTGCTTACGCCCACCCCCACCCAAACGACGCCGTAGCGAATCCGCCAAAAGTCGTAGCTCCTCGGCCCCAAATCGCCCTTGACACAGTCTGCGGCTTTAGGTATAGTATTGGTGGCGGACAATTACAACTATGAAATGCCGTTCAGGCACAAAGGAGGTGATGCCCATGAGTGACAGTATCCGTATGGGCGTCGCCGCTGGTGCGGCCCTCTAGGTCTCACTAACCGGCGACCCCTTTTCTTCTGAGAAAGCCCCTGCATTGCAGGGGCTTTCTCATTGCCATAGAACGGCCCACCCTACAAATACTATGCGACGCACACTACTCCTGCTCACCGCCGCCCTCGCCCTGCTGCTCGGCCTTGTCGGCGCATTCTGGGCAACGCGGCAGCCGCGCGTCTACGCCCCACAGGGCCCCGGCGCGATCTACCTGGCCCTCGGCGACTCGCTCGCCTGGGGCTTTCGCCTCGACGACCGCACAACCCAGAGCTACCCCGCCTTGATCCAGGCCGGCATCGCCCCCGGCACGCCCGAGCTGGTGAACATCGCTGTGCCCGGCGAGACGAGCGGCTCGCTGCTGGCAGGGCAGCTGCCCCGCGCCGTGGAGCTGATCGGCGCCGCACGGCGCGCGGGCCGCAGCGTGAGCCCGATCACGCTCGACATTGGCGGGAACGATTTACGCAATGTAGAGCGGGCTAGCCCGGCCGAGCGCGAGGCCGCAGTTGACGCGGCCCGCCGCAATATTGCCCGCACCCTCGACGAGCTGCGTAGCGCCGCAGGCCCCCAAGCCGACATCGCGATCATGACCTACTACAACCCATATGGCGGCGATGCCAGCGTGTTGGGCGGCGACGGCTACTGGGTGGAGCAGCTGAACATGGCCATCCGCGAGGAGGCGGCGCGGCGCGGCGTGGCCGTTGCCGAGGTCTACCCAGCCTTCGAGGGCGGGCGCTTCTACACCCACACCTTCATCCTCTTCGGCGACATCCACGCGAACGCCCAGGGCCACGCCCTGATCGCGGAGCGCTTTCTCGCCGCGCTCGGCTACAAGTGACCTTCTGGCACGGCCATTGCTCATAGCGTGGCAGGGCTACTCGCGGCGCGACGACGCGCCCTGAAGAGGAGGACGCTATGACCGAGCATCAGGAGCACGATGTGGTGGAGATCCTGCGCGATCGTCTCGGCATGCACTATCGCAGCGGGATGGACTCGGGGCGCGACGAGATTGTGCGCGTGATCGCCGCCGAGATGCATGTGGACCACGACGAGGCCGAGCAGATCATGCGGCAGCAGCTGGACGCCGGGCGCATCCGCTACATCGATCACGCTGAGCGCGATGTGGAGCACGACACGCCCGCGCAGGACGACGAGCGCACAGACCGGGCGAACCGCGCGGACGGCGGCGAGATCACCGACCGCAGCAAAGATCTGACGGCGAACGCGATTGTCGGCCAGGGCGGGCCTTCCGCAGCACTTGGCGGGCTCACCGCCGGTGCCGCCGCACCGCTGGTTGCGGGCGGCGCCACAAACTCCGGCGCCCTGCCGCTAGCAGCTGGCGCGCCCATCGGCGACTCCGCAGAGGATCTGCAAGGCGGCTACTGGGACTTCGCCGGCGACAAGGCGGGCATCGTAGCCTCTTCGACCCGCAAGGGGCAGGTGGAGCCCAAGGGCACGTAGCCCATCGTCGAGGGGCGCCCACGAGGGATTCGCGTAGGGGCGCCGTATACGGCGCCCCTACGCTGTGTGCGTCGCCTCGTACACCACACGCGGCGCGTCGGCGGGGGCGGGTTGCCAGAGCGGGGTGTGGCGAGCGAGCAGGCGCAGCCCGGCGCCAGCGAGGGCTGCGCTGACCTCGGCGTCGGACCAGGCGCGCTCGGTGTGTAGCTCCTCGCCGCGCCACCAGCGCTCGCCCTCGCGCACGAACCAGACGATGCTGCCACGCGCCAGCCACTCGTCTGGCGCGTAGCTGAGCCGATTATAGACGAGTATGCCGCCATCATCGTGGATCAGCTGGTCGCTCTCGTCCCAGCGCTCAAACTCGTGCTCGGTGTTCAGATCGAACACGATGCGACCGCCAGGCCGCAGCAGCCGCGCCGCGCCCGCCAGCGCCAGGCCCAGGTCGTCGTCGCCCGTAAGATAGTTCAGGCTGTCGTAGAGACAGGTGATCAGATCAAACGACGACGGACGACCGACGACTGACGACCGGCGCGCGTTCTGAGGCAGCGCTAGGCTATGGTCGTCAATAGGCAGGCGCCGGAGGTCGGCCTGGACGAAGGTTACAGGGAGGCGCCGGTCGCGGGCTTTGGCGCGCGCGATGGCGAGCATCTGCGGAGAGCGATCCACGCCCACGACCTCGACGCCTGCCTGAGCGAGCGCGAGGGCTGCCGCGCCCGCGCCGCAGGCGAGATCGAGCGCACGCTGGGGCGGCTCAGGCAGCGCCGCGAGCAGGCGAGCCACAAGCGCCTCGGCGAAGGCGCCCTGGCCGATCGCGTCGTAGATGGGGGCGTAGTCGGCGTAGATCATAAGTGCTGAGTACTTTAGTGCTGAGTGCTGAGTCCTGTCGGTGACAAGGGGTGGCCACTCAGCACTCAGCACGTTGCTCGCGCACTCAGCACTCTGCCCTGAGCACTCAGCACTCAGCACTCAGCACTCAGCACTCAGCACTTTGCCCGGTGCCCGGCTCAGGCTGCCAGCTGCTCCCACTGGGCGTACTTGCTGGCGAGGAGCTGCTCCAGCTCGGCGTACTGCTTGCCGAGGGCCGTCACTTTTTTGGTCTCCTGGGCGACGCTGGCCTGATCGAGCTTCGCTTTGAGCTGCTCCAGCTCCTGCTCTAGCAGCGCCACCTCGGCCTCCAGGGCGGCGAGGCGCTTTTTGCGCTGGCGCTCCTCGTTGGTGAGCGACAGGCGGCCCTCGGCCGCAGCTTCCTGAAGTTTCACCGGCTCCGGCTTCGGCTGCGCTGCGCTTAGGCGCTCGTCGCTCGTCGCTCGCCGCTCGTTGCGCTCCCGCGTCGCCACGAAGTCGCTGTAGTCGCCCAGGTACTCGCGCACGCGCCCGCTCTCGACGTTCCAGACCTTATCGGCCAGGGCGTCGATGAAGTAGCGGTCGTGGGAGACAAACAGGATCGAGCCGGGGTACTCCTTCAGCACGCCCTCCAGCGCCTCGCGGGCGCCGATGTCCAGGTGGTTGGTTGGCTCGTCGAGCACCAGCAGGTTGCCCGGCAGCAGGGTGAGCTGCGCCAGCGCCACGCGTGAGCGCTCGCCGCCGCTGAGGTCGCCCACGCGCTTGAAGACATCGTCGCCGCTGAACAGGAAGCGCCCAAGCAGGTTGCGCGCCGCCGACTCGCCGAGGCTGGGGCTGACGCGGGTGAGCTCCTGCAACACCGTGGCGTTCCAGTTCAGGATGTCGTGGCCCTGGGCGTAGTAGCTGATCTGCACCTTGTGGCCGAGGCGCGGCTGGCCCTGGAGCGGCTTCAGCTCGTCGATCAGCGTGCGGATCAGCGTGGTCTTGCCGGCGCCGTTGGGGCCAAGCAGGGCCACCCGGTCGCCACGGTGGATCTCTAGGGCATTGGCGCGCAGCAGCACGCGCGGGTCGGACTCCTGGCTTCGGTCGCCGGGGTAGCCGATCACCAGATTGTCGAGCGCGAGCACAAGCTCGCCGCTGCGCAGCTGCGTGTCGAGGAACAGGCGTAGCTTCGTCTGCTCCTGGGGGCGCTCGATCGCGTGATCGCGCTTGAGGCGATCCAGGCGCTTCTCGCGGCCCTTGGCCTGGGCGGCGCGCTGGCCGGCCCCGTAGCGACGGATAAAATCCTCGGTCTTGGCGATAAAATCTTGCTGGGTGGTGAACTCTTTTAGGCGGCGCTCCATGCGCTCGGCCTTCAGCTCCAGATATTTCTGGTAGGGCGCGGGGTAATCCTCCAGCTTGCCGAAGGCGATCTCCATGGTGCGCTTCGTCACGCGGTCAAGGAAGTAGCGGTCGTGGGAGATCACGATCAGCGTGCCGTCCCAGCTGCGCAGAAACTGCTCCAGCCACTCCAGGGCCTGCATGTCGAGGTGGTTGGTGGGCTCGTCCAGCAGAAGCATGTCGGGGTCGGAGAGCAGGGTAGCGGCGAGGGCGGCGCGCGTCTTCTGGCCGCCGGAGAACTGGGCGACGCGCTGATCGTACTGCGACTCGTGGAAGCCGAGGCCCTGGAGCGTGCGCTTGATGCGTGGCTCTACCTCGTAGCCGCCCATATGATCGTACTTCGCGCTCAGCTCGCCGTACTGATCCATGGCGGCGGCCCAGCCAGGGGCGGCGGTGTCGGCGATCACGGGCTCGAGGGCGGCGATCTCGTCGCGCAGGGTGGAGAGCGCGCTGAGCGCGGCCTCCATCTCCTGCCAGAGCGTGCGGTCGCCGCTGAAGCGCACTTCCTGGGCGAGATAGGCCAGGCGGGTGCCGCGCGCCATAGCCACCTGGCCGCTGTCGGGCGTCTCCAGGCCGGCGACAATCTTGAGCAGGGTGCTCTTGCCGGCGCCGTTGACGCCCACAAGCGCGGCCTTCTCGCCGCGCGCCACCTGAAAGTTGATATCTTGGAAAATCAGCTCGGCGCCGAAGTATTTTTTTAGGCCGCCGACACTTATAAGAGTCATAACGCTCGCCTCCAGGCATAAAAGGGACGGGGCCTGGCCCCGCTCCTGTACGCATTATGCCAGATGGCGCGGATATGTCAATCAATCATGCGGCGGAGGGCGGGCAGACCGGATTGATCATCCGCAGATTACGCAGATTTCCGGCCCATTGCCGGAGCACTTGTTAGCCCCAGCAGGATGCGCTCCAGCTCGGCGCAGTGATGCTGCCAGGAGTAGTGGGCCACCACGCGCTCGCGGGCCCGTGCGCCCATGGCGCGGGCGGCGGCGGGCTCGGCGAGCACGCGGGCGATGGCGGCGGCCAGGGCGTGTACGTCGCCCTCGGGGAAGAGCGCGCCCTCCACGCCGTCGCGGATCACCGTGCTCAGCGGCGGGAGATTGGCTGTCACCACGGGTAGGCCTGCGGCCATGTACTCGTAGATTTTAAGCGGCGACCAGAAGAAGCCTGCGGCGCGCAGGGCGGGGTGGGGCGCGGTGTTAAACGGCGCCACGCCCAGGTCGGCCTCGGCCAGCAGCGCGGGCACCTGCGCGTAAGGCACAGCCCCCGTGAAGCGGAAGCTAGCCGCACGCGGCGCGGCCAGAGCCTCGGCGGCGGCGCGCTCCGGCCCGTCGCCGATCAGGGTGAAGCGCAGCGCGTGCCCCTGCTCTAGCAGCAGCAGCGCGGCGCGCACGAAGTCGGTTACGCCGTGCCAGGCGCGGAAGGAGCCCATGAAGACGACGGTGGACGGTGGACGGTGGACGGTGGAGGACTGGCGGGAGGCGGCCACGGCGGCGAAGCGCTCGACGTTGGCGCCCCAGGGTAGCTCGATGATCTTGTGGCGGGGGATGGCGGCGGGCACGGTGGTGTGGAGCGGGGTGACGATGCGATCAGCCGTGTTGCACTGCCAGGTGGCCCAGCGGCGCATCGGGCCGCCGAGGGCGTCGTCGAGGCGGCGCTTGCGCACGGATGGCGGGTCCACGATCAGGGCGTTGACCTCCAGGAGCGCGGGCACGCCGACCTGGCGGGCGGCGATCAGGCCGACGCCGGCGAAGTTGTAGTAGCGCTCGATGATCGCGTCGGGCCGCAGGGCGCGCGCCAGGCGCAGGATGGGCGCGGCGCCCAGCAGGCTCAGGGCCTTGGGCACGTCTTGGTGGTGCAGGCGGAAGCCGTCGAGGCTGCTAGACACGGGGCGGGCGAAGGGCGCGAGGCCGCCCCAGCCCTCGTGGGAGGCGGCCACAAGATGCAGCTCGTGGCCAAGCTGGGCAAGGCCACGCGCCACCTCGTAGGCGTGGGTGCTGCCGCCGAGGCTGCCAGGCACGGGGATGCCGGCGGCGAGGTAGAGGATTCTCATAAACGTAAAGCGCAAAGCGCAAAGCGCAAAGTGCCGGGCAGAAGGAACGAGGAGTAGCACCGCGGAGACAGAGGGTCCCACGCGCCTCGCCAGGCCGTTTTACGTTCTACGCTTTGCGCTTTGCGCTTCAAAGGCGCTCGTAGCGCTCCAGATCCATGGAGATGGCGAGGGCGCCGGGGGCGGCGCGCTTCACAAGGGCGTGGGCCTGATCAACCTGGTTGTCCTCAACGCCGACGAGCAGCGTGGTGTTGCCGCGCCGCAGGAAGCCGCCCGTCGTCGCCAGGCGGGTGACGCGAAACCCCTGCTCCACCAGGGCGTCCACGCTGGCGTCGGCCTGAGCATCATCGGTGACGAATACAATCAGCTTCATTGTGATGTTTCTCCGCGCGCACGAGCAGCCCTCTGCGGCATTATAGCCACGGGCGCGGGGTGCGTCAATGCGCGCGGAGCCATCGACCTAGCGCCGCACCAGCGGCAGGTAGCTGTCCTGGGCCTCGCCGATCGCCGCCTGGAGCGCGGGTGGCCCGCCGACAATCGGCGTGGTGGCGATCTCCTTGCCGGGCGCGATCTGCTCAGCCTGTGCGAGCAGCGCCGCGCTTTGGCTGACGGCGAGCGTGAAGACGCTGTTCACCACGGCTCGCACCTCCACCTGGAAGGTTGTCGGCGCGCCCGCGGGTGCCGTGAGGCTGGCCGTCTCCACCGCCAGGCCTAGCTGCGCGCTCACCTGGATGCGCGTCGCGTTCGCGCCCACCCCGTCGAAGACCGACACGTCCACATCGCCCGCAGTTGGCGTGAAGCTGAGCGTGGCCGACTGGCCGGGGTTGAGCGTGATGCGGAAGACCCGCACCTCGTTGCGGTTCAGCTCGATGCGCTGATCTGGCCCAGGCACGAAGCTGATCACGTCGAAGCCCGGCGTGCGCGAGATGTTGCCCGCCCCGTCCTTCACCCAGACAAAGAGGTAGGCCGTGCCTGCATTTGGCCGCAGGGTGGTGTTCACCGTGAAGCTGCCGTCGCCGTTGGCGGCGGGCAGGGGCGAGAAGCTGGCGCAGCTTTCCTCCACCCAGCGCCGTTCGGCCGAGCTGAAGCTGTAGCGCACGATGCAGAACGCGCTTACCCCGCTTGTCTCGCCGCCGCCGGGGCTCGCCGGGTCGCTGGCGTTGAACGTGACGGTCGCGGCGGTAGAACTGGCGATCGCGGCGCCGCCATTGATATTCACATTGCTCACGGTGGGCGGGGTGCGGTCGGCGGGCACCGGGCGCACCAGCACCGAGCGCGAGGTGCTGTTGTCGCGCTCGTTGCTCTCCGTGAAGAGATCGCTGCTGTCCACCGTCACAAAAATACGGCGCCTGCCCGTCTGGTTGGGCACCTGCCAAGGCACCTTCACCGTCACCTCGCTAAAATCGTTTTCGATCCCGGCCAGGTCGGTCTCGCCGATCACGGTGGTGCCAGGGTCGCCGGGCCGCCCGTCGTAGAAGGTCACCTTCAGCGGGCCAGGGGTGAAGGTGGGCACGCGCGGGCCGAAGAGCGAGATGTTCGCGCCGACTTGGACGCTCGACCCGACGATCACGGTGGGCGGGTCGAAGAAGATGTCGTGGGGCCGCACGCGCAAGTTGGTGGCCGGGGCCGTCTGGGCGTCGAGCGACTCGAGGAAGCGCACCAGCCGGGCCTGGTTCGTCCCGTCGGTGAGCGGGTCGCTAGCGCCGGGACGCAGGCCGGAGGTGCTATGATCGACGTTCGCAACCACGCAGGCCAGGGTCTCGCAGGCGCCGTTATGATAGTACGGCGGCAGCGCGTGGAGGCCGAGCAGCGAGGGCGGGTTGAAGCCGGCGCCCTGGCCGTTGCCGTCGTAGTCCAGGCCGAGCGCATCGCGACCGCCGGCGTCGAGCTCCACCGCGCCGATCAGCGGCTGGCCGCCGATCACATTGGCCTGCCCTGGCACATTCAGGTTGAAGGAGTCGATGTTGCGCAGGAAGCGCGCCAGGAACTGGGCGGCGTTGGGGTTGGGCGCCGTGGCGCCATTGGCGTCGGCCTCCGTAAAGATCTCGGCG
>ENA-ORBV01010820-ORBV01010820.1-microbial-mat-metagenome-genome-assembly--contig:-NODE-10820-length-14494-cov-5.802525_pt1 | contig 14494 bp, 15 predicted proteins | sample MGYA00237777_ERZ505514 | MGnify/ENA primary metagenome ERZ505514 (study PRJEB26160, sample SAMN06269048) | microbial mat metagenome | isolation source: Oligotrophic lake microbial mat | place... | reverse complement strand
TAATGATACGGCGACCACCGAGATCTACACCTCTCTATTCGTCGGCAGCGTCAGATGTGTATAAGAGACAGCCACTAGAATGCCGCCAGAACACCACAACTGGATGCAAATCTGGTGTGCAGATTGTCACAACGTTCTGTTGAACAAGAACCTGGGATGCCATAACCCACCAAGTTGTTCAAAATTGATGATTGTCCAGTTTTGATGTCTTGGGATGCACACTGTTTCTGATCTCCAACCCTATCCCGCTAGAGTCTGTCTGTCTGTCTGTCTGTCTGTCTTTTCTACTGTTCTTGGCGGTAATTTTCGCGGTGGCGCGACGAATATCGACGAGGAACTCAATAATAACGTATATCGCCGTTGATCCTCGGCCGTTATGTCCGTCAGTCAAGTGATTGAGTGAGAGTGATTACAATTGAATTGTATCGATGTTATCGTTGTTGTTACTCAACTGACTCTGTACCTTTCTTAAAACTTTCAAGCAATAGCTACGGTAGCTATCTCTCCTTACTCCACGCAGCTAGAGCCACAAGAAGACAGACGGAGTGAAAGACAAAAAACCCAAGAACGGTTGTTAGGTGACATTGGCGAAGTTTTTTTTCGAAAGTCTTCGTGACAGTAGCTAGCTAGCTAGTGGGGCAAGTCTCTTGGCGATTGGAATTTCCTCTTCTTCTTCGAGCTATAAGCGACCATTATTTGAAGCAACGAGCAGCACTATGGATCGCAACGACTTCAATTTTCGACCAAACCGGCATAACGATGGTCCTCCTGGACCTGGCAGACCACGGGACAACGGGCCGCCCAATGTGAATCATCCACCCTTCCACAACAATCATCGAGGTCCACCTCCTCCAAATCCTCGTGCCCGTCATCACGGTGGCGGTCCTCCAATACCTGGTCCTGGAATGCGTCCCACATCATCCTATCATCAGCAAGAACAAGACAAGGCACGAAAATTACGAGAAGAAAGACTTCGAAGACAGCAAGAACGCCACAATTTTGCGGCGAACAATCCACCGCATCCTCCTGTGCGACACAACAACAATTACAATGATCCTCCGCCACCACCAGGTCGCTATCATGACCATGCTCCAAGACATTCCAACAACAGTCCGCCAAAGAATGAACCGCCATTTCCTCATGGTCATTTGGAGGATCGTCCTCCGACTCGTCCTCCCCCTCACCGGAATGAACCACCGCCTCCTAGTAGTAGGGCTTGGTTGGACCAGGATGATAGTCGTTATCCAACTCGTGGTGGAGTCGGAGGAGGGCCTCCGCCTCCACAGCACCGAATGAACAATAATGGTCCTCCTCAGTTTCCCAATCACAGAAATCAGCCGCCGCCACCGCATTTCCATCATGCTAACAACAATCATAACAATCCCAACAACAATCACAATCATAACAATCATAATAGGCCCGATAATCATTTTGATCGCCATCACCATAATCATCATGACGGTCCGCCGCCACCTCGCAATCATCCTATCCCGCCTCCACGCAATCATCACAACCATCGTGATGGGTTTCCAGCAGCAGCATCAGCAGCTCCTATTCTTCCTTTTTCACGCAGCCACAGACCTTCCCATCCTCGTGATCATGATCATGATGACCATCGTGATCATGATAAGTACCAGCAGTCCCATCATGACAACAATGATAATACTTACCATCACCACTCAGCTCCACCACCCGTCGGTAGACCTCCGCACTTTGAGTCTCGGGCGCCACCTCTACCACACTATGAAAAACCAAGGACACTGTACAAAAGTTCACCATCTCCACAGGCGTCCGTAGCAAGTCATAGCCATGATGGACGATCATCGCCCAATCATCATCCTATGCATGACCACCACCACCACCACAACTCAGCTCCACCACCAGTTGCCGGCAGACCTCCCCATTCGGTGTCGTCTCGGGCACCACCACCACCACAACAGGAGCCACCAAAGCCACTGTACAAACATACGCCACCTCCAAAGGCGTCAGCAGCAAGGCAAACGTCACCGTCGTCCCGGTTGGCACCACTCCGTGTGGCCCGTACCTATCCAGAAACACCAACGCCACAACAACAACAACAACAACAAGGACGATCCTCACAGGGAGCGACAACCCAACCTTCGAATAGGGAACTGCAGCCGTTGTACGACCCAGCAGTATTAACAGCAGCTGTAGCAGAAGCAACGACAACGACAGCAACGACAAGTACTACACCAAGTAAGATGAAAGCCAATGATCCTCGCTCTCCTCTTCGAACCAATATACAACAAGAACAAACCCCCCGAAAGAAAAAGTTGGTGATTGAATTGTCGTCGGATTCCGAGTCGGAAAAAGATGACAACCAAAATGACCAGGGGACAGATGGACTGGCAGCACGTCGTAGTTCAGTGGAAAAGAAGAATCGTACTTTATCCATGGCAGGTGCTGCCGGGACGCAGCAGCAACAAGAACACCAAAAGGAACAGCCACCAAGCGAGATTGCGACCCGAAAGGAAAGAATCGCAGAAACCACGGATAAACCCCAGCAGCAGCAGCAGCAGCAGCCACCAAGCGAGATGGAGATTCCAGCCAGGGAGAAAAGGACCAAAGAAAGCACAACTCCGGGGATCCAACTGCAGCAGCAGCAACAACAAAAACCAAGAGAGATTGTTGCCGTCGGAACGACAACGATCACAGCAACGACAACCACGGACAGCCAACAGCAACCAAAGGAAATAGCTGGCAGGGAGGAAATGGCGATCAATACTACGGGAGTCCAACAACAGCAACAGCCAAGCGAGATTGATGCTATCAGCAAGAAAAGGGTCACAGATACCACACTCATGGGCAACCAACAGAAAGGAGCTATTTCCTCGCCAACGGCAGCAAGTGGAAAGGCCCATGATGATGGGCGACTCGTTCACGACCCTTCATCATCGTCGTCGACTTTGGCAAAAATAAGCACGAACAATGCAATAGGGGAATCTTCTGGCAGCAACCCTTCTTCGGAAGGTAACAATGGGAAGGCCGACAGTGGCAGGGAGAAGAAGAGTGCAACAGCTGCATCAAATAAGAAGGCTGATACCAATGCTAGTGCTGACAGTACCGATGATGATACTAGCGATTCGGATGACGATTCGGTCGTTGCTCCGCCGCCAGTTAGAAAGCGGCTGGCCAAAAAAGCTGTCGGAATGGCGGGCAGCAAAAATGGTGTTGTCCCGGGAACTCCGAAATGGAAGCAGCAGCAGAAGAAGAACGCAAAGGACTCTTCCTCTGACATGTCAGTAGGTTCATCGAGTACGGATGGCAGTAGTAGCAGTAGTGATGGCGTCACCGGCAGTACTGTTGGAGAATTTGGCGGCGACGATCATCAGAATGGCAGCAAAGACCTTGGCGGTGAACGACAGAGTGATTCCAAGGTATTGAGTGGGGAAAGAGGCGTTTACGATGGCGACGACGAAAACGACGGCAAACCCATTATGGATCCAAAACAAAAGTCGTCGCAGAGGGAGCCCGCTCGAAAGTCTGCCAGTCGGAAAGCTGGAATTGCCTTAGATTCCTCTCCAGAAAACTCGGTTGTGTCCGACGAAGAACTTGATCACCAGCAAGTCCCTCTTGCCGTCCCCGCTTGTAGTGAATCGGATGCTAGTAGTACACCCAGCAACCTTGAACAACAAAGTCTCGAGGAACACATTGAATTTAACACTGCATCAACTCCGGGCTTGGATGAAGAGCCAAAGGAGCCTAAGGAACCTCTCGACGCATTTGCATTTTATGCCAAGGAGACGGAGGCATGGGGAGGGGTATCCCGCGACATTCTTTCCACTAGCTGGCAGAGGCTATCACCAGAAGAGCGAAGCAAGTACGAGAAGCAAGCAAGACTCGACAAGGAGCGGTATCGTCGTGAACGACAGGCGTACGACTTAGCATCCGCTGCTAGAAAAAAGGACGAGGTTGTCATTTTGCCCACTGCAGATTCGCATGAGTTCAACATCGAGCAGCAGGAACATCAGTGCTTTAGCAATCAGAAGTGGTTTCAACGGCGTCTCCACGACGATAGACAGAAGCCCAACTGGAACTCGTTCCAGCCCCAGCAGCGGAATGCACAGACGCAAAGCAGTGCGCCGAGAGAAGATGCGGCAGAACAATTTGTATCCCCTCGTCGTTCGCCGGCAAAGTCATCTGGCAAGGCGAAGAAACGGCAACGTCGAGATGGCGACTCTGAAAAGGCAACAAAAGACGATACACGGGATAGTGCTGACGAGGGTTCGGGTGGTGCACGGACGATCGAATATCATAGTCCGTTTGCGCGACGCGTTTGCCGTGCGAAACCCGTTCGATACACGGAAGCTGAATCGCCAGATGTTCTTGCTGCGACACCGGAATGGACACATGGACCAGCTGGTGAAGATGATGATGGTGATGAGACCGAAATGGCATGTGTAGATCATCTGGTCACTCTTGGGGAAGACCCGCAGACAGGCCTTCCTGTCGGAACATTTACTGCGTATGGTACATCTGCAGGTACGTTTTCTGGTGTATATTCTCGTCTTGCTTTATCTTTCTATTGCTTGGCGTCTTACGCTTCAGTTGTCTCATCACGTCCCTAGACATTTTGTATGATTTTCGAGTGGACGTTGCTCCATCCCAAATTCCGAACTCTGGTTACGGCGCCTTCTTAACTTTTCTAGGCGCCAGGCATCGCAAAATTGAAGCCGATAGAAAGGACACCAACACGGCAAAGTCGACGAAAGAAGAGCTTTGCCCGGCTGGCAAGGATGGCCTGCACGCAATGGGAGAAGATGGATTTGGAATGCACGTCGAACTTGTTGGCGAAGTTGCGCAGGATATGAAAATGGAGAGGCCGCGAGGTTTCGGCCCGAACCGTATTTTTGAAGAGTCTGATTTCGAAGAAGAGCCGTCCCCCACCACCGAGTTTTCTAGACGAGGAGAAGGCAACGGTCTCATCCGTAAGTGCGCTGCAGCCATAGGCTCTGATCCATCTTTTCTCGCTCCTTTGGTGCGAATTGTCAACTTAAAATCTCATGCTGCTACTCTGAATGTGATGTTCACTCTACTCAGATCTCGGCAGGTACGGCCCATTTCGAAAGGAAGACAGAAAACCAATGTTACATTTCAACGTGAAGAGCTTCATCTTTAGTCATGAGCCGTCGGAGTGGAGTTTCGGGTGTGAAGAAAAAATGAATAACTTGAAGGATCAAGAGCATGACCAGATGATCGATATCACGGACGACGTTACAGGGAAGACGCATGACATTGCGAGAAAAAATATACCCATGTATGTCAATGAAGTTGGTCATAATAGAAATTTGACTCAAAATGTCTTGGCTCGAGAAAGAAACTGCCGATCAGTTCACTATTTCATCAACATCGTGCAGCCCATGGCAATGGGCTCCAAAGTGGAGCTTTTGACTTCATACACGGAAACATACGAAGAGTAAGTCTTGCATTCCTGATCGGGAAGCAGGTCGTTGCATCGCCCTTCTAGTTTCTTACTTTTTGAATGTGTTCGGCTTAGCATCCGAGAAAGGAAAGGGTACGGAAAGAAAAATCTGGAGGAAGGCCTGAAAAGTGATGCAGAGGGCGGACTGCCTCGGTTTGAGCGAAACCAGGACTTGCGAGAAGTTGTAACATCTAATATGGAGGACATCAGTATGGTTCGGCTGTTCCGGTTAACGGAGTTTGTTGAAGAAAAGATCAGAACCCCGCTAGTTGAGATCACCAATCGTTTCCTTGAGGCTCGTCAAACTCCGGACGAGGTTCCCTCATCTCTCCAGTGGATAGCGATGGCCCGCATACAATGGTTTGGAAAATTGATCTCCAAAAAGCTTGAACATCTTCGAAAACACGCAAAGCAAAAGCTGAAAGGTCTTCGTTGCTTTAGTATGCTTCTTCAGTGCGAGGAATGGGCACGGAGTATGCGATGGGAATCGTTTGGTAAATTTTTGGCGCTTGGCCGCGATATCACAGATGCCGATGGCAACAATGTTTATGACGCTGTTCGCTGCGAAATCTCAGAGCAGATGTGGTACGATTTGATGGAAGAACTTCCGAGTCCATATGACGGATCGATGTGGTGCCCCATTGCTCTATCGCTGGTGGATCGACTTAGCGAGGGCATTGCTTCGTGCACATGGACTGGCCGACCATCCCAACAATTGCTGGAGGAGATAATCTTCACTGCCGCGAAAGATGCCACGGAGCAGGTTCGAAAGGCAGCTCAGAATCCACTGATCAGTCTGTCTGGACTTGAAGCAGCTCATAATTCACTGATAAGTCTGTCTGGACTTGAATTCGAGTCTGGCGTGAAGGTTGGCTCTTTCGTATGTGCCAATCAGGTGTCCTTCTTGCATAAAAAGCTTATGCAAAGTAATTCCTCGAATCCGAAGGGGCTTGTCGCGGCTTTATTTGAATTCAGCGCCTACTTTGATTGCGCTTATCTGTTGGATGACCACTGTCTGGCTGATACATTCTCTCTCCCACTTCAGAGAGACGATTTGTTTTTAATGACAAAGTTTGATGGTCTACCTGATGATTCGCTGCTAACGTCTATTCCCAAATCAGTTGAAAACTGCCAGAAGATGTCTGCTGTTGTGAACGAAACATGGTACATTCTATGGCAAGTTGTATTTATTGCCAACGCTGTCGCTCAGCATTACGTTGGCAAGCAAGGAGGATACAATCTTCAGCAGCTGTGTGATCAAGTTGGTGTGGACGCTGAACTTGCGAAGAATGTAGTGGAACAGGGCATCTCCAGACGCACCTTGATGGAACAGCTTGGCACGGTAACGAGCAAGAAGCGAAAGAGAGGGAGAGGAGGGCGGCCACCCTTGTCTCTTCCCAAGAAAACAACCATCAAGGCAACGAAATCGGCGGAGAACAGTGCTTCCCGCCAACCAGCACAAGAAATTTGGTCAGGGCCTCCTGATGAAGAGCTTCCCGGAGGCTGGCCACGGGGTTGGACGAAGAAAGTGTTTGAGAGGGCCAGTGGGGCATCCAAGGGTCATCGTGATCGCTACTGGTTTACACCTCAAAATCAATATAAGCTTCGAAGCATTATTGGTGTCAGGAAATTTCTTGGATATCTGAGAACGGTTGGCAATGACGAGGATCTTGCCTGGCAAATGTTCCGGAAAGGGCCCGGGCGAGCTTAGCTCCAGTAACAACGGGAAACGCCACTGCCATTACAATTTCTCAGCTACCAATATGCCTTCTAGAAACCCGCATCCAGCATGATTAGATTCAATAGTAGTGTTGACTTTAAAAATGACACATCGACCTAATTCTGGCCCCACTGACTAGTGGCTCGGTCCACAAAGAGGCAGCAATAATTAAAAGTATTTTTATCATTGCCTACAGCTTCGTCACTGTCTGTTGCATATCGTTAGCTACTGTACCGAAGTAGCTAGCCCATTCATTGATTGATTCTGTATTGGCTGAAGAGGGAACAAGGGACAGGTGTGGTACTGGTGGATGGAAAAAGGAGTGCACATTGACCCCATTTCTAAAACGGCCAAAATACCTCCCCCTGCTCGCACTCGCCAGCGATATGGTAATTAGAAACCGGTGCGTTGCAGCGATCACTTTGTAGCGTCATTCGATCCAATCCCAAGGGAAGAAGACAACAAAACAGTCCTCGACCACCAACCTCCTTCTTTGTTATCCCCAACGAGAGCAGCAGGGAGCATTGGTCTCCAAGCAAAACAGCAGCAGCAGCACCACCACGATATTGACCTTGCTGTAAACTCCTCGAGAGAGCAGCAAGAAGGAATTGTGTTGGGGTCCTTCCCGCAAAGCAAGCGAACAAGCACTATGCCAATCAATCCGAAACGCAAAGTGAAGCCTTCCTTGGCATCGATAGAGGATGTCCAGGTCAAATTGGCCTCCCCAAGAGAAGGAGAAGAATCATCAAGGCGATCCGTAGCCATGAACTATGCTCGAAACTGCGTTGTTTTATTGGCACTGTTGGCATTAATATCCATTGGAACATCCTCGATATCCAGGCTTCGAAATAGTGGTCAAGTGAACATCCAATTAGGAGGATATTCCATGGAGCTTAAAAAGTCCTCTCATTATACCGATAGCAGTTCTTCTGACACGGGGACATCCACGGGATATACTTCCGAAAATAACAATCGTAAGCATCATCACACCAGTCGTAGCCAACAACATACCAAAGCAACGAGAAGACACCGAAAGATTCGATCCCACCATCCCGATCTCGGATTCGAGAGGTCATACGCCGAAGACGATTCCAACGAAGACTCCAATGACGACAAACGGCGGCTCATGGGAAAGGGAGGAGGGGCCCGCAGAAGAGGAAGCTTTGGCAGTCGGAGAGGAAGTGGAGGTGGCTATACCTTTAATCCCACGCCTCAACCATCCGCGAGTCCATCCTTTGCACCCCGTGGTGAACCATCAGCAGCTCCTTCCAGCCGACCCACGACCCTCATGCCCAGTCAAAATCCATCCTTGGTTCCATCCTTTAGTAAAGCCCCTTCTCGACAACCCTCCTCGCAACCCTCGGAAGCACCCAGTGTGTCTTTTAAACCGTCCCGTTCCGTACAGCCCAGTCTCATGCCATCTTTGTCACTCAAACCATCCATGCAACCCAGTGAAAGTCCATCGCTAGCACCTTCCAAGAGTTCCCAACCCAGCAAGTCCCCCAGCATTTATCCCAGTCGCGTTCCTTCGGAAACACCTTCGCGGCAACCCTCCTCTCGGCCCACGTCCATTTTTCGAACTTTTCCTCCCACCATGGCACCGACCACCATGGCCCGCGATGGCCATGGCTCGGGCAGTCGAGGCAGTAGTCGCAGTAATGGTGGTGGCGGTGGCGGTATGATGGGAGGAGGCATGATGGGCATGATGAAAAGTCAAATTTCCTTTGCCGACGATGACTTTGGATACAATACGGAACTCCTGGCCGAAGGTATTCCCTACGATATTGCGCACTTGTTTGCCAATCAAAACGGTCGTCGCAAGCGACGAGCCTTAAAGACAGTCACTACGAGTACCGACGAAAGCGACGAAGACTGAAGGAAACGTTCCTGGAGGATCATCCTTCCTTCCCTTCTGTTCTGGATGTGACAAGCAAGTGCACCGACAAACAGAAAAGAATCCAGCATTCCTTTTGTACGATCTGACACCCACCAAGCAATGGCCCGTATATGCTACATACATTCAATATACTTTAGGGCTGCAAAGCAGAGTCGGAACCAGGGGATCCTGTCATGTTCGCCCTTTGCCAGAGTTGTAGATAAACAAGCCTTAGAGAGGAAGGAAAGAATCCAAAGTCTTCATGCCAAGCAAACCAAAAGCAGGACTGGAAAGAAGTGTCGACGGATCCTTCTGTTTCATTTATGGATTTGCTGAACTGGCGGGGAGCTGGGGACCCAAGGGAAAAGCGCGGGAAGGGGAAACGACCAAGGACCAGCGCAAGCTTTGTTTTGGTGGCACAGGAGGAGAAAGACCACTTATCTGAGGACGTTGACAGCCATCAGTAGACGCAGCAGCGGCGGCGGCAGTCATAACTAAAGTATAGTACTTCCTCGTGTTCGTGAGTCCAAAAATGAAGTCCTAGTCACAAAGAAATGATACTGCACGTAGTACAGTAGAAAAGTTATAGTTTATTCTTGGTGATTCTGTGTGTTTTTTGATCCCTTATATGATTCCTACGGTCCTACTAATGTAGATTATGTGGTGTTTTCAAATATTGTTTTATCTTAGAAGAGTGGTATTGCGTAATGCTGAGGGCTTGTGAAATCCTTGTTCAGAACATTGGGACCTCTTCCTGGCAAGATTGCCCCCAATTGCCTTGCGTAAATTTCCTCGTAGGAACCAACGGCTTCGACGACATTCCACAGCATATGCTGAAAGGCTGGACCGAAAACATTGACCAGAGGCATCTGATCAAAAGTGTCTTGTGTGACTCCCTGATCCTCGGCAGAGATGGTTGCCATCACTGCCCAGTACACAAAGTCAGACCACTGTTCGTCTCTCTGGGTTGTCATCATGGCAAAGACGTCCCCTGAACTGCTGTCGTAAAAGATTGGAGAGGAAAACGAGTAACCCTCGCCTGTGGTGTCGACTTTGTACCTGGCTTGAAGGGATACACGAGAACCGGCAACCACATCCACCTTTCCGTCGGATAAGGCCGAGTAACAGGTGGATCCAGTTCCCATGGCATCTTGGAAGACTATGTGAGAATCGTCGCTGCCATCTGTGGCTCCAAAGAGCGCGGCAGCAATGCCTCGACAAAAGTCTACATCAAAGCCAGACCAAATGTCGCCATTGCGCGCAGTATACCTTTGTCCGGGAATTACCCCGCATATCAAGTGGCCACGGTTGAGGATTTCATCGATTTTGGATCCCGACAAAGGACCAGGTCCTTCCGCATCCAAGTCTCCAAACGGAATCGGGTAGAGTAGGCCGCTCTCCACGCTTGTTGAATTATCATCATCGTGAGCAACATCTTGGTTGTGGATTCTGTTGAGGGCTTGGCGCGGCAGCACGGGTCCAAGGTATTTCTCGTAAATGGAACCGTAATTGCCAAGTTGTGACACAATCTTGGTTGCCATTCTTGTTAGCTCCATGTCGCTGTAGGTGCCTGGGGGGTACAATTCGTTAAAGCGATTCGCAGCATTGTCCTCGGTGATGTTGAGAGCCTCGGCAAAGAAAAAGATATTGACTATCAGGTCGACCAAGGCGGACCATTCCTGGTCGTTGTCGTTCGTGACCAGTGCCAAAGGCTCGCGCGAATACACGCGGCCTACCTTGAATCTCTCGTACTGTAAATCCACCAAGTTTGGTTCCACCATGGAAATCAGTTCACCTGCCAAGACATTGCACTGTCCTCGAATGAGCTTGTTGGCGTTATCGTCACTGGAGACAGTGGACACCAGTGGCACTTCTTTAGGAAGAAGTTGCTGGACGGTTGTGTAATGTGTTGTTCCAATCCCCACACAAAGCTTGATATGTTCACAACCTTCCATGGAGGTAGTGTTGCCGGATACCCAATCTTCTACACATTGGACGTCTTCGGGTTGGCCTCCAAAACTGAGCCCAGAATAGAAAAATGGCGTGGAAAAGGCAAACCCGGCCTGGGCTGATCCCTCAAAGATGTCCCTACCCATAGTGTGCGTCACTGTTTGAGCAACGACATCAATAGAATGGTTGGAAAGTATTGCGAACCGATTCGAGAACGAAACAGAAAGGGGCTCAATTCGATCGGGGCTTCCAAACACAGCCACAGAGAGTGCTCGGCACTGTGTATGACAATAAAGAAATGCAATCATGAGGAAACTGACTTTGCTTCATAGAAGTCAACGCATCTTGAAGTACGACACACACAGTACTTACCATGTCCACCATGATACCTTCTAGCTCTTCTGTTTCCTTGCCCGGAGCACTGACACCTGGAAGGCTCTCGTACATGCCACAGCGTACAACACCTCTTTCTCGCACCTTCTCCAGTGTAGACTGTCGGACGATGGAGGTACTATTTTTACCAGTACTGGGCGTAGCCAAAGCATCCTCAAAATCGCCGCCCTTGGAAACTACCACAACAACAGCCACGACGGCTGCCCCCACAAGTCCCAGGATCAAACAAGCCAAAAACGTATACGCCCAAACACGTCGCTTCCCTGTGTCGTTGTCAGTAGGACCACGAGAAGAAGATCTTCCTTTCGCCCTGCTTCTCCTGGACGAGTGGCTATTGCGAGTTAGCGAATCTGACAGCTCCGTGACAACGGATGCTTCCACTGCTTCCCTTAGAATTCTATCTCGGACTTCTTGTTCTATTTCAGCCATATCATCGTCCACAGTTGTGGCGGTGACTGTGGTCTCATAGCTATTCTCACCCGTGGAAAGATGATGATGGTTAGCGTCTTGTTGTGTTTGCTCAGAAGCTCGACGGATGCTGATGCTAATGACACTGCTGCTACTGCTGCTGCTACTGCCACTCATTGTGCTCTGGTCATCGTAGCTCAGATTCTCGCTACGGCCATCTGGGAAGACGGCAATGGCTCCAACTTGCTGTTCTACGCTGATGACTCTATCGCCTTGTGGTTGCTGATGAGAAGATTCCACACCTGTTGTGGGGATTGCTTCATTGGAGGAGGAGGTGCTGGGGAAGGCGATTGCTGCTTTGCTCTTCACCAACAAACCCAGTTCCACCAACTCCTGGGGGCAGCTTACGGCTGTATTCTGGCTTGAAATCTCCTCCTTTTCCTCTTCTGCACTCTTACCGTCGTGGGGCGCTGCCCTCTTGCTACTACTGCCACCGCTGTAGGCAATCTTCTTCTCGTCCTCCAACTGGGGCGCTGCCCTTGTACATCCAACCTTGTTGCTTAAAACATTCTCCTCGTCTTCCTCTTCAAACACAAACCTTTCCAAAACCTCCAAACGAATTCGAACCAACGAGTTGACAGAGTTTCTGAGAGCTTCTGGTTCTGAATGCGTCGACTCTGCTGATGCAGACGATGCTGTAGCGTTGTCGTCGCTTGCTAATGGCACGGGCTGCTGTTTATCGTTCTCCATTTTCTTTGTTGGTACAGGTGATGAATGTTGACGCTTCGCGCGGTAGTTGTTAGCGTATTGCCTGTTGTGAATATATTTTTATTGGGAATTGTGAGCGAAAGATTTAACTACTGAGTACGATATCTTGGCTTTGCCGTACGTGTAGAGGCGAACGAAATTGCTGCCGCGTGAACCCCCCCAATGCAAGTTCAATGCTGAGCTGAGCTACTTGTTACCAGTAGGTAGATTTTTCTCTACGGTACATGTACATACAGTAAATCTAACAGCACATCGTGTTCCCCATAAAATGTGGGCTGGTGGCATTGTTCCTCCTCACTAGCTAGCTACTTCACTAACTAGCTAGTTCAATAATTGCCTGTTTCAGGTGAAGTTGGAAGCAAGACATCATTAATAAATGAGTTAACGACATGGGAACGCAATACGCCAATACCGTACAGTATGGAACGTTAGCACTTACAGTAACCTTTTACTCGGAGTAGCAGAGACCAAAATGAATCTAGTATGTAGATAGGAAAGCAGTCCTTAAACCCAATTCCGAACCATCCAACCATTGAGGGTCTCCCCAAAACTTGAATGGCCTTGCTGTACTGTACAGTACGTAGCGGCAAAATGAATTTTCATCTGCGGTACTGAAATATCCAGGTTACTCGGAGTAAAGGTACAGGTACTAGTACGCTACAATTGTGCCAGCTACGTTTCTCTATTCACCTGGTACTGTGCAGTCGATGGTTAAATTTGATGACTGCAACTTCCGAATGCTCTGTAGTCTTTGTACAGTAGTACAGTACGTCGTACAGTTCACGCCATGTGCTTTCGCAACAACATTGGTCAAAAAGGGACTTCATACAAGACCGACCATCCTGAGTCCGTTGGGGTGCCTTTCCTCTGTAGCGTGACACACGCCATCAGGTTATGCTGCCTAGCATGGAAGCAGAACTTGAGAAACTAATTTACCAACATGTGAGACAGCATGGCCGTTGGATCTGAATTGCAATTCTTGACAACATTGCCACAAACTGCACGATGTTTGACAATTGCATGTTCCAAACACATTGGTGTTGTTCAAACCACAAGGGGGGCAATCATGCTTGCATTTCAAACGCAGAAACAATGCTTCCAAGTGACACAAAGATCAGATGCACAGTCACACGCATTCTTGAATTTAAGAACAAAGATTGCAGTGATGACAACAGCACATCATGGAAAGTGATTGACATTGTTGCAAGTTGACATGTCTGAGATGATTGTTTGTTTTTGTTAACAGATGTGCCAACAACATCGTCAGATTGTGCATTTGAATTCCTTTTGAACATTCCTTTGCCTTTTGGATCCAACAAGCAAGGACTCAAGGAATGACAGGAACTTCTGTGAAGAAAAGCAAATGTTCCCAATGAAATCCTTTTTCTTCCAAGTTCTGACAAGGAAAAACATTTTTTTGACAAAAAAAGACATTTAACAATCCAGTGGTGCACAAGGCATGACAACCTGCTCAATCACTAAACCAACCAACAATGTGATCTATGTTGCTCTGATCTGTTGATTGATCTTCCCGGATGCCAACACACCGTCACAACTCCGGTTGCAGGAAATGTTGGATCCAGCAAACAACTTTGCAAAGAAACAACCACCAAATGCATCTGACTCACAGCCATCTAGCTTGAACCATACTTTTATTTGATTCTATTTGCTACTAGCAAGCATGTAGCTGTAGCACTATGACAGCCAGCACTGCACTGTAGGAGAAACAAAAGAAAAATGAAACGAGCAAACACTCCAAACAACTCCATGCAGTGGCATGCACAGTGTTGACTGACGTACCTCGAACTCTAACGCTAACCGAGTGAGAAAGGTGAGTGAGCGTCAGTCGTGCACCAGAAGAACTGTCTCTTATACACATCTCCGAGCCCACGAGACTAAGGCGAAGCTCGTATGCCGTCTTCTGCTTGAAAAAAAA
>ENA-ORBV01010819-ORBV01010819.1-microbial-mat-metagenome-genome-assembly--contig:-NODE-10819-length-14494-cov-11.204342_pt1 | contig 14494 bp, 11 predicted proteins | sample MGYA00237777_ERZ505514 | MGnify/ENA primary metagenome ERZ505514 (study PRJEB26160, sample SAMN06269048) | microbial mat metagenome | isolation source: Oligotrophic lake microbial mat | place... | reverse complement strand
ATCTTAGAGGTCTTGTAAATTGTAAATCATATCTTTTGGCTTTCTAAAAATAGATTCAAATTTTTTCTTAATAAAACCTGGCACTCCTTAGCTATATGCAATTCCAGGATATGAGGATGTGCAGCTTTGTTTCTAAACTCATCCCGTATTTTATCTAAGTCATTCAGGAAATCATTTGCCAGGATTTGCTTTTCAAAATACTTAACTACAAAGGCCCGAAAATGCTGCAGGAGTTTACTATTCTTTAAAGTATTTCCTCCTTCTTTTAAGTAGGACATAATCCTACTCATCTTGCCCAACTCATACCGCATATCGTCCTTAATTACCATTTTTGCGAATACACTTGTACCTTCATTGGCCAAATCCTCTAATACCAATTCTTTGCGGTTAACACCGTTTAAGCCTTCTGCATGATACATTTCAAATAGCTTCTTCAATATTTCGTTTTCCAGAGCCCGGCAGTATTGCACTATAAAAGGAGAATAATCAGCCTCTGGTATCCGGTTTAATTCATCAAAAATAAATTCTGCAATGGGTAAGAACTTTTTACTTTCAATATCCAGTATATCCCACAAATCCAACCACCGTTTAATTCCTTCAATATAATTTTCAATTGTCAATGTTTGTTCTTTATAAATAATATTTAATTTTTGGTCTAAAGTCTGACAAAGTTTGAATATTCTTTCTTCTTCGTTCCGTTCTATATTTTTAATTCTTAGGAAATCACTTGAAAGATCATTAAATACTTCTAATAAATTATCCAATTTCTTATTGACTTTCTTCAACTGCAGTTCTATTTTATGTAACCTGTCGATAATAAAATTGAAAGAAACGTAATCTTCGTTTCGTTCCTTTAATGAATAAATAACTTTTGATTCATGAACAATACTGAAATTGGGAGGCGACTCTCTATTGTTGGACATCCTCAGTTCGTTTAATAAGAATTTGTGGTTTAACAACTCATCGCGATCTGATTTTTCAATATTCCTATCACCAAAACTATTTAAATTTGCGATAGGTAGAATTGGTATCAGTATACTCTGCAAATCCTTAATAGAAATATGAGGAATTGTTATTCCTATTCGTATATCTTTTGCCTGTTCACTAAATATTCTCCTGCCATCTTCAGTTTGCAAATAACTCATTATATAGTCATCATTTGCGGAACGAATAATTGCGAGGTTATTTGAAATAATGGATGGAGGATCGCCTTTCTTGAATATATATAATTTAAGATCAGTGAAAATAGTGCTGATTATAATATCTCCGGGCTGAGCAATACATTGAAAATGGCTTTCTTTCAGATGCTCTTTTTGGACATACATTGTAGCCTTTGTGTAATCTAAATGATCACCTTGAATGTGAATAGGTTTTAAATACAGAAAATCTCCTTCGTCCTGTAATACATCGGGTTTAAAACTTTTGCCTTTTATTATTGCCGCAAACTCTTCTAGTTTTTTGGTTTCAATATTGGCTAATTCCTTATAAACGGATTTTTCATGACTGATGAAATACTCCGGGTCCCATCTATTCTGGAGTTCATTAGATTTAATTTCGTTTTTTATAAAATTTTTATAAGATTTACCAATGTCATTCACGTAATCAATCAATCCAATTTCAACTTTATCGTTTAGTTGTTTTGAAAAGTGCAGTATGGCAGTTTTAACATTTGTGTTTCGCATAGTTTCAGCAGGTAACCCAAGTATAAGTTTAAGGTTTGCACTGAACTCTTTTCGAAATTCTGAAAAGGCTGTACCAAATAATAAATTGTAAGGTACAATAAAAATTATTTCTCCATTGAGGTTACAAAGATCAAATGCCTTTCGGATAAATGCTTCTTCGGACTTTAAGTGTTTGCCATTGTATACAACTGGCATGCCCCATGGTAAATTCCCCACCACTAAATCATAATATTTTGAAAATGTATAGTGAAAACTATCTGCAGTAATCAATTTAATATCATGATTGAAATATGAAGTGAGAGCTGCTACATTCTCGCTGATTTCCACTCCGGTTAGATCATCAATTTGATTTTGGAGGTAATAGAGAATGTTTCCAGTGCCACAGCAAATATCAATTGCATTATTGTAATGATTAGGCTTGCCTATTTCAGCCATCATTTGTGCAATACCATTGGGTGTAGTATGCAACTGTAAACGAAAATCATTTTCTACCAACTCCAATATATCATCTTTAACAATCGCATCTTCAGATTTTTCTATTTCAGCCAATAGCGTTTTGAAATCTGTATAATCCCGATTATCGGTTCTTAGCTTATTAATGATGTTTTGGAGTGATTTATTCATTACATTATTTTATACTCTATTTGTCAGTTCAGTAGTTTGCGTGGTTAACTCTTTTGGTCTCAATGCATCTCTCAACGCACCTTGCAACAACATTTCATTTTGTCCTTTGCTATCTTGTATGCTTGCTTGCAAATCATCACAAAGTTTCATTAACTCCTCTAACTTATTTACAATGCGGTTTTGTTCAGGAAGTGGGGGAAGAGGAATAATTAAATTCTCCTTCAAATAATTTATTGAGCCCAAATTCTTCATTGCAGAACCTTTTGCATCTTCATTAACTCTATCCTTAATTAAAGATTGAAACACTAATAGAAAGAATTTATCTACAATAATTGATGCGTTAAGTTTTATTTTTAAAAGTGCTTGATTAATTATTCCAATTGGCGCATCCTGAGGTAAAATGTAGGTTTCCCCAATAGTGCCAGCACAACTGATAATTATTTCTCCTGGAGAAACAAAAAAAGATTTGAGGTTAGGGTGCTCGTCCAAGTTAATGTAGTAGTCGCCTAATTCATAGTTTTTATAAATAGCATTTTTCTGTTCATAAACCTTCGTGGCATTCTTAGATTTCGGAACAAACATCATTTTAGTTATAGAACTTCCAAAAGGTCCTCTTCGGATAGCTGATTTTGAAATATGTGTTACTTGTTCAAATCTACACCAATTCCAATTTTCAGGAATGTCAAATGGAATTTCTCCTTCTTTAATTTCTGCAAGTACTTTTTCTTTCTTATCAAGTTTAGCTTTCTCCGCTTTTATTTCCTCCAACAAATCTTTTGCATTTCCATCTTTTGAATTTTGCTTTACCAATTTGCCTTGCATAGCATCTCTTAAAAATGATTGGCGGAGTTGTTTTACTAAATCTTGTTGGTGGGTGAGTTCAGAAAAAATTTCAGAAGTAGATAATTGAGACTTATGAAGTCGGATAATATTTTGTTCAACCTCTGCATTAAAATAAGAGCCTACGGATTTTAGATTTTCATTTCCAAAGTCGTTTAGAAAATTTACAATTTTAACTTGCTCCGAAAGCGGAGGAAGTGGGATTGGAAGTAAGTTCAAATTTCCTTGACTAAGTTTTGGTTGGAATCCACCTGTGATAAATGGATTTATGTCAATAGCATTTAAACAATACCTCATAAATTCCATAGTTATATCATCAACAAAATTTAATACATGAGCATGGTTATTAACCCAAAATTTTCCCTCAGCAATGAATGCAATTGGAGTTGATTTGGCAATAAGATTTGCTCCATCTTCCCCAATCAATAAAAATTTTCCATCGTGTGTAAATCCATCAATCTTATCAATCACACCTGATGCACCGTAGTAATCATAAATTTTCTCTCTCCCTTCTCTTTCGGATTGTGAAATGGGATTTCTTTCTCCATCACAATTAATTGAAATCATTCCTAATCGGCACCAAGCCCAATTTTTAGGAATATGAAATGGAATTTCTTCTTCTTTAAGAGTGGCTAATGGCTTTTCTTGTTTTATCTTTTTTTCTTCAATTAGTTTCTTCTTCTTTTTCTTTATCTCTTCAAGTAATGCAGCACCAGTTTCATTTTGGGATGATGTTTTAGAACTTAATTCTGAAATAATAATCAGCAGATATTTTCCAACATTCTTTATAAAAAATTGTTGCCAACTTAAACCTCCGCTTTTTGATTTTGCTTTTCTTCCTCTGCTCATTGCACTGCTTGCTTTAATTGATTCAATAAGTCAGAACTCTTTCCGAAACTTTTTTCAAGCATTTGCATTAACTCCGTGCTGTCGTATTCGTGTGATTCTTCTTGTTTGGTTGGATTTTTTATATCAAGGTCGTAACCTCTTTCAATAATGGTGTCAATGGAAACCTTCCAACTGATTTCACTTTCTTCTCTGTTATTCCACCATTTTTTTATTGGTTCAAATTCTTCAACTTTTATTGGTCGTGTTTTGCTGTATGCTTTCACACCTTCTTGCATACGGTGTTGATAATACCAAACTTCTTTGGTCGCAAATTCGTCTGTTTCAGAGGTTGAAGATTTTATTTTCTCAAAAAATAAAAGGTTGGTTGCTACTGTTGCGTAAGGTTGAAATACAGAATTGGGCAAACGAATTATTGTATGTAGATTACATTCCTCCAACAAGCGTTGTCTAACTCTTTGTTTTACTCCCTCCCCTGTTAAACTTCCATCAGGTAAAACAATTCCTGCTCTGCCTTCATGTTTGAGCAAGTGAATCATCAAGATTAAAAACAAATCGGCACTCTCTTTAGTCCTGTATGTTTGAGGGAAATTATTTTCGTTGTTGTTTGCCACAATGCCACCGAAAGGCGGATTGGCAATGATTACATCAACACGATTTTTTTCTGTGTAGTTGCTCAACGGTTGGTCAAGTGCATCACCGAATCGAATGTTGGGAACTTCAATGTCATGCAGAATTAAATTTGTTGTCGCTAACAAATAGGGAAGCGGTTTGTATTCCCAACCAACAACATTTTCCTGTAATGCTTTTCTTGCATCAACACTGTTTGCTTTCTTCTTTAAATTTTCAATTGCACAAGTGAGAAAACCACCAGTGCCACATGCAGGGTCAAGAATTTTTTCTCCTTCTTTCGGATTGATAATGTCAGTAATAAATTGTGTTATTGCCCTTGGAGTATAAAACTCTCCGCTTTTACCTGCGCTCTGCAATTCTTTCAAAATACTTTCATACAACTCACCAAAGGCATGACGATCTTTTGCAACGTTGAAATCAATTTCATTCAGTTTGTTCAACACTTTGCGAATGTTGATTCCGCTTTTCATGTAGTTGTTGTTGCCTTCAAACACTTCACGAACTATCAATGCTCTGAGGTTGCCGGTGCTTACATTTAAGTTACGTAATGCAGGGAAAAGTTTTCTGTCAACAAATTCCAAGAGTGCATCGCCCGTCATGCCTTCATCATCACCTGCCCAGTTTCCTTTTTCTTTTATCCAATGAAATTCAGCAGGGATGGGAGATTTATATTTTGGATTCATCAACTCCATTTCAATATCCTTATCCGAAAATATTTTTAAAAAAAGCATCCACCCTAATTGTTCAATGCGTTGTGCATCCCCGTTCAATCCTGTGTCCTGCCACATGATTGTTCTAATTGATTGTATTGTTGCTGATATGTTGCTCATTTTGTCTTAAGTAAGATGTTTTGTTTAGTTTTTCAATGATGAAAGCAGCTAATTCTGAATTTAATTTATTGATTAGGTCTTGCTGATAATACTAACGAAGTTCTCTCTTTGCTTTCAAGTATAACCTCCTCAATAGACTCCCATTTATATTTCTTAAATGAAAAAATACTAAGTTGCCTTTTCTTGCTTAAGGCATTTGTTATAATACATATTTTGTAGTTTGATTTGTTTCTTTTTGAATTTAAGTATTCGTTTGGAGTTAATTCAATATTGATGTCTATTCCGCTTAGACCTTTAACTTCGAGTAAATAAAGAAGTTTATTTTTGCGGGCTTCCATATCCCAACCTTTATTTTGTTTATGGACATACTCCACATCCCAACCCAAATCAGTGTAGTAATCTGCTACACTATCCATTGCCGCTAACTCAACCTTTTTTCGTAATTCAATGTCCTGTTGCCAAGCTTTGTGATTTAATTTTTTCCCTTTCTTTAATAATGAATTGCCTTTTGAGTCAGTTAACTTATTGCCACCAGAAGCGATATAGTCATTTAGTCTTGTTAATATTTTAGCTAAATTTTTATCCTTTCCAATATAGCGTAATGGACTTCTGCCAAAAACTTTATCAAGAAAAAGAAAGCGTTTATTTGCGGCTAATAAAGTTGAATTTTTAAAATCTGCTTTAAATAAAAAACCATCGTTATAAATTCGTTTTGCTGACCTATAAACAGTTGCATTTTTATACCATCCTACTACACATGTTCGTTTTTCTTCCGGATGGGGAGCGCAGAACACAACTGTTACACCCTGAACGGTTTTGTCTTCATTTGAGGCTCCAAGTTTAGATATTTCGGCTGACATTAATGGCGTATAGCCATACACTTTTCCACCTCGGTTTTTAAAGTTGTTTGATTCACCCCCTTCATCATGTGTTTTATAATGTTTTGCAAAAGAATGTTGCGGATCACTTTTCTTATAGCCCTGATAATCATTCATCCAAGCTACCTTTGCCAAAACTATTTTTTCCATACGTTAATTTATTAAAATTAATTTCTTATAGTTAAATCAAAATTAGAACCTTAATCGTTTTAAGTTTTAAGCTGTTTTATATAATTCTATTTCCAAGTCCTTTACTGCTTGTAAATAATTTTCTTTGTTACCAAATTCTTTTATTATTTCAATAGGTGATCCAAACTCTGTTAATGGTTTAACTTTCAATACTTCCATGCTTTCAATATTCTCAATTCCTTCATCTTCGTATTTATCCAATAATGCCTCCAACACTTTTCTACTTTGTTCACCATACTTTGTAAAGTGGTTCCGTTTCTTCACATTGTTGGCTCGTTCTTTACGTGTAAGTGGCGGCTGGTCGTATGCGATATGGCAAATTAAATCAAACAAGTCACAATTGTTTTCAACTGCGTCCATTAATGCCTCTACTAAAATCCCCTGCTGTTGTAACTCTTCAACAATTGCCTCTTTTCTTTCCGTATTATTCCATTTATTCCGGAAATCGTCCAGCGATGCAAATTTGCCCTTGATAATTTCTTTTGTATGATCCTTTAAACTAACTGTGATTGGTCGCCCGTTTTGATCAAAGTATAATTCCCGGCTTACTAAAACAGAAACATCAATTCCATTCACATAAATTTTTGGTCTTTTTTCTTTTACATCAGGCAGAAATGTGTCCTCGGGAGTTTTAACATAAGGAGGTGCGATGATTATTTCTTCTCCGGATTCCTCATCAATCAATTTCCCGGCGGTTTCTTCTTCATCAATTATATTTCCTAAATCAGTTTCTTCGCCAACTGGTTTTATTCTAATCGGATTGCCATCAAAATTCGGATCAGCAAATAAATCTGTTGCATTTCTGAAATCTAAAATTGTAAAATAAAGTTTGTTATAGTCTTCATTTATTCGTGTTCCTCTGCCGATGATTTGCTTAAACTTAGTCATGCTTGCAATATTGTTGTCTAACACTATCACTTTACAAGTTTGTGCATCAACACCAGTGGTCATCAATTCGGAAGTACAGGCAATTACCGGGTATTTCTCTTCAGGGTTAATAAAATTGTCTAATTCTCTTTTACCTTCATCGTTGTCACCTGTTATTTGCATAACATATTTGTGATTCGCAGTGGCCAAATCACTATTATGCCTTTGTAAAGCAGAACGCATTCTTTCAGCATGGTCAATATCCTGACAAAAGATAATTGTTTTGGCAAAACGGTCATATCCTTTTAGAAATTCAGAAACCTTTTTTGCAACTGTATCAGTACGTTCATCAATAACAAGATTCCGGTCAAAATCTCTGCGGTTGTAAACTCTATCTTCAACAGGGTTTCCGTCTTTGTCGGTTTTTCCTGCGATTGGTCGCCAGCCTTCTAAGTCCACATTTAAACCGATTCTAATAACACGATACGGTGCTAAGAATCCATCGTCGATTCCCTGCTTCAAACTATATGTGTAAATCGGCTCTTGAAAATATTCGGAGTTACTTGCGATGCTGGTTTCTTTGGGTGTTGCAGTTAAACCAATTTGAGTTGCCTTTTTAAAATAGGTTAGAATTTCTCTCCATGCGCTGTCTTCGTTAGCACTTCCGCGATGGCACTCATCCACTACAATCAAATCAAAAAATTCAGGAGAGAATTGCTTGTAAATATTTTTTTCATCTTCATTTCCGGTCAGGCCTTGATACAACGCCAGATAAATTTCATAACTCTTGTCAACCATACGGTGTTTTACCACTGTCATTTTATCTTTAAAATGTTTGAAGTCGCCTCTTCGAGTTTGGTCAATCAAATTATTTCGGTCGGCTAAAAACAATATTCGTTTTTTAGCTCCGGCTTTCCACAAACGATGAATAATTTGAAAGGCCGTGTATGTTTTACCGGTTCCGGTAGCCATTACCAACAAAATTCTATTCTGGCCGTTGGCAATTGCTTCAACGGTTCTGTTAATTGCAATTTGTTGATAGTATCTCGGCTTTCTTCCACTGCCGTCAAAATAATAATCCTGCGAAATAACTTTCTCGGTTTCCTGAGTGCTGAGAATTCCTTTATACCTTTTGTATTTCTCCCAAAGTTGTTCCGGTGTCGGAAAATTATCTAAATCAAATTCGGTTTCAATATTTTCATCAGTTGCAGTTCTATCATGAAATAAAAATCCATCACCGTTGCTACTAAACACACAAGGAATGTCAAGAATTTTTGCATACTCAAGGCCCTGTTGAATGCCTGCTCTTACAGAATGGTTGTTGTCTTTCGCTTCAATAATTGCAATCGGAATGTTTGGCTTGTAATAAAGTATGTAGTCGGCTCTTTTTCTCGCTCCCCTTGCAGTTAACTTACCACGGACATAAATCTTACCATCAGTGAACGACACTTCCTCCAAAAGCTGAGTCAGTTTATCCCATCCGGCTTTTTCAATTGCAGGGGTAATAAATTTTGTGCAGATGTCGCGTTCTGATAAATTCTTTTTACTCATTTTTGGCCGTTAGCAAATGGGATTGAGTCAGTAAGTGTTTTCGGAAGTATGATTATTTATTCTTTGATAAAGGTCATGATAACTCTCATTATTAGGATCCATCTCAATCGCTTTTAATATATATTCCTTGGATTTTTGATATTCGTATTGCTTGAGACATAATTTTGAATAATAATAAAATAATCCGCTCTGCAATCCATTTTCCATCGCCGGCAGACTTAATGCCATTTCATACTTTTCTTTTGCTCCTTCATATTTGCCTTGATCGTAAAGAAGATTTCCATATTTATACCATGCAAACGGACTATCAGCATAACAATCAATAGCTTTTTCAAGATATTCAATTGCCATATCAGTTTCTTTTTTAGCTACATAACAAGCAGATAAATTAGCATACATACTATATTTTTCATTTTTACTTAAAGCAAGGTCAATTCCTTTATTATAACTGTCGATCGCTAAATCCGGCATGTTGATGAAGGAGTAATATCCAGCCATAGAATTGTAATGGTTGGCATCATCAGGTTCAAGTGAAAGAGCATACTTAAAGTTGGTCATAATTTTATCCTTTCTTACTTCATACTCTTTCGTTTCATCTCTGGTATAACACCATCCGATTTTTTCAAAGGCATCTGCATCGAAAGGATTGAGATTAGTTGCAGTTTCAAGCAATTTGATCGCACCATCGTAATCTCCTTTATTATAGCTTTCGCTGGCTTGCTGTGCAATTATATTATCCCAAACAATTCGCCACCTACTATCTTCATTTTTAAGCGTAAAATAATGCAGGTAATTTACGGTATCGTTTTTAGTAGAAATTTCCTGTCCCTTCATTTTAAATCGCTTATAGGATGGAGAATTTTTATCTGCATCAATTTCCGTAACCGATATGACGAGTATTTTTTTAGATAATAAGCTATCTGGTTTTTCATAGTATTTAACATATTCGCCGGGTGTAGCAAATTCTTGCGACGAGCTTGAAATGAGTTCATACGCAGCCTTGAAGTCACGATCATTTTTTAACTCCAAATATTTATTTAATACATCCTCCGGATTAGATTCATCCAACTTAGTACAGATCTGCAATACAGGTAATGATACAAGCAAAATAATGAGTAAAACTTTCATAAAATTGGGTTTTAAAACTTTCAATCAGAGGCCAAACTCGGAATTATGGAGAAATGGCCAAAGGGTTGAGTCAAAAGTAATTAGAATACCGCAAAGTTAAAAGTAAACTGATTACCAGAACGACTTTGGCACCTCAGTACCTTTTGAAGAGATTTACCCAGAATGATTTATTTTCAAATAGTTCAGTATTGTTATGTCTTTTGGAGCAACCAAAGTTTTACACTCACCTAAAAGCTGGTTCCATAGGCCGACTTTGCAGAGATTTCTGATAGGCATTATAAAATAAAATCCCCGCGATGACAAAAGCCAGCAGAATCGCCAGTATTATGATTATAATGCTTTTTGTGGTTACAATCGGGGTTAGCGACAATTCAGATCCCGGCATAAGTGCACGTGTCAAATCTACCGGACTAAAAGATTCCATCATATTTTGTAAGTTTTAAGAGGTTTGGAGAAACTGAATATCCATACTCAAAGCAGAAAATATATTTTTCGTTTTGGGGCGTTTTTAACTGGTGGGTGAGGTAAGAAAAGTTATACCTTTTCGCTAAGAGGTCTTCCATCGTGATTTCGGTTTGGTTGTTCTCAAAGAAGTGCATTAAGATTTCCCGGTTTTTCATAAGTATTTTTAAAATACCATTGATTTGTTCTTTTTGTTTTCGGGCAAGTGCATTATTAAAATCAAAGCGGCATCCGTCAGAGCAATAACGAGCGTTTAACCTACCAAGAAATGGCCCTCCGCATGAGCGGCAAATTTTAGATCGGCTTTCGGTTTCCATGATTTAAAATTATGGCGCTTATTTGTGTAAACCATGTAAATGCGAGTTTATTTGAATTTATTTACTAAAATTTACTTTGTTTTACGAGTGTAATTAGATTAAATGCGAGTTTACACTGATTCAATTAAAATATTTTCGTAGATAAAAAATGTTTTCAGCATTTACTCGAATAAATGCATGTTTAATCTGTAAACGGATATTTATTAAAACTATCCTTATGCTTTAAGTAAACGTGTTTTACAATTGACTTTATTTCATATTCTTTAAAGTCGCCTGAAATAAATTCAAAACATCCTATAAGTGTGTCGTTTTCATCTATGCCTTTAAGGTTGCAGTATCTCGCTAATTGCAGAATATATGAATGCCTCTTGTTTTCAGCAAATGAAAGCCGCTTATTGATCTGGTCAACACACCATTGAAATGAGTTTTCAGGAATAAGGTTGTTGCGAATTACTTTAAGCCATTCCGGTAAATAATATTTTTTTTCATGCTGCAATAAGGGGTACTTTTTCGCTTGGTGATTGGAGAATTGAGTTTGCTCCGTATTAGAGGAAACAAACCTGGGCTGTGAAATAATTTTATGACAGTTATCTCCCATAGGTAAACCTATAGCTTCAAATGACCTTACAAGTTGAGCATAGTGTCGTTCATGTAATTCCGGGTACATGAAAGGGACAATAGCAAACAATCGTTTCCCCCGGCAGGATAAGCCACAATAGGCAATGAAGGGTATTTTCTTTAATTCGTTCAACACTTGTAAAGGATCATAACCTTCAACACTATCCAGATCAACCGCCGCAAGACCGGAAAGCGAAATGATGCCCTGATTATTTCTTCCATTAAATATTCCGGCTACTGTAAAACATGCCAGTGATTCTTTAATTGATTTCTGCTTTAAGGGATCAGTTTCATTTCTTAAAGTTGCAATGATCGTTTCATGTTTATCGCTTTGCAGAATAGTAAGCAGTGAAACAGGTCTTCCCTTTTTGGTTTCTTGTATGGAAGGATAATAACTTATCTTTTGATTTAAGACACTCATAATAATTGTTGGTTTTGATGATTCACTGTTTCACTCGTTCACTATTTTAGTAGTCATTTAGTGAAAGAGTGAAGCAGTGAAACATGATTTAAAGATTTTTTATTCGCGGGAAAAATCGGTTTCAATAAAGAATGCGGCACCACCGCCGGTCAATCGGGTTCTTTCAAATCCTTTATTCTCAAGCCGGATTGAGAATTTGTTTTTACTGACTGCTCTATATCCATCGTCAGTGCAGAAGGTTTTGTAATCCCGGTAAAGATCGGCAACCGACTCTTTTTTGTTTGTGGAACGGATGAGGGCTTTTTCTTCAAGAAACAAAGCAACACTGTCAGATTGTGTTTTGTAATCAGCGATTGCTTTGTCAATTTTTTCGCTGTGTGTGAATTTTTTCTCAGCCAGTATTCTGTCCAATCCAATTAAAAGCCAATTGAATACGCCGGGTAATTCGTTCGCAATTATTTTATCAGCTAAATCTATGTCTCGTTCTTCTTCGGATATTTTTGTTTCGAAAGGAATAATAATAGTCCTACGATAAAACGCATCAGTCTGCTCAGTTACTTTTGGTAATTCATTCGCGTTTAATATGTGGCGAGTTCGCGGAGTAAAATTAAATGGCTTCCCGTACAATTCCCGTGCCTGCATTGATTCACAACTTGCCAATGCTTTATAGATGTCAGGATTTACATCTTCACCTTTTTCACTGCTATAATTCAAATACATATTTACAAGTTTTGCTCTGTTTCCTTCGTGTGAGAACATGCCCAAACTGAAATTAAGCACATTTTCTTTCCCGACTAATGCGCAGATGATATTGAAAAATACGCTCTTTCCATTGGAGCCATTTCCAGTAAGCGTCAGGATTTTTTCAAGATTCAATTCAGTAAAAATATAACCGGAAAATTCCTGCAACACCATCCTGCAACTTTCATTTGGCAATACTTTTAAAAGATAAGTGTCAAAGAGAGGGCATTTGGCTTCCGGATTATATTCAAATGGAAGTTGATTCGTCAGGAAATCATCAGGGTCGAAGGCTCGTATTTTCCCGCCGGTGGATGAAAATTCAAATGTTCCGTTTAATAAATTAATGAGAACAGTATTTGATTTTGGTTTTGGTGCTTTCCTGTGTGCTGCCGTCAGAAATTGTTTCAGAAGGTTGTCTTTAAATTCATAATGTAATGCATAATAATCTTTGATGCCCATTTTGATTGCGGCTTTGCCTACCAACCATTTTAATTCATCTCTATCTAATTGTTGCCAATAGCAGCCATTAAACAAATAAATGAACTCATATACCTTTGCCAAAATCCACCGGCTTTCAATGGATACTTCCAAGAGCTTTTTTACTACTCCAAAAACTAAATGTTTTTGGGTAACAATTGCATTGGGTTTGAGACCAAGAAATTTCCGGAAATTGGTGTCCTTGATTTCATTCAACAAATCTTCCAAAATCTGCTCAGTATTTTTCCGGCCACTGAATGCGTTGATATGCTCATCGTCAATATTCAGGTGTTTTTTTTCATTTCCGCTCGAAACAGAATTATTTAATTCACTCATTTTATTTTCCTCCTTTATTTACTGCATTAAGTAATTCCGCCCTAACAAACAATACACGGTTACCCATGTGTTTGGCAGTGATTGTTCCATCTGCTATTCTTGCGTACAGGGTCGGCTTTGAAATTTTTAATAGTTGACAGGCTTCTGCTACAGTGAGAAATTCATCTTTCGTTTTTAGTTTAGCCTCTTCCTGCGCATCGTTAAATTTCGCAAGGTTGATTTCCTCCCGGAACATGCCGCGGAGTTCATCTTTAGTTAGTGAAGTAAAAAATTCGCTCATAATTTTAATTTTTAATTATGGCGTAAAGTAAAATACAATAAAAATGTAATAAAAGAAATTCATGTAGGAGAAAATGGGGTAAAGAATTGTAAAAATCCCTTAGGGGAAAATATAGATTAAGGATTGTGAAAATCCCCTAACCATTTTTTAGAATTCCTTTAACCCGGTCTCTCAGAAAATGTGTTAAAGAATTGTAAGAAGTATGAGCTGGCTGGTATTCGGATTCTTTTATTATTCCAAAATTTAAAGCTATATAACCTGTAACAATATATTTTCTATGCAGTGTGAGTTTATCGAGAATATTTTCAACCTGTTTGTAAATAATCCGAATATAGTTTGTCGCCAAAGCCTTATTATCAAGATTATGATCATCCTCAAAGATTTTAATAATATCTAAGCCAGAAAACATTTGATTATTGTTTAATTCTTTGTGGTCTTCCGGGCTAAGGTGAAAATATTTCTTAAGCATTTCAATTCCTTCAATAGTTATTTCAGTTCCGACTTTTTCCATCTCCTTATTTAAAGATGGCCCAGCTTCAATCCCCCATTTCTCATTAAACGATGCAATTTCTGTTCCTATTTCCATTTTATCTGTCGTCGCTTCCATTTTTTTCTGTAGGAGGTTAAGTAACTGAAACATCTTCGTGAAAAAATAGAGAAAGGTTAATCCCAAATAAGCAATTCTGTCATCCTTAGTTGCTCGAAATTGATTATAAAATGGAATAATACTGAATTGATTTTTCTGATAAAAATCTGATAATCCTTGTATAATAT
>ENA-ORBV01010816-ORBV01010816.1-microbial-mat-metagenome-genome-assembly--contig:-NODE-10816-length-14498-cov-4.428334_pt1 | contig 14498 bp, 17 predicted proteins | sample MGYA00237777_ERZ505514 | MGnify/ENA primary metagenome ERZ505514 (study PRJEB26160, sample SAMN06269048) | microbial mat metagenome | isolation source: Oligotrophic lake microbial mat | place... | reverse complement strand
GGTTATCGCAACCAACGAGGTGTAGCTCACGAAGCCGCTGGCAGTCTTTCAATGGTTTGAGATCGTTCACCTTCAAGCACCCCCGGAGCGAGAGAAAGGCAATCCCGCTGGTCGCCAGCGGTTGGAGATCACGGATCTCCGTGCCGTCGAGCGTCAGCCCCACCAGCGGCAGATCCACGATGTGCCTGAGTTCCGGGAGTGGGCCGGGCGGCAGGGTCAGGCTGAGGAAACCGTCGCCATCGGAAGTGAGTTCTCCGGTCAGTTTGTAGTGCTTCATTAGCGCCGTCCCGGCCTGCTGCATGAGCGCTTTCGCTTCCGCCTTGCGCGCTTGCGTCACCATCGCGGCGCGCACCGCTTCCAGATCGGCCGGCTTCCAGGGAAACGCGGTGAGCTTGGCCGCAAGGGCGGAATTCGTCGCCGCGTGAGGATGTTTGGAATGCAGTTCATGCACGCGTTTCCAGGCTGCGTCCGCCGCCTTGAAATCGAGTTGGATCTGCGCAACCAGCGCGCGCAGTTCATGCATCTCCCATTGTTCCCATTGGTTCCCATTGGCGCGCAACCCCATGTCGATGATCGCGAGGGCGACCTTCCACTGGCCGGCCTCCAACGCTTTTCGGGCCACACCCAAACTGCGGTCGGACTTAAGCGATAGCACCTCGCCGTTGGCCAAGTTCAGTTTCTCCGTTTTCTGCTTTAAATCGTCGAGCGCCATCTAGGTTTCGCCCCTCCTCTGCTCCGCGAGTTCCGTGGCCTCTTGAGCTTTCTTCGTCTGCTGCTTCTCGCGTTCCGTGGCCTCGTTGGCGAGCTTCGTCTGCTGCTTGGCATCTTCCTCCCCCTTGTCCGCGCGTGCCGTCGCATCTTCGGCCCGTTTCGTCGCCTGCTTCTCTCGATCGAGCGTCTTCTGGAGGTGGACGAGATATACGGTCGTGATGGCAAAAAGCAGGACCACAGCAGCCGCCACTGATCTGAACACAGCGCGATGCCGTTGCACGAGAAGCCAGAACTGCCGCGCCGGGCCGGCGTCCTCCGCCTCGGTCGCAAAACCACCCTGATAAGCCGCGATGTCCTGCTGGAGCGCGGCCACATTCGCGTAACGATCCCCGGGGGCCTTCTCAAGGCACTTCATGGTCACGGCAGAGAGTGCTTCCGACACGCGTTTTCCGGGCAGGTGAGCGAGCTGGACATCGCGCCGCGCGTTCCAAGTCGAGGGCGGAGGGAATTTGCCCGCGTGAATCTGCGCGAGCATTTCCTTCAGCGGTGCCCGGCACCCGGCGAAGAGGGTCGGCGTCAAGCATTCGCACGACGGTGCCGCCGCGGGGAAAAAATCTCGTTGCAATGCGAAGGACCGCCCCTACTTTCGGGCGCTCGAAAACCTAGCTACCAAAAGACCATGGCCGAATTCGCCAATAAATATCCCGAAAACGTCACCGGCGGCTTTTACGTCGATGATCAATGCATCGACTGCGACCTCTGCCGCGAGACCGCGCCCGCCAACTTCACCCGCAACGACGACGGCGGTCACAGCTACGTTTACAAGCAGCCCGAAAACGATGCCGAAACTGCACTTTGCAAGGAAGCGATGGAAGGCTGCCCGGTCGAAGCGATCGGCAGCAACGGCGCCGAATAACCCGCTCTTCACGCCAGAATCTCCGAAGCCCTCGCCGCAAGGCGGGGGCTTTTTCTTTGGGTGCGAATGGGCGCGGACTTTTGCGTGGCCTTTTGGCGCGTTGGGTGGACACTTTTCCCGCCATGAAACCCGCCAAACTCCGCGCCCGTGTCCTCGCCGAATGGCGCGGCATGCCGGAGCCCGTGGTCTACAAGGATCGGACGACGACCTGCGGCGACGCGGTGCAGAAGGTCATGCAAAATCTCGGGCTCGGCGACCGCCTGAAAGCGGAGGAAGTGCTGAAGGCGTGGCACGAAGTGGTCGGGGAATTTTTCGCCAAGCACTCCGCGCCGCAGCAGCTCAAGGCGGGAGTGCTTTATGTGTCGGTGCTCCAGCCGACGGTCCACTTCGAGCTCGATCGCGTCTGGAAGCGCGACATCCTCGCAAAGTTTAAGGCGCGCTTCGGCAGCCGCACGGTGCGCGAGATCAAGTTCCGCATCGGCTGATGCGAATCCGCATTGCCGGACGCGGGGCGCAGGGTGAAAAGAGAGCGATGCCGGACACGATTCTCGTCGAAGCCCTCGAACTTTCCTCCTTCATCGGCGTGCCCGATGACGAACGCGCCGCCGCGCAGCGCCTGACCGTGGGCCTTGTGCTGGAGCCAATCCGCGATTTCCTCGCGCTGGAGGATCGGATCGAAAACACCGTGGATTATTTCGCGCTCACGGAGTTCGTGAAAGCCTTCAGCCTCGCCCGGCCACGCCGACTCATCGAGACGCTGGCCGAGGAAATCGCCGCCGAGTTACTCGCGCGGTTTCCGCTGCGCGCGGTGGAGATCGAGCTGCGCAAATTCATCCTGCCCCACACGCAATTCGTCGCCATTCGCATCCGGCGTGAGCGCGCATCCTAGTCCATCTCCATGAGCAAAAAGCCGCTCCCGAAACTCATCGTCGCCGCCAGCGATCACGACGCCGACATCCTTTACGCCACGGGCCTCTTCGTGCCGGACCCGTTCATTTTTCTCGAGCAAAACGGTCGCTCGACAGCGGTGCTCAGCGACCTCGAAATCGATCGCGGGCGCAAGGAGGCGCGGGTGGATGAGATCGTCGCGCTTTCCGAAGTCGCGAAGCTTTGCTCGAAGGGCAAGGACTCGACCTTCGTGGAGCACGTCATCGCTTTTCTCCAGTCGCGCCGCGTGCGCCGTGCGGCGGTGCCGGGATCGTTTCCACTCGGATTGGCAAAGAACTTGGAAAAGGCCGGCATCGCGCTGCTGCCGCAGCCGGGATTGTTTTGGAAAGAGCGGGAGTTCAAGACCAGCGCGGAGCTGAAGGTGATCGCGCAGGCGCTGCGGATCACCGAGGCGGGGATGGCGCGTGGGATCGAGGTGCTGCGCGCGGCGGAGATCGGGCCAAAGAAAGCGCTGCGCTGGGGCGGGAAGGCGCTCACGTCGGAGATCCTACGGGCCGAGATCGACTCGGCGATCCTGCGGGCGGGCGGCACGCCGGCGAATACGATCGTGGCGGGTGGCGCCCAGGCCTGCGATCCGCACGAGCGCGGCAGCGGGCTGCTGCGCGCCGATGAATTAATCATCCTCGATATTTTTCCGCGCGCGGCGAAGAGCGGTTACTTCGGCGATATGACTCGCACCGTCGTCCGCGGTCGGGCCAGCGAAGCGCAGCGGCGCCTCTGGCAGACGTGTCTCGACGGCCAAAAGAAGGCGCTGCGCGAAATCAAACCGGGCGGGATCGGCAAAGCGGTGCAGGACAGCGTGCGCGAATTTTTCACCCAGCACGGCTACCCGACCGAGCAGCGCGAGGGCCGCTGGACCGGTTTCTTCCACGGACTTGGTCACGGGCTTGGGCTGGAGATTCACGAGTCGCCGCGGATTGCGACCACCACTTTTCGACCGGGACAAGTCGTGACCGTCGAGCCGGGCCTCTACGTGCCGGGAATCGGCGGCGTACGGCACGAAGACGTCATCACCATCACCGCCACGGGCTCGCGCCTGCTCTCGCGCTTTCCCAAGCCGCTGGAGATCTAGCCGGGCCGCGCAGCGATTTCCCGCGGATTTTGAACAGCAGGCCCCTTCGCCTGTCTCATCCGCCCACATGCTTGCGACTCTGTTGCTGCTGACCATCGCCGCCCTCATCCTGCGGTCCTCCCTGCCGCCTGCCCCGGTCCCCGTGCCGGTGCGTGCGCGGATAACCCCCAAGCACTTCCGGTCATGAGCTTCGCCTCCGCTCTGCCGACGAGCGGCAATACTCTCTGGCCTGCACCCGCCACCGCTGCCGCGCCTGCGGAATCAGCATTCCCCTCGACCGGCAAGCCTGTTACGAAGCCGCGGACGATGCAGGATGAACTAAGTCGCAAGCAAGATGACGAGCACATCGCCCGCACCCAGGCGGGCGACGCCGCTGCTTTCGACACGCTCATCGTGAAGTATAGCCCGCGCCTCTACGGTCTCGTTTATAACATGACCTCGAACCACGAGGACACGAATGACCTGATGCAGGACATCTGGGCCAAGGCCTATCGTTCGATCAATGGCTTCCGCGGCAAATCGTCGTTCTACACGTGGATTCATTCCATCGGCGTGAACATGACGATCAACTTCCTGAAGAAGCGCGGTCGTCGTTACACGCTGAGCCTCGATGACATCGACTCGAACGTGCACAACGACAAGGAGTTCATCGAGCTGACCGCATCGAGCAATCCCGTTCGCGAAGCAGACCTCGGCGAACTCCAGAAAAGGTTGAACGAGGCCATGCAGAAGCTGTCCCACGACCACCGCGCGGTCGTCACCATGTTCGACATTCAAGGAATGCCGCATGCGGAGATCGCCAAGATCCTCGGCATCTCGGAAGGCACCGTCCGTTCCCGCCTCTTTTACGCACATCGCCAATTGCAAAACTTCCTGACTGAGTTCCATTAACCAAAGGCTGATCCCATGACCGACGAACAACTTTCCGCACTCCTGCGCCTCAAGCGCTACGAACAGCCGCCCGCTCACTATTTCGATGGTCTCCTGCAGAATGTTCATCGCCGGCAACGTGCGGAATTGTTGCAGCTTCCGCTCTGGAAAATCGCCCTCGAGCGGGTGCAGACGTTTTTCAGTGAGCACAGCATGGGGAATCTCTCCTACGCGGGTGCCATGGCTTCGGTTCTCGTGATCGGCGTGACCACGATCGGCTTGATGACTCCCGGCAATTCCATCGAGCGCGCCGCCGCTACTCCGCAGTTCGCCGCCGTGGCCCCACAGGTTCCCGCTTCGGAAAAATTGCTGACCCTTCAGGCCTCGAACCCCCTGCCGTCGCTCAACAGTCACTCTTCGCAGTCCGTGCAAGCAGGACTTCCGTCCGTCGGTTCCCAGCCGCGCTACGTCATCGACGCCCGGCCGGTGAGTTATGAGCCGTCGTCCTTCTAGGCGGCCGCTTCGGCAACTCGCTGCCGTCGCCTCCGGAACGCTTCTCGGTTTTAGCTCCGCCCTGGCCGCGGACCCTGAACCGGCCAAGGTTTTCGATGCCCTCCAGCAGTCGGTGCAGGCGGTATTCGAGAAGTGTCGCAGCGCTGTCGTGCGCATCGAAGGCACCGACCGGCACGGCCAGCTTTCCGGCACCGGATTTTTTATCGATCCGAACGGCACACTCTACACCTCCTACACCGTGGGCGGTGAAGCACGCGACCTCGTCGTCTCCGTCGGCAACGAACGTTACCCCGCCCGGCGCCTCGTCAGCGACCTGCGCAGCGGCGTCGCCATTTTGAAGATCGAGGCCGAGACGCCGTTCCTGCCACCGGGCAATTCGCGCGCCCTCAGCGTCGCCTCGCCCGTCATCGCCGTCGGCTACCCGATGGACCTCCCGCTCACGCCCGCCTTCGGCACCATCGGCGGCTTCGACCTCAAATACCAAGGCCGCTACTTCACGACCACGCACCTGCGCGCCAATATCGCGGTGCAGCGCGGTGAAGGTGGGGCGCCCATTCTCAATCCGCACGGCGAGGTCGTCGGCATCCTGATCAGCCGGCTCGATTCCGGCAGCGCTTCGTTCGTCCTGCCCATCGAAGCCGCGGAAAAAATCCGCAGAGACTTTGTCCGTTTCCGGGAAGCCCGCCCAGGCTGGATCGGGGTCCACGTGAAGACCCTCGAGGAACCCGTTTCCGGCTCCACAGCGGCGATCCAGCAAGTCATCCCCGACGCCCCTTGCGAAAAAGCGGGCCTGCGCACCGGCGACGTGCTGCTGCAAGTCGGCGCCCACCGCATCACCTCGCCCGAGGACATGATCGACGCGTCCTTCTTCCTCTCGGCTGAGGACGAAACCATCGTGCGCGTCGCCCGCGAAGGTTCCGAGCGCGAGTTCAGCGTCATGCCCGTCTATCACCCCGACGCCGCCCGCCCGCCGATCCCCGCACTCGGCTCGATCGGCGAAACGGCGGCGCCTTCGCTGAAGATGGAATCCAACCGCTAGGCGCCGAAGAGATCGCGTTCGGGCGGTGCGACCTCGTTCGTTCCTCCGAGCATTTCGATGAATTTGGATTCATCGATGACTGCGACACCCAGCGCCTGGGCTTCCGCTAATTTGGAGCCAGCGCCCGGACCCGCGACGACATAGCTCGTCTTGCGGCTTACCGAACTGGAGACATTGCCGCCCAGCGCGCGAATCTTTTCCGCCGCTTCGCCGCGCGACATTTTCTCGAGCGTGCCGGTGAGCACGAAAGTCTGGCCGGCGAATGAAGAGTTCGCGCCGCCCGCGCTGCCGCCTTGGGGAGCGATGCCGAGTTGCTGCAATCTCTGCACCGTCCGCTCGCCCGCTTCACTCGCGAACCAATCCAAAGCCGCCTGGGCGACCACGGGACCGACAACCGTCACAACGTCGGCGTCCACAGCGCCCTTCTTCTTGGCCGGAGCGGCAAAGCTCGCTTCGAGCAACCGACGACCAGCCGCGTTCGCTTCTTCCAGGAGCTGACTGTGCCGCGCCAACAACTCCTGCTTCTCCTCCGGGCTGCGCTCCTTGTTGTGCCGCGCCCGCGGATTCGCCGAATCTGCTTCTCCGTGCAGCCGATCAAGCGCGAGCACATCGCGCAGGAGCACTGAATCCCGGACCGCTTCCAGCGAGGCGTGGTGCTTCGCGAGGTCGTGGGCGGTTTCTTCGCCGACTTCGGGAATCGCGAGGGCGTGCAGCCAGCGGGCCAGCGGCTGGATCTTCGCGCGCTCGATGCCATCGACCACTTTCTGCGCGTTCTTGGCGCCGAAGATGCGCGGTTCCTCGTCGGTGCCGAGGTTGAGCGTGGCGAGTTGCTCGTGCTGGAGATCGAAGAGATCGAGCGGGTCGCGCACCAAGCCGCGCTCGACGAGTTTGTCGGCCACGATGCCGCCGAGACCGTCGATCTCGAGCGCGCCGCGCTTGGCGAAGTATTCGAGGCGGCGCGTGAGTTGCGCGGGGCAGTTCACGTTTTCGCAGACCCACACCGCGAAGTTCGGATCGCGCTTCACCGCGCCGCCGCACGCCGGGCATTTCCCGCCGATGTGCGCGAGGAAGTCGAACGGCGGCGCATCCGGCGGACGCTTTTCCAAGATCACCCGCACGACCGCCGGGATGACCTCGCCGGCCTTTTCGATGATCACCGAATCCCCGATGCGGATATCCTTCCGCTTGATCTCGTCCTCGTTATGCAGCGTGGCGCGGCTGATCGTGCTGCCGCGGAGAAAGACCGGCTCGAGTTCCGCGACGGGCGTGAGCACGCCGGTGCGGCCGACTTGCACGGTGATGCTGTTGAGCCGCGTCGCCGCCTGCTCGGACACGTATTTCCAAGCCTTCGCCCACTTCGGCGCGCGCGAGTGGAAGCCGACGCGCTCGCGCTGTTCGATGGAGTTCAGCTTGATCACCGCGCCGTCGGTTTCGAACCCGAAGCTGTCGCGGATCGCATCGAGTTCCTCGATCGCCGCCATCACCTCCTCGGCGGTGCGGCAGACTCGGGTGAACTTCGGCGTTCGCAAGCCGAGCGACTTCAGCCACACGAGCAAATCGGCCTGCGTAGGCGGCGGATCGATGCTCAGCTCACCAAGACCGTAGAGCACGATTTCCAGCGGGCGCTTAGCAACGAGCGCGGGGTCGAGTTGCTTGAGCGTGCCGGCAGCGGTGTTGCGCGCGTTGGCAAACGGCTCCTCGCCCGCCGCGACCATTTCCTCCTGAATGCGAACGAACGCAGCCGCGGGCAGAAACACCTCGCCGCGCACTTCCAGCACCTCGGGAACGTCCGGCCCATGCAGTCGCAGCGGGATGCTGCGCAGCGTCTTGAGGTTGTCCGTGATGTCATCGCCGGTTTCGCCATCGCCGCGGGTCGCGCCGGTTTTGAAGAGCCCGTTTTCGTAGCGCAGGTTCACCGCGAGGCCATCGACCTTCGGCTCGACGAGCCACTCCAGCGTTTCGCCGGGCAGCATTTTCTCCACGCTCGCGACCCATTTGCGCAGCGCCTCGAAGCCATCCTTCGCGAAGAGATTGTCGAGACTGAGCATCGGCACCGCATGCCGCACCTGTTGGAAGCCCGCGGTCGCTTTTTCGCCCACGCGCTGCGTCGGCGAATCGGGCGTGATCTGCTCCGGGTGCGCGGCTTCGAGCGCCTGCAGTTCGCGGAAAAGCGCGTCGTATTCCGCGTCGGAAATGCTCGGCGCGGCTTCGTCGTAGTAACGGCGATTGTGTTCCTCAAGCTCCAGCCGAAGCTGGGCGATCCGCGCGGAAGAATCGGGCATAAATCACAACGAACAGAGCCACGCCGACGAGGGCGCCGAAGCAATCGGCGAGCCAATCCAAGGGATCGGCGCCGCTGCGGTTGGGGGTGAAAAGCTGATGAATTTCATCGATGGCGCCGAAGATCATGAGCGCGACGACGGCGAAAAGCACGAGTCGTTTCCACGGCCAAGTCACGCTCCAGCGCAGCGCCAGCGCGAGGACCACTCCGCCGGCCGCAAACGCGGAGAAGTGCTGCGCTTTATCCCAGTAAGTGAGGCCGATCTGCTGGATCTCCGGACCCGTGAGCGAGGAGAAATACGTGATCGTGCCGGCCCAGAGGGCCACAGCCAGCCACGCGGCAAGTCGGAACCGGAACGGTGCAAGTGGGTTCACAGGAGAATTGAGTGCGGGGCGATGTGCCACGATAGTGCGGGCATGGAAAGTCCAAAGCGCATCCTCGGTATCGAAGGCGGCGGCACCAAGACCGATTGGGTGCTGCTCGACGACGCGGGCGCGATTTTACAACAAGGCGCGCTCTCGGCTTCCAACCTCCGGCTGATCAGCGACGAGGCACTGGCGCAGCTTTTTTCCGTGCTGCCGCACGAAGCGACGCACGTGGGCGCATATCTCGCGGGTTGTGCGAATGACGACGATCGCGCGCGGCTGCGGCGGATCGCGGAAAGCGCGTGGCCGCAGGCGCGGGTGAGCGTGGGCAGCGATCGCGATTCCGGACTCGCGACGGCTTTCCGCGATGGCGACGGCATCGTGGTCATCGCGGGCACGGGGGCGGCGGTGCATGGGCGCAAGGGCGAACGCATCGAGAAGGCGGGCGGCTGGGGGCAATTGCTCGGCGATCGCGGCGGCGGCTACGATCTCGCGCGGCTCGGGCTGCGGCGGGTGCTCACGCGCTTCGACATGAATCAGCAGATCACGCCGCTCGCGGAGGAAATCCTGCGCACGCTCGGACTGAACCGGCTGCCGGATCTCGTCGGCTGGGCGATGCAGGCGGACAAGATGAGCGTGGCGCGGCTCGCGCCGTGCATCTTTCACGCCGCGCGGTTCGGGGAACCGGAGATGCTGGCGACCATCCAGACCGGCGCGGATATTCTCGCGCAGTTCACGCAGGCGGTGGCGCAGCGGCTGGAGTTCCCCGATGCGCCGGTGCGGCTGATCGGCGGGCTTTTCACGCACTACGAGGACTACGTGTCGCTCTACAAATACCGCCTGAGCCAGCTCCTGCCACGGGCGACGGTCGAAGTCTGCGCGGCATCCGGGGCGCTCGGCGCGGCCTGGCTGGCGGCTCGCGAAAGCGGAGCCCAGCCCGCAGCCGCGCGGAGCGAACCGGCGGAGTTGGTGCCAGATGCCGCCGCGCTGGCGGGCGCCGCGACGGAGCAGAGCAATCCGCGCTCGGCCAAGCTCGACGTAAGCACGACCGCGGAGTTGGTGGATCTTTTCGTGAGCGAGGAGGACGCGGTGGCGCGGGCGCTCGGGGCGTGTCGTGAGCCGCTAATCGCCGCGGTCGATCTCGTGAGCGCGGCGCTCCAGGATGGCGGACGACTTTTTTACGTCGGCGCCGGGACCAGCGGACGGCTGGGCGTGCTCGATGCGAGCGAAATTCCGCCGACCTTTGGCACGCCGCCGGAACTGGTGCAGGGCATCATCGCGGGCGGCGCGACGGCGCTGTATCGCGCGGTGGAAGGCGCGGAGGATCAGCCCGACGCGGGCGCTCTGGCGATGCTGGAGCGCGGGGTGCGCGCGGGAGATTTTGTCTGCGGGCTGACGGCGAGTGGGCGCACGCCTTTCGTGCTCGGCGCGCTGGCGCGGGCGCGACTGCTCGGGGCGCGCACGGGGCTGATCACGTGCAATCCGCAACGTGCGCGGGGCGTGCAACCGTGGGACGCGGAGATCGATCTGCCGACGGGGCCGGAGATCGTCACCGGCTCCACGCGGCTCAAAGCCGGCACGGCGACAAAGGTCGCGCTCAACCTCCTCTCGACCTGCGCGATGATCCGCCTCGGCCGGGTGCGCGGGAACTCGATGGTGGACCTGAATATTTCCAACGCGAAGCTCCGCGACCGCGGCGTGCGGCTAGTCAGCAGCACGCTCGGCATCGGCTACGAAGAGGCGCGAACGCGGCTGGAAAAGGCAAACTGGAACGTCCGCGCCGCGTTGCAGTGAACTGCCGGCGAACAAATACATTCACGGTGCCGTTTTGGGCAGCGGCTTTGGGCACAGTGGCTAAATTCGACCACGCTTCAGCCGTGAGGATTTTCCACCAGGATCCCACGGGCTGACGAATTTACTCTGACCTGGAAAGTATTTTGAGCCCAAAAAAGCCCGTGGCACGACCAGTGCTAAATGCTCCCGTGTTCGCAATTGCGGACGGGGAAAAAATCCAAATAGGGGAGCAGCTCGACTGGAGGGTTACGTTTGAACGGACCGGGGGGAACCGTTCAGACCGGGCCAGTCGAGCTGCAATCCCCTTGGATTTTCTGAAAGCCAAATCAGGGCCGATTTCGGGGCGAATGAAGCAAGGCAGAGATCAGAGGTCCTTCGCTTCGCTCAGGATGACATTTGGTTTTTCCGACGCCCACCGCCTTCCCCACCGACCGCCGGAGGTCTAGATTTCCTTCTCCAGCCGCTCGCTCAGCCACTGCTTGATCATGCTCTGGTAGTTCAGGTACCGCGAACGGGCGATGCGCTTGATGCGCGCGAGCAGCCGCGGATCGAAGCGCAGCGTGATCGTCGTCGATTCACGCGTGTCCGCCTTGAGCAGCGAGCCGTTCATCAGCCGCACGTCGAGCCGCGTCTCGAGCCAGAAGGCGGCCTCTTCCTCCTCGGTTTCAAAGTGCGGCACGTCGGACCAGTTGGTGATGACTTTCATGGCGGCTAGTAGCTGATCTCCGCGTTCTTGCGGTCGTAGAAAGTGACCTCCTCAGGCGTCATCTCGCGCGAAAGGATGGCGCGGTAACGTTTCCCGTCGGTCCAGAAGACCGTGAAGACGCCGCGATCACTCACGGATTTGCCGAGGTTGAAATAGCGCGCCTTGTCATCGTCGGCCACGCCATCGGGCAGCAGGCGCAGGCTGAACGGATCCTCGAAAGACTCCTCGATCTCCTTCGGCGTGACCTTTTTCAGGTCGAATGGGGCGTCGAGCCAGTCGAATTCCATGCCGGGTTAGCTGGCGCGCTGGATGAGTTCGATCTCGTAACCCTCGGGCGCATCGATGAAAGCGATGATGCTCCCCGAGCCCGTGGGCGTCGGGCCGTCGGAAAGCGGGTAACCCTTGGCCGACGAGTGCTTGGCGAAGGCCTCGATGTCGTCCACTTCGAAAGCGAGATGCGTGGTGTCGTAGCCCACGTTCACCGGGCCGCTCGCGTCGTATTGGCAGATCTCGATTTCCTCCTCGCTGCCGGGCGCCTTGAAGAAGACGAGCTTCGAGCCGCGGGGCGACTGGTGTTCGCGGACGAGTTCCAGGCCGAGCACGTCGCGGTAAAAGGCGACGGTCTTTTCGAGGTCGCTCACGCGGTAGCGGGTATGGAGGAGCTTTTTGACCATCGGGAAAATTCGGGTTTCAGATTTCGAGGATTCAGCTTTAGCCTCGCGCTCCGCTGGCGACCAGCGCTTTTCCCAACGAATCTGCATCCATGATCTCACTCGGCATCGACAGCGGCACGCAAAGCACCAAGACCATCGCGGTCGATCTCGACACGGGTAAAATCCTCGCCTCCGCCGCGCAAGCCTACGGGCTCATCGAAGGTCTGCCGCCCGGGCATCTCGAACAGGAGCCGCAGCACTGGATCGATGCCGTGGAGGCCACCGTGCGCGAGGTCGTGCAAAAGCTCGGCAAGCGGAAGGAAGAGGTGAAGGCGATCGGTGTCAGCGGGCAGCAGCACGGGTTTGTGCCGCTCGACAAAAAGGGGAAGGTCATCCGCCCGGCGAAGCTCTGGTGCGACACGTCCACGACCGAGCAGTGCGCGCAGTTCGAAGAGGAATTCGGCGACGCCGAGGGGCTGATCAAACTCGCGGGCAATCCCATCCTGCCCGGCTACACCGCACCGAAAATCCTCTGGCTGAAACAAAACGAGCCCAAGAACTACAAGGCGCTCGCGACCGTCCTGCTGCCGCACGACTACATCAACTACTACCTCACCGGCGAACGCGGCATGGAATACGGCGACGCCTCGGGCACCGGTCTGCTCGATGTCCGCGAACGCAAATGGTGCGAGCCGCTCATCGAATTCATCGACCCCGATCTCCAGCAAGCGCTGCCGCCGCTGGCCAGCTCGCGCCGCGCCTTCGGGCTGCTCCGCGAAAACCTGCGCGAAGCGTGGGGCCTGTCGAAGGGCGAAGTCACCGTGAGCGCGGGCGGCGGCGACAACATGATGGGCGCGATCGGCACGGGCAACGTCCAGCCGGGCGTCGTCACCGTGAGCCTCGGCACCTCGGGCACCGTCTACGCCTTTGCCGATAAGCCGGTCATCGATCCTCAGGGCGAGCTCGCCGGGTTCTGCGACAGCACCGATCGCTGGCTGCCGCTCGTCTGCACGATGAATGTGACCGTGGCCACCGAGCAGGTGCGCAAGATGTTCGGCTGGTCGCACGACGAGCTGGAGAAGCAGGTCAGCGAAACGCCCGTCGGCTCCGACAACCTCCTTTTCCTCCCGTATCTCAACGGCGAAAGAACCCCCAACCTTCCGAACGGCACCGGGGTCCTGCACGGAATGAAGATCGACAACATGACGCCCGGCCACCTCGCCCGCGCCACCATGGAAGGCGTGACGCTCGGCCTCGCCTACGGGCTCGGGCGCTTCCGCGAACTCGGCATCCAGCCGACGGAAATCCGCCTGACCGGCGGCGGGAGCAAAAGCGCGATCTGGCGCCAGCTCGCCGCGGATATCTTCGGCGTGCCGACGATCTGCCTCGCCTCCGCGGAAGGCGCCGCGCTCGGCGCCGCGCTCCAGGCGACTTACGCCAGCCACGCCGCGACCGGCAAACCCACGACCTTCCGCGAGCTCAGCGAGAAATTCGTGCAGCTCGACGACAGCACCCGCGCCAAGCCGGACACCGATCACAAGGAACTCTACGCCGAGCTGCTCACCCGCCAAGGCGACCTCACCCGCCGCCTGCACGCCGCGGATTACCTGTGAGCCACAAGCCGATCTTGGCAGGCCGCTCCCCGGATGCTAGGTAACTCCCCATGAGCATCGCCGACATTCCGCAGCTCCAGCTTCTCACCAGCGACGAGAAGCTTCAGTTGATCGAAGAGCTTTGGGAGTCGCTCGATCACGGAGACGTGTCGTGGCCGATCAGTGACGAAGAAAAGGCCATCCTGGCCGCGCGTCTGGCGGAGCACGAAGCGAATCCCGGTTCCTCGCTGTCGCTGGCGGAGTTCCAGCGCCGCTGGGCCGAAAAGCATCCAGAGGCGCCGATCATGGATGGACTTTGAGATCGAGTTGCGCCCCTCGGTTCTCGCCGACCTCGACGAAGCCTACGCGTGGTATGAGGAGCAGCGCGCCGGTTTGGGCGGGGAATTTATCCAGATGTTCTCCGCCGTTCTCCCGACCCTGCGCCGCAATCCCACGGCCTACACGGTGTGGTTTCACGAAGTGCGTCACGTGATGATGAAACGGTTTCCCTATGCCGTTTATTTCCGCATCGAAGCGCAGACAGTGGTGATCTTCCGCGTCTATCACAGTTCCCGCCGCCGTCGGGATTTGCGGCGCTCGTTACCAGACCTTCCTTCATGAAACTCGTCATCGCCGCCACCGGCGCCAGCGGCGCGATTTACCTCCAGCGCCTGCTCGCGCAGCTCGACCCCACCACACACGAGATCCATCTCGTCCTCAGCAACTACGCGAAGCAGGTCATCAACGAAGAACTCGGCGAACTGTTCGTGCCGGTCGGCATTCATCAGCACGGCGACAAGACGATGAACGTCCCGTTCGTCAGCGGCTCCACGCGCTTCGACGCCATGGTCATCGTCCCTTGCTCCATGGGCACGCTCGGGCGCATCGCCGCGGGCACCAGCGATTCCACCATCCTCCGCGCCGCCGATGTCTTTTTGAAAGAGCGCCGCCGGCTCATCCTCGTCCCGCGCGAGACGCCGTGGAATCTCATCCACGCGCGCAACGTCGTCACGCTCATGGAAGCCGGCGCCAGCATCC
>ENA-ORBV01010815-ORBV01010815.1-microbial-mat-metagenome-genome-assembly--contig:-NODE-10815-length-14499-cov-5.637637_pt1 | contig 14499 bp, 11 predicted proteins | sample MGYA00237777_ERZ505514 | MGnify/ENA primary metagenome ERZ505514 (study PRJEB26160, sample SAMN06269048) | microbial mat metagenome | isolation source: Oligotrophic lake microbial mat | place... | reverse complement strand
GCTGAAGCTCTCCTTATCGAGGAAGACCAGCGGCGCGGGGTCGAGCGCATCGGCAAGCTCCGGACTGAACAGCTCCAGAAACTCGCGAAAGAAGTGTGTGAGCAGGAGCTTGAACAGGGCGTCGTGGTCGATCTTCCTGGCCATCGTGGCCTCCGTGGAACTGGGCGGTGCGACGGATGATAGGACATTCGTGCTGGTGCGTCAAGGGCACGGGAAGGGGCCGTTGCGGCAGCGCTGACGCTTGAGCGCCGACAGCCCTGCCACAACGGTGCGCTGCTTAGAGTGTCGGCCGAGCGCGATACTGCACCGCCTCGGCAAGATGCGCGGGGCCGATCTGCTCGGAGCCAGCGAGGTCGGCGATGGTGCGGGCGAGACGGAGGATGCGGTGATAGGCGCCTATCGACAGGTCGAGCTGCCGGGTGGCCGCCTTCATCAAGCTGTGGCCGGCGCCGTCGAGCGCGCAGTGCGCCTTCATCTCGTCGAGGCCCATCTCAGCATTGGTCACGCAGCGCAGCGTTGTGGCGAAGCGATTGATCTGCCGCTGCCGCGCCACCATCACCCGCGCACGCACCGCGGCCGATGGCTCGCCCAGCCGGCCCGAGGTCAGCCGCTCGTACGCCACGCGTGGCACCTCGACGTGGATGGCGATCCGCTCACGCAACGCCTCGGGGATGCGCCCCTGGTAGCGCCGCACGAGCGCCGGGGTGCAGGTGCAGATCGCCTCAGCGTCGCCGAACCAGCCGCAGGGGCACGGCCGTGCCGTGGCCACGAGCTGAAACGCGGCCGGGAGCGACACGCTGCCGCCGGGCCGCTCCACGCCCACAGCCCGGTCGTCGAGGATGGGGGGCAGCACCGCGAGCTTCGCGCCGAAGTTCGGGAGGTCGTCGAGCAGGAGCACCCCGCGGTGCGCGCTGCTGACCGCGCCGAGTCGCAGCCGTCGCTGTCCACTGCCGAAGAGCGCCGCACGGCTCGCGTCAGCACGCGGAGCGACGCAGGGTCGCTGCACCGTCATCTCCTCGCGTGCCTCGCCCACCAACGCACGCAGCGTTACGACCCCAGCGCGTTCCGTTTCCGCCAGTGGCGGCAGGAGGCCGAGCAGGGCGCGAGCGAGCGAGGTCTTGCCACTTTCCGGCGCGCCGGTCAGGAGCAAGTGATGCCCACCAGCGGCTGCCACCTCCACGGCCCGCTTCGCGTGCTCCTGGCCGCGGATCTCCTGCACGTCGACCGGCTCGTCACAGGGCATTCGCATGTTCATCTGGCCTTCCTCCATTTCACAGCAGGCACCGGCAGATGTACCGCGTGATGTAGCCGCTGGGGACCACCCGTAGCGGCGCTGAGACGAGGCCAGCTGCGACGAGTGTGTCGAGCAGCCCCTCGTTCTCGCGGTAATCCTTGATGATCACCTCGTCGGCGGCGAGCGCGAGCTCGGGCATGTGAAGTGTGGCCACCGCCACCGGCGAGCCGTCCTCCAGGGCGTAGAGCGGTAGGGCGATGCGACCAGTGCCGCCGTAGTGCGCCCGCTCCACCCGGCACGCCCACCCGCGAAACGTCACCCGACGTGATGCCATCGTTGTCTCCCGGTGTCCTGCGCGAACAAACACCGGCCCCTCATCACACCCGTCGGCGGGTGTAGGGACCGGTGTCTTCTACGAGCGCTTCAGGAGCCTTGCTACGTCGCGGCGCTTCGGCTACTTGCCTGGTGCATCAACCCTCTTCGCATTGCCGAGGAGGCAGGCCTGACCACGCCGGCAGCTGCCGAGCCGGCTACGGTCGTTGCACCCGGAGCGCGTTGTTCGCATCGCGCCAGGTGGGCAGGAGCTTGAAGCAACAGACCTCCAGGTAGATCAGGACTGCCTCAAGCTCTTCGGTCCTGGCGTCGATCATGCGCTCGTAGAGCTGCCGGAAGAGAGGCTCGTGCGCAACCAACGACGCCACGCAGCTCACCAGCGCATGGCCTTTTGCCGTCAGCCCCAGGTCGAGGCCGGCCATCTCGAGCACCCGCCAGAGTGGGAGGCCGAAGGCGTGCGCGATCTTCTCAAGCGTTTCCAGCTCGGGGTAGTTCTGCAGGCTGCCCTTGACGAGCCGCTGAATAGCCGCGTGGGAGACACCGATCTTCGCCTCCAGCTCGCGCAGGCTGTTTCCCTCCAGCTCGCGTGCAAGGAACTGAATAAGCGTGAGCACGATATCCTCCTTGTAGGTAGTGTCCAATGTTCGATCACAGAGCACCAGTGGTAGCGGTCTGGGTGGGAGTGCCTCACGGTGGACGAGCACGCTGGGCCGGCAATGTCCGCCGGCGTCGCTCCACTGCGTCGGGAGCGGCGACAAAGGTGAACTGGTCGCGGGGAGCACGGGCGATCGCGTCAAGCATCCGCAGGTTCTCGTCGGGTTGGATTCCTGTCAGCGCGTCGTTGTCCGTGCTCCAGGTCATACCGCTCTGGGCAATGGGGCCGATGCGATTCCCGCAGCGTGGCTGCACCAGACTTCACTGCCCAGCTACCGCATGCAGCTGCGTCCATCGTGAGGACATCCTGCACGGCCCATAGCCGAGCGTTGCCACCCTGCGTGCATCGATTTCGTATCATTGCTGATAGCCGGGCGATTGATATGCGCTGCCAGCAACGCCAGCGGGCACGAAATCCCCACCCGGCGGCGGACCCAGCCGGACGACGCCCTGCATCGTCGCCGCGGGCCACACGGCCTCGGTGCCGTTGCGCACGATGGCCCGGCAAGCCTGGTTGCCCGTCGCAGGCGGCCAGATCGTGGTCGCCAGGCTGCGCCCCGGCCCCGGGTCCACATAGACCTCGGTGAACGCCAGCCGCTGGGCAAAGCTGCAGCCGTAACTGGCCATGATCTTCCAGTTGCCCCGGCCGACGATGTTCGTCCGCGCCACCAGGATGGCCCCGACATTGGGGTTGCCGCGTGTGTCCGGTGCGATCTGGAGGCCCTGGAAGGCCGTCTCGGCCGTGAGCCGATCGACGCGCAGCTCTTTGACCCCGCCCCACGGCTGGATCACATCGGCGTGCCAGGTGGCCTCGTCGCCGTACAGCCCCTCCACGCGCACGTTCTGGAGCTGCACGGTGGCCGCTGGCGCGCTGATCGCGAAGGCATCCTGCTTGGTGAGCCTGCCGTCGATCAGCACGCCTTCGATATGCACCGTGCCGGTGCTTTGTTCGATGTAGAAGGCCCGGCAGTACGTGTGATAGCTCCAGCTCGTCGGTGGGTCGGCTTCCTTACTGCACGCGCCGTCGCCGCAGTTCTTCTGCGCGTCGCAGGCAATGATCTGCCCATCGTCGGCCTGCTGCCGCGCCGGAAGCTGCACGTGGCCCCCGATCAGCACGACGTTGTGGCCACCCGAGATGTGAGTCCCGCCGCGCTTGGGATGCGCCGGCATTTTGAGGATGTAATCCTTGGTCGGGTTCAGGCGGAGTTTGGTGTAGCCATCGTTGAGCGCGATGGTGGTGGGGTTGACGAGCACGGGTGGCGCCCAGCGCAGGGGGACGCCCGTGGATGGCGGGATGGCGTGGTTGGCCACCGTAAAGCGCACGGTCGCCGTCTGCCGCGCCGTGCCGTCCACGGCTTCCGCCGTGAGCGTGTACACCCCATCAGGAAAGGTCCTGGTGTCCCACGGGGTCACGCCCGCGCCGTTGGTGCCGAACAGGGTGTAGGGGGCGGTGTGCTCACGCTGCTGGTGGTGTTTCGGGCCACGGAGATCAAACGTCACATACGCCACCGGCCCGCCCGGCACGGCGCGAATATCCACCATGCCGCTGACAACGGCGTCCGCCCGGACGCCCGTGATCGTCAGCGGGTGCGGATCGGGCAGGTTGTCGATCGTAACCCGCAGCGTCGTTTCCGCAACGACCGCACGGCCGGTGGCGGCGCTGACGCGCAGGGTGTACGCCCCGTCCGGATAGGCCGTGGTATCGAAGCGCTCGCCCTGTGAGGATGGGGCGAGCGTGTAGGGCGCGCCGTGCTCGGTATGCGCGTAGGCCTGCGGCCCCGCGAGGACAAACGAGACCGACTCCACCTGGGAGGCCGGATAGGCTTCAATCCGGACCCGCCCCGCGAGGGTCCCGCCATCGTGCACGCCGCTCACCGCGAGCGGGGCCTGCGCCGCCACCGGCAGCACGGCCAACCAGAATCCGACCAGGATAGACCGCAGCAGCGTCAGCATTGTGGGGCCTCCTTCTTGGGAGCGGCGGGCGCGGAAACCGCACCGTCGGTTGCACGCCCAGTGGGCGTGCGGTGGGTATCCAGCAGCACGACTCGATCAAGCACGATGGTGTGAGACGCGGAGCGAGACGGGCCGCAGCTAGCGCTCCAGCGCTGCAGGGCGCCCTCGACATAGACGCGGTCGTGTTGGTGCAGCCAGCGGCCGCAGTGCTCGGCAAGCTCCTCCCAGGCGGAGAGGGTGAACCAGGTTGTTTCCAGCTGGAGCGCGCCCGTGCCCGTGCGCCAGCGGCGCTCGCCCACCAGGGTGAGGTCCGCGACCGGGTGGTCGCCCACGTTGTAGAGCAGCGGCTCGCTGCCCAGCCGCCCGGTCAGGTGGACCCGGTTCAGGTCGGCCTGCCCGTATCCGTCTGCGTCGGCGCGCCGCGCTGCGGCCTGTTGGGCGTCGTGCCGCGCGATGCAGGCGACGATGCGCGCCCGCAGCGGCGAGGGTCGTGGTGGCGACGCAGCGCCGTGTTCTGGTGTCTGCATACACGGGGTGTGCGTGCAGCTGGTGGGGGGCGTTGGCGCGCTCGTCGGCTGCCCAGGCCCCAGTTTGATGACTCCCATACGGTGTCTCCTCCTCGGCTTCGGCGCCACGCGCGGTCGCGCGGCAGCAAAGCGGTACGTTTCTTCGAACGGCTCGTCTGCCGTGGGCACGACCAGCGTGCTGACGAGGTGGCCGCTTGCGTCACGAAGCTCGGCACTATCGCCCGCAGCCCAGCGCCCCTGCGGCGCGGGCCAGTACAGGGTGCCGGTCGCCGGATCGTCCACGCCGTCGCCGCTCCAGATCACCGCGATCTCGCCCGCTGGGAGCGTGAGGGTGGGGATGGTGAAGGCTTCGCCGGTTGCTGCGTGTACCAGCTGCCAGCTTGTCAGGGCCTGTGGGGAGGCCCCACTGTTCTCCAGCAGGACATACTCGAACAGCTCCGGGTCGGTCGGATCATCGGCCTGCACACCCACGATCGCCACCAGCGCGGGGGTGATGGGCACGGGAGTGCGTGTCGGCGTGGTTGGTTTTGGTATGGCGGTCGGCGTCGCGCTCGCGAGCGGGGCCAGGGTGGGCGACGCCGATATTGACGTCGCGCTTATCGGACCCTCGCTCGCCGGGGGTGCCGGCGTGTCACTGGTTGGCGTGAGCATCTGCGCCGCTGTCGCCATTGCATCCGCCGTCGCTGGTACTGCTGGATCCGGCGTGGCGGTGACGTCCGAGCACGGCGTCGCTGTCGTAGCGCTGGTTGTTGGCCGCGACGTCGGCGTTCCCGTCGCCGTTGCCCCGATTGGCACGTCGACATAGCAGCGGAAGGCAGCGACCGTGATGGCGTCCTGGCGGTCCACCACCGTCACGGTGTAGATGCCAGGGCGCTCATGCATCATGAGTGGGATGCGCCAAGTGCCGTCGGCGGCGGAAGCGCCACCGCCGATCGCCGTGGCACGAAGGCGCGCCAGGAGCGCCCGCCCCGGCGTGGTCACGCCGCGCAGCCAGGTGGTCTGACCCGCAGGGCAGGCCAGATCGGTGGGCGGATCACCGTGCACGGTGATCCGCCCACTGAGCGGCAGCAGGAGGCAAAGCAGGAGGACCAGCCCTCCGGAGCGCCCCCATCCGCCGTCTGCGGTCGTCAGCCACATCAGTTGTCCACCCAGAAGTAGGTCGCCAGCACCGCCGAGTGGGTCGAGTCAGTCTGCGCGTCATACTGGTCGGTCTTGAGAAACAGCCGATGCCAGCCGTTGCTGAGCCGGGTCGTGTCGACGCGCAGCTGGCCGCTGAACGACGTCGTGCCGCACTGCGGGATACCGTTGGGCTGGCGCACCCCTGCCGGGCAGAGTGGCGTGCCGGGCACGCCATGGTGGAAGTCGGTGTCGATGGCGGCGTACCAGCCGGTCACGGGGTCGCCCTCAAAGCCGCGCAGCAGCGCCACCCGTGGTTGCCAGATTCCGCTGATGGGGCGCAGCAGCGTCGGCGCATCTCGCAGCCGCGCCCCGGCGTAGTTGAGCGTGGTGTACCAGCCGCGCGCTTCAAGGTCGTCGAGGTCCTGGTACAGGTCGTCGAACCAGCGCCGGTCGCCGTTGTGCAGGGTGGCGTGCAGGCTCGTCGAAGTCCGCATCTCCTTGCCGTCGGGCTCGGCGACGAAGCCGCGCACGCGAAACTGCACCGCGCCGTCGTAGCGCGCCTGCCGCGTATCAACTGGCACCGTATCCCACCATGTGCAGGTCATGCCGGTGTCGCTGAGCTGGCCGCCGGTGGCCTGGCATGTACTGAGCCGGCGCGCGAAGCGCGGGTTCGCCGCCGTGATGTTGGCGCGGTCGTTCTGATACAGCTGGACTTGAAGCCCGTAGAAGTGGCCGGGGTTGTCGTGCAGCACGCTGCGCACGCGCAGTGTGATGACGCCGCTGAGCCGGGCCTGCATGGGAAAGCAGAGCCCCGTGTGGAGGTGACCGAAATCATCGCCGGGATCGCCGTCGTGGCCCTTCCGCCCCGACGTGGTCGCCCACCAGTCCTGGGCGTCGAGCCACAGCTCGTTGGGCGCGCAGCCCATCGGATGATCGGGGGCAACGGACTCACCGGCGTGGGCCGCCGACGGGAGGAGCGCCACCCACACGGTGGCGATCAGCGCGATGAGGGCGAGCAGCAGCGCCTGACGGCGCGCGGAAACCAAAGCCTGGCAATGCATCGAGCAACTCCTTGCGCAGGCGGCGGTGTGGTATCCTTGGACGCACACCGCCGCCGATCAAATGGGTTCAGCCGGCGCGCGACGCCTGCCGATCTGCATCAGCGTCGCGCGTGGTCGGGCGGGTGGATGGCCGCGTGGCCGGGCGATGGTTGCAACATCGCCTGGCCGACGGCGTTCGTCGGGTCAGGGACAGATCCGCGTGTGCTGATTGCGCGCTCATGTGCATGCGTTGGCGCGCACGGCGCGCCCCCGCCGCAGACAGCCGTCGACGTACTGCTCAAGTGCCCCCTGCTGCCATGTGTTCCAGAAGTCGGCGTGCATCGCGCTCCAGGGCAGGGCGTGGTAGTGATCACGTGGGCCGCCGAGCGTGAAATCGCCCCCGGTGAAAGCCTTGTCCTCGTAGGTGATGCTCAGGCGCAGGCGGGGCAGCTTGACCGGGTGGGTCGCCGGGCAGCGCTGATCGCTGTCGGCGTAGGCTATGTGCCGCCGGTGGTCTGACGAGTCGAGGTGAACGCCGTCCCAGCAGTCCGGGAAGCTGATCGAGAGCGACAGGTAGGCGTCACGGTTGCAGCGAGGCGGGCTCGCGCTCGCCAGCGGCAGGCCCTGGCTCTGGTTGCTGTGTCGACGACAGAGCCAGTTGATCACCCCACGCGGCTGGGGACTGGTGGCGCGGGCGTCGCCGGCGATGATGCGCAGGTTGGGCGGGAAGGCCCGCAGCGCGCTGCGGTCGCGGCTGTTGGCGTAGTAGTAGGCCCGCACCCGGCGCGGCGTGCGCAGCACCCCGTCGGCGTCGTAGAGGGTGGGCAGCCAGTAGGCGGCGCTGTCGCCCCGGTCGCTGCAGGTGGTGTCGCCCCCAGCAAGGCGCGCGTAGGTCGCAAACGCGTCGGTGCCGCGCGCGCCGAAGAACTGATGCTCGTGGGCGGCGCCCGGCTGATTTGGGAAGACAATTGGGTCGTCGTGCAGGCGCTGGCCGGTCGGGCAGACGATCTGGAACCAGGGGCCGTTGTTGATTTGCTGGCTTGGGCCGGGCAGCAGCGGCGGCTCCGCATCCTGCCATGGCGCGGATCCTGGCGGCGCGCTCGTCTGCGCCGCCGCGTTGGGCACGTTGGTGCCGAGAAGCAGCAGCAGCAGGAGGCCCAGCAGGACGCGGTGCTGACGACGGCGGGCCAGGAACCAGTGGGTGAACAGACGCATGCCATGTCCTTTCAATGAGGTGCGCTCTCCGTGGTGATGGTGCGGCCGTCGGCGTGTGGCGGCCGCCAGTTGGGCGAGCACTGACCGCGTGTGGCCAGGTGGAAGGCCGAACGGGGCGGACGCTCCGACACGCGGCGCCTCGTCGCTGGCCATAACGGTCTGTGCAGCACCCCCTTTCTAGTGCTCGTCCTCGTCGCGGTAGCTCGGCGCTGCCGCAGCAGCGGGAGAAGGTTCAGACTCCGGCGCGGTTGGCGCCGGTGCGGGCGTGGGCGCCGACGCTCGCTCCACCGCGACGGCCAGTGGCGTCGTTGTCGCGGGCCTGGGCCGTTCCACGTCGCGCACCGTGGGCACGTCCGCTCGTGCCGGTGGCGACAACGGTGCTGCCTTGTCCGTGGGCAGCGCCACGCGCTTGACCAGCACGCGCTGGGCGCGGCCGCCGGCGATGACGAAGCACTCGCCGCGTGGCAGCTCCTTCACATCGTTCGGGTGGATCTTCAGCTCCTCGTCCATGGCGAGGTAGCCAGCCCCGGTGGCGAACTCCCTGGCACCCTGGCCAATGCCACGCTCGGAGAAGCCCACCCGGCGCTTGAAGCTGAGCCGCTGGCCGGCGCGGGGCAGGAGCTTGTCAGGGTCGCCGCAGCGGTGGAGGATGAGCGTTTCGGCCGCGCCCAGGATGCGGTCGAAGCCCTCGCCCATCCCGGCGTAGCTCTGGCCGGTGACGATGATGGACGCGCCGTGAAAGCGCACCATCTCGAACAGGCTGGCCGTGCCGGCGCCGCTGAAGGCGATCACCGGGTACTCGTCGATGATCAGCAGCACCTTCTGCGCAGGCGGCTTGCGCCGGGCGGCATAGTGGGCGAAGTCCTCGATGATGAAGCGGCCAAACGAGGCGGTCTGATCCTTGAGGCTTAAGCCGTCGAGCAGGATGTAGCCGGCGTCCACCGTGTCAAAGCTCCAGGTCGCCGCGTCGTCTGCGCTGCCGTCGAGCCCGCTGCCCAGGGCTTTGAAGAAGGCGCGGTAGCGGTTGTACGCGGCCGCAGCATCCTTCGGCCGCAGACCGTCGATCTCGTCCAGCTCGGGCTGCCCCTCATACAGCTGCCGCAGGTGCGCGAGCACCATGCGCTCGAGCAGCGCGCGGCTCGACCGGGGTGGGCCAATCGGGGCTTCGAGCGCCAGGTTCAGCAGCATCTTGGTCAGATCTTTGTAGTACGGTTCCGTGTAGTCGACCACCGCGAGCAGCCGGTTGAGCAACGCGGTCCCATCCCCCTGCCACCCGTTGAGCGGTCGTTGGGGAAAGGTGCCGATCGTTGCGGCGCCCGCCGCGCGCATCGTCGCCGCGAAGCGTTCCTGGAGCGCCTGTTCGCCCTTGCAGTCCACGAAAAAGACCTTCCAGCCGTAGGTCTGCTTCGCCCCGGCGGCGAGGCGGAGCACCGTCTCGCTCTTGCCCATGCCGGAGCTGCCGATCACCGCGCCGTGGCGGGCCATGCTGTCGGCCGGGTAGGTGAAGAGCTGGTTCACCGTCCAGGCCAGATCGCCCTCGGCCAGCGGCACGCCAAGCACCATGGCACCGCCCGTGCTTGCCGGCGCCTTCCTCAGCCGCTCGCGGGCCTGGTGCTCTGCCTGCTTCGCCAGGTGCTCCGCCTTGGCGAGGCGCGCCTGCTCCAGCTCCTCGGCTGAGCGCACCCGGTTGCTGAGCAGGTTGAGCGCGGCGAAGGGCGTTGCGAGCAGGCTCATGCGCCACCAGTCCCAGATCGGCGGCCAGCACTGGCGCGCCAGCGCCCCATACGCGGGTGTCCCACCTTCGGCCTGTCGTCGTTGCACCGTTCGGTACGCCGCCGATCCCACGTCCCAGGCGTGGAGGGCGAGGGCCTGGTAGTCGCGCCAGAACCACCCGGCCGCTGCGAGTGTGAGCGCCCCGCCGACTGCGGCGACAGCTGCCCGACGTGGATGACGCCCCACCAGCCCGGCGACCACGCCAGCGACGGCAAGCGTGATCGGCCCGAGCAGCAGGAGCAGCATCCCAACGGTGATGAATTGCTGCTGTCGGGCGTACTCCGTCTGCATCGAAAGCGGCGTACGGGCGGGAGTGCTGGAGGAGCTGCTCATGCGGTGTGCTCTCCTGGAAGCGGCGTCCACAGGACGTCGTCAGTGAGGGTCACAGCGGGCTGGGCGCGTTCACCGCGGCTCGCCGTCGGCAGCACGACGCGCTCCATCCGCTGCCAGCGTCGGCGGATGCTCATCGGATGCACGCGCTCCTCGCTGAGGAAGCGATAGTTGGCAGCCACCCCGCTGTGAACGCCGGCAATCGTGCGGGCGATCGCGCCAATGCGCGCGCCTGAGGGCGCAACCACCAGCACGACACAGCTGCGGACGCCGTAGCGCGCTTCCAAGCGCGGGTCGCGCCCATACGCCTGGTAGGCCCAGGCCTTCTTGCGCCACTGCTCGATGCGGGTCGTGCCCCGGTCGATCTCGACGAAGTAGCGCGTGCCGTCGAGCACGAACGTCCCGTCAGGGATGATCGGCAGCGGGTGGTTGACGCTGGCGACGGCCACCGAGTCGTAATCGGTGCAGAGCACGTGGTCGCCCGCCCAGCCGCTCAGGGCGCGGCCGCGAAACTCCAGCTCGGCGCGCAACGCGGCGTAGAAGGCGCCGATGGCCAGGCTGTGCTCGAGCCCCGCAGCCGCCCGCGTGGTCCGCTCGTAGTACCAGAAGTCGTCGAGCGGTACACCCTGATGGCAGGCCAGTAGCTCGGCGCCGGCGCGGGACAGGGTGTAGCAGTGGGGCAGCCGGCGGTAGACGGTGGTCGCCCGATCCACGCTGCGCCGGAGCGCGACGAGCAGCCCCTGCGCGGTGAGCCCGGCCACGCGGAGATACGCCTTCTTCGGGCTGCGGTTGTCCTTGCCCGCCTCGCGGGCAACCCGCTCGGCCGCCCGCCAGCGCTCCTGCCAGTGCAGCCACTGCAGGTGCTGCACGCTGAGGAAGCGCACGTCGGTGAGCGATTGGAGCATCGCCAGATCGCGCGCGGTGACGACGAAGCGGTGGGCACCCATATCACACCTTCCCTGTCGCCAGCAGCGCTTGAGCGACGAGGTGCTGCGGGTCGCACAGGGCTGCAAAGAGCGCCTCGCTCCCCCGCGTTCCGCCTTCGACCGGCGGCGGGATGGGCGCCTCCCTGGCTCGACGGCTTAGCAGCGTCGCCAGCGGGCGCTGCTGCCAGCCAGCGGCCAGGAGGGCGCGCGTCGGGTCGGGGCCGTCTTTGCCCACCGCCAGCCGCACGCCCACCGTGATCGGCTGCGGGGTGGCGCGCAGCCGCGACCAGGTGGAAACCAGCAGGCCCTCGGTCCACTGGGCGAGAAACGCCCCGTCGAGCAGCTCGGCGTCGGGGCGGCGGGGCGCGGCAACGATCTGTCGCACCTCGCTTGCGCGAGCTGGCAAACGGGGCGCCGGTGTGAGCCTCACACCCGGCAGCGTCGTGCGAACGAGCTGGGCGAAGAGCATGCGGTGGCACAGCCGCACGCAGCCGTCAGGTCGGCAGTCAGGGCAGCCGTTCAACACGAGGTAGTGCCTGGTTGCCCCGTCCCGCCGGGCAACAATTGTGGTGAGCGACTGGAAGAGAAGATGCAGCGTCAGACCCTGCTGCCAGCTATCGGCGCGAACCTGCTGCACGTCACCATCGAGCCGCCAGAGCAAGGTGGCCATCAGCTTGTCCCTTCTTGCGACGGGCAATCTACGCTGGTCTGCCCCCACCGGCTCACGTACCAGCTATTGGCCCGGCTCACCAGCTCGGCCCGGTAGCACCAGCGCTTGCGGGCGAACTGCCACACGCTGCGCCCGACGCCGTCGACGACCGGCTCTACCGTCACCGCCTGGAGCTCGCCGGTCGGACCGGCAGGGTTGACCAGGTAGTCGTGCATGTGGTGGACCGCATCACGGGCGAACTCCATACGCTCAGGCATCTCGGGGTCGGCCAGGTCGAGGGCGGCATCGGCATCGCCATTGCGCACCGCCGCGACCCACGCCGCGTGGACGGCATGGGCGCTGGTGGCGGGGCTGGAACCGTTGGTCTCGCTCGTTGCGCCGCAGCCGGCGACGAGCACAACCAGGGCGAGCACAAGCAGGGCGGCCAGGGGGCCAGGGGGCCAGACGATCTGCCGTGCCACAGTGGCGGCACGGGCGATTGGGCGGTGGCGGCGCATTGGGAAGCTCCTCTCGAAGCGCTCAGGAGTTCAGGAAGGCGCTGGCCTCCAGCGCGTTGCACTCCACATTGATTTCGTACACGTCCTTGCGGATCACCCCGAGACACTGGCCCGGCTCGGCGTCGATGATGAACTGCTGGTGGCGCGGGGTGATAGTGCTCATGGCCTGCGCCACCTCCTGGGCCTCCACGTCCTGCATGTGGAAGAAGAAGTGAGCTGCGGCGTTGGCGTGGAGCTGGCGGCCGCCGTCGGTGGACAGAAACGGGCGCATGGTCTGATCGACCAGGATCATGCCCAGGCGGAACTTGCGCGCCGTCTTGGCGATCGTCCAGGCCGTGTCGGCCACTGCGGCGATCTGGCTGGCGTGGCCGAACTCGTCGATCTGCAGGAAGATGTCGCGGTTGAGTGGGCGGGTGCGGGCGTAGCGCCAGGCTCGGCCCATGCCCTGGCTGTAGAAGAGCGCCCGCTGAATCTCTGGCACACCGCTGAAGTCGTAGTAGACGATGGTGTTCTCGAAGCGCCAGTCGATGGTGGATTGCCCGTCAAAGGCCGCGCCGTCGGGCGTCTGCTCGGTGGTGTCGACGAGGCTGCCGTAGATCAAGTAGCGCAGGCGCTGGGCGAACAGCGCGGCGACCGGGTCGTGCATCGCTTCGAGGATGGGAATCAGGTCGCGGAGCGAGGGCGTGCCCCACGCTGGCGTGTCAGGCGTAACCCGGTACTGCTGATACAGCCGCTTCAGCGCCAGGGCCAGCGGGCCGCGCTGGCCGCTTTCCAAGCGGAGCGGGATGTAGCTTTTCTTGCCATTGATCTCGCCCGGTTCGCCGAGCAGCAGCAGGATCTGGCCAACCGCGTGCAGAATCTGGTTGTTGAGCCAGCCGCCCTCAGCCTCCCAGCCGTAGATCACGTCGAGCGGGTTGACGGTGTGCTCCAGGCCAATCTTGAAGCAGACGCAGTCCTGGATGGCCCGCTCGACCCGCACGCCATTGGAAAAGTCGTCGATGCCGATGACCTGCATGTTGCCGACACTCGCGGCGCGCTCGGCGAGCAGGTTCAACAACACCGTTTTGCCGTAGCCCGATGCGCCGGCAATGATCATGTGGGCGGCCTGATTGCGCTCAAACAGGTTGATAAAGATCGGGAAGCGGCCAACCCGCTCCACGCCCACGAACACACCCTTGGTCTGGTTCGGGCGGTGAAAGCCGACCATCCCAGCGGCACAGCCCACAACTTTAGAGAGCTGGGTGCGCGGCTTCCACGGCGCGTCGAGCCGCTTGCGGGGCAGGGTCGAGAAGAGCTTCAGCGCGGCGCTCTGCGCCCCAGTCGGTCGCAGCAGCTTGAGGCGCGGGCCGAAGAGATCGCGCACGGTGACGACGTTGGCCTCAAGCTCCTCTCTGGTCTTGCCGCGTACCAGGATGGCGACCTGGATGGCGTGCAGGGTCTGGCCCTTCAGCTGGCCGAGCACCTCGCGGGCGTCGTGGACCACCTGCTCGCCGCGAATGTCCACCAGGTTCTTATCGCGCGCGACCAGCTTGGCGGCGTTGTAGGCCATCTCAGCGACGCGCTGCGCCTTCGTGCGGTTGAGCGTCGTGATATCCACGGCGATGGAGATATCGAGATTGAGACTGATCAGCTCATGGAACAGGGTGGCGTTCCACTCGCCCGTGAAGTCGTAGCTCGTGAGCACGGCGAGGAAGGGCTGCTCAGGGTCTTCGGGCGCCAGATAGGTCAGGTGCTCGCGATACGGGCCGCTGATCACCGGCGGCAAGTAGTCGATGCGCCGCACCGGTCGTCGCGTCGCGGCCGCCAGTGGAATGCGGATCGCCATCTCGGACACATCGGCGGGCTCCCAGGTCATCAGGATGTACTGCACGGCGCGCAGGACGCGGCGCTCCATGACCTGATACATCTCCACGGCCTGGCGCGCCCAGGGGATGCGCCAGAAGAGGAGGTCGACGGCGGCGACGAACTGCTCCCAATGGGTCTCGTCGGCCGTGCCGTCCAGACAGACAGCTAGCGCCGGGCAGCTTTCGCCGATGTGTGCGGTCAACTCCTCCTGCTCCGGTGTGTCGAGCGCGGCGAGAGCCACCGCGAGATCCACGGCGCTACGGTCACGACACCAGGCATCAATGGCCAAGCGCAGGGTGCGCGTGCGAGCGTAGAGGCGTTCGAGCTGATGGGTACCGGCGCGCACGGCCGCAATCGGCTCGTGCATGGGGAAGGCCGTGGAG
>ENA-ORBV01010814-ORBV01010814.1-microbial-mat-metagenome-genome-assembly--contig:-NODE-10814-length-14503-cov-5.008110_pt1 | contig 14503 bp, 8 predicted proteins | sample MGYA00237777_ERZ505514 | MGnify/ENA primary metagenome ERZ505514 (study PRJEB26160, sample SAMN06269048) | microbial mat metagenome | isolation source: Oligotrophic lake microbial mat | place... | reverse complement strand
GAAGGCGTCCTGTATGCGTGTGAACAAAATCGGCACTGTGAGAATGGATTGAAACCGGGACGAGGCGGTAAGCCGGGCCCGGCCGCGGGATGTTCCGAAGTGACGCGGGTGCAAGTTTCGCGGTTAGTCCCGATGCAGGCGCGTTTCGAAGCAAAAAAAGAAGGGCGATGCGCCGCTGGTTAGAGTATCGTAACACTTGTGCGCCGCTTTTCCCTAACGTACCGTAGCGGTGCGCATCGCGAGTTTCCGCATGACGACGGCCCACTTCGCCCCGCCCATCGTCGTGCAGATTTTGGCAGCCGTGTGTGGTCTCGTCTTGTGGATGCTCTTCCATCCACTGCGCTAGTTTGTCATAAACATAGCTTTCCACCACAGGACGCACTTCCGAGCTAACCAATTTATCCTTAGTCTGTGAAGAAAATTTAGGATCAGGCACTTTTACCGAAACGATAGCGGTTAAGCCCTCGCGCGCATCATCGCCTGTGATTGCCACCTTCTCTTTTTTTGACATGCCGCTTTCTTCAAAATATTTATTGATCCGCGAGTTTGGCGTATCATGTAGATTTCTTTCAAATTTCTCCCATAGATTTTTGACTGCTTGGCGATTTAATTGAGGATCAGTCTATTGCTGGAATCGTGGGGTTTGAGAATGAAGCATTTATATTTCCGGCGGTGCATCATGCGTTCAAATTCTGCATTATTACAATAACTGGCAAGAAAATAAAGAACGAACGGCCTCAATACGTCTTTTTCTGCCGCTATTTTAGTGATCTAGAGCAAGAATCACGACGATTCACTCTTTCAAGAGAGGATCTTAAATTAATTAATCCCAACACTCGTACGTGTCCTATTTTCAGAACAAAGGTTGATGCTGACTTGACCCGAAAAATATTCGGCCAAGTACCCGTGCTTGTAAACGAGACTACTGGCTTTAATCCGTGGGGTTTTCGTATTCTATTAACGTTTATGATGAATAGCGATAGCCATCTGTTTAAGATGCATGATTCAACTACTGAAGTTCCATTATATGAGGCCAAACTGTATCACCAGTTCACTCATCGTTGGTCAACCTTTGAAGGGGTTGCACATGATGATTTACGTAATGGACTTGCTCGCTCGCTGCCCGAGGCGGATTTGAGGAATCCGCAGGTAGTTATAAAGCCTCGTTACTGGGTGCCGAAATCAGAGGTTCAGGAACGACTTGCTGGGAAATGGTCAAGAAGTTGGCTGCTGGTATATAGAAGAATTGCGCGAGCAACTGACGAGAGAACTGCTATTGTTACTGTAATCCCCTTTTCAGGAGCGGCTGACCCTGCTGACACCATATTAATAAGTGAAGATCACCCCGAAAAAGTTGCTTGCTTACTGGCAATCATGAATTCAGTCGTCTTCGACTATATAGTAAGACAGAAACTTGGGGGCACTGACCTTCGTAAACATTATGTTCAACAGTTTGCTGCTCCCTCGCCTTCGCTTTTTACCCATCTGGACATCGCTTTCATCGTGCCGCGCGTGGTAGAGTTGGTGTACACGGCGTGGGACATCAAGGCGTTCGCGGAGGATGTCTGGGCGGAGGGCGACGAGGCGCTGCGGGCGCTGATCATGGAGCGTCGGCAGGCAAACCACGAAGACACAAAGGCACAAAGTCCGGAGGAATATAACGCTTTGTGCCTTCGTGCCTTTGTGGTTGGCTCGGAGCTCCCCCCGCCGTTCATCTGGCACGAGGCCCGCCGCGCACAGATCCGCGCCGAGCTCGACGCGCGCATCGCCAAGCTCTACGGGCTGACGCGGGACGAGCTGCGCTACATCCTCGACCCGGCGGACGTGTACGGGCCCGAGTTCCCCGGCGAGACGTTTAGAGTCCTGAAGGAGAAGGAGACGCGCCTGTACGGCGAGTACCGGACGCGGCGGCTGGTGCTGGAGGCGTGGGACGCGGAAGAGGCAGGGCGGTGACAACAGCTTTGACTGGAAATGGTTCGGCGCCAAAGGTGAAGATGTATCTTCACTCTAATTAGGCGTTCGGCGGCTTCATCTCTTACCCTTTAGAATGCAAACATTTGTGTCAAGATAAATATTGACGTTCTGTGATATAATCTAGATGCTATAGGGCAGGGTAAGAATACGAAAGGCTCAGAACAAGTTATGCTTAGTACACCTAGATATATATCTAATAGTTTTAGTGTCATTTTCCCAAGACAACAAGATATACGTCGTAAGGCTAATGCTCTTGAAGACGAATTAATTAATAGTTATTCACAGCCCCAAATTTTCCCTATACCTGATGATATGGACGCTGAAGTTCCACGCATTATTTTTGGTTCACGTCACGGTTTCAGCCAAATTGTAATTTCCCAAGTATCTTGCAGCTTAAATGTAACATACTCTCCAGACTGGCAACTTCACAGTGAGAAGGGAAAAGAGTATTTACTCGAAAGAGCATCGCTACTCTTTGATTTACTTCGCATTGCCGGTATTAATAAAATCTCTTTTTCCGGCCTTGCCACACAAGTAAATTTGCCGAGCGATGAGTCTGAAGCGGCGATTATTAGCCACGTAGCACAGAAACTTCTAAAAGATGAAAATACCATTGACTTACATGATATTGAAGTAAAGCGAACACATATTGTAGACGGCAAATATTTTAGTAATATGGTTATAGCAAATTACAGATCTTGGCAAGTAGAAAGTCTACCTACAGGCGTTTTAAGCCTTTCGCGGGGCAAGGCTACAGAAAGAGGTGTTCGTGTAACTTGCGACTTCAACGATAGATATTCGTATAACGAGACAGAAGGTTACACTACAAAACAATCTTCTGCCAATACAATTATAATGAGCGGACTAGAAGCCGTGCAAAGGATCGTAACTGATCTGGAGAAAACACAATGAATGAGCGAACTACAACTACGATTACAACTTCATGGCAAACCGCGCTTGTGAAAGGTGTAGCGACTACAGCACGTGCTGTCTCGTTTATAATTCCCAACCCGATAATATCAGGGGAAAATTTACTCCAAAATCGACTGACGGAACATTCAACCTCCTCTATGAGCGCATCTACTAAATTATGGCAGCAAACGCGATCAGAGCGTATACGAAGTCTTCGAGGAAAATATGCCTTTGTAAAAACAACAAGTGATACATTTGCTCAGCGGAAACAGGAAGAAATCAATGTCGAGGACAAGTAACGATGAACTACGTCCTAGATGCCTGTGCAGTTATTGCATTCTTAAGAGGAGAAGATGGTTCAGATATCATTGAAGAAGTACTACTAAACCCCGAAAATGTCTGCATGATACATGCGATCAACCTTTGTGAGGTTTATTATGATTTTTTGAGGGTGGCTGACGAAGCAGCAGCACAGAGTGCAGTGAATGATATTGACAGCATTGGCGTCATGACGCGCGAAGACATGGGAATAGCTCTCTGGCAAGCAGCAGGGAGAGTTAAAGCGCGAGGAAAAGTGTCTCTTGCAGATTGTTTTGCGATAGCCTTAGCAAACAAAGAGGTGGCCGAGGTGATTACGTCAGATCATAAGGAGTTTGACCCAATAGCTGCCGCAGGTATATGTAACGTAAAATTCTTCCGATAACGGATCCGGCCCACGAACCACGCTGTGCAGCTGACACCGCTGGCGCGGTTCGTGGGCTGGGTCGTTTTTTACCGGCAATCTGCGGCCACCTCGCGCCATCACCACGCCTGGTGTCTCCATTTCTGCGCGTACAGCTCGTGCCAGACCATTTCACAACCCCGTGGCGGCGGCTCGCACATTGCCTCTGATGTAGGTGGCAGATCGCTTCGTTAAGGAAGACTATGACCTCGTCCAATCTCGCAGCAGCGTTTCACCAGGCCATGCTCGCCACCTACCAGGAGGCGCTGACGATCGGCTATCGCCCCGCCCGCTTCCTGCAGATGGTCAGCGAGCACGGCGGGGTGGAGACGGCCCGCATTATCCTCGCTCAGAACAATCCTACCGAGGGTTTCGGCACCCTCTGGGAAAAGCAGCGCCTTGACCTCGCCATTGAGGCCCTGGTGCTCAAGCCGGAGTTTGCGAGCCTCTTCAGCGAGGAGGATCGGGCGAAGGCGCGCGCCCGTCTGGACGATGTCGGCTATCACCCGCCCTGGGATCAGCCCCAGTCCGCTCACCGCAGCACGCCGCCCGCCACGCCATCAGGCCCACCATCGCTCGTTGATCGCCTGGCCCGCGCCGTGAGCAACACGCAGGGCGGGGCGCCTAGCGGCGTGGAGCACCGGGGCAACGCGCAGCTCTACGACCGTGCCGCCCTCGACCGCCTGATCACCCGCTTCAAGCAGCACTACACGTCGTTCGCCGACGAGCGCTATCGCAACGAGGAGCGCTTCTACAAAGAGCGGGCCGCCGCGCGCATGCGCGAGCTGATCGGCCAGGAGCAGCTTGGCGCGCTCATCGCCCGCAGCGACTTCGAGGCCGCGAAAACCGCGATCAAGCAGGCGTGCTCAGGCAGCTTCCGCACCCCCAGCGGCCTCCGGCAAGTCAATAATCTGCTCAACCAGTGGGACATGCGGGCCATCCTCGACGCGCCCGCCGAGCCGCTCGCGCTGCGTCTCTTTGACCTGCTCTACGGCGGTGGCCCCTTCGCTGCGCGCTTCGATGCCTGGGTTGCGCTGCTCAGCGCAAAGAAACCGCGCGTCTGGCCGACGGCGACCTACTTCCTAATGCTGCACGACCCGGCACAGCACATCTTCGTCAAGCCCTCGATCTTCCAGGCTGCCCTGGACGCGCTCGACGCCCAGACTGCGTGGCAGACGCGCACCGACGCAGCGGCATACGCAGGGATCCAGCAGCTCGCGCAGCAGCTCCTTGCCGACCTCGCCCCACTCGGCGCCCGCGACCTGATCGATGTCCAGTCGTTCCTCCGGCGCCTGAGCACTAGCCCCGCTGACGCCTGGATCTTCACGGCGGACCCATCTGTCTTTGACATCGCCGGTGCGCTTGATGAGCTCGACGAGATCCGCTGGCGCATCCCGGCCTTCCAGAACGAGATCAAAGCGGGCCAGTCGGTCTATCTCTGGGTGCGGGGCGCTGAGCCTGGCATCCTCGCGCTCGCCCGTGTGCTTACCGAGCCCCGCGACATGGCCAACACCGAGCTTGATCGGCGCTTCCATCATGGGCCTAACGCCCTCACGCCTACCGATACACGGGCGGTGCTTCAGATCGAGCAGGTGCTGGCGTCGCCCCCCCAGCGTGAGCAGTTGCGGGCGCATCCGGCGCTGCGCGACCTGGCCGTTCTGACTCATCAGCAAGACGACATCTATCGTCTGACCAGTGATGAAGCTGAGGCCCTCGCCGCCCTGATCGCCCGCGACGACGATGCGATTGTCACGCACGTTGCTACAGAGCAGGATCAAACCCCACCGCCAGATCCACTCGCTGGGCCAGCCTTCGTGGTGATCCACCGCGCCGACTTCGGCGAGCAGCGGCTCGGCACAACCTACACCTTCACACGCAAGGCTGGCGGTGCGCCGGTCAAACTCCTGAATGCGGTGCATGCGTGGCAAGCCGGTGGTTCGCCGGTCTATCTGGTGATCTACCGGCCCGCGCCACAGTACACGTTTTCGGGCTGGGCTCAGGTAACGACCGCCCGTGAGGGTCGCTACGGCGACACCGATGAGGTGCTGTACATCCTCGAGTACGAGTGGCACCCGTTCCCCAGGCCGGTCAACGCGCGTGAGCTCCAGGGCGCCATCGCCTGGCTGCACAAGGGTCTCACTGTCGCGTTTCGGGGTTTCAGTATTCGCCCTGTGTCAGCCGACGATGTCCGCACGATTGCCGAGCGCGCCTATCTCGGAGCGACAACAATGAGTCTTACCGACGCCGCATACACGGTGCTCACCAGAGCCGGGGGTGGGCCTTTGCACCTGAGCGCTATCCTCGACCGCATTCAGGCCGAGAGCCTGGCTGATCTGCGCGGCCAGACGCCGCAGCTCTCGTTGTCGAGCGTCTTGCTGCGGGATGAGCGTTTCCAGAACCTTGGAAAGAACAGCTGGGTGCTCGCTGCAATCGAGGAGCTCGACGACGTTGAGACCCTGGATGACGCGGCGCCCGACGAGCCCCCCGAGCCGCCCACCCGCACGCCGGCCATCTATGCCGAGGAGGAGGCGCGCTTCTGGCGTGTCCATTTCCCGCGCGAGCTCTGGGAGAGCGCCCGCCGGAACGGGATTATCGCCATCGGTTGGCCGGCAGACTCGCCGAACCAGAGCGTCAAACGCTTCCGCCAGATCGCCGTTGGCGACCGCATTGTCGCGTATGTCCAGGGCGGGAGTGTCGGCGGGATCGGCGTTGTGGTGCGCGCCTTCGAGCCCGACAACCCGCGCATGGGCTTGCCGGTCGAGACGCTCAGCGATGAGTTCACGCAATATCTCCGTGTCGGCTGGGCCGACGCGCCTGCTTCCCCGGTCGATCTGCTGGATGGGCTGCGCCACTCGCATTACACTGCGCTCTACAACCGCATCAAGAACCCACACACGGTCATCCCACTCAGCCGTGACGACTACACCACCCTGCTGAGCCTGCTCCAGGTGGACGACGCAGGTGTGCCCAAAAGCGAAAGTCGGCTGCCCAACGTCTGGCCGCAGCTGGCCGCCTACATCGGCCTCGCCCGCTTGGTAGTCGCGCAACCGCTCGACGCCGTGCAGCTCCAGGCGGCTGCACGATCAATCGATCCGCCCCCGGAGGAGCCCCTTGACGCCGACGACCTCGTCGCCGAGCTGCTCCAGCTGCGGCTCATCGAGGCGACGGACCCAACGCACTACCGCGCCCGACCGTATGTTGTGGGCGACGCAACCGCCCTGCTCCGGCTCTGTGCCCTGGCTGTGCTGGTGCCGCTGGAGGGGGCGGCCGACCAGTACATGCTCCCGGTTCGCAGCCTCTTGCCCCGCCTGCGTTTGGTGAGCGACGCCCAACCGGCGGATCGCTTCGCCCCCGAGCTTGGCGAGGCCGACTCCGTCACCCTGGCCGGCTGGTACGCCGAGGCCGGGCTGGTCGAGGTTACTGGCGATACGTGGCAGCCGCTCGCTCCCGCGTTCGAGCTGCTCGCCGGCGCTGACCGGGCGACGGAGGCATACAACCTGTTCCTGAGCACACTGCTTGCCGACAGCGCGGGCGAGCTTGTCACCGACCTCGCCCATGTCGAGGAGGGCGAGCCCCTGCCGCAGGTGGACAACCTGGAGGAGCGGCTGCGCGAGCTTGGCCAGGATCTGCTCTTCGACAGCGCAGTGATCCGCCGAGTCTACCGCTCGCTGCTGGCCGGTCGCCACGTCGTGCTCAGCGGCCCGCCTGGAACCGGCAAGACGGAGCTGGCTCGGCTGCTGCCCTCGTTGCTCTGGCGCGAGGCGCCGCAGACATTCAGCCGCCTCACCCTGAGCCTCGACCGGCCGCCCGTCGAGCAGATCACGGAGCAGCGCGACGGCTACGCGCCGGTGATCGTGACGGCAACCGAGGACTGGGGCGTGCGCGATGTGGTCGGCGGGATCGGCCCGCGACTCGACGGGCCAAGTGGCGCGCTGAGCTACAGCATCGAGCACGGCGCCCTGACGCGCGTGGTGCTCCAGCACTATGATGACACCGACAGCGGGCGGCGCTTTCCCCCTGTGGCGAGTGGCTTCGCACGCCGGGATCATCGGCACGAGGGGCGGCGCTATCGCGGCACATGGCTTGTGATCGACGAGTTCACACGCGCCCCCATCGACGCCGCCTTTGGCAGCCTGCTTACGACGCTCAGCGGCAGCGAGCGCGCCGGGCTCGCGGTGCCTACCGCCTCTGGCGAGCTGCGCGAGGCGCCGCTCCCGCGCGACTTCCGCATTATCGGCACGCTCAACAGCTTCGACCGCCACTTCCTCAATCAGATCTCCGAGGCGATGAAGCGCCGTTTCGACTTCATCGATGTGCTGCCGCCCCCGCCCGACTACGGCGCGTTCGAGCAGGGCATTGCGGCCAAGGAGGCCCTGCGCCGGCTCGCAGCGGGGCGGTTTGCGCTGATCACCACCGCGGGCTCCCCGCCAACCTATCGCTGGCCAGACGTGCTCCGTGCCGAGCCCACCGTGGACAGCGCCGGGCTGCGGCGCTACCGTTGGCAGGCGGAGGCCCCGGCGGTGGAGGCGGCCCTCACCTCGTTCTGGCGCCTCTTCAGCGCGATCCGAGTCTTCCGCCAGCTTGGCACGGCCCAGGTCGTCGCCGTCTATCTGAACCTGCTCACCGGAGTGCGCGTGGGCATGTCCTGGGACGAGGCCCTCGATACCGCGCTGGCAGACACCCTCGCCGATCAGCTGCAAGTGCTGACCCGCGACGAGCAGCAGATCGTGGAAGCCTTTGTGGAGCACGCCGCCGCGCCCGACGCCTTCGCGCACGCCTTTCGCGCCATCCTTAGCCGGGTTGCCGCCGGACGGCGCCCCGCTGTACGGGCAGCCCTCCACGAGGCCGACCAACTCCGCAATGCTGCGCGTCAGTCGGACATCTCTCTGGACGAAGTCCCACTCTCCGACGCGCAGATCGCCCGTGTCTTTGAGCTTGGCGCACCGCTGGCCCTCCCGGCAGTCAGTGTCTTCCGCCGCCGTCTGCGCGACCTTCGTGAGGGGTGAGGGATGAGGGATGAGGGATGAGGGATGAGGGATGAGGGATGAGGGATGAGGGATGACAGATCAGGAATCACCTCTAAGACAGCGGACGAAGGCATATGCATTGCGCATTATTAAGCTTTACAGTGCGTTGCCGAAAACAACCGAAGCGCAAGTACTCGGGCGGCAGTTGCTGCGCTCCGGCACGTCGGTTGGGGCGAACTATCGGGAAGGATATCGCGCCCGGAGTGATGCCGAGATGGCCGCAAAGTTTAGCATTTGCATCCAGGAGCTAGATGAGACGGCATACTGGATCGAGCTGCTTGTCGAGTCTGGTCTTGTATCTGAGCCTCTGCTCGCTCCGTTGCTTGATGAAACGAGCCAGCTGATCGCCATGTTCACCTCAGCCGTGCGCAAGCTACGGGGCAAAGGGAGTGCGCAGAAACCATGACCAACGATAAAACCGCATCCCTTGCGCCAGCCCTTGCGTCATCCCTCATCCCTCAGCCCTCATCCCTTGCGCCAGCCCTTGCGCCAGCCCTTGCGTCATCCCTCATCCCTCAGCCCTCATCCCTTGCGCCAGCCCTCATCCCTCATCCCTCATCCCTCGAACAAGAAGCCTTCCTCTGGCTTCAGGGCCGTATGGTCGAGCTCCTGCTGCGCCACGATGTCCCACGCTTCAGCAAGACGTTTGGCGAGCGACGCGCGGCGCTGTTCGACGACGCGCGCCACGCGCCGCTGCGGCCCTACCGCGAGCTGGCCGTGCTCTTCTTCCTGCGCGACGAGCTCTTCGGCTCGATCCTGCCCCGCATCAAGCGGCGGCTCAGCTTCCTCGCACCCCGCGAGCTGGTGGCCGAGGAGCTTCCGCCGCGCGGCCGCATCGACTGGCCACGCACCCTGGCAGCTGGCCTGCGCGATCGGCCTGGCGAGCCGCCGCTTACCGTGCAGACCCGGCAGCGTCGGCGTCACTTCGCCACCCCGGAGAACCTGCTTACTGTGGCCACAATCCTTGCGTATCGCAACGTGGTGCAGCACCGTCTCGACGCCGAGGCCGACTCCGATGCGGGGCAGGCGCTGCGCCATCCGTTACGCGAGATCGTGGATAGCTGCACCCGTGAGCTGGCGTTCCCGCAGTTCACCGGCCTGGTGCGCGCCTGCGAGCGCATCGTCGACGGCTACGCCGAGCAGACCACCGATGAGCTTGAGCAGGCGGTAGCGGCGCAGCTGCTCCCGGGCCGGAACAGCGCCTATGATGATCTGATCGCGTGGCGCCGCCAACTTGCGGCCCTGCGCCTGCTTGATCGCGACGGGGCGGTGGCCGTGCCGCCGATGTTGGGCGCCGACCCGACCGACGACAACTACCTGTATCAGCTCTGGCTGTTCTACGAGATCGGCGAGCTGCTGCAGCGCCGTGGGCAGGTAGAGCGCTGGGATATACACGAGAACGAGCTCGTCTTTCACTGGGGCGACGGCGAGGCGCGTCAGCAGTACCTGCTTCGCCACGACCGCGCGATCGCACGGCACTGGGACAAAGCCCCCGGCGTGCGCCCGGATCTCTACATCGTCCGCACCGACCGCCGAAGCATTACCGACCCGAGTGCGCCGCCTGAGGAGCAGCTCGTCTGGCGTGATCCGGGCTATGTGCTTGATGCCAAATACTACAAGCCGCGTGGCTCGCGGCGCGCCCCCGGTGACACCGTCAAGCGCATGATCGCGGACTTACACCTGACGGGCGAGCGCCATGGGGCGCTCCTGTTTGCCTTTCAGCGCGACGAGCACCCGCGCAATGCCCCGGACGACGAGTCCGATCAGGAGCCGAACGTCGACCAGCTGGTGCAGCACGCCGCGCCGCTGTACACCGTGCAGCCCGGCGTGGCGGCCGCGCAGACCTCGGTGCCGGATGTGCAGGTCGCCGTCTGGCGGGTTCGTCCCGCGATCGGCGCCGAGCAGGAGGCGCACCGCATCCTCGCTGCGCTGCTGGAGCGTGTGCATCAGGCACTTGGTGTGCGTCACGAGGTGCGCTGCCACGGGGTATTTCTCGACACGCTCAGCGCAATCGAGCGCGACGGCCTGCGTGATCGGGCGGGTGCAGCGCTGGTCGTGGAGCCCGCACACAACGCCGAGCTTGTGGCCTGCCCGAAGCCGCACATCGGCCCATGGCGCGTCGATCTGGTGCGCCGCGATGTGCACTGCTTGCGCGACCCGCGCCTCTGCCACATTATCCAGCAGGTTGGTGCGCGACCCCCAGTTCGCCCACCACGCACGATCAATGATCTGCTCCACGAGCTGAGCGATCTCTTTGCCCGGACGCCAGCCGAGGATCTGGACGATGCGGCGGCGTCCGAGGTCGCCCGCCGGGTCATGGCCCTGTCACGGCGGTTTGCCGAGATCAGTGGGGGGCTGAAGCGGCTTGCGACGTATGAGGCCCATCTGCGGACCTATGGGATGGGGAACACGCTCGATCTTCTGGGGCCAGCCGAGCGCGAGTCCCTGGCGCTGGCGGTCTTTCTGGTTGAGCAGATCAACGAGGTGGGCGCCAGGGACTACTCGGCCCCAACCATCCACGTGGCGAGCGTGCTCGAGCTGGAGGTGCAGCGTCGGCTCCTCGCGGTGCCCAACCTCACCAGGGCTGCATTCCCGCATGGGCGGCCGACCTTCGGCACGCTGGGCTACATGCGCGCCAACCCGCACAAGACGGGCGGTGACTGGGCCTGCCTGACCAGCTTCCTGGCGAGCCACTGGATCGCGCCTGTGGACCCTGACGATCCCGGGCGGAGCATCAGTTTTGACAACTTCGTCTCGTTTATGGACCAGGCGCGGCATGTTCGCAATCTAGCAGCGCACACCTCGCCTGTGTCCCAGGACGCCTACGGACGGTTCTTTCTCTCGGTCTGCCAATCTGGCGCCCTGCGCATTGGCGCGCTGAATGTGCTGTTGCTTGCCTGGACATAGGCGCATTTGCGCCCGGACCAATCCCTACACTACGGTCAGGAGCACAACGAACTCCACATCGTAGAAAGGGACCACTGATGTTCAAGAAGCTGGGTCTGGGCTGTCTGGGGCTGATCGCGGCGCTCGTGGTACTGGGGATCGTCGGGGCCGCGTTGGGCGGCGGCACACGGAGCGGCGAGGCTACCCTGGTGGCCACCGCAGCGCCGGCAAATGCAGGTGGCGCTCAGCGTGAGCCAGCGGTGACCGAGCCTGCGCCGACCGAGGCACTGGCGGCGACGGCCATAGCGAACGGGCCGCAGGTCTATACCGTTGGCGACGTCGTTCAGCTGGGTGACGTGGCGCTCGCGGTGCTTGGCTGGAGCACGCCGGAGGGCACGCAGTTTATGCAGCCAGAGGCTGGCAAGACCTTTGTCGCCGTCGAGCTTCTGGTGATCAACCAGGGCGCGCAGGCGGCGCAACTCTCGACGCTGGCCCAGATGAGCCTGAAAGACGGCGAGGATCGGCGGTACACCATCGATCTGCGGGCGGCGTCGGTTAGTGGCGGCGCAGCACCTGAGGGCGAGCTGGCGCCCGGCGAGCGACTACGGGGCAGCGTGGGCTTCCAGGTACCGGTGGAGGCGTCCGGCCTCACCTTCGTCTTCGATGGCGGCCTCTTTCGCAGTGGCAAGGTCTTTGTGGAGTTAGGCCCCGAGCCGCTGTCCGTGGAGGCTCCCGCAGCCCTGACCAGCGGGGACGCGCCACAGGCCTACGCGGTAGGCGAGCGCATCACGGTGGGCGATCTGACTCTCACCGTCAATGGGGTGAGCACACCTGAGGGCAGCCAGTTTGCGCAGCCGGCGGACGGGCAGCGCTTCATCGTGGTCGATCTGAGCATTACCAACAACGGAAGCCAGGCAGCCAACGTCTCCACCATGCTCCAGATGAAGCTGAAGGATAGCGCGGAGCGGCAGTACAATCTCGACCTGATGGCGACCACGGCGGCGGGCGGCGCGGCGCCCGAGGGCGAGCTGGCGCCCGGCGAGACGGTGCGCGGACTGGTGGGCTTCCAGCTGCCCGTCGACGCCAGTGGCCTGCGGTTCAGCTTCGATGGCAACATCTTCGGGGCGGGCAAAGTCTTTGTGCAACTGCCATAGCACCCTGGGATGCGGGTCGAACGGGCGGCAGCACACGCCGCCCGTTGACTGCGGAGGAGCACGAAGATGGCAAGAACGTCCATGCCTAAGGTGCATCTGGAACAGCAACGCCTGCTTGAGGGTTGGCTACCCCTGGCGCAGGCAGCCAACGAGCGCTATGGCTGGGACTTGGGTGCGCGGGCGTTAGAAGCCTTAATTAGTGGTGCGGCGCCGCAACTGGAACGCGCCGGGAGCGCCCTCGCGGCCCATGCTATACTCTGGTCTACCTATCAGCGGCAGCACACCAACGAGCACAAGCATGACAAACCCGGCTGGCGGCGGCACCAAACGGAGCTCCTGGCTGACCTTCCGGCGCCGCCTGCTGCTGGTGCGCGCCCTGCTGCGCGCGCCGGCTACCGGCGCCGCGCTCGTGGACGCGATCAATGATGAGCTCGGCGAACAGGGCTACCCAGAAGCCGCAGCGGCAGCGCTGAAGCACGACTTCGACGCGCTGAAGGGGGAGTACGGCTGTGCGATCGTGTACGAGCGACCGACAGGTCGCTACATCCTGGCGGACCTCGGGGAGCTGGCGTTGCTCGATCTCCCTGACCCGTGTATGGAGGCGCTGTCATTCTTAGAGGCAAGCTTCCCAGAGGGGAGCGGTCTGCCTGAACATGCGAACTTGCGTGAGCTGCTCGAGCGGGTTGTGCTCCTGCTTCCGCCCGCGCGCCAGGCCCAGCACCATGGCCGGCGCAGCACAATCCGCCTGGGCGTGGGGGCTACAACGGGGCGCATTGACCAGCAGGTGCTCGCGCGCATCAAGCATGCCATTGAGGAGCGGCGCGAGCTCGTGTTTGCGTATCTGAGCACGTTTGACACCGTGCACCCACGGCGTCACCGTGTGGCGCCCTATGGGATCACCTTCCGACCCGAGGGTCATGGCTATCTCGATGCGACGGTGCTCGAAGTAACGCCGAAGGGAGGCGAGACCATCCACACCGCCATCGACTACCGGCTTGATCGGATTGTGCCCGGCAGCGTTATCGTCCAGCCAACCGTGCTCGCGCCGATTCGGGCGAGCCCGCCAACCTATCCGCTCCGCTATACCCTGGTGGCGCAAGTGGCGCGTCGCGGCGACGTAGCAGCCTATTTCCCCAACACCCAGATCACCTATCGTGATGACGGCAGCGCCGAGGTGACGGCCACCATCACCAACCTCTGGCAGGCGCGCCAGATACTCCTCCGCTACGGAGACGCGTGCCTTGTCCATGAGCCGTCCGAGCTTGTGGCGCTGTTCCGCAAGACCGCACATGCGTTAGCGGCACGATATCCGTAGCGCAGAGCCAAGCGCGACCCGCGAGACAAGCTTCGAGCGCAAGGGGCGGCGGCGCGCTACAGCAGCGCTTCGCCTGGCACGAGGTGCTATACCAACGCGACCTCCGTCAGGCGCGCGTGGACATCCTGCCCCTCACCGAGCGCGATCTCCACACCCGCCGCGTTCGAAACCGCCAGCACGTTCCCCAGAGCGTCCAGGTGGTAGTACTCCACCACGTCGCTCGGCTGCGACTGGGCGCGCGAAAGCGCCGGAAACAACAGGGCCGCGATCAGCGCCTTCCGCGCGCTCGCGAACATGCCTCGTGCAACGCGAGCGAGTCGGCCGCCGGCACTGCGGTCAGATGATCATCATCGCGACAAACCACGCCGCGCCGATGCCGCTGGACAGTGCATCTCGCTGCGGCGAGCGCTGCAGCGCGGCAAGCAGGAAGATGTTGAAGGGCAGCGGCGCGAGGTGAACGGCTGCGGCGAAGCCGGCATGCACATCCTGCGCGATCAGCACCAGCGCGATGAAG
>ENA-ORBV01010813-ORBV01010813.1-microbial-mat-metagenome-genome-assembly--contig:-NODE-10813-length-14504-cov-4.123865_pt1 | contig 14504 bp, 8 predicted proteins | sample MGYA00237777_ERZ505514 | MGnify/ENA primary metagenome ERZ505514 (study PRJEB26160, sample SAMN06269048) | microbial mat metagenome | isolation source: Oligotrophic lake microbial mat | place... | reverse complement strand
ACAAAACCATTGACGAGTGTTTGCAAAATCGATTTCGCAAATGGACACTTGATGATTTGATAGACAAGGTTTCGGAGGCTATTTATGAATATGAAGGCATCACAACGGGCATAAGCAAACGGACTGTGCAAGCGGATATCCAACTTATGCGGAGCGATAAATTGGGATACAACGCGCCTATTACCATCATAGATAAAAAATATTATGCTTATGAAGACAAACAATATAGCATCTCCAAAGCTCCTATCAACAATACTGATGTAGAGAAATTGAAAGAGGTGCTGAATGTCTTAAAGCAATTCAATGGCTTTAATTATTTTGGCGAAATGACCGAAATGGTTGTTAAATTAGAGAACACGCTCTATAAATCCAGCAAAAAAAGTCGAAACTGTATTCAATTTGAAAGCAATCGCCAACTAAAAGGTATTGACTATATCAATGGATTATACCAAGCTATTTTGCAAAAAAAAACGCTATTGATTGAATACCAATCTTTCAAAGCCCATAAACCCCATCAAAATATTTACTATCCATATTTATTAAAAGAATACAGAAACCGTTGGTTTTTGATAGGCAAGCGCAAAAACCAGCGTTGCGCCCAGCAGAGCGTTTGCCTGGGCTAACATGGCTGGCCAATGCAGGTCAATTCCCAACCCGGCCATCAACAGCCCAAGCGCTGTGTTTTTGCCTGCAACCTTTACCCATTAGTCTCAGCGACTGAAGGGGCTGAAACGGATGTTCAGCGTCGACTCCTTCCTCACGACGAGTCTCAATAGTCTCAGCGACTGGAGGGGCTGAAACACCCTGAGCCTCGGCCCGGACGGCGGCGATGCCTCGTCTCAATAGTCTCAGCGACTGGTGGGGCTGAAACTCGGATGCCGCAGTGCAGGGCGTCGGATATCTCGTGTCTCAATAGTCTCAGCGACTGGAGGGGCTGAAACTGAAAATGCTCAGGTGTCTGGAAATGCTCAGGTGGTCTCAATAGTCTCAGCGACTGGAGGGGCTGAAACGCACAAGAAGTTTTCGATCAGGTGGCTATCCAGTCTCAATAGTCTCAGCGACTGGAGGGGCTGAAACTGAAGTTCGTCTCCCAGATCGCGAAGCCTTGGGTCTCAATAGTCTCAGCGACTGGAGGGGCTGAAACCTATGTCGTCCCAGTCTTCCGGAACCAGACATGTCTCAATAGTCTCAGCGACTGGAGGGGCTGAAACTGAAGTGTATGGAAATGCTCGGGTGTATGGATTCTCAATAGTCTCAGCGACTGGAGGGGCTGAAACTGGGCAAGCCCCGGTACGACCTGTCCACGCTGGGTCTCAATAGTCTCAGCGACTGGAGGGGCTGAAACGGTGTTCGACCAAGTGGCTACCCACCTGCTGAAGTCTCAATAGTCTCAGCGACTGGAGGGGCTGAAACTTGCTCAACTCCAACCGGAACGGTGATGGTCGTGTCTCAATAGTCTCAGCGACTGGAGGGGCTGAAACCGACCAGAATTGTCCAGACAATACCGGCGTTCAGTCTCAATAGTCTCAGCGACTGGAGGGGCTGAAACCCTTGACGCCGCCCCGAACATTTTGCCCATGCGGTCTCAATAGTCTCAGCGACTGGAGGGGCTGAAACCGTTGGACCAATCCGAGCACGAGGTGTGGAAGTCTCAATAGTCTCAGCGACTGGAGGGGCTGAAACGCAGAGGGTACGGTCTACAGCCGCAATGGTGGGTCTCAATAGTCTCAGCGACTGGAGGGGCTGAAACAAAACGACGGTATGGCACGGCGAATAACCACAGTCTCAATAGTCTCAGCGACTGGAGGGGCTGAAACTGGCCGCAATGATGGCTACACTGACGGTTACGGGTAGTCTCAATAGTCTCAGCGACTGGAGGGGCTGAAACGCGACGACATCAGGGGCTACGAGGAAGGCGAAAGTCTCAATAGTCTCAGCGACTGGAGGGGCTGAAACCTATCATCCCCCAAATGGCTGCTGCATTGAAGTCTCAATAGTCTCAGCGACTGGAGGGGCTGAAACTCTCACCTTAACCCGGTTCCAGCTACGGCCGTCTCAATAGTCTCAGCGACTGGAGGGGCTGAAACATGATTGCGTTGTTGAACGGAGAATACGCATGGTCTCAATAGTCTCAGCGACTGGAGGGGCTGAAACTAAGAATGCACATTCGCATGTTATGGACGCTGGTCTCAATAGTCTCAGCGACTGGAGGGGCTGAAACGTCGGATGCGTCTTGACTCAAAGCCAGTTTTAGTCTCAATAGTCTCAGCGACTGGAGGGGCTGAAACACGGTACATTCGCTGGGTGCGACGTAGGAGAGGTCTCAATAGTCTCAGCGACTGGAGGGGCTGAAACCCGAGAATCACATGACCAAGAAATATGAATTGGTCTCAATAGTCTCAGCGACTGGAGGGGCTGAAACATGCAAACCGGGTTTGAGGTTGTATTGCCCCGGTCTCAATAGTCTCAGCGACTGGAGGGGCTGAAACCGACAAAATCAGCGTGTTCGAGTTCGTCCAGCGGGTCTCAATAGTCTCAGCGACTGGAGGGGCTGAAACCGTCAGACCGATGTTCTGCGCTCGCCGGATGGGTCTCAATAGTCTCAGCGACTGGAGGGGCTGAAACTGTGAAATACATTGGTCCATTCATTTCCACAGGTCTCAATAGTCTCAGCGACTGGAGGGGCTGAAACCTCACCCCTTTTTTGACCTTGCGGATCAAGCACTTATCCCATGCTTCTGGCGCACCTGCGTGGATGTTTCGGCCCCTCCCTGACAAGTTGTTGCCAACCGGCTCGCGGTTGTGTGCTAAGGCTCTGATTTTAAACGATTGGCCGTCCTTTCGCCAGAAGTTCTCTGAGGTTTGTCGGCCAAGCGGTTGATGCAACAACAGTTTTACGACTTTTGCTTCGTCGCGGCAGATCCCGCTGCGATGTTCAGCCGAAGGCTACCAGATCAGGGCAGCGGGCGGTTTTCGGGGCGTGTTTCCATCGGCGGCTCCAGAATCTGCCAGACCCGCTTCGGTGAGGCGATACCAACGCAGGTTAGCGCTTTTGGGCAGGATCTGCACCAGTTCGCGTTGAAATCTCTTGAACTGCGCGGGCGTGCGCAGCCAAACTTCGTATACCGATTCCTGGACGCGCTGGCCGTGACGCAACAAATGCTTCGCGGCGCGATCGCGCAGGCGGTCGTCTTCGAGGTCGTAGCAGATCAGATAGATGAGCATCAGCGATAACGAATCGCGCAGAAATCGGCTTTACTGACACGACAGCGGCGAAGACCGCGGCAATCCAGGGACGTTGGTGGTGGCTAAGCGTACGTCCCTGGGTTGCCACGGCGCGCGCCGCTGTCGCGTCGCGCACCTCGCAATGACGAGCGGCAATCCAGGGACGTTGGTGGGGACGGGCGGACGTCCCTGGGTTGCCACGGCGCGCGCCTCTCTCGCGTCGCGCACCTCTCCATGAACCACTTGCCTAACCCATTGATTCGTCGTTGCGAGGAGCGCAGCGACGTGGCAATCCAGGGACGTTGGTCGTGGCTGGGCGGACGTCCCTGGGTTGCCACGGCGCGCGCCGCTGCCGCGTCGCGCACCTCGCAATGACGATTAGGTTCATGGCCCGTGTACAGCTTCTGCCAGAAGCGGGTGGCTCGCAATGCCAATGGGAGTTGGTCACCTCAAGATGTCAAGCTGGCGTTCGACGCTAACCAGAAAAGCTAATGGCCTTGCGCGAGTACAACGAGCGGTTGAGCAGGAATTACCCTGACTCCTGCCGCCACCGACGCCGCGATTCTCGTGAAAAAGGCTCCTATCGCGCTTGTGGATGATTGGGTTTCGACAGAAACACCAAACGTTCTGACCCGGAAATCGGTGTTCCGCGTTTCGGATCGCGGTTGCTGAGCAGGTAGATGGTCGCAACGCCGGCCTCTTCGGCAGCCACAAAGGCACCAATGCCGATAGGTTTGGTCGTGCCGGTAATGTCTGCAGCAACCTTGCTGTGATCGTCCTTACAGGTCGTCAGCAGTGTGGTGAGAAGCGCGGCTGCTGCCCGGCGCGCACCCGCGAAATCGTCGGGACCTTGGATTTCGCGATCATCAACCGTGCGGATTCCGCGGTCCAACCAAAGCCCGCGCAAGCGCTTGAATTCATCGGCAGAATCGTGCGTATAGAGCGCGGCAATCCGCTTCGGCTTGCATAAGTCCACCGTAAGCTCCGCTGGATTGGTCGTACCCTCGCGTCGCGGGCCTATGAGCAGCAGTAATGCGTCGATCTCGGTGGCGACGGTTTCATCATCAGGTCCGTTAAATCGATACCTACGCCGCCGCAAGTACACGAGCCAGCCACTCCACCATGCCAGCAACAGACCAAAGGCGGCCAGCGCGAGGACGGCAAAACCGGCGATCGTTGCGAAGCGGTCGAAAGCCAGCCAGCCGTCGAGTTCACCAGTCCTATTCGTCGCACTGACTAAGGAGAGCCAGAGACTGATTCCTAAACTCATGCAAATTAGAATCGCAGCGCCTAAGCGTTTCACCGAAGCACATTCCCGCGTCGAGCCTCGACCTGCACTAAGTATGCCCCAAGGCCATGCAATTGGTCGGCGCTGAGCTCGAGACCCCGCAGATTGAGTGGCACATCGACCGCAATAGAGTGGTATTCGGCACCGCGCTCACAGCCGGCCGCCGCCAGGTGCGCCGGCAATGTGCCGATTACGCAGTCTCCGGGATGAATCGCGGCGAGTGTCTGGTCATCCAGATGCCCAATGCTGCGGTCGACCGCCAATCCAAGTCGCTCAACCCATTCTCTGGTGCCCTGATGACGGGTAACAAGTGTCGTAGTCACAGTATTCCCTCCGAGCCCGGTAGTTCCCGCAAACATCACGTTCAGTTCGATCCTGCAGTGATACGCCCCAAGCACCAGAGCATGCCTCCGGTAGTGCGCTACGACCCAGCCTTTTTGCCATGCCTCAACTGACGCGACGTAAATTACCCGGTCGGATGTGTCCATCAGCCGCGGGATCAGATTCGTCTGCGCCTGTTGGCTTGCGAGGCCGGTGTGAACGTGGATCATCAGGCCGGGTTCTCAGGCAGGCCGCGGATTTTATGAAGCGGGCTCAAGGCGTGTTTCTTGCCGCCCCGTCCCGCATTTGTAGAGAACCATTTGTAAATGTCCTGGGAGTTTGGGCACCTTGGCATTTTGACGTTGCGCTGGCCGATTCCGGCGTTTCGGAATCCATTAATTGCGGGGTGCGCGTTAAATGCCACTTCAGATCCGGCTAGCGCGAGTTTGAATTCAAGTATCAACGCGTCAATTTGAACGGAATTGGGCCGCATTGCGTTTGCAGCGGCTGCGAACGCGGGCGGCTTTTGATAGCGCGCCTTACGGTTTGACTCAATGGCACAAGCCGTCAGCGCGAGCTTGACAGAGCCAAAACCTAGCGGGCGCCCGCCGCCCAGTTTGAGGTGGAATGCAGCTTCAGGGGTATTCAAGCTCAGCAGCCATAGCAGTGCGCCCAGATTAAACGCATCCAAATCCTCTAAGTGCAGTTGCACCGCAAACGTTTGCTCAGGTTTTACCCAACTGCTGACGCTACGGTATTGACTCTGGTTTTGGTTGGGATTATTCGCGCTTTGTAGATGTGGGCCCGCGACTGGCCAAACGCGGCTGTCGATCTGATGCAGGTAGTGTTTACGGCCCGCAAGTTTTTGTAGCGCCTGGTCTTTGTAAAGATTGTCGGCGCTTAAGCCCTGTTGGGGCGTGCCGTCTGCCATCAAGGTATAAAAACGTCCTTGTTGTGGCTTCGGTTGGCCAAGGACCGCGAGTTTTTTGGGCGGATCAAATGTTTCCACGGACTCAAGTTCCCCTGGTTGGCAGACAATGCGCACCCGCCCAGCCCAGGCCGTTGCCCCGACGTTCTCAGGGCCAACCCAGCCGAACGCGCGGTCGGCCGCGCTTTGCTCGGATGCTTTCGATGCCGGGACGAGAGTTTCGTCAACCAAGTCTGCTGCCGTCAGGTCATAGAGTCGGCGCGAAATCATGACCGGATAAATTGCTTGCACGACGCCGTCGATGAGTTTCGCATAAGCGTAGTGTTCGTTGCCGATGCTCGGATTGGTCACGCACGGGCTCCAAACGCAGCCGGGCATCTGTGGTGGCCCGAGAACGGGGGGACTGCTTTCCAACTCGCGCTTGTGGGTGCGAGCGCTTTCGTCAATGAGCGCCTGATAGCGTTTAACGGCGTCGCTGGCGAGGTTAATTGGCGTCGGATTGAAGAAAAACCGTTCGTCGTGTTTCCTGGAGAAATTCTTATTGTTGATGACAACGACGCCTTGGACCAATATAGCGGGAACATCCGATCGCTCAAAATGCCCTGCATTCGGAGCGGGTCCAGCGACTTTGGAATTGGCCAGGATGGGCGCGAGAGGAAGCAGTGCAGGTGCCGGCAAAGAAGCTAGTTCCAAGCTGACTACGCACCAATAGGTAATTCGTTTTATTAAAACACCTTTAGCGTTTGCTGCCCATTTCTCTACCAGGCGCAACTCGGCGTAATAGCTGTTGCCGTGTTCGGGTGAAATGCCTGTACTCGTGACCCGAACGGCAGGGGGCCAGCCCACATACCCAAACGGCACCCAGGCCGCTTGTTGCGCATCGTAGATTGTATCACCCTGGAAGTGCTCTGCAGTCCATGCACCATTCACACAGCTTAGTTTGATCGGGACTACATCAGTTTGTGCGGGACTGCGATAACCCATCGGCTGCTTGGCTGAGGCATGGTCAAATACCCGCCAGCGAGAGGCGGTAATGCTTTCCATCGCCGAGCTGAGCATGCCCTTGAGTGAGGTTTCTGGCAGCAAACCTCGTGTACCCTCTCGGTGGACATCGAAAGTGCCATGCTGGGTAGGGTCTTGCGGCGTTCGCGTCGAGGCATCAATCAGCAATAGCGGGGTCGCGGTCGTCAGCGTGACATGGAGGCAGCCAGTATAGCTTTCCGCCGGAAAACTGGCTTTTGAGTGGGGCTCGGCATCACCGTGACCCGCAGCATTGAGATCACGTTTTGGCTGCCAGACAAACCCGTAGGTGTTGAAGAAGTCCTCGGGTGAATGGTTGTTTGCGGCTGCATTTCGCGCGGCTGCCAGCAGGCCGGCCAATGGGTTTGGTGGAACGGCGCCGCCGTTGCCAGCATTTGGAGCATTGCCATTTAGCGGGTTTTGCGGCGCACACAGTGCGTATGGGCGGGGTATACCCTGGCGGGTGGTTTGCTGGACCTTGAATTCCTGAACTTGCGGTTGGCTCTCAAGCTCGGCTCTGATTCCTGCTAGTACATTTGCCGTGATAGCCATAGTTGGGCGTGGCAAAACTCTGGGCGCATTAACAACCCGGCGCTGTGGATTCGGCCCTGCATCAGGCGTGAATACGAAACCCGTGCCAACACGCCTGAGTGTTCCAATCACCGTGGTCATTGCGCAGCTCCAAATTGGCTTTCCAGCTTTGGTTTTTGCCCCGGTAACAGCAGCGGAGCGTCTGCGACCTTGATGTCAGTCCAAATCGTGTCCACGATTTGTGCGTTGCCTTGCGGGCCGCGCTCGATTATTTCTAGCGCGTTGATTGCGAGGCGCTTGCCGGGCGCGTAATTGTCAAACGGCAGCCACAGCTTGTCGCTCGCGCCGCCGGACAGGCGTACAAAGCGTGATTCTGTTTTCGCCATGGTGCCTTCGAGCAGAAACTCGGTAGCCAGTGCCTCGGCATTGGCGTCGTCAGCCGCAGTATGTAGCGAAACGATAACAGCAGTGCCACTGGTCTGGCCTGAGGCCTGGCCTGGATGTTGTTGCCAGCGCAGTTCCCGGCCGCGATTCCTTTCGCTTTGGATAAAGAATCGGGCGCTGTAACCGTCGCTGACTTGCCCGGCGTGCGCGGTAATGGTACCTCCGTTCCAGCGCACCCAAGCGGCGCCTTGGGCTGCGATGATTTGGCCGACTGCGTTTTCTTTCGGCCAATGCGCTGTCAGTGCCGCCGATAGCGAATCGTGCTGCTTGGTTTCATAGACCAGCTTGCAGGGAACCGTTGGTCGAGCTGTGGCGGTGCTCATGCGGCCTCCTGGTTGTCTTTGTCGGCATGGGCCGCTTCGGAAGTGGCTGGCCGCGTTTCTTGATGCCAGGCGCTGATGGGATCGTCACTGCCGACGATGGCCTTCCAGGTTTCGGCGGTGAGATCAGACGGTTTCTCAGGCAATTTCTTGAGCCATTCTGGCGCGTTGCTGCTCGGCGCTATGTCGATGCTGTTCACCTTGATAGCGCCCAAGCCGCGCCGGGTGCCGAAGCCGAAGGCCAATTCGCCTCGGTGTAGATCGGCGAGCACATGCAGCAACAGGCCTACGCACGCCTGATGCAGCTTTTCGGGCACACCCGGATGCACCTCATAGCGCAAAGTGACGCCGCTCCAGACGGCTGCGACAGGCACCAGCACGTTGAAGAGCGCTCCGTCTTTTGGGGCCTGCGTCCAGCGATCCAAGGCGACACTCCAGAGGGGTTTGAAGCTGCCGTTTGTGCAGACCTGTAGGGATTCGGAATCGCCGAGCGTTGCAAGCTCTCCGTCTGATAGGGCGTGCGTAACCGACAGGCAATCGGCCACTTGTAGCAGCGCGCGGCGTGCGCTTTCAACACCCGCTGTCTTGCTGCCTTGCCGTGTTTTGGCCGCACCGAAGAGCGTGTTGACGATAGGCACGTCGATCTGGTCGAGAAATTTGGCTGGCGCCTGAAGGTCGAGCAGTGTGCGCACAATCTTCTCCGCGCGGGTACGCAGCACGCCGGCAATAGCATGCCCGCTCAGCAGCAAGCGATGGGTGCCGTCTGCATGACGTTGCGTACGCGGGATGATGTCGATTCTCTTGCCTGAATGGCCGGCTTTCATCATCAGCGGTTGTTCGGCCGTGAAGGCAACCGAGAAGCTGACGAAGGCGTGTTTCGAGGTTGCCGGGGCAAGCGGCAAGCTTGCCCATGATTGCCCGTTGGCCAAAAACTCGATAAGCCCGTGCTTTTCCAACTTCACGCTGCGCGTTTGCGCGTTGATCAACTCCACCTCGCCCTGGCCGCGTGCCGTCTTGGCGCCCAGCCTGATCTGGCCAGCCATCATGGCCTGTGCCAGATCAGTCAACAGCGACTTTTCTGCTGCTGCGGCTGACGGATCTTTAGAAAACTCAGCACACAGATAAAGCGCGAATTGTGTGCCAGCGAGCCAGCGCTGTTGATCGAACTTGTGGCGATCGGCCGCGGCACCGCGATGGCGATCAATGCTGACATGATCGCAAATTTCCAGATAGCAATTGGCAACATCGACTGGCGAGTCCGCCACGCAAAGGCGTGAAGCGCTGTCCGGGCTGCCGAAGAGTGACTTCAGCGCAGCCGAGTCGCCCCATTCGTTCAGTGCATAGGCGCGCATGACGCCCGCAAGACTGCTGCCCGGTATGAAGTAGCGGCCGCTGCCATCACGTGCAAGCGGCGCATCGAGCAGGCTATCGTTGTCGCGACCTCGGACGGCGACAGTGCTCTGCACTTGCAGCGCACCTTTATCCAGAATCGCTCGCTGCTGCTACGGCTCATGATTGCGTCTCCATTGCCTTTCTGGCTTCGTCGGGCTCGGCGTCAGGTGCGCTGGTCTTGCGCTGAAATGCGGCGAGAAAAAGGCTGCATGCAGCCTGATGCCATAGCGCCGCTTTTTCGGCAGTCGAGCAACGGGCGTAGGGCGAATTGGAGCAGTCGAAACCAAAGACGCTGCAGACGCTGGCATCGGTTCGCCAAAACTCCCGAGCAAATTCCCACGCGTCAGCCAGAGATTGTGGTGCGCGATCGCGCAGAAATCGCGCACGCCAGGACGCAATATCGCCACGCATCAGCGCTTCGCGCAGTTCGCCGAGCTGGCTATGGCTGGGCGCACGGCCCCAGCGCAGCGAGTTTTCAATAAATTCCGGGGTCGCTTTCTCTTGTGCGATCAGGGCGATATCCATCGGCAGTTTTCGTAGTTGCAAACGCCAGATGAGCGCCCTTTCCGCTTCGGTGAGCGCAACTGCACTCGACGAACTCGCTACGGCGTCCAAATCTACAACCGCTGCGGTCACTGATGCGGACAACGACCATTCGGCGCTGATGCGCACTTCGCCATAGCCCTCGGCGCGTCGTTCGCCCAGGCCGGTTCGTTGCAGGTCGTCGAAAAACTCCAATAGTGCGGGGGGTGTGTTAGCCAGGCGCAGGCGATAGCAGGAACCGGCCATGACGCCGATGTAGCTGGAGCGGGCCAGCCCGCTTTGAGTATGAAAGCCTTCGGTGCGGCGCATGCGTGCGTAGCTGTGTGCGGCGCTCACCGTGATCTTGCCGACCTCGGCTTTCAGATCATCTGGCGCGGCTGCCGCTAGTGCGGCTTTTACCGTTTCTACGTCGGCTCTGGGGCGCAAATTGGCGTCCCTCAACAGCCAATCAGAAGCGCAGCACAGCCATAAATCGTCACCGGTTGGCGCAACCGCGGGCGTTGACGGCGCAACGCTTACGACCCGTACCAGACCGTAGTCGCTCTTCTTCGCAACCCCAATGCGCAGCGTCTGATCTTGCAAACCATCGAGCGACTGTGCATCCCAGGTCAGCGCTACCGCCGCAGCTTCGTTCACATCAATCGCCATCCGCAGCATCTGCGCGGCAGCAATGGCTTGCAGCATGTACACGCCACCCACCGCACTGGTCGGGCGCTGTAATTCCTCTTCAATGGTGCTGTGCGCTCCCAAGCACAGCGCAGGGCGGGTCATCTTGATGCTGCCGCCTTTCCGCAAACCGTAGTCACCGCGTAGCTGCTTCAGTTGCTTGCTTTCCGTTTGGGTGGCTGGGTTGCAGACTTGAGTCGGTCGCTCTTTGATCGCATGCAGGCACATCGGCAACGGCAGTGCACGTGCGCCGTCGATGCTGGGGAGCGCGTGGCGGACTTGCACGTTGCCTGCGCTGATCTGTCCTCGCAGCGCGCCAGCGTTGCGGGTGAGCGCACTGAGGTGGGGCATCAGCGCGGGAAGCAGCAGGGTGCCAGGAATGAAATCCAAGGATTCAACCACGTTCCCAACGACGGATCGACCCGCAATGACGGGCTGCTCCAACGCCAAAGCCAGTTCAACCGAAAATGCCGCTGGGCTCTGGGCGATGGACGGCGTTAGCGACGATGCCCGGCTGGGATTGCCGATCGACATCTTGCAATTCGATCGGAGTGCGGCAAGCGCGGTGGCTCGGTCAATGCCTTCGAGCGTCAGCTCGCAACGTCCGGCACCGCGTCTGCGAAAGCCGCCAATTGATTCCAATAACTGCGCGCCGCCCCAAAGCAGCGCTTTAGCCGATGCCAGCCCGTCTGCGTCCAGATGGAGCTCAGCGCAGACCTGTAAGGGCAAATCGTTCGCCGCCATTTCTACCAGCCGAAGAAAGTCGGTCTTGCTTTGCTGAGTGTCTGGATCAATGCTGATTCCGGGCCGCAGGGTGGTCAAGGTGGCTTGCAAATTCAGACGTTTGATCTCTGCACGCAGGCCGGGTGCGATGCGCGCCGTAGGCAGCAGCAGTGCACCGCTCTCGCTGATTGCTGTGCCTGCCCCCGGCTTGGGTCTACCGCCAAATAACACGTGGACCAGCTTCGGCCAATCGTCGCCCAGGGTATCCGCCACGGTTTCGCAGGCATCACGCCAGACGCCGTGCAGACTCTTGCCCGGCAAGCAGGGGAAATCATCGGCGTCGCGCGTGATCACGCTGTCGATAAATCCAGGAATGCCGGTGCCGGTGCCGATGTGCCAATCGCTGATGAAAGTAATGGTGATGTCGATCTTTGTGCTCACGGCTGAACTCCTTGCGCAGTTGCCGCCGAATAAAAACCAGATGCCTCCAACGCGTCCAAGAACAGCGTGCTGGCACGTACCGCAAACAAAGAAGCCTCGCCGAATTGATCCAAACCGGCTTTCTCGTAGCGCTGACGCAGTCGCTGAAACATCGCATCGGCGCTGGCTTTGCTTTCAAACAGAGCGAAGCGCAACGCGTGCAGTTGGCTGGCCGGCAGAATGCGTCGGCCGTCTTCGTCTGTGCACGTCATGGCGGCCATAGCGGCCTGCAAATCCACAAAACAGCGACCCTGGCACCAGCCGCTTGCCGGAGAGGGATCGGCCAGAACAATGGGTTTTTGCGTCAGCGTTCGATCATTAAGTGTGAGCCGCCGGCGAATGTGGTCCAACTCGGTGTGCGTACTGTCGTAAAGAACGTGAAAATCAAACGCCGAATGACCCTTGGCGTGAACTTTCACGGTCTTCGCGCTCTTGATCAGTTCAGATGCCAAATCATATGCCGCCAAAAAAGGGTAGCCCGGTTTGACGATCGCGATACCAGCGCAGACCGTGAGTTTGGTTTCGGTTTCGCCCCTGTTTTTAAAGTAACGCCCTGCAATCGTCTTAATGTCGTCATCCGCAGCCATGCCCTGCTCGTAGGCCTGGATGAAATTCACGGTAAAGGCGATGGCTTGCTGCCCGTCCACAATGGCTGTCAGATCGTCGCCCCCCAGCACCAAAGGCAAGAACGGAACAATATCCTTCCCGTTGCGCTGGGTGACAAGTTTGGAAACCGCAATCTTGGCGGCGCGCACTACCGCGCGGTCCAAAGCATAAGAAAACAATCTCAACGTCGCGATGTACCCATCAGCCGATACGGCACCATCACACGCGTCGTGAAAGCCCAAAAAAATCGCCCCCAGCCCATTGCCGTCAGCGTGCACCACGGCTTGCCAATCCACTTCAGGGAGTTGGTCCAGGTCTTCCAAATCGACTGGGAAGTAGCGGGCCGTCCCATTCGACTCCAACATTTGTCCCGAACGCGCGCGCCACGCGCTCACGGCGATGCGCTTGCACCAAATTTCCTGGGCAATCCCATCACAGACAGCTCCCGGGCTTGAGATCCTGCCCGATAAATGATGCAACACTTCCGCCGGCAGTCCTGAGCTGGCGCACCGTAAGCGGCCGGGAAAAGTGGGTGCGCGGGTCAGCATGTCCACGCGCGCCAGACGATTCTGGTTGTATTGGCAGTGCAGGTCGCCAAGCTTTTCGTTGAATTCCATCGCAGTAATATTTTCTAGGGCATCCGCCCCCAAATCGACAAACGCCCCCAATAAATCAAGCCCGGGTGCTTCAACCAGCGCGATTTTGGTTACGTTGAAGATGAATGTCGCCGCGTCCTCGGCTGATCTCGCCAACGCCAGCGCTTTGCCCGAAGTCAACAAGATCAGATGTATGGGATTGCGATCTGATATTAACGGGTTGAAGGCAGCACCTCCGAGGCACTCGGCCTTATCAGTGGCCCTTTCCCAGTCATCAAAAGATTTGTTCAAGGCTCTCAGCACAAACTCCGTGCCCGCGCGATAAGTCAGCTCAGATGCGCCGATTACGTCGCGCAGACGGCTGGTGCGAAAAACATAACTCTGATTCCCGCCAGTTTCCAATAGCACTAAGTGTAGCGTTGGGTCCGGCATATATGGCTCCTTGCGAGGTATAGGGCTAGTTTAGCGCCCATGGCCCAAAGCTGGACCTGACGCGATTTGCACGGCGCTGTTGACGCTAGTAGTTTGAGCGAATCGAGGTAAGGTCTCATAGTGATGAGTATAATAACTCAATAGTCTCAGCGACTGGAGGGGCTGAAACCCCGATCCGGATGGTCTCACCGCGACCATGAAGTCTCAATAGTCTCAGCGACTGGAGGGGCTGAAACCACCACGATCTGGGCAGGCTAAGCCGTATGCTCGTCTCAATAGTCTCAGCGACTGGAGGGGCTGAAACCCCGAGAAGAATTTCATTCCGTACCATGTAGAGTGTCTCAATAGTCTCAGCGACTGGAGGGGCTGAAACAGGCTGTACAGGTCTACTAAACGATGCGCGATAGTCTCAATAGTCTCAGCGACTGGAGGGGCTGAAACTATTACGGATCGTGGAAGTCGCACTGGTCGCGCGTCTCAATAGTCTCAGCGACTGGAGGGGCTGAAACGCGGGGCATCCCATACACCTGGGCTGACGACGGTCTCAATAGTCTCAGCGACTGGAGGGGCTGAAACTTAATGACCTCACGCTCACCACGTTGACCCTTATGTCTCAATAGTCTCAGCGACTGGAGGGGCTGAAACTGACGGATGTCGAGCAGACCATCCTGGATTCTGGTCTCAATAGTCTCAGCGACTGGAGGGGCTGAAACTGTGTGGTGCGCGGGACAACTAATGAGCAAAAGTCTCAATAGTCTCAGCGACTGGAGGGGCTGAAACTCTGTTGTAATTTTTATGGGGGCCTGCGCAGGGTCTCAATAGTCTCAGCGACTGGAGGGGCTGAAACCGCTACTCGGTGTTTCAACCTGTTGCTGGCGATGTCTCAATAGTCTCAGCGACTGGAGGGGCTGAAACAAAATACTATAAAATGCAGGTTGGAACTTGCAGTCTCAATAGTCTCAGCGACTGGAGGGGCTGAAACGAGTTCG
>ENA-ORBV01010812-ORBV01010812.1-microbial-mat-metagenome-genome-assembly--contig:-NODE-10812-length-14504-cov-11.157482_pt1 | contig 14504 bp, 7 predicted proteins | sample MGYA00237777_ERZ505514 | MGnify/ENA primary metagenome ERZ505514 (study PRJEB26160, sample SAMN06269048) | microbial mat metagenome | isolation source: Oligotrophic lake microbial mat | place... | reverse complement strand
GTGCATGGCGATCCTCCTTCATCAGGTACGCCCGTAGCCTACCACATCTTGGGATGTTTGAGTATTGCTGATTCCCTTAGAGCCTAAGTATTTTTCGCATCTCTTCAAAACTCGTGCTGCGGGATCGGTATTCCGTTTAGAGTCAAAAGGATTAGGTACAGGGTCTTCGGGTTTTATGCGTCTCTACACGGATCGATTTGGGAGAATTAGTCTGCCATTCCCTCCAGTAGATGAACAGGCCGCGATTTTACAGAGTGTCACACAGGCAACAAGCAAACTCGAATTAACCATCAGTCACACCCAGCGCGAGATCGACCTCATCCGCGAGTACCGCACGCGCCTGATCGCCGACGTGGTCACCGGCAAGCTCGACGTGCGCGGCGTGGATCTCGCCGCCTACGGCGATGAGATCGTGGGGCTCGATGAGGCCCTGGCCGACGAGGGCGACGCGGGCGACGAGGAGCTGGCGCTTGTTGACGAGGCTGAGGAATAAGCCATGCCCCAGCCGCCCGCACAGCCGAAGATCTACCACATCCTCCACATCGACCGGCTGGCCTCGGTGGTGGCCGCCGGCGGCCTATGGTGCGACGCCGAGATGCAGCGGCGCGGGGGCGGCGGGACGACCATCGGGATGGGCAGGATCAAAGCGCGTCGGCTGAGCCTGCCAGTTGCGTGCCACCCCGGCGATCACGTCGGCGACCATGTGCCCTTCTACTTCTGCCCGCGCTCGCTCATGCTCTATCTGAATCTATCGGGCGAATCATCAGGATCTCGCCTATCGCGGCGGCCAGGGTCCGATCATCCACTTGGAGGCCGACGTTCACACCACCGTCGCCTGGGCCGAGGCGCATGCCAACCGCTGGGCCTTCACGCGAGCAAATGCCAGCGCGTTCTATGCAGCGTTGGACAGCAGCCGGTTCTCCGCGATACCACATACATCGGAGATGACACTACGGGATTCGCCGACCTTCGTGAATAACGTCAACTATCTCATCGCGTGTAATATTAAGGGAGATACCAGGAACATCTAATGGCGATAGCGTATCCTGAGCACGCGTAATCACGAAAACCGTACCATCACGGCGGCGTATGCGAACAGAACCCTCACGTTGTGCAAGCTCAAGAAGATCAGCAAGTCGTTGCCGCGCTTCAGAATACGTGTATTCCTTCATCAGGTAATCTCCATAACACTAATTCCCGCACGTAGGGCGGCGTGCCGTAACCCACTATCAAGAGTTAACAACAAGCCTGGATACTGGAGCGCACAGACAATAAAATATGCATCATAGGCGTAGAGTTCGTATTGCGCCGCTATCATAAGCGCTCGCTCAATATCAACATCAACATACCGTATAGGAATCTGCTGATACGCCTGCAAAGCTTGTTTCACTTGTTCAAGCGTCGCTCGCTTCCGCTTCAGCATCGCTGAAAATGCGTTTCCAACTTCCCACGGGACTGATGCTGGAGCCAGGAGTTGCATACTCGTCGTGAGTTCTATGAGCCGTGGGCGTGTCGGTTCATTCGTCACGACCGCGATCAGCACGGATGTATCAACAATAACATCCATATGCTCCTCTGCTCCTGACCTTCTTGCAATTGTACAATTGTACAATGAATATACACGATGAGGCATCAAAGCGCAAGTTCTTTACACCGTTCGTCCCTTTTCGTCATCGTAGCAAGGTAGAGATAGACCGTGTGGAAATAATTTTGCTACTTGAGACACAAAAAGAGGTACACACACTACGTAAAACCCCTGACACGCTTGGCGTCTTTAGCGCTCTATTACCATAGAAGCATCGCGAATATGAAAGCAATGTAAGCCAGCAGCTGTCCAACCAGGGCGTGCAGCGGACGCCGCTGACGCCCAGCGTTAGGCAGCAGCGGCACCATGCGTACGTCTTGTGCTGTTCCTGTCTGAAATTGGGTAGATGTGCGGAAGAACGTATGCTATACTCAAAGACATACGGTAGTGCAATGAGGAACAGTATGGCAGGACGGCGGTGAACAGTTAAAGATCGGCATGGAAACGACATCTATCTCACCGAAGAACGATGGAATCATATCATTGAAGATGTAAGTCGCCCGGAATTAGGAGACTACGAAAACCATATTCAAGACACCATCCAGTCAGGACGACGGAAACAAGATACACTCGATCCAAAAAAGTATCGCTACAGCAAGGAGTACGACGATCTTATTGCACACAACACGCATATCGTCGTCATTGTCCTCTTTCGCTTTAGCGAAGATGCGGAGGGTAAGCCCATTCCCAATGCCTATGTCGTGACGGCATACATAAAGGAGGTTTGATCATCGTGAGTGAACTAATATACACCTATGACGAGGAAAGTGATACGCTTGCTATTACCTTCCCTCCTGCTGAAAAAGCGACTGGGATTGAGTTAACGGATCACATCATTGTCCATATCAACAAAGTTGCCCGCCGTATAGTGCGGATTACCCTGCTTGATTACTCGCTGCTCGTGCAACAAACCGTCTTTGGGCCACGCACATTCCCATTGACCGGATTGATAGACCTTCCTGAGGATGCACGCGATATGATTATGGACATCGTACGTGAGTACCCCGTCAACGACATCCTGCGCATCGCTGCGTATACCCCAAGCGACGGGCACATGATCCCGACCATCCTGGTTCAACCCGTGATAAGCACGGTAGGAACGGCATAACGCCACAACGCAGCGCATCAGGGAAAAGAGTGGAAGACAATCACCCCGAATTAATTTACAAATAGACGAGACATACCGCGTTAGAAAGCTATAACGTTACTACTTGTGTAACATTTTCCGGAACTGCTGCCTAACCACGCGGTGCAGCTGACACCGCTGGCGCGGCTGGTGGGCTGGGCGCGATTCACCCGGTAAAGCGCTCCGGCCTGCTGGCAGCACGACCATGCGCAACCTTCAGGCTATCGCACGAACCCACCGCTCCCGGCGCTTCAGGGGGCGGTCGCACGCGCATTGCCTGGTACCTGCCTCGTGCGGCGGTCCTCCACGCTTCACCCGCCCGCCAGCGGCGCCGCTGACCGCTGTACGTTCTACGCCAGCCGCGATCAGCTCGATCAGATCGACTGGCCGGCCGTCGCCGCAACCCAATGGAGCAGCCCAGACATCAGGGAAGGCAAGCAGGCCGAGTTCCTGCTGCACAACTTCTTCCCCTGGCAGCGGATCGGCACGCACTCGCAGCCGGCTGCCGATCAGGCCGTTCAGATGATTGTCGCTGCGGCGCATCAACCAACGGTCGCTCGCCAGCCGAGCTAGTAGTACTAACAGGAGGGAACCATGATCGAATACCGAACCGGCGACCTCCTTCAGGCAGACGGCGCGGCACCCAAGATGACTCCGGGCCGTGCGGCCCTGGTGCTGCTGCTGCATCGCTACCTTGGTGGGCTGATGGATCCCTTCGTCACCCTGCTCGAAGTGCAGAAGCTGCTCTACTTCATGCAGGATGCCGGGCAGCCGCTGCGCCTGAGCTATACAAAGGCACCCTACGGCCCCTACGCCGTGAATCTGCGGCACGTCCTAGACGGGGCCACCACCACCGATGCAGTAGTCGCGAAGACGCACGCATGGAATGAGCGTAAGCGGCGCTTCTCGCCCGAGCAGATCATGCTTGCGCGCGACGTGCTGGGAAACAAGAGCTGGCTCGACACCACGAACACCATCACTCCGTAAAGGCCAACCCATGAAGAGCGACACCAGCGAGCGCGGGCTTGAGACGATCATCGTCACCTCCCTGGTCGATGCGGCCGGCTACATCCTGGGCGATCCGCAGGACTACGACCGCGACCACGCGGTCGACCTAACCCAACTATTGGCCTTCCTCCAGGCCACCCAGCCCAAGGCGGTGGAGCAACTCGGCCTGGCCAGCGATGGCCCACGCCGCCAGCAGTTCCTGCACCGGCTCCAGGGCGATATCACCCGTCACGGCGTGATCCACGTCCTGCGCAACGGCGTGAAGCACGGCCCTGCAAGCGTCGACCTCTTCTATGGCACGCCCTCGCCGGGCAATGCCCAGGCCGCCACGCGCTTCGCCGCCAATCGCTTCAGCGTCACTCGCCAGCTGCGCTACAGCAAGGCCGAGGCGCAGCTCGCCCTCGACCTGTGCCTCTTCATCAACGGCCTGCCGATCGCCACCTTCGAGCTGAAGAACCGGCTCACCAAGCAGACCGTCGAGGACGCGGTGCAGCAGTACAAGGCCGACCGCGACCCGCGCGAGCTGCTCTTCCAGTTCGGGCGCTGCGTCGTCCACTTCGCCGTCGATGACCAGGAAGTCCGCTTCTGCGCGCACCTGACCGGCAAAGACGCCTGGTTCCTGCCCTTCAACAAGGGCTACCACGACGGCGCGGGCAACCCGCCCAACCCCGACGGCCTGAAGACCGACTATCTCTGGCGCGAGGCTCTGACCCGTGATGGGCTGACCGATATTCTGGAGAACTATGCCCAGGTCGTGGAAGAAAAGGGCGACAGCGGCAAGAAGAAGGTCAAACAGGTCTTCCCGCGCTACCACCAGCGGGATGTGGTGCGCAAGCTGCTCGCCGACGCGCGGGCACACGGCGCGGGTCGGCGCTACCTCATCCAGCACTCCGCTGGCAGCGGCAAGAGCAACTCAATCGCCTGGCTGGCCCACCAGCTGATCGGACTGGAGCGCGAGAGCGCCGCGATCTTCGACTCGGTGGTTGTTGTCACCGACCGCAAGAACCTCGACAAACAGATCCGCGATACCATCAAGCAGTTCGCCCAGGTCGCGGCCACTGTGGGCCACGCCGAGCACTCCGGCGACCTGCGCAGCTTCCTGGCCAGCGGCAAAAAGATTATCATCACCACGGTGCAGAAGTTCCCGTTCATCCTGAGCGCGATCAGCGACGAGCACCGCGGGCGCAGCTTCGCGATCATCATCGATGAGGCCCACTCCAGCCAGGGCGGGCGCACCGCCGCGCAGATGAACATCGCCCTGTCCGAAGGTGGCGGCGAAGCGGAAGACGAGAGCACCGAGGACACAATCAACCGGATCATGGCGGGGCGCAAGATGCTCGCCAACGCGAGCTACTTCGCCTTCACCGCTACCCCGAAGAACAAGACCTTGGAGATCTTCGGCGAGCCGCTGCTCCACACGATGTACGTCGACAAGCAGCTCTCCGACATCAAGGCCGTGCAGACCCTCTCGCGGCTGAACCGGGCCCACCCGCAGAAGCACGACACCTTCGTGCTCGACTTCATGAACGACTCGGACATGATCGTGGCCGCCTTCGCCAACTACTACCGCACGACCGTGCTCAGCGAGGCGACCGACCCAAACAAGCTGCACGACCTCCAGGCCACGATCATGAGCTACGGGGTCTATACCCAGGCCGACGTGGATCGCCTCGTCGAGCGCTACCTGGGCGGCGCCGGCCGCGACCAGCTTGACCCGATCCTGGACGCCTGCGTCGGGATCTACATCGCCGAGCTTGATGAGGACGGGCAGGTAGATTTCAAGGGCCGAGCTAAAGCCTTCGTACGCACCTACGAGTTCCTGGCCTCGATCCTTCCCTACAGCTACGCCGCATGGGAAAAGCTGTCGATCTTCCTGAACTTCCTCATCCCCAAGCTACCTGCGCCCAAAGAGGAAGATCTCGCAAAGGGCATGCTCGAGTCCATCGACATGGACAGCTACCGGGTCGAGGTACGCGCCGCGCTGGAGATCGCCATCGCCGACCAGGACGCCATGATCTACCCGGCGCCCACGGCTGGAGGCAGCCGGATCATGGAGGCTGAGATCGACCGGCTCTCCAACATCCTCAAGGCGTTCAACGACCAGTTCGGCAACGTGGACTGGCGCGACGCCGACAAGATCCGCCAGGTGATCACCGAAGAGATCCCGGCGAAGGTCGCGGCAGACAAGGCCTACCAGAACGCGATGAAGAACTCGGACAAGCAGAACGCGCGCATCGAGCACGACAACGCGCTCCAGCGCGTGATCATCGACCTGCTGACCGACCACACCGAGCTCTTCAAGCAGTTCAGTGACGACCCCTCGTTCCGGCGCTGGCTGGGCGACACAATCTTCTCGGCAACATATCGGGAGCAGCGTACCTAAAAGCGAATCTCGCCGGCTGTAGCAAAGCGGGCCAGATCACAATGCGGAGGCGCCGGGTGGACACACGTATCGAGCGAATGCTGATCCTGCGGCGGTCAAGTCTGTTCGCTGCGCTGCCGGAGCCTGTTCTGGAGCGCCTAGCCGATCTGCTCACGGTCGAGGATCTGCCGGCCGGATCGCTGATCGTCCACAAGGGCGACGAGGGCGCCAGCATGTACCTGATCGCCGAGGGCGAGGTGCGCGTCCACGACGGTCAGCACACGCTGAACCACCTCAGCCTCGGCGACTGCTTTGGCGAACTGGCCTTGCTCGACGCCGCGCCGCGCGTCGCCTCAGTCACCGCGCTGGTCTCGGTACGCCTGCTGCGCCTCGACCAGGCCCCATTCTTCGAGCTGCTCGAAGAGCGCGGCGAGCTGGTGCGCGCCCTGATCGCGGTGCTGTCCAACCTCCTGCGGGTACGGGTCAACGATCTGGCTGTGGCACGCGAGGCCACGCTGCGCCCAGCCGACGCGTAACTCCATCCTCGCTCAGGCGAGATCAGGGGCGATCTGCGGGCCAAGTCTGTGGAAGAGCTCGGCGGCGGCATACAGCCGGTGCCAGTGGCGCAGGTATACCGCCGGGGGAATGGCCAGCAGCGCGGTGTGCGCCGTGGCGACGACATCGGCATTCCTGCTTGCGCCGCGGATGACTCCCGTATTGCCCAGGGGCATCCATGCCTGGACGGCGAATGGCGGATAGCCACCCAGGGGCTGAACCTCCAGCCCGCTCCCCAGCGGGACGTAGATCATCCCAGCCGGCGTGCCGGCCTCGATCAGCTGCTCCCCAGGGGCGACGGCGACCACGCGGGTGTGGGCAAAGGCGAGCTCCACATTGATCGCAGTGCTGTTGTGGCCAGCGCGCTCCATCCGCGCCAACAGCTCTGCGCGCTGGGCCGCGCCCCAGTCGAGGGGCCGCGCGCTACGGTAGCGGGCCAACTCGCCGGCAGAGGCGAGCCGCAGCGAGGGCGCCAGCTCGATACGCGCCTCCAGCGCAGGGTCGAGTGTAAGCAGCGTGGCGATGACCATAGCTGCGAAGACCGGGTTGTCATCGGTTTCCTCGATGATCAGGCGACGCCGATCGTCCGCACCGTTAGGAAACGACTGAAGGACATCCTGCTGCACGTCGTTCACGATCAGGGCGGCGCAGTCTGCCCCCCGAAGGCGCGCCTCGGCCGTGAGAAACGCCCCGCGCTGGAAGGCCACGCGCAGGCTGCCATCCGGCTCGAGCTCACTGCTGGCGAGGTTGGCCTCGCCGATGCTGTACGGCCAGGCGCTCTGAAGCAGCCAGAGCTGCCCACCATCGCGGCGAAGGCCAAAGACGGCCATGCCGCTACCCTGGTCGATGAAGATCTCGTAGCCGCCCGAGGTTTTGAGCACGCTGCCGCGCTGTCGCAGCGCGTCGGCGCAGCGCAGAGCCCGCACCACGTCGAGCGCGTCGTCGGCAAGGGCGATCAGCTCGGGGCGCGGGTCGACGAGCCAGCCGAACCCTTCGCCGGTCGCGGGCGCGGCCTGAGCGCGCCACTCCACCTCTTGCTGGGTCAGCTCGTCGAGGTCGGCGGCGACCGCGCGTTCCAGGATGCGGCGCAGGCCGGGCCGATCGCCCAGCGCGGCCCCCGACACCTTGCTCTTGCTGTGGAGTAGCGCGAGCGCGAGCAGCTCGCGGAGCACCCGCCGCGGCGGCTCGCTGAGCAGCTCACGCCGGCCAAGCTCGGTCAGGCGCGAGCGCAGCTCGCCGTGGTCGCCGCACCAGAGCAGCTCGAAAAGCTCGTCGAAGGCCGGCCGAAACACAAGCTGCGCGGCGAACTCGGGGTGGACGGCGCGCCCGCGCTGCGAGCCTGCGACCATGCCGACATCGTGCAGGTAGGCGAGGGTGACGCCGTAAGCCCGCATCCACGACGCCCGCCTCGGCTCGCGCACGGCGAGCATCGTGCCGCTGAGGGTCGTGAGCACGCTCAGCAGCTGCTGGGCGACGTCGCGGACGTGCACGACGCCGTGGTCGGAGTAGAGGCCAATGTGGCTCTCCGGGTCGCGCAGGAAGGCAGGGTCGGCGAGCAGGTGCTCCAGGCCAGCTTGGGCGTTGATCCGCCGGTAGTAGCGCTCCTCGATCAGCTCGATGAAGCGTGCGGGCGCGTACCGGGCGAGCTTCAGTGTCTCAGGCATGGCTCAGACCTTCTTCGGGGCGGGCCAAACGTGCCGTGGCGAGCTCGAGCAAGACGGCACGCAGGCGCCCGGCGATCTGGGCGAGCACGCCTCTGGCGACCTCGCCGTGCTCCTCGAGCAGCGCGTAGAAGGGCTCTTGGTCTAGGCGCAGCAGCAGTGTCGCGCTGAGCGCCGTCGCCGAGGCGGTACGCGGCGCGGCGTCGATCAGGGCCATCTCGCCGATCACCGCCCCTGGCCCATGCTCCTGTACGGTCTGCGCGCCGAGGTGAATGCGCAGCCGCCCCTGGGCGACGATGTACAGGCTGTCGCCATGGTCGCCCTGCGTGAAGAGCGAGGCCCCCGCCGGCAGCGCGACCGGCTCAAGCAAGCTCGCGACCTCGGCCAGGGTCGCGGTTCGGGCCGCTGAGAAGACGCTGCTGCCCTTGAGCAGCGCGACCCGCTCGAAGAGCGAGGGCCTATCGGTCGCGTCCGCTGGCCCGGTATCACGGGCGGCCTCGCGCACAAGCGGGTCCGGGTCGGCGTGCGCCGCCACACGCGCCTCCACCTCCACGGGATCACTGCCCAGGGCAGCGACGGCGCAGGCCCGCGCCCAGGGCTCGGCGAGGGCGGCTGGGCCGTGGGCCAGGGCGGCGAGAGCTGCGCGCCCTGTGGCGGTGGGCCTGGCGGGCCCGCCACCTGTGCGCTGGTCGAAGAGCGGGAGCAGGGCCGGCCGCGCCGCCGGCGGGAGCAGCCCCTCGATCACCTCGATGCCGTAGGCGCGTTGCTCGACGACGCCGGCGCGCGCCGCGTGCCACGCGCGCTCGACGACCGCCCGGTCGCCGGCGAGCGCCAGCAGATCGAGCGCCCGGCGACGGAGCCCGGCGAGCTCCTCGGCGAGCACTGTGGCGAGCAGCTGGCTGGCCGCGGTCGCCGCTGCGGCGGCCGTCAGCAGCTCGGCGCGCGCCGCCTCGGTCTGAAGGCCACGGGCGAGCTGCGCGCCGTCCAGGCGGGCGCCCCGCGCGACCAGGGCGGCCAGGGCCGCCCCGCGCAGGTCGTCGTCCGGGTCGGCGAGCCGGTCAAGGGCCAGCTGGGGCGCAGCGGCGCCCTGGCCGACGGCAGCGAGCAGCCGCCGCCGCGCCGCGCGCGGTGTGGACGGGTCGGACAGGGCCGTCGCGATTGCGGGCGCTGCGGCGGGCGCGCCGGCGACGAGCGCCGCCATCGCGGCGGAAGCAGTGGGGCCATCGGCCAGCGCCGCGACGACCTCGGGCCACAGCGACTGGACGCGTGCGCCGGCAACCGCCACCAAGGCCGCGCGTCGCACCTTGACCGCAGGGTCGTTTAGCAGCTCCGTCAGCACCTCGGCGGACGCTGGGATGCCCGCCTCGCCGATCACGGTCGCGGCAAGGGCCCGCTCGCCGGCCTCAGGCGCGGCGAGCAGCCTGGCCAGGGCCGCCGCGGCGCCGGGGTGGGCCGCGCCGCCGAGTCGCAGCAGGGCCACGAGCGCGGCCCGGCGAATCGCGGAGTCGCGGCTGTCTAGCGCGTCCTCCAGGAGGGCCAGATCGAGCCCATCGGCGCCGACGAGCAGGCTCAGCGCATCGGCCCGGACCAGGGGGGCAGGGTCGTCGGCCAGGCGGCGGGCCAGCTCGGCCTGGGCGGCTGGCCCGCCCGCCGCGCCATAGGCCAGGGCCGCCCGGCGCACCTCCGGCGCGGGGTGGCCGGCCAGAGTCGGGAGCGCGGCGGCCACCGCGGCCGGGTCTGCCCGCTCGAGGGTGGTAAGGGCAAACAGAGCTGCCGCCGCCTGGGGCCGCCCCAGCTCGCGCAGCAGCAGCGCTCGTGTACTGGCGTCGAGGTGTCCGGCCGACTCGAGCCTGGCCGGGCCGACCGGCTCGGGGCTGAAGTGGCGCCGGGCGAGCGCCCCGGCCACAGCCCGTGGGTAGCGTCGCACCAGAGCCACTGCCGTCGCGATCCAGGCGACGGCGATCAGCAGGTAGAGGTAGCCTAGGCTGGTCGCGTCAAGGGCCAGCACGCGCTGGGCGAAGAGCAGCAGGAGCCCCGCAACCCCGGTAGCCAGGGGCTGCGCCACGGTCTCGGCCAGGGCCTGCACACGTAGGCGCAGGCTGGGGCGCAGCGGCTGGTAGAGGACGACCAGCCCTGCCTGCTCGAGCGAGAAGCCGAGGGCCACGTTGACCAGCTTGGACAGGGCGGCAAGGCCGAAGAGCAGCGCCGGCGCCGCACCGAGGCTCCCCCCGATCGCCATCGGGGCGACGATGGCGATCAGCAGCGCAGGCATGATCAGCAGCCCTGCCTTGAGGCCGAAGCGCCCCAGCAGCCGCCCGGTGAGGAAGGAGCTGGTGAAGAGGGCCAACAAGCCCTGTCCGGCAAACAGCAGCCCCAGGAATGCGGCGAGCTCGGTCGCGTTCGACAGCTGGGCCGAGGCGCGCAGGTAGAAGGCGTTGTCGAGCACGAAGAAGCCGAGCCACCAGCACCCGACCAGTGCGAAGATCAGGCCGATGTAGCCGCGCGCCGCAGGCGGCGCCTCAGCACCCACCGCGCCGGCGCTGCCCGTGCCAAGCTGCGCGCCACGGCCGCTCGTCAGACGCTGGAGCAGCGCTAAGGCCGCCACCAGCGCCGCCACCGCGAACCAGAGCAGATTGGCCGTCCCGCCAAGGGCGACCATCAGCGGCGTGAGCAGCCCGCCGCTAATGGTTGCCAGCCAGTTGCCGGCGCCCACGACGCCGAATAGCCGCTTGCTCTGCCGCACGTCGAACAGCCGTCCCGCTAACGTCCAGAAGACCAGGTTGCCGAGCTGCACCGTCACCTGGAACCAGATCGGCAGGCCGAAGGCCACCCACCGCCCTATTGGCGTCTCGAGACCCAGGCGCAGGGCGATGCTGCCGATCAGCAGCGCGCCCACGGTAACGGCCAGCAGGCGCGGGAGCGCCAGGCGATCCGCGAGGCGCAGGTAGCCGACGGCGATCAGGGAGATCACGACGGCGTTGCCGAGGTAGACGAACGGCAGCTGCTCGGGGGCGAACGCCTCGAGGAACAGGGCGAAGCCGGCAGTTTGGATGAGGACAAAGGCAAAGCCGAGGGCGAAGGAGAAACTCACGAGCCCCAGCACCAGCCGGCCCTCGCCGGGGGCCACCTGAAAGATTGCGCCGATTCGGCGTCCGGGCGACGCCAGTCGCGTTGCCATACGTTTCACCTGTAGCTACGACAGCGAAGATCCGCACCGCTCGGATCCGGGAGGGGCGGGGAAGGCGAAGCCCTCCCCGGAACACCTCCGGTCACGCCGGGCTTGGCCTACGGCGCGCAGCGCTGGGCCGGGTTGCTTGACGCAGTGGCGGTGCGCCCGCTGAGCGTCCAGACCAGGTTGCTGCCGTTGAACGGAACCTCGAAGACGAAGCGCTGTCGCCCGCCGAGGAACACGCCGGGCTGTCCGCGGTTCTGCGGGTTGGGCGAGAAGCGGTTGGTACTGCCGACCAGGATGGCCACCTGGAAGCTGTTGCGGTTGTTGTAGCCGAAGCGTGCCAGGTAGCGGGTGGCCGGGTTCGACCAGCTGGCCCCGCGGTCTACGACGCACTCCAGCACCGGGCTGACCGGCTGCACGCCGGTCGCGGCGGCCACCTGCACGCTGAAGCTCTGTACGACGGGCGCGCCGACTCCGTTGGCGGCCGCGACGGTCACGGCATAGCTCCCCGGCAGCACGGTTGGTGTCCAGCTGATCAGGCCAGTCGCGCTGTTGATCGTCATCCCCGCAGGCGCCGTAGTCAGGCTGAAGCTCGGCGCCGGGCTGCCGGTGGCCACCACCTGGTAGCTGTAGGGCTGGCCCTGCGTCGCCGCCGTCACCGGCGCCGACGTGATCTGGGGCGCCGTCCCCGCGCCCTGGAGCGTCAGGCTCGCCGTGGTGCTCGCGGGGTTGTAGTTCGGGTCGCTCTGGGTGACGCCGGCCACCTGGCTGCCGCCGAAGGCCGCCTGCACCGTGTAGCTGCCCGCCGGCAGGCTCAGCGCGCCGAGCGGCGCCTGGCCGAGCGCGTTGGTCGCGACCGCCACGACCTGCGGCCCGACGGTGAAGAAGAGCGTCCGCAGGCCCAGCGGCGCGCCGCCCACATCGCGGAGTGTGGCGACGATGCCGCTGCTCGCGCCGACGGGCACGTTGGCCGAGGCTGGCGTCAGCGTGAGCGTCGTGTCGCGTTTGGTGAGCGTGAAGGGGCTGCTCGTCGCCGCCGCGCGCAGGGTCGTCGTGCCAATGAAGCTCGCGCCGGCCTGGTATGCGCCCACCGGGCTGGTGAGGGTGAACGTGGCGCTGGCCCGCCCGCTCGCATTGGTCGTGGCAGGCTGGCTTTGCCCACCCAGGCTCAGGAGCACGGTCTGGCCGCTCTGCGGCGCGCCGGCGCTCGTCAGCTGCGCTAGCAGGGTTGTCTGGGTGCTGTACGCGCCACTCGCCGGGGGGCTGATCAGCGCCAGGCTCGTCGGCTGCTGCGTTGCGCTCGGCGGCGCGGCCGTATCGACGCCGGGGCGGAAGTCGGCGCCGAAGTTGTCGGCTAGGGTCACCACGCCGAGGGCGTTGACGGCCTGGACGATGAAGCGGACGCTGGCCGGGTTGGCCCCGCTGAGCGTCGCGGACCACTGCGTCGAGTCGCTCGCGCTCTGCGTCAGGTCGAGCGACCGCCAGCGCGGGGTGCTCACGGTCGGGTCGGTCCAGGTCACCCAGACGCCCTGCACACCCGCCGCCGGGTCGCCGGTGACGCTGACGTTGAAGCCGATGGCGCCGGCGCCGGTGATCGCCGACGTCACCCGCGCGATCGCCGGGCCGTCGGAGAGGGCCGGGGCGCTGCCCGACGGGTAGGCCGCGAAGCGGTCGCTGTAGAACAGGCGGAAGTCCATGCTGCTGAACACCCGCCGCGTGCCGGTCTGGTCTGTCGGCGCATTGGTGCGGTACTGCACCGGCGTCAGCAGCAGCCGGGTGGTGCCGTTGGCCGGGTCGGCCAGGGCCTCGAAGTAGTTGACGCTCCAGGGCTTGAGCGGCCAAAAGACGGGCGGCGAGAAGTTGATCTTCACCCCGCGCAGGTCGTAGGTGGCGGCGCTGACCAGGGGCCGCACGCCGCTCGTGTCGGCGTAACTGCCGCCGCGGAAGCCGACCCCGCGCAGCACCGTGCCGACCACGCCGACATTCTCGCGCTGCAGCGGCAGCACCGGCTCGGAGGGCTGGATGGCCAGCCCATCCGGGGCGCTCAGGTAGGTCGCCACGAAGGTGTCGCCTGGGTTGTCGGCACTGGTGAGCGTGACCGAGCGCTGCACCAGGGGATCGACCGTAATGCTGCGTTCGGCGGTGCGCAGGCCGAGCACGCTGCCGGGGGCCGCGCCGACCACCGGCGGCAGCACCGCGCTCGGGCCATCCGCGCCGCGTGGGATGCGCGTCCCCGGCATAACCACCTTGAGCATCGGCAGGCCGTAGATCGTGGCGATGCGCAGGGACTTGTCGTCGATCCCCTCGAAGCGGGGCGTGCGCGCCAGGTAGTCGAGCTTGGCGGCCACCAGCGCGTCGCCGATCGCGACGGCCTCGCCCGGCTCGCCTACGCGCAGCTGCCGGCTGAACTCGGCGTAGATCTGCTCGCTGTAGGCCAGGAAGTCGGTGTCGCCGTACTGATAGCCCGTGCCGCCGATCAGGGTCGCGCCGCGGGCGGCGAAGGCGCTGGCCCAGTCCTGGCTGCGCGTGATCCCGGGCACGGCCGCGCTGTCCAGCAGGTTGTAGCCTGAGTGGCAGCCGGCGCTGAAGATGATCGCGTTGCTGAAGTCGGTCGTGGCGGTCAGCACCTCCGAGGCGTTCACCGTCGTGCTGAAGTCGGCGGCCAGCGTCCCAGCGGCGCTGAAGTGCCCCGCCAGGAAGACCAGGTCGTGCCGGCTGCCGAACAGCTGCGCCCGCAGGTCGTCGGCGTTCCAGGCGTTCGGGTCGAGGAAGGACTCGCTGGAGGGCGAGACCAGGCTCTCGACGCGCGGCGCGGGGCCGGCGGCCGGCGTCAGGCCCGCCGTCAGCTGGGCCTGCACCTCGTTGCCGGCGTCGACCAGGAAGTCGTAGCTGGTGATCAGGGCCGAGCTCGGTGTGGGCACGACGCCGCCGGGCAGAGCCAGGTAGGCGGCGAGCTGCGCGCTGATCCTGTCTCTTATACACATCTCCGAGCCCACGAGACTAAGGCGAATCTCGTATGCCGTCTTCTGCTTGAA
>ENA-ORBV01010811-ORBV01010811.1-microbial-mat-metagenome-genome-assembly--contig:-NODE-10811-length-14505-cov-8.291586_pt1 | contig 14505 bp, 12 predicted proteins | sample MGYA00237777_ERZ505514 | MGnify/ENA primary metagenome ERZ505514 (study PRJEB26160, sample SAMN06269048) | microbial mat metagenome | isolation source: Oligotrophic lake microbial mat | place... | reverse complement strand
GGATGCGCCGGTACTCGGTCATGCGGCGCTTACCGTGGCAGCGTCGGCGGCGGTGGTGTACTCGACGGGCGCGTCCTCGCGCGAGCGCACGACGTCTTTCGGCAGCGGAAAACCGCCTTCGGGCTCCGGAAAGTAGACGTGCACCTGGCCGGTGCCGATCGAGTTCTCGTACTCGGAGTACATGACACCTTTCGCGGTGTTGGCTTCTTCGCCGGTGGCGCCGGCCATTTGCAACCAGTGGCTGAAGTTGGCTTCGGGCTTGACTTTTTTGAACTCAGACATGGTGTCGAGGATGCGCTTGTGGTCGCCCTGCTTCATCCACTCAATGCGCTCAAGGTCGGCCTCGCGCGCCTCAGCGCTGAAAATGTGCGACGGGTCACTCGCCTCATGCTTGCGCAGCTCGCGCAGCTTGTGGAAGGTGTGCGAGAGAGCACCCGAAGCCAGCAACAGCACCTTGCGGTCGCTGTCACGAATAGCCTCACCCAGTGCGCGGCCGGCGCGCACAAAGTCTTCACTCGTCGCTGTCTGGCAGACCGAGAGACTCACCCATCGCTTGTCGAGACCACGGCCGAGGTAGTGCCACAGGTTCACGGTGGCGTAGAAGATGGGCAGGTGCGGGTCGCTGATGGGGGTCACCCAGGTGCCGTTCTTCTCGTCGTAGTTGGCCACGGCGTTTGCGAGTTCGGGGTCGCCTTTGAAGGCGTACGGAATTTGCGACATCCCGCGCGGTAGCTCTTCGCTCGTGAACAGGCCACTGCGTTCGGCCTGCGCGCTGATGACGAACTCGACGGTCGTGGCCCAGTGCGAGTCGAGTACGACGACGGTGTCGTAGTCGAGGGTTTCCATCACTTCGGCGCGAAAGCGCTTGAGCCCCGGAACAAGGCTGATCTCTTTGCCGTCGTTCATGTCGTATCGCACGTCTTGCGGCAACATGATGGTGGGTACATGCGCGAGCATTGCGGCGCCGACTACCTTGCCCATGAGTTACTCCTTCCACCCTGAGGGTGCGTAAACGGTGTTCTTGACGTCGGCGTAGAAGTCGAATGACCACACGCCCCCTTCGCGGCCGATACCCGACTTCTTACTGCCGCCGAATGGCGCAGCCAGGTCGCGGACGAAGAAGCAGTTGACCCAGATCGTGCCGGCGACGAGGTTCTTCGTCAGCCGTTCGGCGCGTTCGCGGTTGCCGCAGACGACCACGGCGGCGAGCCCAAACTCGGTGGCGTTGGCGACCTCGACGGCTTCGTCGTCAGTCAAGAAGGTTTGCATCGTGAGCACGGGGCCGAAGACTTCGGCGGTCAGAATCTCGCTGCCCGGCTTCGCGTCGGCCAGCAGGGTCGGTCGGTAGTACAGCCCGCCGAGTTCCTCGTTCGGCCCGCCGCCAATGACGACGCGGGCGCCGTTGGCCTGTGCGCGCTCCACAAACCCAGCGACGCGGTCAATGTGCACGCGGTGAATCTGCGGGCCGATCTGCGTTGCCTCGTCGCGCGGGTCGCCTTGCACGATCTGCGCGGCTGCTGAGGCGAACCGCGCGGCGAAAGCCTCGGCGATACTCTCGTGCACGAGCAGCCGCGTGCCCGAGAGGCACACCTGCCCGGCGTTGTCGTACTGCTCGATTGCGATGCCGACAGCGAGGTCAAGGTCAGCGTCGTCGGTGACGATGAGCGGGCTCTTGCCCCCGAGCTCAAAGCTCACCGGGGTCAGGTTCTCGGCGGCCGCGCGCGCAATCGACTTGGCCGTCGGCACCGAGCCGGTGAACGCGATGCGGGCGATTCCGGGATGCGCGACCAAAGCCGCACCGACCTCAGCACCGAAGCCCTGCACGACGTTGAAAACCCCTGCGGGCATCCCAGCTTGGGCGCACAGGTCGGCGAAGTAGCTGGCGCTCAGCGGAGTCCACTCGGCGGGCTTGAGCACCACGGTATCGCCGGCCGCGAGGGCCGGGCCGATGCGCCAGGTGGCGAGCATGAGCGGGGCGTTCCAGGGCGTGATGACCGCAGCAACCCCGCTCGGATCCCAACTCACGACGTTGTCGTGCCCACGGGTCTGCCACACGGGGTGGGCGAGCTCATTGATCGCCCAGTCGGCGAAGAAGCGAATGTTCATGGCGACGCGCGGCATGACTCCGCGGCGGTGGCTGCGCAGCAACGAGCCGTTGTCGAGGGTCTCGAGTTGCGCGAGCTGCTCGACGTTGGCCTCGACGAGGTCGGCCAGTCGGTGCAGGATCTCGCCGCGACCACGGGGGCCGAGGTCGCGCCAGGCGGGGAAAGCGGCGCGCGCTGCGGCAACGGCCGCATCCGCCTCGACTGCGCCGCCGCGCGAGATGTGCGCGAGTACGGCGCCATCGATGGGTGACACGCTCTCGAAGGTCGCGGCGCTTCCGTCGGCGTTCACGCTTGCGACGCGCTCGCCGCCGATGAAGTGGCGCGTGTCGACGATCAGTCCGGCCAGTTCGACCTGGTGCGCTGCAGTCTGCACGCGGGCGGCTCCCTTGCTGTCGCGATTCATTCGGATACGAACGAGTAGCTCGAGTCTATCCAAGCACCGCCACCGCGCAAGGGGGAGATGCCCTACCGCTGCGCCTCAGTGACCTGCGTGATCGCCCGCAGCATGTCGGCGAGCCCCCGTCGCCGCTCGGGGTCGAGGCTCGAGGTGATCGTGCGCTCGTGGTCGTTGAAGGTCGGAAAGAGCGTGTTCATGAGAGTTCGACCGGCGGCAGTCATCGACACGTTGACCAGCCTGCCGTCTTTGTCGCTGCGCTCGCGCAGCAGATAACCCTTGGTCTCGAGGGTGCCAAGTACGCCCGTGAGCGTGGCTTTCGAGAAGCCGCCTTCTTCGGCGATCTGGCGGGTCTCGATGGGCTCCCAGATCCAGGTGACCCAGAGCACGACGAAGGCCGTCCACGAGAGGTCGGTCGCGGCGAGCACGCTGCGTTCGAGGTAGTTGCGGGTGGCGTTGGCGGCGCGAAAGAGGTTCGAGACCACGGCCATCGCTTCGAAGTCCAGCGGCAGGGCGCCGAGCTTACCCGCGACCTGTTCTTCGGTCTCGGCGAGCGTGTGCGGACTCGGCACGATGGATCTCCTCTGAACTGTGCGAACCGTGAACGCGGCGATCCGCGCGCAGCAATCGGCTGCCTCTATCCTCACGCATTGATTCCGAATCGACCCTGCGGCTCGACGTACGCGCAGAAGTTCGTTAGCATCCGAACAAATCGCTTCTCACGAAAGCAGGCGCACCATGTCGATGACGACAGACCTCACACTCGCTGACCTCGACCTGTTTGCCGATGGTGCTCCCTGGGGGGTGTTCGACGAACTTCGAGCCACGCAGGGGCTGCACTTCTCAGCCGAGCAAGCGCCCAACCACGGCTTTTGGTCGGTGACTCGCTATCACGACATCGTCAAGGTGTTGCGCGACACCGAGACCTTCACCTCCACGAAGTTCACCAACCTCGAAGAGGTCGACCCCGACATGCAAGACCAGCGCCGGTCGCTGCTCGAGACCGACGGGCTGCGCCACCGAGCACTGCGTCGCATGCTGCAAGGAGAGTTCACGCCGCAGGCCGTGGCCAAGTACGAGACCTTCTTGCGCGGCATCACGGCGAAGACGGTGGATGCCGCGCTCGCGAAAGGCGAGTTCGATTTCGTTGACGAAGTGAGCGCCGACTTTCCGATCCGCGTGCTCGCCCGGCTTCTGGGTGTGCCTGACAGCGACACGGGCCAGCTCATCGAGTGGGGCAACCGCATGGTGGGCAACACCGACCCAGAGCACGCCGACGTGCTCATTGGCTCGGCCGACAGCGACGAGTACCGGCACGTGCCGTTCCGCTCGCCGGCGGCGATTGAGGTCTACGAGTACGGTCGGCACCTCGCCGCAGAACGCCGCGGCAAGGGCGGCACCGACCTCATCACGCTGCTCGCCGACGGCGTGCCCAGCGACGGTGTGTCGCTCAGTGAGCACGAGTTCAACACGAACTTCCTTTTGCTGGTCGTGGCCGGCAACGAGACGACGCGCCACACGATCACGCATTCGATGAGCAACCTGCTCAACAATCCTGACCAGATGCAGGTGTTGCGCAACGACCCCACGCTCATCCCGTGGGCTGTCGAAGAGTTCTTGCGCTACGCCTCGCCGGTCTATCACTTCCGCCGCACGGCGACGCGCGACACCGAGCTGTCGGGCACCGCGATCGAGGAGGGCCAGAAGGTCGTCACGTGGTTCGCGTCGGGCAACCGCGATGACGCGGCCTTCGAAGAGCCCTATCGCTTCGATGTCACACGCAACCCCAACGAGCACATGTCGTTCGGTCGCGGAGGCCCGCACATGTGCCTCGGCAACGCCTTGGCCCGCATCGAACTGCGCATCATGTTCGAAGACCTGCTCACCCGGGACGTCACCCTCGAACGCACGGGAGACATCGACTTTCTGCGCAGCAACTTCGTGCACGGTATCAAGCGCATGCCGGTGCGCGTGGCCTGAGCCGCGCGCCGCCGGGTCGGCGGCTCAGTCGCGGGGTATCAGCTGCGCGACGTCGGTCAGAAACGCGTCGACAAGGGCGTATGTACGGTCGCGAGCACTGGCTGCCGTCGCGACGGTCTCGCCGATCATGATCTGCGGGTCCATGCCTGCCTCAACGACCTGGGATGCCCCGCCCCAGTCGAGCCAGCCCTGCAGCCCTTCGGCATCGAGCTCGGGGTGAAACTGTACGGCGAGCGTGCGCTCGATCGTGAAGGCCTGCGAGGCGGCCGGGGTTCGCGCTACCTCCACGGCGCCGGGCGGCACCACCCAGCGGTCGTAGTGAAACTGAAACCACGGGCCGGCGCCGACGAGTGACGGCTGGTCGCTCCATATCGAGGTCCAGCCGATTTCGGCTCGGGGTGCGGGCGCCACCGAGCCGCCCATGGCGCGCGCGACGAGCTGGCCACCGAAGCAAATGCCGAGCACGGGCATCCCGCGGACAACGGCGTCACGTAGCCAGTCGATCTCGGGCAGTAGCCAATTGCCGATGCAGTCGTCGTCCCACGCGCCCCACGGGGCGCCGAGGGGAACAAGCACGTCGTAGTCGGTAGCATCCGGAAACGCCGTGGCGATGTTCGGCGCCGTGAAGTCAGTCTCGGCCACGACAAGGTGCGTGTCGACCTCGAAGCCGTGGTGCGCAAAGCGCTCGCCGACCGGCCCCAGCGGGCTCACGTGGTCGTGTTGAACGAACAGAACGCGCATCAAGCCTCCCCATCGAGTGTGTCCGTAGTCTAGTATCTCGTTTGAGTCCGAACGATTATTGGTCGCCCCGCGTAGTGCAACGAAGGAGTCGCACATGAGTCACAGCCTCACCGCCCTACAGAGCGAGCTGCACTCGGCAAAGATCGACGTGCTGCGCGTGATCTTCGCCGACATCATCGGCACCGTTCGGTCAAAAGACCTGCTCGTCAGCGAACTCGACAAGACGAGTCACGGTGGCCCTACCTTCTGCCGCGGCGTGTGGGTGACCACCACGCAGGGTGGCGTGCTCGACGGGGCTGACGTGCTCAGCAACGGGCTCGAAGACTTCATTAGCCAGATCGTTCCGGGTAGCTGGCGTGCCCTGCCGTGGGAGCCCGGGGTGGCCTTCGTCGTCGCCGGTGCCAACAACCCTGACGGCACGCCGAGCCCGCTCTCGCCACGCGTGCTGCTCGAGCGCATGGTCGGCGAATACGCGGCGCTCGGCCTGACCCCGATTGTCGGCCCCGAGCTCGAGTTTTACATCGCCGATCGCACTCCCGAGGGCGGCTTCGCGCGCGCCATCACGCAACCCGGTCGCGTGTACACCAGCGGGGCGACCGTCGACCCCAAGGGCACCTTCTTGCACCTGTTGCGCATGCTCGACCAGCTGCGCATCGGCGTCTTCGCCGGCAACCACGAGTTCAGCCCCAGCCAATATGAGATCAATATTTGGCACGGCGAGGCGCTCGACGCGTGCGACCGCGCCTTCATGCTGAAGGCCGGCGTGAAAGATGTCATTGCGCGGCTGGGCCAGGCGGCGACCTTCTCGGGTAAGCCGTGGAGTGACGAGGGCGGCAGCGGGTTCCACCTGCACATGTCGCTCGTCAACGCTCAGGGAGAGAACCTCATGCACGAGGGCTCCGAGCTGAGCACACTTGCCCAGCACATGATCGCCGGCATCGTCGAGCACGCCGCCGCGCTGACGGCCTTCTGCAACCCAACGATCAACGCGTTCAAGCGGCTCGGCCCTGACACCCTCGCGCCCTACCGCGCCAACTGGGGCTACGACAACCGCAGCGCCATGCTGCGCATCCCTCCCGAACGCGGCGCAGGCACCCGCCTCGAGATGCGCCTTGGCGATGGCGCCGCAAACGCCTACCTCATGACCGCGGCCCTGCTCGCGGCCGGCCTCGACGGCATCCGTCGTGAGCTGGCAGCCCCGCCAGCCGCCGTCGGCTATAGCTACGAAGACGAGTCGCAGGCGGTGCTGCCGATGACCCTGGGCGATGCTCTGGATGCCCTGCGCGCCGACGCGCCCCTCATCGACCTGCTCGGCGGCGAGCTCGTCGACGTGTTCGAGGTCATGAAGCGCGACGAGATCGTGCGCTACACCGCCGAAGTCGACGATCCCACGACGCGCGACGTCACGGCCTGGGAAGTGCGGGAGTACTTCCTCGACCTGTAGTCGAGGAGGGCTGGCTCAGCCTCGACCTGTAGTCGAGGAGGGTCGGCTCAGCCTCGACCTGTAGTCGAGGAGGGTCGGCTCAGCCTCGACCTCTAGACGCTCGAGTTGCTGTTGTCTTCGACGAGTGTTCCACCGTTGAAGGTGACGCCGATCTCGCGGTAGTAGGCGCCGATGTGTTCGCGCACGGGCAGGATCGAGGCGAGCTCGTCCCACGGCGAGTCGTGCAGCTCGAGCTCGAAGTCGCCCACCCACGTCTCACCGATCTCGGCGTCGACCCCGCCCATCGTGATGAGCTGGTCGAGCGAGTTGCCGGCATCAGGGGTGATCGAGGGCACCCAGCGCGAGTGCAGCATGGCGTGCCCGTTGACGAACCCGTTGGTCTCGCTTGGTTCGCGCAGCGTGACGACGAGCGACGCGAGGCGGTGGTCGTAGGCGGCGAGCGACGCGCCGAGCTTGGCACCGGGAGCAAGGCGCGGGGATGCCTTGCCGACGTTAAACACGCGCGTGACGGCCATCGATCCGAGCTTTTTGGGGTAGCCCTGAAACCAGCCGCGAGCGATGGCGAAGTCTTTGGTGACCCAGATGGCGACGCAGCGGCTGTAGGTCACGCCGTCTTTCTGGCAGCGCACGACGGCGAAGGTTTCGAGATATTGCGAGCGCACGGGGTCGAGCAATTCAGCTCCATCGGTCGAGCATGACTGCCAGTCGGCCCACACGAGTGCGACTGCTCCGGGGTCGTCGTCGGCGAGTTCGACGCCGTCGGGCAGCAGCGCCGCAACGTTCGCGGGGTCGGTGCGGTACTCGGCGGTGAGCAGTGTGCCCGAGTAGTACCAGGGCATCTCGGGCACGATCGCGCTTTTGCCGCTGGGAGTCTTCGGGGCCAAAAATCCGGTGGGGTTCGACATGAGTGACAGGATACAGAATCATTCGTGAACAAACGATAGGCAATTGCGGATGGGCTCTCGATCGTCGATCGTGCGTAATTCGGCTTGACGTGCGCACGAGTATGTACCACTCTTAGCCCAGGTCGTTTTGATACGAACGATTCACCCCAACTCAAAGAGGAGTTACGAATCATGACTGACACCCCAACCTCGGCCCCCGCATCGACCCCAGCCCCGAGCTCGACCCTGAGACCAGGGCGACTCGGAGTTCTCGGCATCGTCTTCTTCGTTGTCGCCGCTTCGGCGCCGCTCATCGGCATCACGGGCGCCGTGCCCGTCGCCATGCTCCTCGGCAATGGTGCGGCCGTGCCCGGCGCCTATCTCGCTGTCGGCATCACTCTGCTGATCTTCTCGGTTGGCTACGCGACCATGAGCCGCAGCATGACCAACTCGGGCGCATTCTTCGCCTACGTCGGCAAAGGCCTGGGCCTTAACGCGGGCGTCGCCGCGGCGTTCGCCGCGCTCGTCGCTTACGTCACCATTCAGCTTGCCATCTACGGCTTTTTCGGTGTCGTCGTCTCGGGCTTCGCTACAGGGTTCGGCCTCGAGCTTCCGTGGTATGTATGGTCATTGTTGGTCTGGGTGATCGTCTCGGCCCTGTCGCTGTTGAGCGTCGATGTGGGCGCAAAGGTGCTCGGCGTCATGCTCGTGCTCGAGCTTCTCGTGCTCGTCGTCGCGGCCGTCGCCATCCTCGCCAACGGCGGACCAGAGGGCTGGAACTTCGGAGCCTCGTTCAACCCGACCGAGATCTTTGCGGGCGGCTTTGCGGGCACAGCGGGCATCGCGCTCGCCTTCGCGTTCGCGAGTTTCATCGGTTTCGAGGCCACGGCGATCTATGGCGAAGAAGCGAAAGACCCCAAGCGCACGGTGCCGATCGCCACCTACGTCTCGATCGGCGTCATCAGCGTTCTCTTCGCGTTGGTGTCTTTCGCCATGGTGACCGGCATGGGCGCCTCGCAGGTGGCCGACAAGGTCATCGAGCTCTCGGGCGGCCTGGCCGACCCGGCCGGGGTGCTTTTCGGCCTCACCGAGCAGTACGTGGGATCGTGGCTGACTGTCGCAATGGGAATTCTCGTCATTACGAGTCTCTTCGCCGGCCTACTCGCGTTCCAGAATGCGGCGTCGCGTTACTTCTTCGCCCTTGGCCGTGGCGGCGTGTTGCCGCAGGCAATGGCCAAGACCAACAAGGCTGGCGCTCCGGTCAATGGCGTCATCCTCACGTCAGCGCTCGCGGCGCTGGTCATGATCATCTTCGCCGTCGCGGGGCTCGACCCGTTCGCGAACCTGTTCTCGTGGATGAGCTCGATCACGGTCATCGCCATTGTGCTGGTTGAGATTCTCGTGAGCCTTGCGGTGATCCGTTACTTCATGACACACGAGGGTGGCAACGTCTGGTCGACCAAAATCGCCCCGGCGCTCTCCATCGTGCTCCTCGGTATGGGCTTGTACTTGCTCATGTCGCGCTTCAACCTACTGGCCGGCACGGTGCCCGAGGGTGTCGACCCCTCGCTTCCCGAGAGCGCGTGGCTGCTCAACCCACTCGGCTGGTTCTTGGTGTTGGTGCCCTTCCTGGCGTTGATCATCGGTTACGTCGTAGCGCTCATCAACAAGAAAGAGAACGAGCAGCTCGTCAAAGACTTCGCGTCTTAACTCGGAGGCTGAGCCGGCTGAGGTTTACCGACACTCGTCGGGCGGTGGCCGATCTGACCGCCCGGCGAGTACACCCCGAAAGAGGGAATCATGCGTGCAGACGATTTCGACCTCGATGTGGTTGATGCTGAGGATGCCCGGCACGAGCAGCTCGTCGCCGCTCTCGACCGCGCCGACCTCGAGGCGTCGATCACGCGCCTGCCGCACGACCTGCAGCCCGCCGCAACCGGCGTTTTGTTGCAGGGCAGGACCTACAGTGACGTGAGTCAAGAGCTGGGCATCCGTCAGCCAGAACTCGTTCGGGCCGTGCACCGCAGCCGCGCGATCATCGCCAGCCATCTCGCGGCCCCTCCGAAGGGCGACGCCGTTTGACTGTTCCCATCGTGACTTCGACGAGAGCGGGGAACAGAGAAATCGTTGTGCGAAATACCGTTGACGACATCGAGGTGCTGGATGAGGGTTCCGCCCTGCGCAACATTGATGAGCTGTGCTCCGCGGCAGATGCCGAGAATAGGAATTCCACCGGCTCTGAAAACGGACTGTGCGTATTCGCTCATCTAGATCTCAAGGGGGCTGTCCGCGAGCGCCGGAGGTGCACCCAGCAGATTACCTCGTCCGCGTCGGCTGGTGAGGCCCATCAACGGCTTCACGGTGTGCACGTCAAGGGCAGGCAGATCATTGGTGCAGTAGATGTACCAATACGCCCGGGTGTCGACGGGAGCCGTCGTTAGACTCGCACCCACATCCCCACACGAAGGAGCGTGGCGTGAGCCAGAAGCGAGCCGTGTCGCTGAGTGAACTGCTTGAGCAGCCCATTCGGGGCATCCAGAACCTGAAAGACACCTACGGGCAGTGGGATGTTCACGAGAGCCAGCACGTTGACCCCGACCACGTGCAAGCGATATTGACCGAACTCGTTGAGCGTCTCGACGACGACTTTCCGTATTTTCATCCCCAATATGCGGCACAAATGCTGAAGCCGCCGCACCCAGTCGCTACCGCCGCCTACCTCGCCACGATGCAGTTGAACCCGAACAACCACTCGGTCGATGCGAGCCGCGCCACCACCGCCATGGAGCACGAGGTGCTCGACCAGCTCGCTGCGATGTTTGGCTACCCGGCCGACTACATGGGCCACCTCACCTCAAGTGGCACGACGGCCAACCTCGAAGCTCTGTGGATCAGCCGTGAAATCTCGCCGGGCAAAGCGATTGCCCATTCAGCGGATGCCCACTACACGCACTCGCGCATGGGCGAGGTGCTCGGCATCGACACCGTGGCGATTCCGACCGAGCCTGACGGTCGCATGAGCCTCGACGCCCTCGAGCGCGAGCTGGCCACCGGGCGCATCGGCGTCGTGGTGGCAACCCTCGGCACGACCGGACTCGGTGCGGTTGACCCGCTCGCCGACATCATTCCTCTCGCTCGCGCCCATGGTGCCCGTGTGCACGTCGACACCGCGTATGGCGGGTTTTTCACCATCATCGCCGATGAACTCAACCCCGAAGCCGCGCGGCATTTTCGCGCCATCGCGCAGGCCGATTCGGTCGTCGTCGACCCCCACAAACACGGCCTTCAACCCTACGGGTGTGGCGCGGTGCTGTTCAACGACCAGTCGATCTTGCGGTTCTATCACCATGAATCGCCGTACACCTACTTCGTCAGCACCGAGCGGCACTTCGGCGAGATTCAACTCGAATGCTCGCGGGCGGGTGCCAGTGCGGCGGCACTGTGGGCCACGCTCAAAGTGTTTCCGCTCACCATGCAGGGGCTGGGGGCCATCGTGCTGCCGGGCTACCGGGCGGCGCAAACCTGGCACGCGCTCATTGCAGACAGCGACATTCTGCAGCCCTACCAGGCTCCCGAGCTCGACATCATCACCTATCTCCCGCGTGTGCGCACCATCGCTGAACTCGACCGAGTGAGCGGGGCTATCTTCGAGATGGCGGCCGACACCACCCGGCCGCAGCAGACACACCTCGCAACCTACGTCGTGACGCCTGAGCAGTTGCAGGCGCGTGGTATCGACCTTGATCGAGACGCCGATCGTGCACGCATCATGCGCAGCGTGCTCATGAAGCCTGAGCACGAACCACTCATTCCTGAGATGCACCACCACGTGTCGATGTGGTCACGCCGGGCCTACGCGCGGTGGAACCCAATTCGGTAGTTGTTGGCTAGGTGAGAGAAGAGATGAGGGACGTCCGTAGCCCGAGAAATCATGTCAAGATGCACGCGAGGATAGCGCGGGTTCACACGGTTAGCGCAACACCCCGATGATTGCAGGGTGTTGATTGATGTGATTGAAAGATATTCCGAGCGGATGCTGCGCCGTCGTTCTTGTTCCCCGACCGAGACCTGGTGAACGTCAGCGTGTTCTGCGCGCACCAGCGAAACAGCTCCCAGTTAGTGAACTCGCTTCCGTTGTCGGAGTCGATGCCGAGGATCGGCAACGGAAACGATGCGGTGACATCCTTGATCGCTTGGAACACCCATTTCTGGGCCTTGTTCTTCGCTGAGCGGGTCTCAGTCCACCCGGTCGCGATGTCAGTCAGGCTCCACTTCCGCATCGGAATACCGTGCGGTGGACCCCACTGCGGTCTTTGGTTCAGATCGTCAGGGTTAATACGACAACCTTGAGGCAGCGGATTCTCTGTCGAACGGGGGGATCGTCGCATGGTGCACCTATGTGCTGGCCGGGTTGAATGCCGACTTGAAGAAACTGTCGCGCTTGAAGGTTGCGAACTTCGTCAGCAAACAGATACTCGTTCCCGTTATCGAGCGGCTGAGAGCCGCCGGGGGCTCACCGCTGGGGAAGCGCGTGCGCTCGCGGTCACCGCCAACAAAACGGTGATCAAGGCGGGCGACCTCACCGATGCCCTTCCCGGTTCTCCGGCGACCCGCAGCCAGGCGGTGCGCCGAATCCTCGATCGACAGTTGCTGAAACCCCTCACCGAAGGTGGGCGCAGCTATCAGCTGGTCTTCGCACCGAACGACCTGACCGTGCACATCGTCAACCGACTCGGTGCGCTCGGGCTGTTACCGAGGATTCTTCGCGAAGATGCCGTTTAGGCCGTCCGTTTGCCCGCCGTTTGACCACGACCGTGGGAAAACGAGACAGATCCTGCGGGGCCGTCCTAACTCCAGATCCCTGATTTTTCGGCGTTCGCAGGCATTCTTCCCAGCAGTAAGCGCCGGTGGCGGGGGTTCGAGTCCCTCCAGGGGCACCCTCGAAAAGTGCTGGTCAGAAGCCCCATTTGCCTTGCAAACGGGCAGGGTTGGTGTCTTAGTCGCCCACAACTGAGCAGCACCGGTCCTCGCTTCCGCGCTTCTTGCCCGCCGTTTGCCCATGCCCGAGAGAATTCTGCACACGAAAGAGGCCGGGTCTCGCCCGCGTGCTCGCTCGAGTTCGCGAAGGTACTGGTGCTGCTGGCGCGCGCCCTGCCGGCGGTTTCGGCCAAAGTACAAGCGGTAGAGATTGGCATAGACGCGTCTCAACTACCGCCAACACCGGCCTTGACATCACGCACCGAAGGGGAGGATGGTTGTCCCGACGCGACGGGACTCACATGAAGACATCCGAGATTGCAATGACTGATGGTGGTATCGAGACGGTCTTGGTTTTTCACGAAGGCATCGATCTACCCGACTTCGCGGCGTTTCCGCTTCTCTACGACGAGACAGGGCGCGACGCGATGCGCCGATACTTCGAGACCTTCTTGAGCATCGCGGAGGAGCGTGGGGTTCAGTTTGTCATGGGAACCCCGACTTGGCGGGCGAACCGGGATTGGGGCCAACGCCTTGGATATTCCCCGGATGCACTAGCCCGGGCGAACGCGGACGCGGTGGCGTTCGTGCGCGAGGTCGCTGCGAGCCACCCCGCCGTAGAGATCCTCGTCGAAGGAGTCTTGGGCCCGCGCGGCGACGGGTACGTCGTCACCAATCGCATGACTGCTGATGAGGCCGAGGCCTATCACTCCGAGCAGATCGCCTCGCTCGTCAACGCGGGAGTCGATCGAATTTCAGCCCTCACGATGACCTACCCCGAGGAAGCAATCGGAGTGGTGCGTGCTGCTCGTGCGCTGGGAGTGCCCGTCGTACCGTCATTCACCGTTGAGGTTGACGGAACCCTGCCCGATGGGACGAGTCTTGGCGAGGCGATTGAGCTCGTCGATGCCGCCACCGATGCCGCGGCAGCGTACTTCATGGTCAACTGCGCGCACCCGACCCACATCAGCCACGCTCTCGACAACCAAGCAACCGCGGATCGGATCGGGGCGCTCAGGGTGAACGCGTCGAAACAGTCGCATGCCGAGCTCGACGTGGCAGAGGAGCTCGATGAGGGCGATCCTGTTGCGCTGGGCAGCGACAACGCAGCGCTGAAGGCCAAGCTTCCGCGAGTGCAGGTGCTCGGGGGATGCTGCGGCACCGACGCTCGGCACGTCGCAGAGATGATCGACGCTTGGTGATGGCGGCAGACACTGGAACCGGAGAGACCTGAAACCCGCTCCACCTCAGCCACGAGTTGAACCCATGCTGACGCGGCATCCTCCGGGGGATCTCCACTCGGGTGACGTGGATTGGCTCCAGCACCTACACATCACTTTGCAGCGCGAGCCCTCTTCGCCAGACTTGTTGTGAGTCAGTTCATGGCCAGCGAGAGGCGCGGCGAGGATGTCGATCAGTGTGGGGTTCACGGCGGAGGAGATCCGCGAGTTTGTGCATGAGTACCAGGTTCAACCGCATGGACAGAAGGCTGCCTGGCGGGTAGGGCGGGGTGTCTCCTATGACGCACTGGTCGCCGACCCGAAGCTATCGACCAGCTCGGGGAGCTTTACAGCTTCACCGCCGATGCCGGGCCACCCGGCAACGCTGCGGATTTCACCGAGGCGATCGTCTCGTTTTGCCAAAGCCTCGCTAATCTTCCCTTCCGTGCGCTATCGCCCGAGGATGGGCGACAGTGCTGAAGCTGACCTGAGTCACTTGCTCACTGTTCCCAGTCGGCGTCGGCAAACAGGTGTGCCTTCAGCGCACCTGCATAGCGTCTCGGTCCCAAGGCACCGTCTCGCGCGGCGAACGCACGCCAACGATCAGCAGGTAAAGAATCAAGCCGAACTCGGCAATCAGCATGGGTATCGTGAGGATCGTTGTCACGAGCTCGAGCCCCTCCAGCGGAACAAACGCCAGCACTGTCGAGAGAATCCAGGCAATCGCGCCGGTGATGAGCACGATGCCGACGCCGCGGTG
>ENA-ORBV01010810-ORBV01010810.1-microbial-mat-metagenome-genome-assembly--contig:-NODE-10810-length-14507-cov-4.299099_pt1 | contig 14507 bp, 15 predicted proteins | sample MGYA00237777_ERZ505514 | MGnify/ENA primary metagenome ERZ505514 (study PRJEB26160, sample SAMN06269048) | microbial mat metagenome | isolation source: Oligotrophic lake microbial mat | place... | reverse complement strand
GATTCGGCCTTGATAAAATCCGAGTCCTTGGAGGATACAACTCCATCTGGTTTCGGATCTTCAACTACTGGTTCGGTTACTACTACTTGAGTGTTGACCGGTGTTTCGTTGGTATCTGGTTGTACTAGTGCAGCACCTTCTTGGATCGACTCAGGAATTTCATCAATAGGTAAGACGTCAGTAGTTGCTTCGCTGACTTCTTCTTCCTCGTTGTCTTGGAGTGCAGCAAATCTGTTGCTCTTGTTACTACCTGCTGATCCAGAGTCACTGTCAGAATTTGGTGGTGTAGGATTGCGGAGGTGTAGCATGTTGCCAAGAGCCTTGGGAGTAAACTGTTGGCATATATTTTGTGTACGCTTTCCGGATCCTTGGATAGTCCAACCACCTACGCTGCTCCCCTTTAATGCTGGAGTAGCCAAACCGCCTGCCGAGGATAGAGCATCCTTATGAAAGGGAGTCAGCTCGGTCTCTTTAACTTGTTTAGAACCCGTCCTCTTCATCTGGTTACTAGGCTTCTTGGGGCTTGGCTTTGCAGTCTTCTTCTGAGATCCTTGTGACTTGTTCGAACCTTTCGACTTGCCAGAGACAATAGTTTCCAGCGATGATTCGTCTTCCTCGTCGTTAGAGAAATGAAGTAATCCCAACAGTTCGAACTTCTTGGTCTTGTCTACTTTTGCTTTCTCTTCTTCCGACAGTAGTTGATAACTCTTACCGTCAGGTGTCTCGACGATTCGATCCGTAGTCTTGGTGGGCTTATCCACTTTATCAAAAGGCTCCTTCATCTTAGGACTATCCGACTTGTCGGCTTGCTGGGCTTTAATAGCGATCTGCTTGTTTACTTCAGCTACCTTTTGACTCATAGTTACCTGCTTCTTTGTCGTAAGATCTTTCTTGGGCATCGCGAAATAGATCCGTGAGCTGACTCAGTCCCAGATTGAATCCCATGAATTACAGGACTAGTAGAGTAGCAGCAAAAGACTAGCCATAATTTTACTTGTCTTGAAATAGAATCACTTCTAGCTAGTAGAACGACAGCTTAAAACGTTATCTTGAATTTCCTTTTGTAGATTGTTCTTAAGCTCTTGTGGCCTGGTGCATCAACAAGCTAGCTAGAGTAGAAGTAGAACTTTTAACGCTATCACATTTCCATTGTTTGCCATTTGCACATTTCCACTGTTGTTGTTGATTTTTTTCTTTTTTTCAGTGCTTCCGTTAGGTTATGGTATAATCAAGCGACAGCCAACACTCCTGTTGTCGTCATCTCAATCTTCTCTCGGATCTTAGCAATGTTCGTCTTGTGATGGTGGATCAGGCCCCCATGCAATTCCCTTGAGTCGGCACACAACCTCTAGCCACTTCGAATTCTCCCATGCTGTCTTCTTCTTCGCTGGCAAGATCCTGACCCTGTGACATCAAAATGGAGAACAAAAAAGAATCCACAAGACTGGTCCTGAACAACTTGGCCTTCTGCTTGCTCTTGTGCCTCTGTCTGGATCTCTTGCTGGTTTCTTCATCAGCAAATGGTAGAAACATCTTGTGGTTGGGGTGCTGGACAGCAGCTGTGTCTGTTGCACATCATTCAGAATCAGCAGTGACCTCTTTTCAGCTGAGCTTCTGCAATGCACCATTTGCCCGATAAGGCTAGGGCTAATCACCTGCAACCGGGGATTCGTGACGCACACTCGCGAATCACTCCTTGAACTGACGCTCCTTAGTGTCACGGGACTAGTAGACATCAGTCCCATAGAATGTTGCTCAGGAGAGTGACGAAGCATCATCAAGGATGATGCAACTCCAACGCCTATGCAGCATAGCAGCTATGTCTGTCTGACCGTTACATCAATGCGACTAAAACACGTTTTGTTTTGGATCGCACAACACAAGCTATCGACATGAGACAGTCATTGCCAAGTGAACAACAAGTCTGTGACTGACACGTCGATTCTTCACTCACATAGAAACATTGTTGATCTCAGTAGAGAGAGGATGACGCTGAGGATTGCGCTGAGGGATCTTTAGCCAAACCTCTCTCAAACATTACATTTAATTTTAGATTATTTCTAAGCTTATGATTTTCATTTGAAAACACTCAAAAGGCCTGCAACTTTTAGCGCAGTGCTCTTCCACAAGCATCTGGGACAAATGCCCCATTGTGTCTGGCAAATATCACAAGTGAATTAAGGTGGTGTGCTCTATCAGCCATTGCGGATTTGGCATGGGAAGTGTGGTCCTACTCTTCTTCAAAGTGGCAAAAGTAACTAGCATTTTTCAGAACGTCGGCCAAAACCATTGCCACCACGCTGTCAGTTAGAAATGATTTTTTGCACTGGAAGACAAAACAAAATGAAAGACAAATGTTAGTGTGGTAATTCTCTTAACAGTTTAAACACAACCTACATGCGATGTGTTGCTTGCTTTGTCATTGTCTTGGCCCAGGCACCCCCCACCCAAGCATTGACACATTTAGTAGCAATGGCTCCGCTCTTTGTCTTTTCAGCAAACCTTGAAACCATTGACTCTGTAAAACACAAACACAAACTGGGGAGTGACTTGGTGCAACTTTACCAGCCATGCCTGATCACCACTTTTTTATCATTTGTTGACATTCTTCTTCTTCAATGATTTTGACTTCTGTGAGTTATGACAATGTCCAAATTCACACAAGCTAGACAATCCTACATTTGATTGCATGCAATGTAGTGAAAATGAGATTTGAAATGATGAGTGCATGTCTAAATGGCCAGCGTAGCATCAAATGATAATCAATGGCAATTTTATTGTCATCATTGTAGCTGTTTAGCTTGTTTGATTAATTTCACTAAGCATTGAGACATGGAGACTAACTGATGAAAACATAACTCTTCATTGCATGCGTCGACCAATTTGATAGTTGACAACAACAACAAACACTCTCTCCATGCCGCATGGGGCCAATCAATTAAACCAGCAACAATAAAAAACTCAATGATCACTGTGAGCTCTTATTTGACACCACCTGTCTATTAGTGCTTTGGACAGACTTGAATTGTGGCATGCACACATCACCACAGCATCAAGGTTCTTGAATGCCTGTGGTGTCACATTGCAGCGAGATCATGTCTATGAAATGACTATCATTCGTTTGAATTTGGGGTTAGAAAGGTTTAATTTATGATTGTGCACATGTCTCACACTCACACTTTTGGGCAATGGGCTACAAGTCATGACTTTTTATGGAACTCCTGCACAACTAGATGCATGCTTTGTTGTTGATGTAGAATGCGTTGCAAAAATTTTCTAGAAAATATCTAAAAATAGGGTCTTGTGACAGATGGACATGTTTTACCATGATGGTCTGTTTGCAATAACTGTTAGTATGCCAAGTGGAAAAAATGACAATGTGTACCTTTTTTACTCCAGCAAAAATTGGTCCCTTCTGATCTCTGATGACTTGGTCTAGCAACTAAAGAACTAGCCATGGGAATAAGTTAATTCTTTCTCAAACTTGCAATTTACAGAATTGCTCTAAAACTCACTGCACTTGTGAACCACTTCACGGGACTCACTCATGGGACTCATAGACTTGAACCCAAAATTGCTGGCCTTGATGATGCTAGTCCCACAGAATTGGCAATGATGGGATGAAAAGCAATGTTGTGCATGAATGATGCACAATCAACTCCTGTGCAACACAACGGCTGTGTCTAACCCTGCTGGTAGAACAATGGCTACACAGAACACAGGTTTGTTCCTTTGCACGCTGTGCAACAACATAGCAAAGACATTGAGAAGAGGGCAGTCTTTCAACATTGTCAATGATGATTCTTCACGTAAAAATGTCATTCACTTTAGTACAAGAGAGAATTAGGTCTTTGACTGAACCTCTTTCTATTTTTACATTCACTTTTAGATCATTCTGAAGCTTGTAGTTTTCATTTACAGACACTCAAAAGGCATGTAGCTTTCAGTGCAGTGCAAACTGGTCATTGCTAAGCAGTGTAATTCAAAATGGCTGATGACATGGCAACTGCTTGTTTACCACATGGTTTAGTGGTAAAAAGGCCATGTCATCAAAAGGTACATCCTCTGGGTTCAATTGGCATCCCACCTCACGCTTATCTGGAATCATGTTGCTGCGCTCCCGGTCACACCGAACAGACAAAGAACCATCAGCTGCCTAGAAACCAGCCGAACCATGAAAGTGGCAGGAATCAAACCCTGGACCTCCTTTTGATGGTTTCATCTACTGCATTCTCCTGTGGTCTAAAAGATCTCATTTGACCTATTCAACCAACAGTCATTCCCGTGGAAGCAGAACCAAAATGGGTTGACCACGATCCTTGTAGCTTACCCCAATTACCCAACAATGTGCCACGAAATCGAGCACCACCAAGTGCAAAACCTCACAGAACAAACCCAGTTTGTTTTTTCCCTTGGATGTTGAAAGACAGCCAGCAATTTCATTCTGTGTCATTTTTGTTCACTTCTTTTGCCTTGCAAAACCAACTGTCAATTTGTTCTTTGATCAACCCACCCTCCCGTCCCTGGCTCGGCCGACTTTCAGTCGAAGGCTAGGAATGGCTGACACAGGCCTAGAAGTCCCCCTTAAATGCCCCAACCGCCTACCTAGTCTACACACCATGACAGCGGGAGCAAGGTTTCCAGTTGGGAAGCCTGAAGAATTTAGCACACAGCATGCTGCTGCCAGTTCAGAGAGACGCTCACTTGGCGTCAATTAGGGTGAGGGATAGTGCAACAGTAAACGGTCATCAAAAAGCCGGTCATTCAACCATTTGGACGAAGCAAGGATAATTTTCGCTGGCAACCAAGGCACGATAGAGGTAGGTCAGCCCTGTTGAGATCTTTTTGTCATAATTATTGAAGACTTAGTTGTTGTCTTCTCTTTGACTCGAACCGGCACTATTAGCTAGGATAACAATCCGCCACGATGAGGGGAGCTTCATTTGCAGTCGTTGCTTTTGCTTGTCTTTTCACTGAAACTGTAGGGCAAGATGCGCCAGCGCCAGCGCCAGCCCCAGCCGCAGCCGCTGGCCCAGCCGTTTCGTTCAAAAAAGATTTTCAAACCTGTGGACAGTCTACGTATTATGGTACTTTGAGCAGTGCAAATGCCGCCTCTTGGACACGAAAGGAACTCGAAACACTCGTCAAGCAGACACACCAGAGTGTGCTGCCACTAGAAGGCGTCTTTGAGGCGTTAATTGATCTCGACAAGTCCGCCGATGGTGGCGTCCAGCTTATTTATTCGGGCAAGACCATGCCCGCCGAACCCTTTGGCGAACAAGATACATGGACCCGAGAACACTTGTGGTCCGATTCACGCGGTGCCGTGGGTAGTCATGCCTTTTTTGATATTCACAACAACCGACCCGAAGCGACTCGCGTGACGATGATTCGACGGAATATGATGTTTGGGGAATGTGGAACTGTGGAATTTGCAGATGTGTGTGAGAAACCCGCCTTTGGGGGAGCGCCTAGCGACACCTCGCAAGATGGCAAGGTATGGATGCCACCCGCCAATGTTCGTGGAGATATTGCGCGTGCTTTGTTCTATATGGAGTTGCGATATGGTCCCACGTCCGAGCTTGGTTTGGCTTTGTCTACTTGTCCACCGTTTGAAGGTAAAGAAGGTATTCTTTCAACATTGCTCGAATGGCACGCGGCGGATCCTCCCTCGGATGAAGAGTTTTTGCGCAACCAAAATGCGTGTCGATATTGGCAGGGAAACAGGTAAGATATCGAGGGACTTTCTTGTCCAGTGCGTCCAAAACAAGTCTTACAACGGACCATTGTTCTTTCGTCTGCAACCAAAGAAACCCATTTGTGGACTTTCCCGAATTGGTCCCCCGTTTCTGGGGAGATCCAGAGGAACTTGCAGCCGGACATAGGACGTACCCTTCCTGTCTGACTATTCCTACACCCGCTCCTACGGCCGAACAAAACGAATGTTCCGAGCTTGCACCCGGAGACATTTTCATTTACGCGGTGGAAACGGACGACCCTGATGGAGTGGGGTTCCTGGCGTTGGAGGATATTCCAGGCGGCTTGGACCTGTACATGACCGACAATCCATGGACCGGAACAGGGTTTGCTTCTGTCGAGGGTGTGGTCAAGGTACGTCGTTTTTACAATGTTGTCGCTACTGTATCGGTATTAGTGTTTACTGCGTTTTACTAACAAAAGAAATACGACTGCAGATGACTGTCCCATCGACGGGTATCCCAGCGGGCAAAGATTTCGGTTTTGGCTTTGACTTTGGTGCCAATGAAAAGTGGCTCCGCGAAGAAGGAACCTTCAACATTGGTATTACGGGCGATTCCGTGTTTCTGTATTGCTACCTTGGCGACAGTTCCATCAACCCACTTGTCGGCTGGTCGAACAACGATGCGTGGGCTCCAGCTGGTTTGACGGTGGAGGAATACGGATCAGAAAAGAGTGCCCTACCAGATCAGCTAAAGGAGATCGGGTCCATCGTTCTTCCTCATATTGACAATTATCGATACGAAGGTCCCGAAGTGGGTGAAAAGGAAACTTTGCAGAAAGATATGATGAATCCTGCCTATTGGAAGGGCAACGATGAAGGGTTGGGTGATCAGGGTGGTAGTGCTGCGAACAAGATTGCGACTGTAGTGACGGCTCTTGCGGTAGTGGCGTCGATCGCAGGCATGACCTACGACGCCTTTTTCTAGATTGCCGGTTATAGGTTAGTGTAATTAGGAATAAACAGATTTGCCTACTTCCTCCCTCGTACACGCATGAACTCCACCAAGTAGCGAAAACACAGCAAGCAAGTAGTGATTTGGAAAGGAATTTCACAAACAAGCAAGTATGAGATTGCACTTTCAAGGCAACGGGTGGGTGTGCGCAGAGGAAAGAACAACACGAGTGTGGTTCTTGCTGGTCAACCATCAGATCTTGCTTGGTGGAGCGAACTGAACATTTTAGAAGTCAATGCAATCCTTTGGAATGTTTCTCTTTTTGAGCTAGGTAGCTATTGTATTTTGCTAGCTAGCTAGGTGTGATGGGCCCCTGACACCTCATTTGCTATGCTATCTGTGAGTTGCAAAATGTGGTTTGTCCACCTACAGATGACGGATGACGTACAGGCATGCCTTCCGTGTTTTATTCCCGGCTCAAGTCTTGTCTCAGTCATGCATATCAACTCTAGCTACTAGCTAGTACCGATACTCTACCGATACATGCAGAAGGGTCAGCACTGTGCACGGTCGCTACAACCAGCTTCTTACGCCAAAATACAGATGGGGGATCCCCCTCTTGAGAGCGACCAACAATCTTTTCCATAATCTAGATTGGGATTCCACATTCCTTATTGAGACTCCTCACTGTTCTATAAAAAATCAAACAAATTGGAATAGAAGAGAATGGAATATGGGGGAGAATAAAGGGGGCGAATTGAAGAACTCGAAAGAAAGACGACTGGAACAAGAAGGTTCGGCCGTCAAAAGTTGACGTTGATGCTCAAAACAATCGCCCGAGAGAAATTTTAAATCTGGATCCTGCTTTCGCTATGTAACAACCAACAACAGTCATTGACTTCTTCACGTTTTGCCTTCTCAACCCCATATGCTCGAAAGTTTCTCATAAAATACAGATCTTTCTAGTTTCAATCAATACGGAAGCAATCAAAACTAACATCAAGATGCAGAGTGAATCTATGGACCGAGGCTCGGAGGCCATGAAGTCGCATTTGGCTGGTACGGATGTCATGGAGATTCGTCAAACCCGCCGTGGCTGGTTGCAGGAATGTTTGGGTTGCGATGCTAAAACGGTGAGTTCTTTGGTGTATCTGGCATGGTGCCAGTCGTTGTACTGTACGGATCTCTCTGCTTACAATAAAGGCATGGCATGATCATAACTGAATTTGCTCACAATGGATTCCTCCTCCGCCTCTCCTCCTTCTCCAATGCAAATTCTCCAATGACCAAAGGAATTCAAGTGAGTACTATTAATTCGTTTTCGAAATCGGGATCGCCGCGCCGTTGCCTCCACTCGACTCACTCATCTTAACACACACTAACAATAATATTACATAAATTTCTTGATACAGATATTTCATTGGCGACCAGCAAGTTGCTCACAGTTTGGAAGATACGGACTGCTTTTGCCGCATGTGCTGCAATCCCATTCATCCCTTTAAAATGAATGTCAAAGAGCTCAACACGGATGCTCACATGCTCGAAGTCGAGCGTCCTTTGACCTGCTGTGCCAGTGCCTGCAAGTGCTGTCTCTTTCAGGAAGCCAATGTTACCAGTGATGGTGCTACCATGGGATCCGTCAAGGAGACTTGTTATTATTGGTACGTTGTTTTTGTTGTAAGGTCTTTTCCCTATGTGAGATTGATTTGCACATCTCACAGAAACTTTCACGCATTTCTCGACAATCACGAAACAAAACCCGAACATGATTTGATTATGTAGTGTCCCCGAGTACCATCTCTTTGATGATCAAGGCAAAGGCTCTTACCGTCTTCACCCACCTACATGCTGTGGGGGTATGTGCGTCAATTGTTGCGCGGAAGGCAATCCTTGCTGTGGCAAGGGATGCTGCAAGGTGCCATTCCACTTGTTTCCCTTTGATTCGACTGGCCAGGATGAAATTGTTGGCAAGATTCTCAAAAAGCCAAAGAGTTTGGCCGTGGAGGTTATGACAACCGCGGAAACTTTTGTAAGTTTATCGTGTTACTTGCCTCTTGTCTACTTGCGTGCTCGCTGGCGGAAAATGTCTGTGTAAAGTCTGCATCTCATGTTTCATTGCTTCATTCCTTGTTTGCTTTTGTTAGGAATGCACATTCCCCAAAGGTGCTTCAACACAGCAGAAGGCTACCATTGTTGGAGCTGCCATCCTTCTCAATGCCGTTTACTTTGAAGGCGACCAAGGTTAAGCGGGATGTGGTTGTCAAGTGGTCAAGGAAAGGAACGCGGCAATCTGCGATCAACTGTGCACAGGCTGGCTGCGCGCAGGCTGGTTGCCATGAGGTCAAGGAAAGAAGGAAAGGAAGGCAACAAAAGGCGACCAAGGGCGAGAACTCTGGGTGTCAGTGGGTCAACGAAAGAAGGAAAGCAAGACTACATTCAAAACAGTGAAGGCACGACCACACTCCTCTCTATCCTATATGTGTTATTTCTTTTGTGGTCGCCTACCAACTACATATAAATGATAATGTTATTGTTCTGAACGAATTTTAAGTTATTTGTAGCATGTACCGCTGGACGCCCAAGCTTTCTCGTGTGCCTATCATACGACGTCATATTCGTTTTCTTTCTCCACGGTTTCATTGTTCGTGCTTGGGCCATTTTATTCATAATTCTTGTTTGCTCCTTTCACCAGAATGCAATAAACACCATTGTTACTTTGCTCCATACACTTTGTCCATTCCAGATTCTTCGTTCTGCAAGGCTTGGTACAAGGCAACCATGGTCATGAGCTTGGCGCCGGGATCGAGTACGGGTGCCGGCGCCGCGGTCGACGTCCCTGCCAAGGGAGGGATTGCCTTCTGTTCTCGCTCTTGGCGGTCGGCCATCAGTTCGACATACCACTGGACCAAATCGGTGGGGGGAAGACAGGACTCGGGGGGAATTCGCTCATGCAGAATCATGGAAGGAGGAGGAGGAGGAACCGAGATGGATGGGCCACCACTGCTGCAGGAAACACCACTAATCGTGCTTTGACTCGATCTCGTAGTAGGGCCATGGTGGTGATGGTGGTGGTAGATGGGCTCTACTACTACATGCGCCGCCGATGACGGAGCAGCCGTGACTTGTTCGACCAGTTGCAAGCCATGAACTACCCACAAGTCCAACATGTGTTGCTGTCGCTTTTGCAACTCCTTTTGTGCGGGTGTGGCGGGCCTATAGGACGATGGATGGCGATGACGATGGGAAAAGAGGCGTTTCCAGGCTGGGCCGCCGCTAGGATGATCGGATGGGTCCGTTCCTTGCACATCACCGAGCGGTCCTTCCTCTAGAATTTTGGTAGTTTGAAGAATGTCACAAAATGCCTCTAGAAATAATCCTCGGCAAATTTGTAGCTTTTGATGATCCATAGATGGACTAGTAGTGCTGCCCGTCGCTGGCTTTTTCGTATCAGCCATAGCCATTCCCTGATCATTGGGATTATTTGGATCTGCTGCCAAGTTGTAGCCACCCAAGAGAATACCACGCCACACCAAAAAGGCGGCGGACATCAACGACGCATCTTCTTTGGACGGTTGGGTGGTAGTTGTAGACGTTGGAACTGTCAAATCTTTCAAATTGGTGTAGATCCACGTCCGAATCCAATCATCCTGCTCTTTGTCTATTTTTTTGTCGTTGTGGGTCACAATGGTAGGATTCGCATTAGCATTCTTGGGGGCAGCTTTTTTGTTGGCAGTCGTTTTTTCCTTTGCCACTGCGGTACATGGGATTGATGGTAGAGATGACGACGCCAATGACGACGACGCTGCAGCTCTTGTGCGGTTCTTCTCGTGCGTCGACTTGGTTTGGGTCCCCGACAATGACGCCGAGAAGGACAATTGATGTGCAATATGAGCTGTAAACGCCGACAAGGTTGACCATTCCTGGGAGGACGAGTCGTGAACATTACTGTTAGTAGTAGTAGTCGTGGGCGAGTTGTCTCGTGGCGTGCTATGGATCAAACGCATGGCCATGCGAATAGCCGTGACCATCATGGACTGCAGATGATCTTTCTGAGACTGGCAAAGTTCCTGTGCCGACGGCAATGATGGCACGGGTGCCTTGTTGCAACCACCACTGCCTTCAGCCACACGACTGACACTCGACGATGACGAAGCCGTAGCCGCGGTAGCCCACGGAAACACGATGGATTCCATGGTACAAATCTTTTTCAGTTCCATGTTTGGATAGGCAGATGAATGACGCTTGGAAGAAGATGAAGCATCGTCATTGGTCGCACTATTGTACTTGGCGCTGATGGTTTGCAAACCGTCGTTCTCTTGCGCCTGTTGTTGTTGCTTCTGCTGCTTCTGCTGGAGGCGTTTTCGGACGACGACGAGGGCCAAAGCGGTCTTGAGGCACGCTTCTTCTTCTCTCGTAAAGGAATCCATTGTCATTTATTCTCTTATGCCAACTGACACTACGATGTTATGGACTCCCTCTCACGCAATACTAGTATAATCAATCAATCAATGATCTTCAGTACTAACTCAACTGTATTGAGTTATGGATGCAGAGAGTGTGGTGCGGTCGCAATCAAATGCTGCCTCAATTGTCGTTTCGTGTATAGTATACCGAGCATTAATATAATCTTTAATGACATTCAAATAAGACTGTGTTCATCACGGATACGTTTTTACGTTGGTCTGATAAAGCCAGCCAAGGAGGAGAACTTCGGAGTCCAGTCCAGCGCGCACACGAGCCCTTCTTTTTGGATTGCGTTCGATCTTTTAATTTCAGCTGGACAGTCAATGCGTGATGATGATCCGCGAAATCTTTCCACATGCATCAACAACTGTTGTTGACAATACATTTTAAAGCAGACCAAATTACTACTGTTACAAGTATAGAGAGATGTCGCGTCGTAGTAGTCGTCGTGCTGCTGCAGCAGACGCCTTTCCCTCGCTCTCCGAAGGGGTCCAGAAGGGATTGAAACGACTAGTAACGGACAATACCAAGGTCATTGCCAAAATGCTCGATGTCAGCATGGACAAGGATGATGCCAATGACGCCACTACAACCATATCCAAACTCTGTGAAAAATGTGCTCAAGTCATGAAACAACAACAATTGACGGCGTCCTCGTTCTTGGCGCGGTTCTTTCACACGGACATTTTGGCTGATCATGCCAGTAACGTCTTGTACAAGTCGGCGAAAGGATCGGCCGCCACTTTGGCGGATCGGATTGCGGCCGAATGGGCCAAGAACAAGGCCTTCCCAGATCCATCTTCCTCCCCAAAAGACGAAACTGTCAAGGATGACGACCTCAAACAAGAGGAACAGGGGAACGAGAAACCGTCGTCTCCGAAAAAGCGCAAACACGAAAGTAACGACGATGCAGCCGATCCAAAAGGATCCAAGCAACCCAAAAAGGACAAAGCCACCAAGGCCACGAAAAAATCAAACGAAAGCGCACCAACATGACTATTATTGGTCGGGGATGGCTGCACTGTGCATGCGTTGAAGACATTCCCTGGTAGAGCATCCATAAAAAACCTTGGCTGATTAATTTATAAATGCAGTAAAGGCCTTCCTTCAGTTCTCGGTGTTTAGCTCCCTACTGTAGCACCTACCATGGAACCCGATTTGCACCCTGCGACAACCTGAACTATAATGGGTGCTAGCGATGCCAGTGATTCTTCGACAGAAACTCAAACATATAGTACTTTCTTCATCTCCTTTGATAAAAATATTTTATCAAGCATTGCCAGTGAGTCTTTTTGCGTCTGATATGCTTAGGTACTTTAATTGCCATGGTTCTTCATAGTATCTTGGATGCTTCGCCTCGCAAGATCTTGTGGGTCTATGCTCTGTCCATACGACACTCTACTACTGGTAGTTAGCACTACATACTAGTGAGACTCTTTGTTGTCCTTGCGTATTGGAAATGACACAAGGATTATTTTCAAAGTGTAAAAACGTCATTGATGTTATATCTTGTTTTGTCGATGCATGAAGGAATAAATAAATTGGAATTGATAACCTTGCTTGAATTTTGCTTGCTCAGCGTAATTGGGAACAGGTCCAAAAAGGCAAGTAAGCACGCACGCAAAATAATAGGATGGATTGCCAACGAAGCCAATTTATTGGATGGAGAGACTGGATACAAGAGTGTTGTGTCGTTGTTGTGCTTAAAGTACTCCGTATGAAATTCCTATATATATTTATATTTTTTTGCGATGCAATGGATCCTGACCATGATGATTATGATCGGTCCAGGAAACCCAACCGTCGGGATGAAAGATCCCCTCCATTTGCACTCCCGCAATTTCTCGTTCCAACGTCGCCTTGCGATAGGTTTGTTCCCGACGACGATTTTCCACTTGAAGATTGGGAGGAGGCGTATCCACGGTCAATTCAAAGAGTTTACTGAGCGTCGCCAATTCCTCGACTTTGTCGCCTTGATGTTGAAAGCATTCCGCCAAGACATCGAGACTCCGAGAACATTTATTGCGACTGAGTTGACAGGCCGTTTGAGCCACTTGCACGGCTCCTGGAATGTCATTGAGCGCGATGCGAGCAATGGCCCAATGACGATGTCCTTGGGCGGCCCAAAGAAGACCAGTAGGAACTTGATCCTCGGGAGTTGCAATCACAAGTTCCCTTGCTTCTTGCAATTCCATGGCTTTTGTTAGTCCCGTATCCACGGCGGTTTCGTACAAAATATCGGCCGTTTCGTATTGTCCCAAACGAAAGGCTTCTTCGGCTTGCAAATAGGTATTGTAGCCATTGATCAAGGGTTCTGGAATTATTTCAGCCGCCGCGCTATCCTCATCACTGCTCGAGGCGGATGCCAGCAACTTGACAATCTGACCGGCATCCTTGATGCGTCGATGAAAGGTTTTTTTATTATTATTGTCGAGGGAAGAAGAAGTCACCACGGGACCATGACCACAATGCATGTTGTTGGTACAACCACCCGCCACCACCGTCATGCCAGGTGGAGCAAAGGCTTGTAATTTATTAAAGGAAGCACGAGCCCCATCGTCAGCGCAAGTGGGAGACAAACAAACTTCGTATGTCACCAAAGGAGCCTTGACAGAAGCCGAAAAGGCCTGGACGGCGGTTGGAGATTGCAGTAAGAAAAGGAGGACCGAACAAAGTCTCGTCATTGTTGTTGGGGTTTGGTAGGCAATTTCTCTCAGGTTGAAAATAATATATATTGGATTTGATCGGAGTGAGTTGAATGGGATGAGAGTGAGTGAGTTTAGAGTAAGTCGAATGTATTTCAGTGGGAGAGAGAAAATGAGGGGAGCGCAAAACTCAGAGAAGAGACCACCGGTGGTCCATGTAGACTAGCTAGCTAGCTAGTAACAGTAGTTGCAGTACAACGCATCAGTCAGTGATGAGGGAAGGGATGATTGTTGACGGAATGGTGATGGCCATTATTACCTGAATGAGAATGAGAACGCAAAGAAAGAAATGCCAGGATATGCCTCGTTTGGAAGCAGCTGTCCGACAACTGTTCGCTTCGTTAAGTAAAGAAGACGCAAATGTAATATGGGCCTTCGACACGGAAAATCAATGCCGCAACCACTTCTTTTTCTTCAACGATATTCTTTATTCAAAGAAGTTCATCTTTTTCTATCTTGCACCTGTTCTAGAAAGAATAACCATGGGCAGGAAAGAACAAACTTCTGTCGCAAATGCTTCTCATTTGGTAGTGAAACTTGAAGGCTAAGAGTAGTTGATGCGTCATCGAAGAACATAACAGGAATGAATCGACTCCTTCCCTTACCGAATCCGTTCCGAATTGGTATTGGTCTGTCTCTTATACACATCTCCGAGCCCACGAGACTAAGGCGAATCTCGTATGCC
>ENA-ORBV01010809-ORBV01010809.1-microbial-mat-metagenome-genome-assembly--contig:-NODE-10809-length-14508-cov-7.073384_pt1 | contig 14508 bp, 11 predicted proteins | sample MGYA00237777_ERZ505514 | MGnify/ENA primary metagenome ERZ505514 (study PRJEB26160, sample SAMN06269048) | microbial mat metagenome | isolation source: Oligotrophic lake microbial mat | place... | reverse complement strand
TGCTCATATTATATTACATTATAACATTAAATTCCTCCCTGATCAATGACACTTCGCAGAAGCGTGGCAAGCTTCTTCGATAGCTCCTTTGCCTCAATATCGGCAATGCTATGAGGATAATAGGAGGAAACGTGGCCTGTTCCCATTCCTATACCCAGTCCAATAAGATACTGATCGGTATTTTCAAGAATACTACGTACCTCCATTGAGAGTTCATATTTGCCACGAGGATGCATGGGCGATTCCTCAGGCTTTCCATCAGAAAGGACAACGAGGAACTTTTCCGATTCCTTCTGCCTCGCAAGCCGCTCAGATGCTTGTCTAAGCGCCCAACCGTCATCGTTGTACTGTGCCTTACCCGTATCACTGCAATCAGATACCTCTTTGAGCATTCCTCCCATCTGTTCTTGCTTCTGTGTGCTCAGCTCCTCTCCGTAGGATTGGTACGGATAGATACGATCATTGAATCCCAGTATCTCCATTTTGATGGAAAGCCGATTCAGCACCTCGGCAAGAGCGACCACCGCCTTGAAGGTTTCTTGAATTTTTCTGCCATTATTCATGGAGCCAGAGAGATCTACGAGAAGTGTAATAGCGTAATCCTCCTCTGTAGGAAGCTCTCTGCGTTCCCATGCCTTGCTCTGTACGGCAGGGACTGCTTTCGCTCTTTCCTGCATCCGCTTGGTCATATTGATACGCTTGCCCGTGGGGTTCCCTTTAAGCCATTTGCGAGCGCGGCGTTCCGTGAATATCTCGCGCAAATCATTCTCAAGTTCATCAATGATGGGCAGCACTTCTCTGCGTGTTGCTTCGTACACATTGGCATCTTTTCCTAGAAGCTGTTCTACCTGTCTCTTGAACTGCTCCACTTCGGGATGCGGGACTGGCTTTGAAGGCTCTTCACTTTCAGAGAACTTCACATCTTTCTTTCCTTCGTTCTGCGCTTCCTCAGGTGTCCGCGTGAGCTTTCCCTGGATGGCATCGGCAATCTCATCTGCGAATTCTTTCAGTACAGCCTGTGCTTTTTCCTCCAGTTCCCTGCGCTGCTCTTCAGGAAGATCCTCAATAGCTTTGCGGATTTTCTCTTTCAGGCTCTCAGGCAGGCTGTCTAAATCCACAATGCCAACTGGCTTGCCATCGTCGGCTGGAGCTTCCTTCAGGAGCGGCCTGTGGTGTTCCTTGAGAGTTTCCTGCCCGCCATCTTGCCCCTTCTGAGCCAGTGCTTGGGCAATTGCCTGAGCTACAGCTTGCTGGATAGCTTCCCCCAAGGCTTGCCGTTCCTCATCGGTGAGGCCATCCATGAACGATGAATCCTCCTTCTGCTGCATGTCCTTCAAAAACTCCTGCATTTCCTCATCTTTTTTGTCCTGTTCTATCAATGTCTGGAACAGAGGCCAAACCTCATCACGGTTGATCTCGTAGCTCTGCTTCGAGTACTCGCTGATAACCGCTTCACTCGTGTCTGCTTCTGCCCTATTTGGATACCTCCACCATGAATCTCTCGCGGCTTCTAAGGTTTTGGCTACGACATCACGCACCTCTTTGGGAAGATCAGGTGTAAGTTCCGAAGGTTGCTCCTGCACTTCCCTGAACCACTGCTTGATGTACTCAAATCCAGCCAGCATGAAGCGAGGGCGAAATCCCATCTTCTCTTTGGATTGTTCCTTGGCTTTTTTCTCCTCGTCCATATCTGAGGCATATGCAGCTGCCATCTGCTTTCCAAAGAGCGGGTAGGCTTCTGCAACGAAGTTATTGATGCGCGGGTCTTCGATGGAATTCATCATGAATGGGAACCCAGGCTGCTTCCATGTGTCCAGAGGAATGTGATCGGTTCGTGAGATTCGCCTATGGCCGCCTTCATGCGAGATGACAAAGCGCAGATAGTCCATTGGCTTCTCCAGCAAATCTTTAGGGTCAATCCGCACCACGTTCTGATCAAAATCCCAATGCCATCCTGCCCCAGGTTCATTCAACTCCACAGGCATGGCGAAGTCCTTTCCTATAAACGATGCGAGAGAGGAAAGAATTTGCCGTTTTTTCAAAATCTCCACTTGCTGAGGACCATCAAATGCCTTGAGAATTTCCTGTTCGCGGATTGCACGAAATCTGCCGCTATCTTCCCTGTCTTCATCAGGCCGTCCCCAGTCTGGACGTTTCATAATATATATTATACTTTACATTTAACTCATTGGCAATAAAAACTGGCCAAAGAGCCGTATTCAGTAAGAATGATTTTTTGAGCGTATTCTCCCCCTCTTCAATCGTTCTCTCTGAAAAGCGATTATATCGCTCTCCAGGAATACCTTACCCGTAGAGATTTTCTGACAACGCAATTTTCCCGATTCAACCAGGTAATCGACGTATTGCCGGGAGACTTTGAGATAGACCATGACATCCCCCATGCCGGTAATCTTTTACTGCTTTCAGCAGCAATTAACTCTTCCCTACAGAACGATAGTTTTGAAGAAAAGAAATCTGCAAAATTCGGCACAGCCAATCAGAAAATTCGGAATGGATACTCGGATGGATCACATTCAGAGATCGAAGTTGCGCAGACGGCTAAATGGGGACCAACACAAATCTATGAGCGAGGAATGCGATTATTATCTTTCATGGAAAAACGATGGGATTTTCAATTTAGCAATGAGGAACAAAAGGCACAGTTGCTTTTTCTGGAATTGCCTTAGATAACGTCAGAAGAAATCCTCTGTTATTTATCAAACAGATGACAAGTATCTGAGAATCTCCACCATCACAAAGGTAATCAGATCTTAGCATATTTTCTCCCGTCCCTGAGCCGCTCTTTTTAGATACAAAAAGACGTTACACGAAATATTTGAAGGCAAAGCAAAGCTAAAATAAGAAAATATTTTGTAATTATACGCAACACCAAATATTATTCTACAACTATATACAACACTCGACAACTTTCATAAAAACCTCTCTATGAAAACAAAAAGTCTTCCTTCAATTTCTACGGATTTACAATCCTTAACCGTTTGCCAACCGCCCTCTGCATATTGATTTACGGAAGTGGTGGCATACAGTGAAGTCACAAAGTCTTAGCCTCCTGAAGGCTACAAAAGTCACTCAAAGTATTAGCCGGTTACCCGGCGACAATAAGTATCCCATCATCGCTCGCTCTCCGAAGTCGACTCGGGTGATCCGCGCGGTAACGGTATGCCTCTTTATTTCATAACACCTCAGTATGAACCCCACGAAAGTCACATCATCGGCAATCACACCGGATGTCATTATCCAGATGACAATAGAGGAACTGAATCCTGCTCCGTACAATCCCAGGATTTGGGATGACGCGGCGCTTGAACAGCTCTGTGAGAGCATCCGGCGCTTCGGATTCCTCGATCCGATCGTCATCAATATCGCTCCGAAGAGAAAATATGTCGTCATCAGCGGCCATATGCGCCTAGCTGCGGCACGAAAGCTGGGTAAGACGACCGTTCCCTGCTTGGGAGTTTCCCTTCCCGACATCGAGCGCGAGAAGGAACTCAATATTAGGATGAACCGCAACACAGGTCAGTGGGATTGGGAGAAACTGCGCGACTTTGACATGACAATTCTGCTCGATGTCGGATTCGACGATCAGGATTTGTGCCGCATCTGGGACGATGCGCTCGAAATCGAAGATGACCAATTCGATGAGGACGCTGAACTGGAGAAAATCATAACGCCGAAGACAAAGCCGGGCGATCTGTATCAGCTTGGACCACACCGGCTCCTCTGTGGCGATGCCACGGACAGCGCCGCCGTGAAGCGGCTAGTCGGTAAGGATCGGATAGACATGATCTACGTTGATGTTCCATATAATATTGATCTTGATTACAACAAAGGCATCTCCAACGCCAAACACTACGGTGGCAAAACGAACGATGCCAAGACGGATGCGGAGTATGAAAAGTTCCTCAGTACGCTGATCCAAAATGCGCTCAGTGTCTCTGCTCCCGATAGCCACTGCTTCTTCTGGTGCGATCAAAAGTACGTCTGGCTTCTCCAGAAGCTCTACAGGGAGACGGGCATCGAATACCGACGTATATGCCTCTGGGTGAAGAACAACACGAACATGACTCCGCAGATCGCGTTCTCGAAAGCCTATGAACCCTGCATCTACGGCACGAAAGGGAAGCCCTACCTCTCTGATCGTATGCAGAACCTCAATGAAGTCCTGAACAAAGAAGTCGGCAGTGGTAACCGTACCATCGACGATACCTTGGATTTGATCGATCTGTGGCTCTGTAAACGCCTCCACGGCAGCGAATATGAACATCCGACGCAGAAGCCCGTCACGCTCCACGAGAAGCCTCTGCGCCGATGTACGAAGCCCGGCGACCATGTACTGGATCTGACGGCAGGCAGCGGATCGACGCTCATCGCATGTGACCAGCTCAAGCGCAAAGCGTTTCTCATGGAGATCGAGCCCGTGTTCTGTGATCTCATTGTCCGTCGCTACGAACAAGCCACTGGCAATACCGTTTCCCTCCTCAGGCCATGAGTAAGCACACCATTGCCACGGGCGACATCTACCAGCTGGGCGAACACCGGCTGGCATGCGGCGATTGCCGTAATACTAAGCTGATCAAAAAACTCCTGGGCAAAGACAGTGTCGATCTCATCCTCACCGACCCACCTTATGGCGTTGCTTACGTCGAGGGTAAGCGCGGATTTTTGGGAGGGAAAGATCATGAAGCGATTGCCAATGATCACGAGCAGAGCGACGAGGAGTATCAGGCGTTCACGAAAGATTGGATTGCCGCTGTCATCGAACATATGGCGAAGAAAAACAGCATCTACATCTTCAACAGCGACAAAATGATCTTTCCGCTGCGGGCAGGCATGGAGGAGGCGGGCTGCAAGTTCGCACAGATGCTTATCTGGCTCAAAACCCACGCCGTCATGGGCCGCCTCGACTACCTGCCGCAGCATGAAATTTTGCTTTACGGGTGGTACGGAACGCACGCGTTCCGAAAATCCAAGGATAAAAGTATTTTGATCTATCCGAAGCCGAGCAAAAGCGTCCTACATCCGACCATGAAGCCCGTGGGACTTTTGCGGCGGCTCATCCTCAACAGTTCCAAAATCGGTGACCTCGTGTATGACCCCTTCGGCGGCTCCGGCTCGACGCTCATCGCGGCAGAAGATACAAAGCGACGCTGCATGATGATTGAGATGGATGCGAAGTACTGCCGGGTGATCATCGACCGCTTCGAGAAACACACGGGTGTGAAAGCGGTACCTCTTTCCAATACAGATCATGTCCGATGAATCCATAACACCAACGGCGGAGCGCACGGCGCGGGACAAAGCCACACTGATCGAGCAGTTGAGGAAGATACCAGTGATCCAGATCGCTTGCGAAAAAACGAGCATCAGCCGCATGACCTATTACCGATGGCGCAAAGATGACGAAGAATTCACCAGGGCAACTGATGAAGCACTCGCGGACGGAAAGTCACTCGTGAACGACCTTGCTGAATCACAACTGCTCTCTGCGATACGGGATGGAGATGCGTGGGCAGTGCAGTACTGGTTAAGACATCACCACCGTGACTACGCAGCGAAGATGGAAGTCGTTGCCAAGCTCAAGACGGATGGAAAACTGACCTCCGAAGAGGAAGCCGTTGTCGAAGAAGCCCTGCGGCTTTCCCATTTCATCATGGATACAAGAACGGAATCGCTCGAGATCCCACCAGATGAATCCTCTACTTTATTACCAACTGAAGACCATGGAAATGATATCCCTGCCTCCTGAGGTGCTAGATGCTATTAAAAAGAACCCCGCTGCACGGCGTAAGGCAGCGCGCGAAAGTCATTGGTGGTTTTTCCGCATCTACTTTGGCGAATACATCAAATATCCTACGGCAGCGATGCACGACGCGATGTTCAAACTCGCGGACGATGCATCGTGGCCTCTCCTGGTGCTGGTCGCCTTCCGTGGATCAGCCAAGTCAACGATCTGGACGCTGTCCTACGTCCTTTGGTCGATCATGGGAAGACCACAGAAGAAATTCGTTCTCATCATTGCGAAAACTATCGAGCAGGCACAACAGTTTCTGAAAAACATTCGTACCGAGTGTGAACGGAACAACCTCCTGACATCCGATCTCGGCCCATTCGATCGCGACGATCAATGGACAAAAACAGGGCTGATTCTTACCCAGTACGGTGCGAAAATTATGGCTATCTCAGTTGGACAGGCCGTGCGGAGCTTGCGACACAATCATGACCGACCAGATTTGATTATCTGCGATGATGTGGAGGACATGGCATCCGTGCAAAGCCTGGAAATGCGAGACAAGAGTTACAATTGGGTGATTGGAGAAATTTTTGGAGCCGGAGATTTAACTACACAGACAATCGTCATCGGGAACTACCTGCACGAGGATTCCTTAACCCAGCGTCTTCGTATTGAGATGCGTGACAAGGGACGTCCTGGTATTTATCGGGAATACCCGCTCCTCACAGAAGAGGGACGCTGTTTGTGGCCGGAAAAGTTTCCGACGAAGGAAGATATCGAGCATTTCAAAAGCCAGTTCAATGAAGAGACGTGGTACCGCGAGTTCTTGCTAAAAACCCTCTCGACGCTTGAGAGAGTCATTCAGGAAGAATGGATCCAGCGCTACGATATCGTGCCATCGGTCAACCAATCGAATTTTGTCAGCGCCGCCATCGGCATGGATCTTGCGATATCCGATAAGGAGAGCGCTGACTGCACCGCAATCGTTGCAGGTCTAACCTTCGAGGAGAATGACGAAAATGTGACCTATATCCTGCCGAATCCGATAAATAAACGGATGAATTTCCCGGAGCAGCGCGATACGGCGATTCAAATGAGCGAGAACGTCGGAAGATCCAATAAGCCTGCCGACATTATCGTTGAAGAGGTGGGCTATCAAAAAGCGCTCATCGACGAACTCCAATACCAGGGATATCCGGCAAGAGGCTCCAAGGTGCAGCAACAGGATAAGCGCGTGAGACTCGCTCTCGTTTCACCCCTTATTCGTTCGGGTCGTGTTAAATTTCCGCGAGAGGGAGCTGAAGATCTGATCAAGCAGCTCGTTAATTTTGGCAGGATGCGTCACGACGATCTCGCGGACGCATTCGCAATTTTGATGAAAGAACAAAGAGAATCGACGAAGATCACTATCACGATGATCAGGCCTGACAATTATTGGCAATACCGAAAGCGACGGATGTTCGGTTAATTTCTATAGTTTCATCAAATACCGGAAAATCTCCACCATGGCGAAGGTATCGAGCTTGCAATATTCGAGCAGATTTTGTCGGGTCTTTTCGCGCTCTCCAGCTGATTTCTCTGGACCAAACATCCGATACCACGAGAGCGAAGCAGCCATACCCTCGGAAATTTCAAGATCCTTATGCGAGAGAGCTGGCACAAGCACGGGCAGGACTTTCTTGATCGAGCAGCTACTATTGAATCGCGCATCGACGTAATACTGCTTCGTGAAAATTTCCATAAGATCAAAGATGCGATCATTGACTGCCTTAAGGAATGGAGCATCCGTAGGGCAAAGAATGCCCATCTCGTCGTTGCACCCCATCTCAAAGCTCTTGTTCCATACAATCACCGTCCCGTCATCGCCTATGTGCGTGCGAAGTGCGGCGACTAAATCGGGAATAGTATTTCCATATGCTGGTGCAAGGTGTTCGAGATGCTCCAGTTCCCCATCGGGAGATCGCAGGATATGAAGCGAATATTGGAACGGCATAACTTGTCCCGGTTTGAAGTTCTCAAAAGGCGGTATGGCCGACGAGAACGTTTCATAATCAAAAAAATAGAGAGGATAGGTTAGTGAGCCGAGTGTTTTCTTGATCGCTTCCAGATCTATAATGGGAGCTCCTTGTTTGGCAGCAAGTACTTGTTTTTCCTGGGTTTTATTCAGACGCGTTCCATCGGGGATTCCAACGATCGTACGGATTCCGCTTTCGTAGAGAGAGCGGGCTTTCTTGGTTGTGATGCCACGCAAGTAAAAGACGGACTGCGGTGGAAGCCCCGGGAAACAATGGAGAGAACATGGACAATCTTTTGGTGAACAGCAGCAAGGAAAATCCGTTAAAGATGGTTCTTCCGTAAGAGCGAGAATCTTTTTTGCAAGGATGGTGCCCGCCTCAACGGTGTCTGCGATCTCTGAGACGGGCGCAGACACGTCCTCAATCGTCAAAAATGCTGACACATCAAGGTCGCCATTACGGACATAGTCACGATTGATATGAATGACTGCCGAGTTGCCGATCTTGTATCCCGCACGTTCAAAGGCAAGTTTCTGGAAACCAACATCATGCAGATGTCCGTCCTTCACCTGTGTCGTGCTTTTTACCTCGAAGATATCCCAGACTTCTCGCGAAGGATTGAATTGAAGGACATCGGCCATCGCGAGCAGGTCGTCTCCAAGGGCTGTAGCCTGAAAGAGGCAATGGTGACCGTCATCAATGAATGCTCTTGTTTGCTCGGCTCCTCGTTCATGGAAACTTTTTACAAGTTTGCCTGTTGGGAAAAGTGTCCGAGCAGACTCTTCCACCATTCTTCCTTCCTCAATCATCCATTCACTTCCCATGTCGAGAGGAGTCTTCATTTCTTCACGACGATGCTCCCACAACCAAAGATAGCGGGGGCATTGGAGCGATTTAAGATAACTGGATTTGCTGAGCATACTAGACAATATTATAAGGATAATGAAAATTCTGTCTCCTGAATTTCAGTGACCATACGGCCAAAGATCGCAAGCAACGCGTCTATATCCGACTGGGAAATCTGATCGAGGCGAATTTCATAGTACGTTCCATCTAGCTTATCCCTTTTGATGCCAGAAACTGCCTTCGATAGCAGGTCTGCATATTTCTTCCGCAGTTCAGGACTACTCTTCCAGAACTCGGATATAAGATTCCAGCGCTTAGTGGTGCTCGCAAAGAAGATGGTCTTCCGCATTCCATCCTTGGAATCCACTTTTAGCTTGAACGAGTTTATCCCGTATTCGATGGCATCTGCGCCGTATTTCGTTGAAAAGTCGTAGATTGTCCGCATTTTACCAAGAACTTCTTCATCGGCGTTCTGGCCGAGTTCGGAGAAAAACGATTCCTCATCCCACACGCGTGCTTCGGATCGAGGTTTCGATACCGATACATCCTTCTTCACTTCTGCTCCGAATAACTTCGGAATCATAATTTCGAACGTTTCGAATTTGTAATATTCGATCTCCGCGACGTAGAGATTGAATTTGCTGTACTGGTTAAGGAACAGAATGAGGTCTTTAAGTTGGGCGTGGAGCGTATCCATGAGGACCACGAACTTGAATGTTCCCTCGTCGAGATTGCTGCGGAAGTTTTCAATCTGCTTTTGTACGTCTTCTTCGGAACTGCCGAAGAAGTCCTGTAACTTTTTTTGAAGGCTCACATTCCATTTCTTCTGTGATTGCCGATCAAGCTCACCGATGAAGGCGGAGAAGTCGCTGTAGTGTCGCCAGAGAGATGCTCCATAGTCGAGGACTTGAGCGACCACATGGCGCTTGTCTGCATTTCGGTAGAGTTTCGTTTCGATGAGGTACAGCTCACCTTCCTTATCGATACCGACGGCATCGATGGGGCCGCTCTGCGTTGGGAATTCGCGGGCGACGATGAGGAGTCGGATATCCTCCTTGATGTCATACAGAGGAATGGATTCCGGGTTTTCGTAGATGTACTGCTGCAATTCGTCTTCATTGGCAAAGGCTGAGCGATCGACGCGCTTCGCGCCTTTACCGTTCTTGGAAATGATGAGGGCCATAAGGATTGGGGAAAGATGCGTACCCTCCTAGCGGAGCTGGAGGAGGCCGCGAAGCAGCATTTGAGGCTTTCTCTAGACTAAAACGTGGAGTGTGGCATTGGTTTTTCACTCGATAGCCAGCGCTCAATATATAGCGCAGGACGTGAGTATAACCATTTGCACACCAACGGTAAAGTTGGTGTAAAGAAACATCGTCGATCCCGATACTTATTGGGATGCAGACACTCACAAAAACGGTGGCAAAGAACCTCAAGCGTTTGCGGGAGCAGCGTGGGCTGACTCAAGAGGAAGCGGCCGACCTCTGCAAGATGGAATACAAGCAGTATCAGCGCTATGAAGGCAACACTCTTCAGGATATGCGCTTGAGTACGGTCGAGAAGATCGCGAAGGGGTTGGATGTGTAGCCAGCGGCCTTCTTCAAGTTATAGCAATCGGCCTGGACTTTGAGAAGTTCTGGCGCATGGGGGCTGGATAGGCAAGACGGTCGCAGGCATTGATTGAGCATGCCATCAGCGACCCCCACAGCATCGGCAAGAGCAATCGGAAGAACGGCACCTCCGGATAACGAGCATCGGGTGGAGCCGACGATCATGCCTATCCGCTACTGCCTCTACGCTCGGAAATCCTCCGAGGACGATGAGAGGCAGGCGATGTCCATCGATTCACAGGTGAAAGAGATGCTGGCACTCGCCAAGAGAGACGGGATGGATATCGCTGAGATGGCCTTGTGCCTTGCAAACGGCACAGCCGCCTTCCTTCATTGGGGCTTCACACGCGGGACAGTTCGTATTTTCCATATAATAGGGAGGGAAAGAAGCTAAAGAACAAAGGTACCTCTTCTGGTGCTTGATTGACAGCAGAATTACTTAATAGTACTTGCATATAATGAGGTTACTACGCTCGCGAATGAAGGAAATTTCGCTTACGGAAGAACTTTAAACTGCCCCATCATTCCGTTGGTGAGGTGCTCTGCGATGTGGCAATGAACCATCCAGTCACCGGGGTTCGTCACATCCAGAAGAATATCCACAGTCTGTCCGGTCTGTACGAGCACCGTGTCCTTCCAAACAAGGTTTGCATTCGGTTTTCCATCAACAGAAAGCACAAGGAAGCGCTGCCCGTGGAAGTGGATCGGGTGCTGCATCGGGTGATCGGAACCTTCTGTCTCCTTATCATTTACCAGTCGGATTTTCACTTTGTCTCCGACTTTGAATTGATAGTTGATGTCCATGTTCTCCGCTTTTGTGGCATCATCGATGAGCTTCCACTTGGTATTGCGCTTTGTAGACATGGTATTCATTTGAGGCATTGGGTCCTCCCACTCGATACCATCCTCATTTGCAGAGGGGGCAACCGCTCCTCCGTGCCCTCCACCGTGTTGCATCGGTGCTGAAGTGTTTGAGCCCATCATTCCTGCCATCATTGATTCAACAGAGAGATGAATGGTTTTGTCCACGGGCTTATCGAAGTACGAACGAAATGTATTGATATCCGCCATCACATCCGCGTTCTGTTGCAGTGACGCGAAGTCATCTTTTTTTGCAGCATTTACATTAGAGGCAGTTACCTTGCCAAGGAGCCACGTCCGTTCTGGACTGACGCTTTCCAAGCGGTACTCTCCCGCTTCCGCAAACTGCACCTCGACAATCGCTCTCTCGGATGGAGAGAGAACAAGGGAATCCACAATCTCTTCCCTCTCATTTCTTCCAGCATCCCCGCCGACGAGTTTCATTTTTGCGTTCCCGAATCGCACATTGAAGGTGCGGGTGTTCGCCGCATTTGTGAGATAGAAGCGGGTGGTGGAACCACGCGAAACTGTAAGGTCGTAGTCCGTCTTTCCATTTACAAGCATCGTGTTCCCGAATCGTCCCATGAGTGCATGGTCAGCTTCCTTATCACCATAGGGAACCGGCAAGCCGTCCCTGAGAAGCATGTCATCGAGCATGAGTACCTCTTCGTTGTTTACAGAGTTATAGGCAGTTGCATCTTTTGGTGTGACCCAAAGGTTCGCGTACAATCCCATATCCTGCTGCAAATCCTCGCGGACGTGCGGGTGATACCAGAACATGCCTTCATCGGGCACTTTGACGGTATACGCGAAGTTCGCGCCCGGTTCGATAGCATCCTGCGTCAAACCCGCAGTGCCATCGAACTTGTTTTCGATCCGTATGCCGTGCCAATGGATAGTCGTTGGGACATCGGTGTTATTGGTGACGTTCACGGTGAACGTCGATCCCTGTTTCACCCTGAGTGTCGGTCCTGGGAATTGGCCATTGTAGGCATACATGGCAAAGGATCCACCACTGACTGTCTTTTTCACCAGTTCAGGATTGAGGGTGATCGTATCACCATCACTCACATTCAGAATGCCTGTCGGCTTTGCTTCAGGAAGCTGGCTGATGTCTTTGCCTTGTGCAGGGAGGAACGAGCCTTGCATCAGCCCTTGGCTACTATCCATCATGCCGTTGCCATGCTGCATGCCGTCGTGGTTCACAGGAGTATTCCCTCTTGAACATGCTACGAGGAAGAGTGTGCCGATGAAGAGAAGAGGTGATAGGGTTTTCATAGAGTGAAGGAGGGGGATAGTGATAAGTCGAATTAGAGGCACGCCCGTTTAAGAACTGATCTTCGCGAAGAAAATAAAAAGCGCGGTGAACCCGATTGCCAGAAAAACGGGAGCAAGATCCGAGACCCAATTTTTTCTGATCGGATGGAAGCCTTTGAGAAGCAATGAGTTGGTTACAACCGAGACAGAGCTGAATGCCATCGCGAGTCCCGCAAGCTCTGGTCGGAGAATGAGACCCCAATGCATGAAAGCTCTTGCGGCGATGGGGATACCGATCACGTTGAAGAAGAGCGCGAAGAACATATTCTGATGAATTTTATTCACCGTTGCGCGACTGAGCTTGATGGCAGTCACCACGTCGCGCAGGTCATTTTTGACGAGCACGATGCCGCCCGTCTCCATGGCGATATCCGTGCCGCTGCCCATGGCGATCCCGAGATCAGCTTGAGCCAAGGCGGGGCTATCGTTGATACCGTCGCCCACCATCGCGACTTTCTTGCCCTGCTCCTGCAGTTTCTTCACCTCGCTTGCCTTCTCTTCGGGCAAGACTTCTGCAAGGACATTCTCGATGCCTGACTGCCTTGCAATCGCTTGAGCCGTTCGCCTGTTATCTCCCGTGATCATGTAGACCTGTAGGCCCATGCCCTTGAGCATCGCTACGGCTTCCTTTGAGGTGTCTTTGATCGTATCAGCGACTGCAACAATGCCAATCACTTTGCTCGAATCAGTGAGCAGCATTGCCGTCTTTCCTTCGTCTTCCAGTGTCTGGAGTCGGGCTGCCACATCACCGATAGAGACATTCTCCCGCTCCATGAGTTTACGATTGCCGAGGAAATACGATTGCCCATCAATGGACCCTTCGACACCGTGTCCGGGGATCGCTTTAAAGCTCTCAGTGCTGCTCAAAGCAACACCTTTCTCTTTCGCATGCTTCACAATGCTTTCCGCAAGCGGGTGCTCGGAGCCTTGCTCCAAGCTCGCCGCAATCCGCAGCACCTGCTCCTCGGTATTTCCGAATGCCAGGACATCCGTCACCTCAGGCTTCCCCTTCGTGAGAGTTCCTGTTTTATCGAAGATGATCGCATCGAGCTTATTTGCCGCTTCCAATGGCTCTCCGCCGCGAATGAGAATACCCTGCTCGGCTCCCTTGCCAGTTGCGACCATGATGCTTGTGGGCGTCGCAAGTCCCATCGCGCAAGGGCAGGCAATGACGATAACGGAGACAAAGGCGAGGAGTGCGAATGTGACACCTGCGCCGAGAAGCCACCAGACAACGAAGGTAAGAATGGCGATGCCGATGACAACGGGCACAAACCACGACGACACCCAGTCGGCGAAGGCTTGAATAGGCGCTTTGCTGCCCTGCGCGTCTTCCACGAAGCGAATGATGCGAGAGAGCGCCGTTTCCGTTCCCACTTTCTCAGCGCGGAATTCCAGAGACCCGTGCTTATTCATCGTTGCGCCGAAGACACGATCACCCTCTTTTTTCTCCACTGGAATACTTTCCCCTGTGAGCATGGATTCATCCACGGACGACAAACCCTTGATCACAATGCCATCCACCGGAATTTTCTCACCGGGACGGACGATGACAGTATCCCCGGGTTGCACTTCTTCAATTGGAACATCGACAGCTTCACCATTGCGTAGGACTCTTGCAGTCTTCGCCTGCAGCCCCATCAGCTTCTGGATGGCTTCACCCGTCTGTCCTTTCGCCCGTGTTTCCATCCACTTCCCGAGGAGTACGAATGTGATGAGAAATGCAGCCACCTCGAAATAGAGATCGTGTATCTCACCGATGACCGTTCCTTCCGTCACAAGGTGTGAAAGGAAGTTGTAGAGACTGTAGAAATACGCAGTGGATGTGCCAATCGCAATAAGGCTATCCATACTGAAGGTGCCCATCTTCAAGCTGCTCCAAAATCCTCTGTAGAAGCCTGCACCAAGCCAGAACTGTACCGGAGTTGCGAGTATCAGCGACACGATGCCCATGTACGGCATGAATGCCGTATGAAGCGGGAGTGCAGGGAAGAAGGAAAGCACCATGAACCCGAGCATCGGGAGACTGAGGGCCTGTCTCTTATACACATCTCCGAGCCCACGAGACTAAGGCGAAGCTCGTATGCCGTCTTCTGCTTGAAAAAAA
>ENA-ORBV01010807-ORBV01010807.1-microbial-mat-metagenome-genome-assembly--contig:-NODE-10807-length-14509-cov-7.157220_pt1 | contig 14509 bp, 17 predicted proteins | sample MGYA00237777_ERZ505514 | MGnify/ENA primary metagenome ERZ505514 (study PRJEB26160, sample SAMN06269048) | microbial mat metagenome | isolation source: Oligotrophic lake microbial mat | place... | reverse complement strand
AGCGCGACCGGGAGCGACTGGCAAATCCCAAGATCACGCTCAGAGAGAAGAAGCGGATTCGAATGGCGGCCGATCTGACGGCCTGACCCGCCCGGCCCGAATAGGACATCTCTACTTGGGGGAGATTAGGACATTTCCACTTTGCGTTGACAGACGCGCCCCTTCCCATCGCGATTATGTAAATCGGCCCCTCATGCGGGCTATCCGCTCCATCCCTCGGAGGAGCTGGGCGAGATCGCCGGCGAGATGCTGTCGGGGCGCGAGGGCGAGCGCGCGCTCACCGAGCGCGTGGCGAGCCTCGCGATGCGCGCCGCCGCGCGCGGCGCCTTTCCCGACAAGGACCTGCTCTCGTATCTGCTCTTCGATCGCTCCTACACCGAGCGCCTGCTCGAGCTCGGTCGCGCCGACGCTGCTGCCGCCAAGGACGAGCTGGTTCGCCTGTTCACCTAGGCCGTTGCATTATGTACAGATCAGTCGTACACATTCGAAGATGACCAGAGTGCTCCGGGTGAGCGAGGCTCGGGCAGGACTCCCCGCTCTCGTCCGCAAGATCGCAGCCGGCCATCCTCCGATCCCCATCGGGCGACGCGGGAAGGTCGAGGCCTGGCTTGTCGCAACGCCCCCGACCGCCGTGCCTGAGCGAAGACCACTGGTCGGAATGCTGAAGATCGTGGGCGATCCCGACGATCTCTCGCGTGCCTCTGCAGAGCTGCGGACTCTCTTCGACGAATCGCTCGCGCGGTCCGCGGCGGAGCTCGAAGCCGGTCCGCGTCGGGTCCGGACCCGCCGAGATCGACGGAGGTGAGCTTCGTCGTCGACACCCATCCGCTGCTGTGGCACGTCGCCGGAGCGGCGAGGCGCCTCAGCGCGCGCGCCCGCCGCGCCTTCGCCGACGCGGACTCCGGCGCCATCACGCTCCACGTGCCAACCATGGTCCTTTACGAGATCGTGCTCCTGGAGGGTCTCGGAAAGATCGAGGGCGCGTACGCACCATTCGTCGAGCAGCTGCAACTCCGCCCGGGCTATGTCATCGAACCGCTGGCACTCCAGGACATCGACGAGGCACGTGCGCTCGCTGTGATTCGCGATCCCTTCGACCGGGCGATCGCGGCAACCGCGGTACGTGTCGGTCTGCCGCTGCTCACCTGCGACGGCTTCCTCACGGATCTTCCAGCCCTGCGAACCGTGTGGTGACTCGCCGGCGCACCCCGCCTCCGGGCGTGCGCGATCTCAGCCGCAACCGAGCGCCGAACGCACCAGCGGACCCAGCCCGCCGACCACCGCGATCACGATCGCCACGCCAGCGACGTCGAGCCAGATTCCATTGCGCATCATCGTGGTGAGCGGGATCCGACCGGAGGCGTAGACGATCGCGTTGCACGGCGTCGACACCGGCAGCACCGGATCCATGTTCGCCGAGGCGGTGTTGCTGGTGGCCGGCACCGGGCAAATGCAGTACGCCGCGCGCTACGCGCGATGGCGCCGGGGTCGTGTTCTGCTATCTCAGGCGCGCACGCGGCACGACTCGACTCCCGCCGCCCGACGAGAGGAACGACGCGAGCGATGACGACGACGAGCGAAGACCGTCCGATAGCTGGCACTATGACAAATCGGGCGTTTGTGGCTCCTACGATCCGCCACTGCGCGCGCTTGCCGCGGCGATAGCCCTCGACGATCATCGGCCGCGCGAAGGCGAAATCGCCCGAAGCACGAAGCCCGGCGACGGCGACGATGAGGCCGACGCCGCGATTGCGCGTCTGCGCGTAGCTGAAGGCGAGCAGCGACGCCTCGCCGACCAGATCGCGGCCGTAGCCGGTGGCGACGTGCCAGAGATCGTGCATGTCGCGTAGGCGTCGCGCACGTCCGGATCTGTGGGAGCCCCGGGTAGGCAACTACCCGGGGCGACCCGACTGATCATCAGCTCGACGCGGCCCTTCCCATCGCGATTATGTAAATCGGCCCCTCATGCGGGCTATCCGCTGGTCCGCGCTGGGACTTGAATTCGAGCGCCGCGACCAGGCGACCGTGATCGACGACGAGCATGTCCCATTCCTTCGTCGGTCGAAAGTACCCGGGGATCTCGAGCTTCCCTCGAATGATGATGCTGGCGTCCGGCATCCCATTGATCCCGGCGACAGCGGCGAACAGTTCACAAAATCCGTCCATCTGCTTCCCACCCGTGACCGCCGCACGGCGTCCGCGATCAGCACTGCCTGCGGTCTGCTTGGAACTCTGAGCTTCGAGCGTGCTCCAGTAGCGAGCGACAGCGTTCGCTAGCTGCTTCGACCAGTCACCGGGAAGTTGCAACGCCATGTTCGCAGGATACCCGAGGGCGCGACGCCTTGTCACCGACATGCGTCGTCTAGAACGCCAACGGCGTCCGCTGAAAATCAAGCGGATAGGCCAAGTACAAGCGCTGCTGCCTGCCTGCCCATCAGGCCGCCGAGCGTGAGCGCCAACGCCTGCGCTCCGAAGCCGTCTCGGCCGAGGACTTCGTCGCCGAGCTCGACGAGCTCGACCGCCTCTCCAACAGCGTTCCCCAGCTCATCGCCCAGGGGCGGCTCGACGAGGCAGAGGCGGCTTGCCTCGAACTCAAACGCCTCTACCCCGACCAGATCGACTGGCTCCAGCGCAGCGCGCTTGTCTGCCAGGCTCGCGGAGACCGCAAGATGGCGGCCGAGTACTACCGCAAGGCCGTCGCCTTCACCGACACCCGCCCCAACGGCTTCGACCACGACTCCCGTGCCTGGATGCTCGACAAGATCCGCGCCCTCGACCCGACCGCGCCAAGCGCCGAACCCTGATCCACCCCCCTCCCTGCACCTCCAGCTACAGCCGAGCCTCCGTCTCATCACGCACTCTGCTCGACGGCTCCGATCGAGCGTTCCCCTCAACCCCCTACGCCACTCCGTGACGACTCACCTCGGAACGTCGAAGAGAATTCGCGGCGGCACACGCATAACTGGTTGTGATGGACCAGTTTTTTGGTCTAAGGGAGGTCATGGCGAGAACCCTGCCGATCTCCGAAGTGAAGACCCATCTGCCGAGACTCGTGACCGGGGTGGAGGAGCGCGAGGAGGAGATCGTCGTCACGCGCAAAGGAAAGCCGGCAGCGGTGCTGGTGAATTTTGCTGAGTATGAACGCTTGAAGGCGACGCTCGACGTTCTGGGCGACCCCGACCTGATGGAGCAGATCAGGAAGAGCAGACGCTTCTATGCGTCCCGGAAGCGGGGAGCTTCCTTTGAGGACGTTTTCGGAGAGCCCCTCCGTCCTCCCGTGAAGCAGCGGCGGTGAGGCCGCCGTTCCGACTCGACATTCCGCCGCACGTCGCCGATCGCATCCGCTCGTTTCCCCCGGCAGTGAAGGAAAGCGTCAAGCAGACACTCCGGCTCTTGTCGCGTGATCCCGGCGCAGGGGATCCCCTTCGGCGGGAGCTCGAAGGATACTGGAGGTATCGCGTGCGCCGCTATCGCGTCGTGTACCAACCAGTGCGGCGGGTGGTGCGGATCGTGGCGGTAGGACACCGCCGCACCATCTACGAAGAGCTGGGCGAGCGCCTCAAAGGGAATTGACGCCTGTCCCTGAGGTCGCGAGCGGCCTGAAGCTCGCGTGCAGCGCGGTTCTATCGCCGTTGAACCGCCCCGGCGTCAACTCGCCGGATGCCTTTCGCACCCCCGCCCGGGGATGACTACCAAACCAGGATGGGTAAGAACCTGCTCGACAAGGTCTGGGAGCTGCACTCCGTTCGCGAGCTCGAGTCCGGACAGACCCAGCTCTTCATCGGGCTCCACCTGGTGCACGAGGTGACCAGCCCGCAGGCGTTCTCGATGATCCGCGAGGCCGGCCTCGGCGTGCCGTTCCCGGATCTGACATCTTTTCGGCCAGGTCCATCGAACCCTTCACGTCGGCGAAGAGCACGGTGACCTGCTTGCGCTCGCCCTGCACGGCGCTGCGCGAGTGCAGGATCTTGTCGGCCAGGTGGCGGGGCGTGGGGGAACTCGGCGACAGGTTCCTCTCTTCGCGCGTCGGCGCGTCCGGACGTCTCCGCTCGCCATGATCTTCGTGCCCGCGAGGCGAGGGACGCTGCTCGGGCTTGCCGCTCGCCGCCTTTTCGTCCAGCGCGGCCCGGCACCTGCGGCAGAATTTCGCCGCGGGGCGGTTGTTGCAGCCGCACGCGGGACAAGCGACCTCCAGCGCGCCGCCGCACTCGTCGCAATAGAGGGCGTCACCGCGGTTCTCGGTCTGGCAGGCGGGGCATCTCATTGGGAAGACGAGGTCGTTGATATGCGTTCGGCCGGGCCGAAGGTAAGGAGAAAATCCTCGAAGATCAGTCGAGTTGCGTGGAGAGTCTCGGTAACGCCGTCGTTTCCGGTCGAAACGAGAGTGCAGCCTCTTTCAGGGTGGCTTTCACATCAGCAGGGAGGCTTTCCTCGAGACCACCGTCGCGGAACCAGGCGAGCGTCTTGACCGACTGCATTCCGCTGGCCTGGACGCCGTAGAGGCCGAGCATCGCCGCGACTCCGTCGTTGATCGAGAGCCCTGACCGGAGGAGTTCCGCGATGTCGATATAGTCGCGCGCCTCGATCCTTTGCGTAACGGTCGCGAGCTTGGTTCCCAGCAGATCGAGCTTCGATGCCACCGGCGCGTGGCCCACCGCCCGAATTGGCTCGCCAACACGACCGAAATCGAGGCCTCCGAAAAACGACAGCTTCACGGGATAGCCTGTCTGCTCCACGACGACCGTGAGCGTGTCCGGCTCGTCCTGAAGCGTCCGGGCCGCGACCAGGGGCGGGCAGGCTCGCCGCAGGGCCGCCCGATCGAGGGGCCGAGCCGAAAAAAAGTCGCAATCCACCGACTGCCGGTGGCCGAGATGCAGTGCGATGGCCGTGCCGCCGTAGAGCACCCAGCCTGCCGGAAGACTCGCGAGCGCCCCGTTCCAGAGCGCCAACTGCGACGGGGGCAGTACGCCGAGTCGCATCAGCGGTGGTCGTCCAGTCCGAATCGCAAACGCCAGAAGTGCTCGGATTTGGGGTCGATGTCGCCGGGAAGTGCGTCAAGGAGTGTCGCGCGAAGTGCCTGGGAACCCCAGAGCCGTTCGGCGTGAAGGTAGTCCTCGGAACGCCCGAGCCTCAGGATCTGACAAAGAAGTTTACGAGGCATGGCAAGGGTGGCCTCGGCGGGTTGCCACCACACGTAGGTGCGCGCCAGGCGCTGAGCCTCACGATCGTCCAACATCAAGGCGAGAATACCACAGGAACGAGGTCCGTGCTCTTTGTCAGGAACTCATAGGACCACACTCGCGCAAAGCTCCTCGAAGCGGGAGATGGCGCGGTCGGCGTCGTCGATGCCGAAGACCTCGAACCTGCGGGCGTGGTCTCCCGCGTTCAGGCAGAGGGCGACAAGAAAGTTCTCGAATGGGCCGCCATCTTGCACCTCTCCGAACACGCGAACCGCGATCACGAGGCCGTGGCGGTTCCAGGCCATCACGCGGAGTGCTTCCGCGGCGACTTCGGAGCTCATGTCCACCTGGGCGCGCAGCGACGCGATCCATCGATCGCGGTCGAGCGCTCCCAATCCGAGCACCCGGTGGTCGAGGAACTCGAAGTCGGGCACGAGAAGATCCCGCAGCGCGTTCCAGTGCGGATTCCGGCGATGTCGAACACTCATTCCGGGCGAAGCCGAACAGCAATTCCGGCGCAAGCCGAACAGCCGTTCCGAGCCATCGCGATCACTCGGAGCGAAGCGACGCTGGGATCTGTCAGTTGTCTCGATTCTTCCCCTTGGTCAAGGGCTCGCCGAGCTTGCGCATCGATTCGCCGGTGAGCCGGATCCGGTGAGCCTTGTTGACGAGGCGGTCGCAGATCGCGTCGGCGATGGTCTCGTCGCCGATCGCGGCGTGCCAGTCCTTGGGGTCGAGCTGGGTGGTCAGGATGGTTGAAGCGACGCCGTAGCGGTCTTCCAGAATCTCGAGCAGATCCTTTCTCTCCCTGGCGCCGAGGACTTCGAGCCCGAAGTCGTCAAGGACGACGACCTGAGTCTTGGCGAGTCGGCGGAGCAGATCGGGGTAGGTGCCGTCGGCGCGCGCCTGGGCGAGTTCGTCGAAGAGGCGCGGCAGGCGGTGGTAGGCGACGGTGTAGCCGTCACGACACGCCTTGTTGCCGAGCGCGCAGGCAAGGTAGCTTTTCCCAGCGCCGGTCGGGCCGCTCAGAATGATCGACTGGTGGTTGTGGACCCAGTGCGAGGAGGCGAGCTCGAGCATGATCGCCTTGTGCAATCCGCGCGGGTGGCTGTAGTCGATGTCCTCGACGCAGGCCGGCTGCTTGAGCTTCGCGTTGCGCAGTCGCGAGGAGAGCTTGCGGTTCTCGCGGAAGAGCCATTCCCCGTCGGCGAGCAGGCCGGCGAGGTCGGCCGGCGCGATCTCCTTCTCCTTGGGCGCGTCAAGCCACAGGCGCAGGGCCTGGGCCATGCCGGGCAGCCTCATGGCGATCAGCTTGTCGATGGTTTGCTCGATGAGCATCACTTCCTCCTGGGCAGCCGTGCGCGGCTACCGGTTGCGGGCTCTGAGATCGAGGCAGCGGCCCGGGAGTGCGCGGGGTCGCTCTTGATGCGCCGCGAGCCAAAGGACGGCGCAAGCGCAGTACAAGTATTGAAATGCCCGTTGCGGGCAGAAAACGTTGCCAGAGGTGGCCCGGGATCGACGATCGCCATCGACTTGATACCTCGGGCGGGGTGGGTGCGATCCGACTCAATGGTAGTAGCCGGAGCCGCGGACGTTCTGGTGCAGCGGCAGTGCGCGCTGGCCCTGCTCGGCATCGTCCTGGTGGTCGAGGTTGTTCTTCAGGATGGCGGCGACGCTCTTGCGCGAGTAGGCGCGGTACTTGATCGCCCGGGCACAGGCACGCTCGACGCGCTCGGCGGGGTAGGTCTTGACCAGGCGCATCACGCCGAGGCACGAGCGGTAGCCCTGCTCGGGGTGCGGACGGCGCCGCATGATCTCACTGACGAGTGCTGCGGCCGACGGCCCGACCGTGTTGGCCCAGGCGATGATCCGTGACGGCGTCCACTCGAGATATTCGCGATGCGCTCTCGGCATGTGCTCGAGCTTGGTCGTGTGGCGGTGCTCGAGGTAGCTGCGCAGGTGGCTCGTGATACGCTCGCCGGAGAAGAGGATCTCGATCGTTGCCTCGGTCGCGCGCAGATGCACGATCTTGCCGCGCAGCTCGTACGGGACCGAGTAGTAGTGGCGCTCGAACTCGACGTGGTAGTCGATGTTCACCCGCGGCTTGGCCCACGAGGCGAGCTCGTAGGGCTGGCTGGGCAGCGCCCGCAGCGCCGACCTCTCGATCTCCTCGAACAGCTCGCGGCGCGATTTCCCGATCTTGCGCATCGGTCGCGCGTTGAGCCGCTCGAGCAGCGGCCCGATCGCCTGGCGTAGCTCCTCGAGCGAGTGGAAGATCCGGTTGCGCAGGACGGCCAGGATCCAGCGCTCGGCAATCTGCACACCGACTTCGACCTTTGCCTTGTCGCGAGGCTTTCTCTTGCGCGCCGGAATGATGGCCGTGCCGTAGTGGCGCGCCAGCTCCGCGTAGGTCGGATTGATCTCCGGGTCGTAATAGTCGGCGCGCGTCACCCCGCTCTTCAAGTTGTCCGGGATGGTGATCTCTGCGACCCCGCCCATGTACGAAAACGCGCGCACGTGGCAGCCGATCCACGTCGGCAGATCCTCGGACAGCACCGCCTCGACGTAGGTCAGGTTCGACGCCCCGAGCACCGCGACGAACAGCTTGGCCGTACGGCACTCGCCCGTCACCACGTCGACGATGTCGAGACCGTCGCCCGAGAAGTCGACGAACAGCTTCTCGCCGGCCCGGTGCTCCTGGCGCATGGTGACCGGGAGCGTCCTCGCCCAGCGCCCGTAGCGCTCACAGAACTGGCTGTACTCGTAGCCGCCTGCGTGCTGCTCGCGATACTCCTGCCAGAGCAGCGCCCGGGTCACGTGCTTGCGCCGCAGCTCGCGGTGGATCCAGGCGTAGTCGGGCTCGGGCCGCCCGAACACCGGCTTGCCATCGTCGGGAAACAAAAGCCGCGTGAGCGCCAGGTCGTCGTCCAGCTCCGGCGGCAGCGGCCAGCTGAGCTTGGCCACCTGCGCCCGGCCCAGGTAGCCGCTCACAGTCGATACCGACATCTTGCAGCTGCGCGCGATCCCCCGGATGCGTAGCCCGCACTCGAGCTTCAGCCGCAGAATCTCTCTGATCTTTCGCATGGGTAGCCTCTCTGCCGCCATCTCCCACCTCCTGGGGGAGGAAGAAGCGACGACTACCCAGCGCCAGTCAACGCTCCGGCGATCTACACCGTGCCGACCAGGCGCACCTGGTCAGGGTGTTCGGCATTCGGCATGCCCGGAATCGGTGTTCGGCTTGCCCCGGAATGACTGTTCGGCTTCGCCCGGAATCACTGTTCGCCTTGCTCCGGAATCGGTGTTCGCCTTGGTCCGGAACACGCATTCCGGCGCGCCGACGGGGGCGCCGGTGTCGTTCGTGGGACGAATGGGCCCCGAGCCGCGCAGCGATGGCGGAATCGAGGCGGATTCGGGCGCTGGTCGCGGTGACCGCGATCCGCGGAGGTTACTTCGCGCGCAGAAGGCGCGTCCGGCTCGAGCCTCGGCGCGATCGGATCAATAGTCTGGGAAGGCCAGGTCACCAGGCTGGTCGGGCGGCGCGCGGGCGAGCAGCGGTTGTGGAATCTCGGTGGGGAGGCCGAGATGGGCGAGGATACGCCGTACCACGGCGGCATCCTGGATCGTGGCCACGAGGCTCAGCCGGCCACCGCAGGCACGACAGGCAAGGACGTCCACTGCCCACGCGCGGCGCAGAAGCTCCGCCCAAGACGGGTGTCGATTGCGCCCAGTGCGGCGTGCGGTGCCCTGGGGCGGCAGGGGTGAGGCCATCGCGTCTGGAGCGGGAGAGGGCCCGGGAAGGTCGGGCGGCGCTTCCTCCGCCGGAATCGGAGAACTCATCGGTGCGGTCGCCGTCGACTGCACCTTGCAGCCAGGTGGCCCGACGACCGGAGCAGGACTCTGGCCGCAGTCACCATTGCGACCAGCCGCACTTCGAGGCGCGTCGCTCGACGTAGCGGCGCACGCGCTCGCCACGGCGTCGCGCCGGGTCCGCGCGTTGGGCGCAAAGGCTCCGTGGTAAATCAGCAGGTTGATCCGCGGTCGCGGCACCAGGGCGGCGAGCTTCTCGATGAGCTCGGCAGGTGAGAAGAGGATTGCGCAGGTGCCGTCGCGCCACGGGCGGCGGAGCGCCAGACGGTACCGTCGGGCAGGATCTCGAGTGACTCGTTGAAGTCTCCTGACAACCCTACTGCCTCGCCCGACTGTACGCGCTGTCGTCATTTCACGCCCCATGCATCACGCAGAAATCACCATTCTTCGAGGTGCCCTGAAATCCCCAATCTCGCGCATGAGTATGAGCGGACAACCGGACAAGCGGACCTCATGTTGGACTGGCCCATTGACGATCAGACCGTGAAAACGCTGAGCGTACTGTTGGGCGGCAGTGTTGGACTGCGCTGAGGCCAAGGGCGATATTTGGCCGGGCGAGCGATTATGATGCGACAGGCGATAGCTTTCCAAAGTCTGGACAATCGGCACAAAGGGCCTCAACGGACAGACGCGGAGTTGCGGATATGTCGGAGATGAACCGGACCTGGCTGACGAACGGCGGCACCAATCCCCGGATCGCCGGGACCGCCTGAAGCTCGAAGAACGCCAGTTCCGTGCAGGCCAGCGGATAGTCGAAGCTAAAAGACAGCGCATCCGGCAGCCCGGCCCCCAGCGTCTGAGCCAGCGTCTGCTGAACCCGGAACATGGCGTGGGGCGCTTTCGTCAGACGGTTGGCGATAATGTCGAGCAATCCCTCCAGGGTGAGGCCGCCGGCACTGCGCTCGACAAAGATCGATCCGACCACGCCCCGACAACCCGAGGGCACGTCGCACTGCTCGAAGGAGAAGCTATGCACGCGGCGGCGCGTCATGCTGCTCTTCATCTCAAGTCTGAGTTGGCCGGTGCTGAAATCATAGCGCTCGTCAGGATCGGAGCGCCATGCAGCGGCAGCAGCTGCGGGGTTCGTCGCCGCCGCGATCAGGACGAGTTCGCCGACGACACCGGCGATGCTTTCCCGCGCGGTCCCCGTGAGACGTTGGAATATCCCGGCCAACTGCGTGATGGACTCGGCGAGGTCGACCAGGTTGGGACTATCCCCGACGATTTCGAGCAGAGCTGCAATGATATGGAGGAAGTAGCGTTCGGCTTCGACCGTTTCGCCGGTGCTCGTTACGACCGTTAGGACACGCTGTTCCTCGCCTTCGACGCCCATGCGCACGGCGCAGGTGAGCGCATACTGAACGTTGAGTCCGCCAAGCCGGCCGGGGGCGCGAGTACCAGAGTCGGCCGATCCCAACAGGACGCAGGCCCGGCCGGCGTCGTCACGGCCGACGAAGTGCTGAGAGAATCCGGGGATTGCTGCGACGTTGAAGACGCCCGAAGGGGTGCGAGGGTCACGCTTGGAGATGAGCCCAACTAAGTCAGGTCGTGCAGTCACGTGGGCTGATCCTGGACGATCCAGTCAGCCTCCAGGCGCTTTGGAACCCAGACCGTCAGGATCGGCACGGCTTCCCGAACTATCGGGCCATTGTCGCCATCCGTCAGGTCGAAGAAATGTACCTGAGCGCATACGCGATCCGGGTCTTTAAAGGCGAAATCGCCCGGATAGCTGTAACCGCCGCCTGCCCGCGTCGGTCCTTGCTGGATGCGGCGGATGCTGCCGATGCGCCCTTGATAGTCCACGCCACGGCGGCTCTTGAAGTTCGGGCGCATGTGATACACGCGCCCGGTCTCGCCGCCGTTGGCGCTAACGGCCTTTTCGAGTTGGAGGAGCAGCCCGAGTTGGTCGGACGTGTCGCGGGCACCCTGCACGCGGTAGTCTAAGAGAAACTTGCTCAGGATATCGCTCAACGGCACGTCGTCGGCGACGACATGCTGCTGAGCTGGCTGGTTCGACGGGTAGGTCGTGTCGGGCTTCAGGTCGAGCGACCGAAGGAAGGTGCCAACGGTTTCGGTGTTCGCTTCAATCGCATCCGGCGACATCCGCGCCATGCGCGGGTAAAACCAATCATCTGAGAAGTTGCCGCGTCCGTAGGCGTGCTCGATCACGTTGGCGCGGCAGGGCTTTAGGTCGGAGTCGAGGATGAACCGGCGCTTCCAATCGGACAACGGCTTGCCCGACTCCTGAAGTTTGATGAGTTCTCCCCGCATCTCCTCTTCATGGATGACGTAGGCGCAGAAAGCGTCCAACGCGTCCGTTTCGAGGTATAGGCGGCAGTGACCGAGATAGTTGCGCTTGTAGCCGAAGAAGCGCGCCCGCTGCTGCACGGTGTCCGCGTTGCCGACGCCCGCGCCGCGCGGCATGTATGTCACCGAAAGCTCCCGAACGGTGAAGCCCCGGTCCATTGCCTGTCCGCCGACGAGAATCCAAGCGTAGGCTTGGTTCCATTCGATGGCTTCGGTCTTTTTGCCGCCCCGCCGATTGACCTCACGGACAAGCGTTTCATCGAGTGCGCTCGCCAAGCATCTTTCAACTTCGGTAAATGGCGGAAGGTTCTGCGCGGTCGTGGCGAGGCCATCGTAGGCGACCTTGAAGGAAGCGATCAACTCGGCGCGATCCGGCTCGCTCGCGGGTCCTTTGAGGAGGCTGAGCCAGTCGGCGCGGATGCCCTCGATGCTATTGAAGTAGTTGAGGTGCTCATTGGTCGTGCGCGACGGATGGACCAGCATCGAGCGGTTCGGATTGGTCTTCGACCGGCCCTCGATCAGGCCGACGGCCACACTGACGAAAAAGAAAGCCAGCGCATCGATGAGGCTTTGGGGAGCCCCGGTAATGTGGTTGGTCTTTGAGGGAACATCGGCGGCGGGAATGACCTTGGCGTAGCGCCGGTCATCGCTGAAAAACTGCATGCCGCCGACATATCCGTCGCCCGGTTCGAGCACTTCCACGAAGTCGGGCGACAGCGTGTCGATAAGGTTGATGAGAAGCGGTGCCTGCGGCGTTGCCGTGTATTGCAGGAAGGTGTGATTGGGCAGCCGCGCCTTTATGGAAAGAATCTTCTGGTAAGTAGGACTCTCCCCGCCCTTGTTGATCAGGGTGTTGAGGCTCGCCTGGTCCGCCTCGTCGTCGATGACGATTGCGGGCGTCTCTTTCAGGTCGAGCTTGGCGAGAAGGTCGTTGAGGTTCTGGAGCCTCTGGTGGTGCTTCATCACGGTCAGCAGAAGCGTCGCCTTTTCAGCCTTCGTGCGGTCCCGCCAGTCCTTCAGGAGCTTGCGGACGATGGCCTCGTTGCTCACGTCGGGATTGGGTAGATGAAGCCATGAGGGGGGGATATCATCTGGCGTGATCCGAAGTTCTTCCGCGAGGCGATCACGCGTCTGATTGAAGAGCGGTGCCGACGTGCCGGCGATCACGATGACCAACGGGATATCGTTGTCGCGTGCCATAGCGATCACGGTCGTGAACGATAGGGTTTTGCCGCTCTGAACGTAACCGACCACAATCCCTGTGCGCTGGCCGTTCGCGTCTGCCGGATTCTGGCCCCGGCTCAGGATTGAGGCCGCCGTTTGATTCGTCCTGTTGCGCGCAGCGGGTGAGAGCTTCGTCTGGCGTTCCATCAATGCGGTCACCTGGCTCCCGACAACAGGGGACCAGGTTGCGCCGGGCGGTAACTTCGGTGGCGCGAGCGGCGTCACAGTTCCTTGCCCGTCGGTCATCTGAGCTTCTCCCGATCGGCTGCCGAGAGAGCGTCGCGCAGGATCTCGTTGAAGTTCCTGCGCACAGTCCCCGCCATCTTCACCCCGTTGTTCCGGGCGAGAGCTTCCGCAAGCGCGAGCGCCGCCGCTATCCGCAACAACGCTTCAAGGTCGTCGTCACCCCTTGAGGCAAAGCGCGTCATGAATGGGTGCGTGTAAGACACGCGTATCTCGATCAGACGCTCAGACGATGCGTCGAGCACGACGTCGCTAAGCGAAAGCCAATCCCCTTCGGCCGGGTCATCGCTGAGTTCGATCCGTATGCGCCACGTCTCGCCTCTGAAGCCGAGCGTCACTTCACGGCTAGCGAGCGTGGGCGTCAGCGGCAGTTCGATGTGCTGCGTTTCGGCCGGTGCGTGATCGGCGATGGCCTCAATGGTTTCGGGCAGTTCCTCCGCGAGAATATCTGCGGTACGCCCCACGGCCGCCTTGGCCGCGCGCTCCCGGTCGGCGCGCGCGGCCAGAGCTCGGTAGTTGTCGGCCTGCCGCAACAGCGGCATTTCGCTGTCGTCCAGGTGCTCTTTCAGCAGGTCGAGGAAGGGCTGTTCGTTTTCGTCCCACCGAAATCCGTCCTTGGTGTGGGAAACTTCGAAGCCTTTGAGGTGCAGTTCCCCAAACAGGCGGAGCGAGCGGAAGCTGCCGTGCTGGCCGAAAATCGCGTCCGGCTTGTAGCCCTCGTCGCCGCTGCCCTGGATCAGGCGGCCACGCCTGAATAGAGAGAAACCGGCTCGCGCGTAGTTGCCCGGCTCCCGCAATCCAGCGAAGCCCGTTACGAGCTGGCCTCCGCCCAAATCGAAGTCAATCTCCCTGCGCCAGAGTCTCGGCGGCTCTTCTGGAGCCTTCGCATAGGCCGCGTAGAGGATGGTCGGCTCCTCGGGAATGAGCACGTCATTGCCGAGTTTGAGTTCGAGCCAGCCCTCGCGGATGAAGACGCGGTAGATGTCGGTCAGGTGCTCCTTGATCTTCCCAATCGTCTTCTTGACGGGCACGTGGTGGAGGTTCTCAAGCGTCACCTCGGTGAAATGCCAATCGAGATCGACCGGCTGGCTGGTGATCTCCAGTTCCTCGATCTGATCGTTGACGATCTTGGCCACGTCGAAGCGAACGCGGCGTTCCAGCGGATCGCCGAGGGCCTTGGTCCGCACCGACCACTGGGGCGCGAACCAGCAGGCTGCGCTTTTCATCCCCATTCCAAATTCGGAAAGGCCGTTACGGTCTGGCGGGATGGCTGCCGGTCGGAAAGCACGCGGAAAGTCGGCGAGTTGGATGCCCGCCGCGTTGTCGCGAACAGTGATCCTGGCCGGAGGGTGCGGATCAATGCTGATCTTGATGCGAAGTTTGAAATCGGTGCCGTGGAGGGCCTGGAAGAACTCCCGATTGGAGAGGTAGCTCTGCACCGAATTGTCGACGAACTCGGCCAGCGCGAACCAAGCTTTGTAGTTGAGGTGCCGCAGCACACTCAGCATGCTCACACCGGGCCGGATGTTGACAGTATTCGACAAGTGCAGCTCGCCATCCATAGTCAGAGCAACGCTGGCTCAAGTGCCAGACGGACGGGAGGTAAGCCATCGGTAATAAATAAAGGTAGCAAGTCAGTGCTTCGGATTTGGCCTGATGACGTAGTTCCAGTCGCCGTGAAATTTGTT